>Ga0209517_10007507_pt1 | contig 13032 bp, 7 predicted proteins | sample PeaSoiMetSII2010_FD_187695 | JGI IMG/M metagenome (GOLD analysis project Ga0209517, IMG submission 187695) | Peat soil microbial communities from Weissenstadt, Germany - SII-2010 (SPAdes) (version 2) | ecosystem: Environmental > Terrestrial > Soil > Wetlands > Peat | place: Germany: Weissenstadt...
TCCGATCTCTCAAACTCACGTTGGACTCGGTTTCGCCCGCTGGGAGCGTTCCTGGTCCTGCTCGGCTGCGCGCTCGCAGCGGCCCGCGAGGCTGGTGAATCCACGCCTACCGAACTCGCCCGCACCTACGCCGACCAGGTCCGCCCGCTGCTGGCCCAGCATTGCCTCAAATGTCACTCCACCAAGAAACACAAGGGCGACCTCGACCTGGAGCGCTTTACCTCGCTGGATCTGGCGCGGAAGGATGTCCGCGTTTGGCAAGGCGTTTTGGAAATGCTGGAAAACGGCGAGATGCCTCCCAAGAAAAACCCGCAGCCGCCGACAGCTGACCGCCAGCGCTTGGTTGCCTGGGTGCGCGACCTGCTGGATGCAGAGGCACGCGCGCGAGCTGGCGATCCCGGCCGCGTGGTGCTGCGCCGCTTGAGCAATGCCGAGTACAACAATACTGTTCGCGACTTGACCGGTGTCGATCTGCAGCCCGCCCGTGATTTCCCTGTGGATGGGGCCGCCGGTGAAGGCTTTACCAACGCAGGCGATGCCCTGGTCACGTCGCCGACTCTCCTGAACAAGTATCTGAACGCCGCCAAGGAGATTGCAGCGCACGCGGTACTTCTGCCCGAGGGCTTTCGCTTTTCGTCCGCGAAAACGCGCCGCGACTGGACGAATGAGATCATCGCTGAGTTACAGCATTTCTATGCGCAGTTCTCCGACGGCGGCAAACTGCCCCTCAAGCCATATCTGCTGACGACCGTGCAGTATCGGAAGGCGCTTACCGAAGGCCGCATTACCGTGGAGACGGTGGCCGCAAAGGAGAGACTCAACTCCAGGTATCTTCAGATACTGTGGAGACTCTTGAATGAGAAAGAGTCTTCCTTCCCTCTCGATGAGATTCGCGCTGACTGGCGGTTAGCCGAGCCGCGGGATGTTGATCGACTCGTGGCCCAAATCGCCGGCTGGCAAGACCTATTGTGGCGTTTCGTGCTCATCGGCAGCTATCGCTACGGGAACACGATCCGGCAATTGCCGAACAACCCGCCCCTGACAGAAACCCAGACCCTTAGGCTAAAAGTCAAGCCGGCGCCAGGGCAGAACGAGGTGGTCCTGTATCTGTCGGCCCGAGGGTTGCTTGGGGGGAACGCGGAGAGCCAGGTCGTCTGGCGACAGCCGCGGCTGGAAGGCGACAATAAGCCGCCACTCCTCCTGCGGGACTATTCCCAGTACGGCCCCGCGTATGAAGTGGATTATCGGGCCCTCTTCGCTGATACCGCCCGCTATGTTGCCGCGACATTGGAAGCGGCCAACAATCCCAAGCGCTCGCTAACAGAGTTGGCAAGGGCGCACGGATTGGATGCCGAGCTGTTAGGCCGGTGGAACGATTTGCTGGAGTTGGAGCAACAGAGCGGGCAAGGATCCGGAGATAGGCTTCCAGGAAGAAGAGTGCCGGTAGCGCCGTTGGTCTTGCTCGACGCCAAGCTCCCCAAGAATGATCAAAAGCCAGCGATCAACGGCTGGGTGCCACGTGGTTCCGACCTGCCTGTTGTAATTGCCAACGCCTCGGATGTGACCGAGTACGTGCCTGGCCGAGTTGGACCGCATCACGTTGCCGTGCACCCAACACCCACGCGCTTCGTGGCGGTATTGTGGGAAAGCCCACTTCAGGGTCGAGTGCGTCTCAACGCGAATATCGTCCATGCCCATCCCGGCTGCGGCAATGGGGTTACCTGGTGGCTGGAATGCCGAAGGGCCGACCAGGCCGCCGTCCTTGCCGACGGCGTGCTTAATGTCGGCAAAGCCGCCGAGGTGCCGCCGCGTGAGCTGCGCGTGCGTAAGGGAGACCAGATTCTCCTGGCCGTGGATCCGCGCGATGCGGACCATGCATGCGACCTGACCGAGGTCGCTTTGAACATCGTCGAGGTGGACAAGCCAGGCCGAGCCTGGAACCTTGGCAGCGACATTGCCAACACGATTCTGCAAGGCAATCCCCACCCCGACAAGTTTGGTAACCGGGACGTCTGGCGCTTCGTCCATGGACCGGCGCGGAAACCGGGGGAGGCGCTACTGGCCGGCGCTGGGTTACCGGCTCGGTCGATCCTGGATCAATGGCGGCAAGCTGCTTCGGACCCAAAACGGCAGCCAGGCCTTGCCCAGCTCGCGCAACAAGTGCAGACCCTGCTAGCTGGACCTCGTCCCACTCAGGAAAAGCATCCCGATCGCCTTCTCTATGACCTTCTCGTATCGCTCGACGGCCGCCTGCTTTGTGGCATCAATCTGGCGCGCCTGCCCAAAAATCGGTCCGAAGCCGCCGCTCATTATGGCCTTGATCGTGGGCGGTTTACGAACGACGCGCTCGTTGTTCCTGCAAACTCCATGCAAGAGGTGCGCTTGCCGGCTGCACTCTTTCGGGATCATGTGTTCGTCGTCGAAGGCAGGCTCGACCCGGGCGGGCCGGAGCGCGTCGTGCAGTTTCGGGTGCTGACAGCACCACCACAGGCTGGGAAATTCGCGCCTGCCCCCCAGGTCGCCAAGAAGGCGGCAAAGTCAATTGCGGCTGTAGACGGCAAGAGTCCGTTTGTGATATCTCCCGGCGGCAAGGTGGCGGAGCAATGGGCTCGCGGGCTCGAGGAGTTCCGTCGCTACTTCCCGCAATTCACCTGCTATGCACGTGTCATTCCCGATGACGAAGTCGTGTGTCTGAAGCTCTATCATCGCGAGGACGAGCCTCTCATCCGGCTCTTCCTCGACGAGGATCAGAATAACCATCTCGATCGCCTCTGGGCAGAACTGCGCTTTATCTCCCAGTTCCCCGTGACCGAGAACAAGCAGTTGCCACTCTTCATTGGCTTCGTGACCCAGGATCAGCCAAAGGAGTTGCTTGCCTACTTCGAGGGCCAGCGCGGAAACTTCCGCAATCGAGCCGAGGATTTCGAGAAAGAGTTGTTGGCGGCTGTCCCTCGTCAACTCGACGCACTCGTTGATTTTGCGGGGCGGGCCTACCGTCGGCCGCTGCAGCCGCGGGAGAGGCAAGAGCTTCTTCGGCTCTATGCCACGGTCCGCGACAAGGGGATGAGTCATGACGAAGCCTTCCGCACGGTGCTTACGCGCGCTTTGGTCTCGCCGTCGTTTCTCTTCCGCGTCGAGCAAGTTTCGCCGGGTAACGAAGCTGAGCGAGTCTCGTCATGGGAACTGGCGACGCGGCTCAGCTATTTCCTCTGGGCGACAATGCCCGACGCCGAGCTTTGTCGTGCGGCTGTCAGCGGACATCTGCAGGACGCAAAAATCCTCGAGGCCCAGGTCGCCCGCATGCTCAAAGACCCCAAGGTGCGAGGCCTGGCCGTGGAGTTCGCGACTCAGTGGCTGCACGTTCGCGATATCGAACAGAACCACGAGAAGAACGAGAAGCTGTTCCCAACCTTCAACGACGAGCTGCGGCAAGCGCTGAATGAAGAAGGAGTCCGCTTCTTCCAGTACCTGTTCCAGGAAGATCGTCCGCTACTCGAGATTCTCGACGCCGACTACACATTCCTCAACGGCACACTAGCGCGTCATTACGGCATCTCCGGCATTTCCGGACCGGAATGGAGGCGCGTGGCTGGTGTGAAGAAAGACGGCCGCGGGGGAGTGCTGGCACTTGGCAGCGTGCTGACGAAGGAATCGGGCGCATCCCGTACGAGTCCGGTATTGCGTGGCAACTGGCTGGTGGAAACGATGCTGGGTGAGAAATTACCCAAGCCGCCGCCCAACGTGCCGCGGTTGCCCGAAGAGGAATCCGCTGGCGAGGCGACGGTGCGGCAGATGGTGGAAAAGCACGCGCACATCCCCGAATGTTACGTCTGCCATCAGCGAATCGACCCGTTCGGCTTTGCCCTGGAGAAGTACGATCCGCTGGGTCGATACCGCGCCAAGGACCTTGGCGGCCGGCCAATCGACACCAATGTCCAGCTCAAAGACGGCACGAAGTTCGAAGGGATCGACGGCTTACGCAACTACTTGTCAATCCAGCGGCGCGACGAATTCCAGCGGCACTTCTGTCAGAAACTGCTCGGTTACGCATTGGGTCGCTCCGTGGGTTTATCCGATCAGCCGCTTCTGGATGAAATGCTCGGCCGACTGAAAAAGAACGATAATCATCTGTCCGCCGCCGTGCTTGCCATCGTGGAGAGCAAGCAATTCCGGTATCATCGAGGACGGGAAGCCACCAAAGATGAATAGTCCACGCGAGGTGCTGCCTCCCCAAGTTTTGGTTCCAGCAAGGAGATGATCGATGAAGTCCTGGCAAGACCCCAACCCGCATCAGCTAACTCGCCGTGCCTTCTTGCGTGGCCTGGGCGTGAGCATGGCGTTGCCGTGGCTGGAATCTGTGCCCGTGTGGGGTGATGAACCAATCCGGGGGCGCTCGTCGACAGCGCCGGTCCGTATGGCCGTGCTGTTCGCGGGCAATGGCTTTCACGGCAAGCAATGGTGGGCCAAGGGCGAGCGCCGTGGCCTGGAGCTGGGCAAGGTTCTGCAACCGCTCGAGCCGTTCAAGGAAAAGATGCTTTTTCTCGAGGGCCTCTATAACGCTGAGGCCGGCAAGGGCGGCATTCACAGTGCCCAGACCGGCAACCTTCTGACCGGGGCAGCCCTGGAAGGCGGCGGCGGCATTCGCTCCGGAGTCAGCGTCGATCAGCTTCTTGCTCAAAAGATCGGCCGAGAGACCAAGGTCCCCAGCCTGGTGCTGGGATGCGAGCCCTCGATCTCGGCCCTGCACAAGGGCTACTCGATGATCTATAGCTCGCACATTTCCTGGAGTTCGCCGACGACAGCCACGCCACTGGAAATTTACCCGGCGCTGGCGTTCGACAGGCTCTTCCGCGACGACGTGGGCAAGGGCGACGCCAGCGTGCTCGATCTTGTCTCGGAGGAGGCCAAAAGCCTCAGCCAGCGTGTCAGCTACACGGACCGCGGCAAGCTCGACGAATACCTGGCGTCGGTTCGCGAGGTGGAACAGCGCATCCAGCAGGCAGGCAAGCAGGGCCGGCTGCAAGGATGGCGGCCCACCCTCGATAAGCCGAACCTGCCGCGCCCTGCCGACGGCGTGCCTCAGGATGTCGATCAGCACATGCGCCTCATGTGCGACATTCTCGTGCTTGCCTTCCAGACCGACACCACGCGGTTATGCACTCTGAAGCTAAATAACGATCACTCTTCACAGCGCTTCCCACACCTGGGTGTGGATTACATGATCCATCACCTGCTGTCGCACACGGATAACGCCGATTGGCTGAAGGTCAACCAGTTCTTCACGCAGCAGGTCGCGTACATCGCAGCCAAGCTCGACAAGATCCAGGAGGGTGAACGGACGGCCCTGGACAACAGCATGATCCTCTTCCTATCGAGCATGCTGCACGGCAGTACCCACGATTGCTCGCAATTGCCCGTGGTCCTGCTCGGACGCGGCGGCGGTCAGATCCAAACTGGGCGAACGCTCAACTACCTGGGCAAGCCGAACCGCAAGATGTGCAGCCTCTACCTGGCGATGATGGACAAGACGGGAGTAAGGCTCAACGAATTCGGCGATTCCAGGGAACGGCTGGCGGAGATCTGAAAGACGGTCCAAGTCCGCTGACATCATTCGCAATGTCATGTTTTGTCATGTAAAAGGGGGGCACCCAGACACGGAGTCTGACTTGGCACTGGTGACCGTAACATATTGTCATCACAAGCCTTGCATCATTACCGAAAGGTCCAAAGCCAGGTTCGCCGGCCTGTCAAATGTCATGTGAACAACAATACACATATTCGTCCTTGCATTCTTCGTTTAACCGCGAGCCAGCGGCGAGCGCGTGAACAGAAGGGGGGCCATCGCCGTCAGTCCACGCGCTTCTCTTCGAGTCGCGGCTAAACAATATCGTGACGTTTCCGGAAACGGAAATGTTCACCTCCGCCCCTCGACAATGCCTCCGCCATCGATCATAATAAAGGTTGGTGCGGCTCCCGCGTTGGGTGCCCGCCTTCCAACCGTTGGCGGCCAAATCATTTTCCACGGCTGCCGACCAGGACGCAGGAAGCGTCCCACATCATAGGCTAGGACCGCGCGGACAGTTTCGCAAAAAGGTGTTAGGACCCTTTTCAGATCCAAGCTTCCGATCACTTCGATCCCTGCGATGCCAGGATCTGAAAAGGGTCCTGACACCTTTTTGCTCCGCATGTCCCTAGCCATCAGGCATGAAGCCAGAGGAATCGCATGGCAACACACAAGAGAAACATCAGGGAAGAGTTCTTGTTTGCGCTGGTACTTGGGGCGGCGGTCGAGGGCGCCGCCAAGAGCGTCGGCATCTCGAAGCGCACGGCCTACCGATGGTTGGCCGACCCCGCCGTGAAGGCCCGCCTGTGCAAGATGCGCAGCGAACGGCTAGAGCGCTCCTCCACCATGTTAACGGTGGCCGGTCTGGAAGCGGTGAAGACATTGCTAACCCTACAGGCCGCGAACCAGCCTGCGCCGGTTCGGCTGGGGGCAGCCCGGTCCATCCTCGATTTCGGTATGCGCTTACGCGAGCACGCCGACTTCAGCCAACGCCTGGCTGAATTGGAAGCAGAAGTGGAATCGATTCGCCCGACCGCCAATCGCGAATGATCGCTGCGCAACCAATGGCTCATGCTTCGTATGCGACGGCCGGCGCTATCCAGTCACGTTTGTGGTAGAAGCGGAAGCTAGATTAAGAGGAAGAGTAGGATCAGGAACAAGACGAGGAGCAAGAGTAAGAGTATGATTAAGAGTTGTAATGGAGACGGCCGGCATCCTACTCTTACTCGTGCTCCTAATCCTCTTCGTAATCCTAGTCTTCCTCTTAATCTTTCTCTCCATGCCGCAATTAGTTGCGTGGTCCTCACAGTGAAAGCAAACCTACACGCCGAAGGCCCGGGACCATGTTCGTGCCCCAGTACAGGAGGGCAATTCAATGGCCGCCTGCGCCCCGCTGAACTGCGCCGGTCACCGGTTGCTCGGCATGCTTTCAGGGCTTCCCGCGAGTAGGGCTTCCTTTGGCCAGTCAGCTGCCTGAGAGCATGGCATCCGGCACAAAGCCGCCTCGCCTCCGTGTGAACCGACAAGGATGCGCCGTCTCTTTGCTTGGCACGAAGCCAGCGCTGTGGTAGGGTCAAGGCAGAGGAGTATAGGACATGACCATCCACTTACCAGAGGACCTGGAGAGATTCGTCCAGGCCAAAGTGCAAAGTGGGCGCTTCGCGTCAGAGGACGATGCGATCACTGAAGCCGTGCGCTTACTCCGATCGGCCGAGGACAGGGCTAGTGCCGTAGCCGGACGAGAATCTTCTGCCCCGGAGCCCGCCTGGCAACGACTGGCAAAAGCCGCGGCTACCATTCCCGACGCGGTTTTTGACCGGATTCCCGCGGATGGTTCTGCACAGCTGGACCACTATATTTACGGCAGCCCTAAGCATCCGAACTCATGAAGCGAGTCTTCGCAGATGCCGTTTACTGGGTGGCCCTTGCCAATCGCCGGTGCTATGCCCACGGCATTTTGCGTGGGCATGCGAGCGACGTTGGGCCTGGTTGCGATTTGTCCCGCGAGAGGAAGCAATCTCCTGCCGGATGAAATCAGAACGTATTTCCCGACCACTCTTTGGCTCTGGTGCCCTGCTCCCGATTATACTGGAGTGGGTGCTGGTACATTGCAGGTACACATGGAGTCGCTGCCTGGAGTTGTTAGTTCCTGATAATTCGCTGTCGCTCGCATGCCCACGCAAAAGCCGTGGGCATGGCCTGGGAGCCTGGCGGTCGCTGGGGCAAGTGAAAAAGTACGATGTCCCATTTTGCTTTCTGCGACACTTCAATGCCTTTTCTGTTTGACGCGACCCAGTGAACCCGAGATGATCCCATGAGAAGCCGGGCGCTTCGTTGGAATTGCTCGTATCGGGGCAAGCTCTAAGATACTCGGAGATGAGCCGATGTCGGCCGCGGCCCTCGACTATACATACAGGTATCCATTTTCCTCCCGATTTGCAGTCCATGAGGGCGGCTCGCAATTGCGGCTGGCTACCTGCGGCGGAGTCGAGCAACACCCACATTTCTTCAGCGGCAAGTTGACGCAGCCCAAAGAGACTGCCGATCTGCTCCGCGGCCTGCTACGCGTCGTCCAATCGCGATTCCATCTTCCCACAGCGAGCCTGAAGCAAGTCCTCGATCCGGTGGTGACGAGCGGGGGCGAACGCTTGCGTTTCGAGGGTTTTTCCGCGTGTTGCAGTGCCTACGTTCGTGTGGACCTCCTACCGGGAGCTTTTGCAGGCCAATTCATGGGTCGGGGCACAACTAACGTGGACTTCAATCCACCCACGCATGCAGCCTTGGCCAGGATTCGTTCCGACCACGAGATCGTTTTCTCGGTTGGTGCGGATACATTCGAACTAGCCCGTGAGCAAGGGACAGTGGTCGAGCGGAAGGTTGCTTTGCCGCAGCGCTGGCTGCGGGGCTTCGTTGAGGTCCAGGCTTATCAGGCGCGGATGATACCGCGATTGGAGGTTTCCGGCAGCGAAGCGCAGCGTTTCTTCAGGGCGCTCCCGCGGACACCGATGAAAAGTGCGTGTTGGATCGTCACGGCAGGCAAGGAGCTCCGCATCAGCCAGCGCGAGCAGAAAGATGGCGTTTGCGTGGCTGGCTTGCAACGCCTGCGTGTTCTCGAAGATCTCGCGCATCATGCCCGTTGTTTAAGGATCTATGCCGAGTCAGCCACGCAGACGAGCACTTGGGAATTGATTACTCGTGAGGCCCGTTTCCATATGGTACTCAGCCCCGACGTATGGCGAGGGTTCTCCGGAGAGGGCCAAGTGCTAGCCGATCTGGCCAGTACGGACTGGCAGTCGGTTTTGCCGCGGATTCGTGCAGCGCTCCGCTGGGAAGCAAAGATCGATGCGGATGGCTTGGCAAAACATCACAACCTGGATGCGAAGGCCGTTGCTGCTGCGTTAAGTGTGCTGGCATCCCGGGGGCTTGTCGGCTATGACCTCGCCGAACGGGCTTACTTCCAGCGCGAATTGCCTTTTGACTTATCAGGAGTGGAAGCGCTGCAGCCACGGTTGCTCGATGCACGCAAAATTGTCGCGGCTGGCGGCGTCCGTTTCATCCGCCGGGAAGATGGAAACAAGGAGGCCCTGGTTCAGGGGACTGGTGTCGAGCATCGTGTGCGCCTATCTGGAACACAGTGGAAGTGCACCTGTCCATGGTTCGCCAAACACCAAGGACTGCGCGGGCCCTGCAAGCACGTGCTTGCCGCGCAGATCGTTCTTGAAGCCCCCCAAGGGTCCACTACGACCGAAGGTAAGGATTCGACCGAGCGATGAGCAACGAAGAGCTAAATGCGATTCTCGACCGCGGTGACGCGAGCGCTTGCCTGGAATTCTTTGAGAACGCGACCGAAGCGGAACGCAAATCGGTTGCCAAGTCGGCACTGCAACGGGCGCGGGCAGCGCCCTGGGTACACCTTGCGGATACGCGCGTTTTCGAGATTGCTGTGCTTGCCTCGGCCTCGCTAAGTCAGTGGAAGAGGCGGCCCTGGTCCTATCTGTCTCAGGATGATGTTGTCGCGGTGCTGGCTGCCCGACGTCCAAAGTGGCTCGACGAGTGGGCGCAATGGATTTGTGAGGACACGAGCCGCCACCAATTCCACTGGCCGGCCCTGCGGCGGCTAGAGCGCATGGGACTCTGCAAGCGGCCGCAATCCGACAACTACAGTCGGGGAATGGTTGCCTGGCTCGGGCACGCGGGCGGAGGTGTCTACAATGCTTTGTGCGTGGACCCCGTGCTTCTGGAAGACGAACTCTGGAAAATCTTCCAGGTTGGCGTCCCCCTTTACGAGTCTGGTGCCAACGGTTGGTTTACCGCACTGGCTCGTCTTGCCGAGGAAGGGAGGATCCCGCGTGCCCGGCTCCTCGACGCTAGCCTGGACGCTCTCGAAGCTGATTTTCGCGAAGATCACTCGCGCGGTTACATTCGTCTGTACGCATTTCTTTCACCAACACTAGAGGAACGCTCAGAGCGGGCAGAACGCTACCTTGGCCTGGTAGAAAGCCGGAATGCTTCCACGGTGGCATTCGCGCTGCGGACCCTCCATGAACTCGTCCCGAAAAAGCGACTCCATGCGGATGCGCTGCTGGAACACCTGAGGCCGGCTCTACTCGCTCGGTCAAAGGGCATTGTTCTCTCGGCTGTTCAGCTCCTCCAAAAAGGAGATTGGGGAAACGGCGATTCTCATGCCCGCGTGGCGCTGCTCGCTGCGGAGGCTCTCGCTAATCCGGACGCCCAAGTCGAGAAAAAAGCCCTGGATGTCATCCAGCGTTACGCGAACCCACCGGGTCACGATCTCAAGCAGGTTCTCGGCGACAGGCTCCCTAACCTGGCTCCCTCGCAGCGGTCGCGCCTGGAGGCGTGGTTAGCAACGTTTCAACCGGAGCGGCTGGCGGAGCATGGCTCCATCTCTGAACCGGAATTGGACGACTTGCTTTGTCGCGCCGCGGCGCTCGACCCGGAGCTAACTGCATTGGCCGGGGTCCCCGCTGCGATAGAAGCGGTTTCCAGCGGCACGGGCACTCTCCCAGCGCTCCGCTTCGATGGCACGGAAATGCCTCGACTCAACCCGGAAGCGCAGTTGAAGCCGGTCGACGAGCTGGACGAGCTGATCGATCTATTCGCTTGGGTACTCGAGAATGCAGAAGCAGCCGACGAGGTGGAGCGGGCCCTCGATGGCGTCGCCCGGCTCTGTGAAGAGCAACCAAGCGACTTTGCGGCGCGAGTCAGCCCCTTGCTAGCGCGATCCAATGAACTGGCAACCAAGGACAGAATAGCCCTGAATCTCTTTGAACGGTCGCTGTGCGACGTCGTCTTGGCCTGGGTAACCGGCAGAATGTGGTGTCCGCCAGGGTTTCCAGGATACTTTATGTGCTATCGGGAGCGCATCAATGAACTAATCCGACAAGTCGGCCAGCCCCGCGCCGCGCCACTCTTGGCAACGCCAACGCATCGTGGCGGCTGGATTGACCCTCTGATATTGGCCAGCCGAGTACGCCAACTTACCGCGGGAAGTGTCTCGCCAGGCAACGCGGACGGGTTGCTTGCGCTCTTACGCCTGGCACCGGAGCGCCGTGCAGCGGCGCTCGCGGAAGTAGCCGGAGTGGCAGGAGAATTTGCAAGTGCTCTTCGCTACGCGCTCGGCAGTAATGGGGAAACGATCGGGCCAACAGCCAACTGGTGGGTGTCGGCAGCCCGAGCGCGCCAGCCCTTCATGGACGACGATGCCTTGGAGCAATGTCATCCAGGTTTGGGCCCCGATGCCGGTCTCGCCGCCAGTTATGCGTTTCGGAAAGGCCCCCACAAGCTTGCATCAGCCTGGATGCAGGCTCCGAACTTGATGGAGAGATACCCCCCTTTGCCGACGGCGCGAGCAGCGGAACCGGCCACGGTCCAGTTGCATCGTCTTAATCGTGGATGGGACGAACCCCTACTGCGCTGGGCAGCGACCGTATGGCCATTGGCCCGCGAGTCCTTGTTCGCGGTCGGTGCTGAGCAAGTGGCCGGCCATACCGGCGTACCGACTTGTGCCCGAATGAACCGCGTCTACCTGGAGCCTCTTTTCGACCCCGACGTCCCTCTCAAACCGATGGCGTTGCACTTGCTTGCTCTCGCCCTCTCATCCAAGCAGCCAGACGAAAGCGGTCTGGCTACGGACGTGCTGATTGCTGCGATCAACGACCGCCGTCTCGATGGCGGGGAGCTCGGCGCGGTCATGCACGCCCTGGAGCCCAGCGGGTTGATCAAGCCTCTTCGTTGGGCCAAGGGGCTCGAAGCATTAGCACGAACATCGCACCTCCATAGTCAGGTTGTGGTCGCGACTCTTCAGTGTCTTTTGCAGGGCGATGCCTTCCCGTACAATCGGGACCGAAACGCCATGCTCGAACTCCTGAGGGAACAGCTCATAGCCTACGGAGATGCAGTAACCTGTGCCGCGACGCGCTCATACCTATCGCAATGGCAAGGGGGAGGGCAGACCGGCAAACTTTCCCGCCAGCTTCTGGAAATGCAACCAGATGCGGAGTCCCCAGCGAGGCGCGCCGCCACCATTCAGGATCTCGCCGGTCGCATCGAGAGAGTGGAGCGCTGGAGCCGCGCGCGAAAGTCGTGTAGGGCGCCGTGGGAATAACATTCGGCGGTCATCCCGCGGCACCCGAATCGTGGTTGATGCTGCAAGTCCCTACGCGGTCCTATAGAATCCAACCATGGTACGCTGGCTTCGTGTCGCCAACGGCAACCCCTCGCTCAGACGGAGAACATTATGGACTGGCAAGATCGAATCACCATAGACCCAAAGGTGCTGGTCGGCAAGCCGGTCATCCGCGGGACACGCCTGGCCGTCGCATTTCTCATGGATCTCTTGGCGGAAGACTGGACCGATGAGCAGATCTTGAAGAACTACCCGCAGCTTGTTCGCGAAGATCTTAAGGCAGTTCGCCACTACGCTGCCGAGACCTTGAAACAGGAACATGTCCACCCCCTGCCCGTGTGAGACATGGCGAACTTTCTAGCCAACGAAAATGTCCCCAAGAAGGGAAGCTGAGGATCGTCCCGCTGCGATGAGATCGCTGTTTCCAGAACGTGCTTCCAACGCAAGCGCTCGACGAAGCAGAGTAGGGCGTGTCAAGCGTAGCCGCGCTGACGCACCTGACCCCAGAATGCCGGAATCGAACGGTGCGTCGGCGCGAGTACGCTTGACACACCCTACCACTCTCTTTGGCTCTGGTGCACTGCTCCCGATTATACTGGGGCGGGTGCTGGTACATTGCAGCTCGATACGGAGTCGCTGCCTGGAGTGGTCAGTTACCGATGGTTCGCTGTTGCTCGCATGCTCACGCAAAAGCCGTGGGCATGGCACCAGGCGATCCTGTACATCAACAACCCGCAAATCTGTCTGCCCTGACTTCAGAATCTGGAAAACATGTTGCCTCCTGGCAGCGTGTTGGCAATTGTGTTACCGGATGGTACCTCAA
>Ga0209517_10007508_pt1 | contig 13032 bp, 10 predicted proteins | sample PeaSoiMetSII2010_FD_187695 | JGI IMG/M metagenome (GOLD analysis project Ga0209517, IMG submission 187695) | Peat soil microbial communities from Weissenstadt, Germany - SII-2010 (SPAdes) (version 2) | ecosystem: Environmental > Terrestrial > Soil > Wetlands > Peat | place: Germany...
CGGAACGCCGCGCGTGCTGCCACGGGGCCCGTGCGGCTGTTCAAGAGCGACATTCTGGAGCGGTTCACGCGGACCAAGCTCGCGACGGTCCCGGTGCTCTGGCTCCCGCTGTGCGCGGGCTTGCTCTTCCTGGGCATCAGAGACGGCGCGCTCTCCGGCGCCGAGATCGACGGCCTCGTGCTCATCGCGCTATTCGTGTGGACGGGCTTCGAATACACGTTCCATCGCTTCGTGTTCCACCTCGATCGCTATTTTCCGGGCGCGGCGTCCTTCTGCTTGGTGATGCACGGCTCCCATCATGTCGACCCCGGCGACGCCGGACGCTGGCTCACGCCGCCCGTGGTGTCGCTGCCGATCTTCGCCGGGGTGCTCTCTATCGCTGTTCTCGCTCTCGGATGGGACGGCGGTCTCGTATTCGCCGGCATCTTCGGCTTGGCCTACGTCGCTTACGATGTGACGCACTACGCCTCCCACGATGGCCGCCTGCGGGGGCCCTTCGGGTCCTATCTCAGGCGGCACCATCTCATTCACCACTTCGCTGACGACACCTGTAATTACGGGGTGACGTCGCCGCTCTGGGACTGGATTCTGGGCACCGAGCGCATGAGCGGCCGCCGTGGATGACGGGCGCTCTCACCGCGAACGGCGCCTCGCGATTCTCTGCGAACATCCGGAGGTGAGGCAGCTGTTTGGTCCCTGCCTGGGGACGGCGTTGCTGGGCTCGGTCGTCGTTCTGGCTCAGCTCGGACTCGCCGCGATGCTTGCGAGCGCGCCGTGGTGGCTGTTGCTTGGAGCCGCCTATGGCCTCGGAGCCTTCCTGACCTACGAGCTCAATGTCGTCATCCACGAGTGCGCGCACAACTCGGTGTTTCGCGGCACTCCCGCCAACAAGGCGTTCGGCATCCTCCTGAATTTGCCGTGCGTGCTGCCGAGCGCGGTCGCGTTCCGCCACTATCATCTGCTGCATCACCGGTTTCTCGGGCGCCCCGGACTGGACGCCGACGTGCCGTCGCGCTGGGAGATCGCGCTGGTCGGCCATAGCCGGGTCGGAAAGCTGCTATGGCTGGTGGCGCAACCCTTCACGTATGCCGTGATCAACCCGCTTGCCGTTCGGCGGCGCGTCCATGTCGACGGCTGGCTGATCGCCAATTGTACGGCGGTGATAGGAGCCTGCGCCGCGGTCGCCTACTGGCTCGGTCCGGAAGCGCTCCTCTATCTTGCGCTGTCGGTCTATTTCGCCGTCGGGCCCCATCCGAGCGGAGCGCACATCCTGCAAGAGCATCTCATCTTCGAGGGCCATGAGGAGACCTCGTCTTACTACGGCCCGATGAACGCGTTCTCGATCAATCATGGGCTGCATGTCGAGCATCACGACTTCCCGAACGTGCCGGGCCCTCGGCTTGCCAGATTGCGTGCGATGGCTCTCCGGCATTACGCCGGTCGGTTCCACCACAGCTCGCGGCTGGCGACCCTGTGGAGATTCGTGATGGATCCGAAGATTGGGCTCGACAGCCGGGTGGTTCGGACGAGTTGACGGGCGCGAGCGGCCTCTTCCTGCTGGAGCCGCCTTAGGGTTCCGCGGCACCGACCGGCGAGAGCAGGCCGGAGGCACGGCGGGCGGCACGGGGCCCACCCGAGGTCCTGGACATCAGCAAGAGCGCGCCGATGACCCCGGGAATGGCGACCACGACATAGAGCAACGGTGCGAGCGCCGGCGTCCGCGATATGGCCGCGTGGACCCCGATCAATAGGCTCTGCCACAAGGCCACGCCGACCAGCGCTCCGATGATGCTTCGAATCGGCGCCGATCGCCGCTCATATCTGGCTCTCAGCATCATGCCGAGCGAGAACACGGCGCAGGTCAAGCACGACAGCGGTATGGCGATGCGCATATGGCCTTCCGCGATGTAGTCGCCGTAGAGCATGGAGTCCTGCCGGATCGCCGGAGGTGGATCGAGGAGAACGCCGATATGCTCCTCGTAGAAGCCGCGCCACTCCCTCACCCGCGACGATCCATCGGCGCTGTCGGCGATCGGCAGGATCAGTTCCTGAAACGCGACGGGCGCCAGCCGCTCGTCGGAGCTCCGCCGCACCTGGTAACTGCCCTGCCGCAGCACGAGGGCGCGTCTCCCGTTGGGATCCCGGGGATTCTGCAGCTGGGCGCGCTCGGCCAGGATGTACCTGACCTCGCCCTGCTTGCGGCTATCCAGGATGGTCACTCCGCCGATCTCGGTGGCGCCGAGGCGCTGCCGAAACGAGATCGACAGATCCGGCGCGATCTGCTGCAGGTATCCCTCGTCCAACAGACCCAGGGAAAGATTGAAATTCGCGGTGTAGCGGATGTCCTCGAAGGTCCGAAATGCGACCGGGAGCACGTAGAGAGACATCGACGCCGCGAAGATCATCGCGACGACCGCGGCGGCGAGCCCGGGCATGGCCAGTGCCCGGTCCGCCATCCCCGCCATGCGCAACGAGACGATCTCGTTGTTGCGGCCCCATCTCAAATAAGCATGCACGATGGCGATCGTGATCGCGAAGGGCACGCCTCGATAGACTGGATCGGGCGCAAGGAGGGTGATCGCCTGCAGGAAGAGTCGAAGCGATATCGCGCGCTCAGCCAGCAGGTAGAGGAGGGATTGCGTCCCCAGGAGCAAAATGATGAGGCACAGCACCGTGCTCAGGGCCGCCGTATGCTCGAGCACGCGATAGAACATATGTCGCTGCACCACGGTCATGACGCACGGAAACCCTCACTCAACCGACGCATCGTCCCTGGACCCCTCGAGAAGCAGCCTCGCCGTCCGCGAAGCGCAATCCATATTATCCTACGAGTTCGGGCACTTGGCCAAGTTGCCGTCTCGCAAACCCCGGGTCAACTCTGGCGCTACCGCTGGGCGCGGATAGTCGCGTTCGCCGGGCAAGGCTCGCGCGACAAGGCCGCCGGTAGTTCGGTTTGCGCGCGGTCGTAGTCGGCGGGCACGCCGATGTCGATGAACCAGCCATCCGTCGCAAACGCGGCGATCTCGAGCCGATCGATGGAGCGCGCGAGGAAATCGGCTTCGAATGAGAACGCCGGCGGCAAGCTCCCGCCCTCGAAGATCCGGCGGTGGAGGAGGTAGGTGCCGGCGTTGATGATGCCGACTCCGCGTCCGCCTGTCGGGTTGAATTGAGTCACCCGTCCCTCCCGGGTCTCCACGGTGCCATAGCGCCCGGCATCCGGCGTGCTCACCAGCGCCATCGTCAGCGCGAGAGGATTCGAGCGGCGGATTTCATGCGCCGCCCACATCTCCGCGTGAGCCAGGCGCACGATTGAATCGCCGTTCAGCACCCAGATCGGCTCGTCGCCCGGGCCTGCGAGGGCAAGCGCGTGGCGGAGCGCCCCGCCGGTTCCGAGTGGGCTTGCTTCGACGGCATAGAGGAGATCGAGCGTGTGGTATGTGCCGCCAAAGGCGCTTCGGATGGCTTCGCCGAGATGACCCACCGACAGGATCGCGCGGCGGAAACCGGCATCCGCGAGCTCATCCAGCAGCCATGCGAGGAATGGCCGGCCCGCGACGGGCGCCATCGCCTTGGGAAGTCCCGACACGCGCGGGTGCAGCCGGGTTCCAAGCCCGCCTGCGAGCACCACCGCCTCCATCAAAGCCTCGGCCGAACGAGTCGGGCGAGCCGCGCCGTCACTCTATCCGCCATCCTTCGGTGCCCCGTTTGGTGAAGTGGCAAGGCCGTACCTCGCCGCCGGCGTCGCTGAGCGCGCGGATAACGTCCATCCGTCGGCTCGGGTCGACGAAGAAGATGGCGAACCCGCCGCCGCCCGCGCCTGAGACCTTTCCGGCGAGCGCTCCGGCGCTCGTCGCGCGTTCGAACAGGTCGTCGATCTCCGGGGTGGTGATGCCGTGCGCGGTCAGCTTCTTCGCCTCCCAGGAATCGCGCATGCGCTCGGCCAAGTCGGCGAAGTCGCCTTTCAGCACGGCCTCCTTCATGGCGAGTGCATCGTCCTTGAGACGCTTCAGAGCGTCGATCGATGCGCTGCCGCCTTCGCGCATGTTCTTGGTCTGCTCATCGATGATCGCGGCCGACCTCCGCGACACGCCGGTCGAATAGAGCACGATGGAGCTTTCCAACTCCGAAAGAATCCAGTTCTTGATCCGAAGCGGATTCACGATCACTCGATCGTCGGCGTAGAATTCCATGAAATTGAATCCGCCGAACGTGGCGGCATATTGGTCTTGCCGACCGCCGCTCAGCCCGACGTCGCGCCGCTCGATGTCGAAGGCGAGCCGCGCCACGTCATACTCGCCCAGCGGCAGGTGCAGCCACTCGACGAAGGCCTTGATCATGGCGACCACCAGGGTCGACGACGACCCGAGCCCGGAGCCGGGCGGCGCGTCGCAATGCGTCATCAGGCGCATCGGGAGCGGCCGGCCGCCGCAGAACTCGCGTACGATGCGATTGTAGACCGCCTTGTGCAGAGCGAGCGGGCCGCCGAGCTCGAGCGCGGGAACCGCGGTCGTCGAGAATTCCGCTTGCATGTCGCGGGCGGAGAAGCGCACGCCGCTATCCGGCGTCGTCTCGATGTGCGCATAGGCGTAGAGATCGATCGTGGCATTGAGGATGAAGCCGCCGTAGAGATCGCAGAACGGCGACAAATCGGTGCCGCCTCCCGCGAGGCCGAGCCGCAGGGGTGCGCGCGCGCGAACGATCAATGGTGCGGTCCTTTGTCCCAGATAAATACGATCCATTATTCTACAATTCCCCGGGCTTGACCAACCCCTTGTCTGCTGAGAGCTTGGATCGGTGGTGGATTGCGACCTCCTTTGCTTTTCAAGGTTTTCGGGATTGACCGAGGGCATGACGTTTATTTTAGAAACGAACGCGGCGGGGGCGGTTGGCCGGTCCGTTGGGGGTCGCTTGGTCGCGCATCCATGATCGTGCCGCGAGGCCAATATCAAGGGCAGGGGCCCTTGGCCGTATTCGGTTGCGCCTGGCATTACCGCCAACTGGTCGCTCGGCTCACGGTTCGAGAGATCGAGGCCCGGTTTCGCGGCTCGCTGCTCGGCAAGGTCTGGGCGGGCATTCTTCCTCTCTTCATGCTGAGCCTGTACACCTTCGTGTTCGGCGTTCTGTTCAAACTACGCTGGCCGGGCGTGGAGGGGAGCACGCTCCAGGTGGCACTGCTCTATTTTTCAGGCCTCATCCTCTTCGATTTCGTCCTGGAGTGCCTGACCCGAGCGCCCGCGCTCCTCGCGGAGCAGATCTCCTATGTCAAGAAAGTGCTTTTTCCCCTCGAAATCCTCGCCTGGGTGGTGATCGGCAGCGCGCTATTTCGGGTCTTGGTCGGCGGCGCGATCCTGCTCGTCTTCTATCTTGCGATCGACGGCTTGCCGCCGCCGTCGGCACTGGCGGCGCCGGTGCTGGTGCTGCCGTTGGCGCTCGTCGCGATGGGATTCATCTGGTTCCTCTCCGCCATCGGGGTCTATGTCCGCGACTTCCGGCACGTGGTCCTCGTGCTGGCACCGGTCACGATGTTCCTGACTCCCATTTTCTTTCCGCTCTCGACGGTTTCCGAGCCGCTTCGAAGCCTGCTCTATCTCAATCCCCTGACCTTCGTTGTCGAATCCGTGCGCGCCGCGCTGTTTCTCGGCACGTGGCCGAATTGGCCCGCGCTCGCGCTCTACACCGGTCTCGCTTGGGGCTTCGCTTGGGCCGGGCGCAGTTGGTTCCTGTTCATGCGCGGCGAGTTCGCCGATGTCGTCTGAACCATTGGTATTGGCGCGGGGTGTTGGGAAGGCGTACCGGATCTACCGGCGTCCTGAGGATCGTTTGAAGGAGCTGGTGCTGCGTCGGCGGTACCACGAGGATTTCTGGGCGGTGCGGGACGTGGATCTGTCGGTAGGGCGCGGTGAGACGGTCGGGCTGATCGGGCGGAACGGGTCTGGGAAGTCGACGCTGCTGCAGCTGATCTGCGGGACGGTGCGTGCGAGCCGCGGGGAGCTGGAGGTGCGGGGCCGGATCGGGGCGCTGTTGGAGCTGGGCGCGGGGTTCAATCCGGAGTTCACGGGCCGTGAGAACGTGTGGGTGAACGCGGCGGTGCTGGGGCTGAGTGATAAGGAGATCGCGGCGCGGTTCGATGCGATCGCGGGGTTCGCGGGCATCGGGGAGTACATGGACCAGCCTGTGAAGCATTACTCGAGCGGGATGTATGCGCGGCTGGCGTTCTCGGTGTGCGCGCACGTGGACGCGGACATCCTGGTGGTGGACGAGGCGCTCTCCGTGGGCGACGGCGCCTTCCAGCAGAAGTGCATGCGCTTCCTCGAGGAATTCCGGCGCCGGGGCGCCGTGCTCTTCGTCTCGCACGACAGTGGCGCGGTGATGCGTCTCTGCGACCGGGTTCTGTGGCTGGACCGGGGTGAGGTACGCGCGGCGGGACCGGCGCGGGACGTCTGCCGGCAATACCAGGCCGCGCTCGCCGGCGATCTCCTGCGGCCGAGCGACGAGATCGTCGATGATGGCGAGGGCGGCGCGCGCGCGGCGGCGCCGGAGCTGGTGCGGGATCCCCGCTGGCTCGGCGCCAGCGTGGTCGAACTCGACGAGTTCGATCCGAGCGCGCCGTGGTACGGCCATGGCGGGGCCGTGATCGAGGACGCCGGCTTCTATGAGCCGGGAGGCGCCCGGCTTCGGGCGACCGCGGGCGGCGCGGAAGTCGAGTTGCGGATCCGATGCCGCGCCGAGCGCTTGCTGACGCGCCCGATCGTCGGCTTCATCTTGCGCGACCGCCTGGGCCAAAACCTGTTCGGTGACAATACCCACCTGAGCTATTGGTCGAATCCGCCACGCGTCGCTCCGGGTCAGGCTTTCACCGCGAGCTTTCGTTTCCAAATGCCATATCTCGCCGTCGGCGACTATTCGCTGGCTCCCTCGATCGTCGAAGGCATTCAAACCGATCACATCCATTTGCAATGGATCGAGGATGCGATGTGGCTGCGCGCGGTCGAGAGCCCGATCCGCCGTGGCCTCGTCGGCGTGCCCATGAAGGAGGTCCGTCTCGACGCGCGCTGAACCCGATCGACGCTTGCTTTTGCTGGCGATGTCGCAGCCGGTGCTGCGGCCTCGCGCGGAGCCCTCGCGCACGCTGCCGCTCGAGGCGATCCGAGCCGGGTTCGACTCTGGCGCCGTTCAAGTCGTCTTCTTCGCCTTGAGCGGTCTACCGGCGGTTCCGGAGGGCATATTGACCGCGGAGGAGGAGGCGCGCGCGCGCGGGCTCGTCGCGGCCTCGGTCAAACGCGGATTCGTCGCGGGGCGATGGCTCCTGCGCTCGGTATTGGGGGCTCTCACCGGTGTGGAGGCGAGGTCGCTGGAGCTTCAAGCCGGGGCGCATGGCAAACTGTTTCTCATGGGGCAGGAGCGGCTCGCGCCCTGCTTCAACCTCTCCCATTCCGGCGATCTCGCCGCCCTCGCGCTGGTCCGCGAGCGGCGCGTCGGGATCGATATCGAGGCCGAGCGCCCACTCACCGACCCCGATCTGTTGGCGCGGCGCATCCTGGGCCCGCGCGAGCGGGAGCGGTTCCAGGCTTTGCCCGAGCGCGCGCGCAAGGCGGCTTTGCTCGCCGCCTGGACGCGCAAGGAGGCCATGCTCAAGGCTTTGGGGACGGGTGTCTCGGGGCATCTGCGCTCGATCGAGGGGCTGCCGACTGAGACCGCCGACGCTGGAGACCATACGGTCGTCCACCCCGCGGATCCGTCGGCAACGTGGTCGGTGCGCACGCTGTCGATGCCGGCGGGCTTCCACGGTGCAATCGCGATCGAAAGCGACATCCCTCGGCTCGTGACGTGGCAGGCTGTGCCGGCTGCCGTCTCACCCTAGGCGAGCCCGGCCGCGCCCGTCTTGAGCCCCGCGCGCAGCCGAAGCAGATCGCACTCCACCATCTCTGCGACCAACTGCTCGAGTGTCACCTCCGGCGACCAGCCCAGCTTCTCTCGGGCCTTGCTGGCGTCTCCGATGAGGCAGTCGACCTCGGCCGGACGCAGGAAATGGGCGTCGACGGCGATGTGCTCCTCCGCCCGCAAGCCCACGTGAGCGAAGGCCAGCCGGCAGAAGTCGAGTACGCTGGTGGTCCGGCCGCTCGCGACGACGAAGTCCTCGGGCTCCACCTGCTGAAGCATCATCCACATCGCCCTCACGTAGTCGCGCGAGTGTCCCCAATCGCGCTTGGCGTGAAGATTGCCGAGGGTGAGCTTCTCCTGCAGGCCGAGCTTGATGCGCGCGACTCCGTCGGTGATCTTGCGCGTGACGAACTCGATGCCCCGCAACGGCGACTCATGATTGAAGAGAATGCCGTTGCAGGCGAACAGGCCGAAGCTCTCGCGGTAATTGACCGTCATCCAATGAGCGTAGACTTTCGCCGCGGCGTAGGGCGAGCGCGGATAGAACGGTGTCTTCTCCGTTTGCGTCGGCTCCTGCGCGAGCCCGAACATCTCGGAGGATGAGGCCTGATAAAACCGCGCTTGCGGGCATTCGAGCCGCGTGGCCTCGAGCATGTTGACGGCACCGAGCCCGGTGACGCTGCCCGTCAGCAGCGGTTGGTGCCAGGACGCCTTGACGAACGATTGGGCAGCGAGGTTGTAGATCTCGTCGGGGCGGATCTGCCGGAGCAAGCGCTCGAGGCTCGAAAGGTCGGTGAGGTTGCCGTCGACCAGCTCGACATCGCCGGCGATACCGAGCCATTTGAGCCGGGTGTCCATGCCCTCGCTCCAGCTGCTGCGTCGGACCAACCCAAAGACCTCGTAGCCTTTGCCCAGCAGGAATTGCGAGAGGTAGGCGCCGTCCTGGCCGGTGATGCCGGTGATGAAGGCTCGTTTCATGATTCTCATCTCGCGTTGCCGAGGACGGGGAAGGACCCCCAGACACCTTCTAGCCGCCGCGGGGTGCGCGCTCAAGGTGTGCTTGGTCTCAGCGGGACAGCAGCCCTTGGACGCCGAGCACCATCTGGCCCGCCACGCGCTCGAAGGTGAAGTCTTGCACATAGCGCCGAGCCGCCGCGTCGAAGGTGGCGGGGCTGAGCGGCCCGGTGTCCAAGGGCAGGAGGCGAGCCTCCGCGCGGCCGGAAGCGGGGGCCAGCGCGGCGATCAGCTCGACGAGCGCCGCCGCGAGCGCGCCACGGTCTCCTGTGGGAACCATGCGGCCGAGCCCGTGCGCCGCGCGCGGCAGGTTGTAGGCGGCGTATCCGACCGGAACGCAGCCGGCCCTCAGACCCTCGATCACCGGGCGGCAAAACCCTTCGTGGTAGGAGGGGATGACCAGGAGATGCGCGCGGCGGTAAAGCTCGTCCAGCCGCGCGTCCTCCACCGCGCCCAGGAACCGCACGAGCGTCGATAGGCCCCGGTTGGCGACCGCCGCTTTCACGTCGGCGGCATAAGAGGCATCGGAGAAATCCTCGTTGCCGGCGATATCCAGCTGGAATGCGGTTGCCGTGCGCGTGCGTGCGATGTCGATGGCCTCGATCAGGTCGAGAACGCCTTTCGACGGCACCAGGCGTCCGACGAACAGCAGTCGAACCGGCGCGACGGGTTTGCTCTCGAGCGCGGCCGCGGCCGGCCGATCGACCGCCAGCGGGATCACCTCGATCCTCGCGCGGTCCACGCCCCTAGCCACGAGGGCATCGGCATTGGTCGGGCTCACGGCCCAATACCGATCCACGTTCCGAAAGGTCTCCAGCTGCCGCAGGGATTGCTCGGCCACCGCCCGTTGGGCCGGCGCGACGTACTCCGGCGGCGTCACGTTGTGAAACGCCACGATCTGGCGCGTCCGGCCATTGTCCCTCGAGAGCGCCTCGAAGAGCGGACTGAAGACGCCGAAATGATAGATGGCCACGTCGGCGGCGCGGAACTTGCGATGGGATCGCAGCGCTCTGGCGTCGCGAACCTGATAGGCACCCAAGTCGGGAAAATCGCTGCGGGCCGTGAAGGCGCTGACGTCGAAGCCGCCCGCGTCGCGAAAGGCTCTCACCGTATCCCGCGCGGCCATCGAAATCGCGTCGTAGCGAGCGATGACGGAGGCGATGACGGCGATGCGCACCGGCCTTCCGCCGAGACCCGTCACGCGCGCCTATTCCGCCGCGGCGCGCGGCAGCGTCTTGCCGGCGCGGTGCGCGGCGGCCGTCTCGCAGAGGAACGTCGCAACCTCGCGCGCCATGCGCTCGGGCATGAAGCGAGCCTCATACCGACGACGGCCGGCGGCGCCGAGGCGCAGGCGCAAGGCGGAATCCTCGATGAGGCGCTCGAGGCAGCGCTCCAGCGAGGCGGCATCGCCGGGCTCGGCCAGCAAGCCGGTTTCGCCGTCCACGGTGACTTCAGGCATGCCGCCGGTCCGGCAACACACCACCGGCTTTGCGAACATCATGGCTTCCAGCAGGATCAGCCCGAACGACTCGAACCGCGAGGGCGCCACGAACATGTCGCAGGCTCGATAGAACCCGCGCAGCGCTTCCTCGCTCACCTCGCCGTGGAACCGGACACGCTCGCGGATACCCGCGCTCGCGGGGTCGGTCTCGAAGAGCGCGCGATAGGTGCGGCCGTCCGGGCCGGCGAGAGTGTCGTTGCCGACGACGTCCAGATAAAGCCGAGGAAAACGGGCAAGCAATCGGCTGGCCGCCTGGAGCAGGACATCGATGCCCTTGCGCGGCTCGAGCCGGCCCACGAAGAGCAATCGAAGCGACCCCCGCGGCAAGCCCGCGGGCGCGACGAACGAGCAGGCGCTCCAGTCCTCGATCGCATGAGGGATGAGGCGTGCGCGTTGCCGCAAGTCCACGCCGTAACTGCGTTCGATATCCCTCATGATCGCCTCGCTGTTCGCACGCAACCCCGTTGCCCCCAGCAGCATCCGCTTCTCCAGCGCCATGATCGGCTGGGCAACGGAAGCCATGAATGTCGCGTCGGCTTGCAGGTGGGATTGGGTCGAAAGGACCGAGTGCATCGGCGTGTGCAACTCGACCGCTAGCGGGAACCTGCCATCCAGCTGGATCGCGGCTCCTTCGCAGTCCCAGAGCGGGGCGTAGACGCCCTCAATCGGCCTGCGTGTTCCGATCCTTTCCACCTCGCGAAGCATCGCCGTCGCGTGGTCCCAGATACCCTGTGGCACGGATAGGCCTTCGGGGAATATGGGAGGCGGGGCCGCGCGCGGCAGGATGCGATGCACCCAGATTCCATCGTCGAAGTCCACGCTGTCCTGATCCGCGCCTCTTGTCAGAACGTGTGCGTGGTGCCCGAGGGCGGCGATCGCTCGAGCGAGCGGGGGCACGGAGCGCGCGACACCAGCCATCGGTGCCGGCGGGTAGTGCTGCGTAAGGAAGCAGAAGGTCTTGCGGCCACCCTCGGGCACGGGCGCGGTGAAGGGCAGGAAGGGTTGAGCGAAGCCGTGGAGGGTCTCGGCGCTCAGCAGTCGACGGTCGCCGGCAAGCCCGCGTGTCAGCCCGTCGCCCCAGGCGCGCGCCACGTCGGAGTGGAATCTCGTCAGATCGGCCTCGGTCTGATCTCCGTTGGCGATGTCGCGCTCGAGCACGCTGCGGTGGAAGTCAATGGAGTGACCGGCGTCGCGCACGATCGCGGCCATGTCGTGGTGCGCGCCGCCGTTCACAAGGGAGAAATATATCTTGTTCTTGACCGTCGGGTACCAGTGCCGGAGCGACCGCTGTCCAGTGCGGTGGCCGCCGGGCTGCAGCTGGTGATGCACATAGGCGCCCGCGACCTGCGCGATCTTGCCGCCGCGGTCGACCAGTCGGCAGCAGAGATCGGTCTCCTCGAGATAGTATTCGTATTCCTCGTCGAAGCCGCCGAGCGCGAGGAGAGTCGCGCGGCGGAAGGAGCAGTTGGTTCCGAGGAGCGCGGGAAAGCTCGGCGTCCCCGGCACATTGAGCTCGGGCGCTGCGCGGTCCCAGTCGAACTTGGTCTCGCCCAGCCGATTGCTGGTCCCATAGCGCCATTGAAACGCGACGCCGGTGTGGTCGTGGACGAAGCCGCCCGCGGCCTCGATGCCCGATGTCTCATAGGCAATCGAGAGATCGCGGAGCCATTCCGCTTCCGGCACCGCGTCGTCGTCGATGAAAGCCACGACCTCGCCGGCGGACAGGGCAATGCCCAGGTTCCGGGAGATCGCGAGGTTGCGCACGGGGCAGTGGGCCACCTTGATCTTGCCATGCCAGGGCTCCAGCACCTCGCTGGTGCCGTCAGGCGTAGGCCCGCGGACCACGCATACCTCGAAGTCCGCATAATCGAGCTGGCGCAGGCTCTGCAGCGTCTTGGCAAGGCTGCCCGCGCGATTGTCCGTGTTGATGACGATCGAAAACGAGAGTGGTCGAGACATGAATATTTTGGCCGGTAGGCGAGCCGCATTCTCGCCAACCCTTGCCCCTCGTCAAGGCAACCTGGGACAAAAAGGGAGCGATTCTTGAGCTGTCGAGGTAGCGCTTGCTCCGTCACTCCGTTCAGCCTAGAGACGGTTCGTGAACCAGACCGTTTTGGTGACCGGCGGCGCCGGCTATATCGGCAGCCACGCGTGCAAGAGCCTGGCACGAGCCGGCTACCGGCCCGTCGCCTATGACAGTCTTGTCAGGGGCCACCGCGAGGCCGTGCGCTGGGGTCCCTTCGTGGAAGCGGACCTCGCCGATATCGAGCGGCTTGCCGACGCCATCAAGCGCTTCGAGGTCGCCGCGGTGATGCACTTCGCGGCCTTCGCCTACGTCGGCGAATCCATGACCAGTCCCGAGCTCTATTTCCGAAACAACGTGGGCAACAGCATGCGCCTCCTCGAGGCGATGCGCGGCGCGGGCGTGCGCCACATCGTGTTCTCCTCGACGGCCGCGATCTACGGCAATCCTGACCGGGTGCCGATCCCCGAGAGCGCGCCGCAGCGGCCGGTCAATCCCTACGGCGAGAGCAAGCTCATGGTGGAGCGGATGCTGCACTGGTACGGCGCGGCGCACGGCTTCACCCATGCGGCCCTGCGGTATTTCAACGCGGCGGGCGCCGATCCCAATGGCG
>Ga0209517_10007509_pt1 | contig 13032 bp, 7 predicted proteins | sample PeaSoiMetSII2010_FD_187695 | JGI IMG/M metagenome (GOLD analysis project Ga0209517, IMG submission 187695) | Peat soil microbial communities from Weissenstadt, Germany - SII-2010 (SPAdes) (version 2) | ecosystem: Environmental > Terrestrial > Soil > Wetlands > Peat | place: Germany: Weissenstadt...
CTTCGATATCCATCGCCTGCGTCAGCACCTGGAGGGAAAGCAGATCGTTGTAGCGATCTACAATCAAGCCGGGCAGGAAATCCGCTTCGCTGAAGACAATCCGATAGGCATCCGTGTCTCGCACCACTCGTTCGCGATAAGCGATCGCCTCCTGGATGCGTGTGCGCAACAGACTATCGAGATCCTTGACGGCTTCCCGCGAAATCATGCGGATCGCGATCTGCGAAGCACTGCTGTAGAGGGCCGTGCCCAGAAATTTCTCACGCTCGTCGACCACTCCCACCAAAGCACCGGGAGCAACACCGTCCGCCTGAGCGATGTCGGAGCGATAAACCCACACATGTCCGTCCTTGAGCCGGTTGGCTCCGCGACGAGAGACTTTCACCACGGGAAGCCCGTGGAGGTTAAGTTTTTTGGGGGGCATGAAGGAATCTTACCGCGCTGGAGGCTAACCCGGGGCAACCGTGCAACAGTGTCAGGAGCATCTGGACCTGCGGAGGTTGATGCACACTTGGAGCCGTGCTCCGAGTGGACGCGCCAGGACGTAAGTACGACCTTCGCTCGGGCGCGTCTGATAGCATACGAACCGAAGGGCGCGACCAAAATGAGGCCCGAACGCCAACTACGTCTCGTGCAGCTCGCCAACATCCTTTTCGTCGCGGTGTGCTTCTTTGTTAAGCGTATAGGAATCGTTGAGACCCACGATACTGTCACCGTCCGCGACTGGATTGTCATCGTGGCGGCGATCTGGTCCGCTGTTTCAGGGTTCACGGGGCAGCGCAGAATCAACAACGCTTCAACTCGACCTCAAAGGTCATCGAGATCGACACCCATGGGCCGATGGAAAACGGGACACTTTGTGCGTCTCTCCAGTGCGACGGCAGTAGGCCTGTGGGGACTTGTCCTTCACTACTTCGGGGGTTCAGAGTGGCTCGTCAATGTCTTGCTTGGACTGGCGATGCTGCTTCTGCTGATCTGGAGGCCTGGAGCTGCCCCGGTTCCAGCACAACCGTCAGAGTCCCTCAAAGATTAAGCTGCTTACAGCCGCCTCGAGTCGCTGTTCAATATGCGATTGCGGAAAACGGCGGCAGACTTTCAACTAGCGGCGGGATGCTCGGTAGCCATCGCGTGGCTCTTCGCGTGACTGTGTTTACGCATTTCTACCCGCGCCAGATCGAGGTCTCGATGCAGGGCGTCAAGGGTTGCCGTGGGCAGTTCGCCTCCCCATTCCTCGATCTCTGACTCGGTCCAACTTCCGTTCAGACGGATGACATCGTCGGTAAAGTCTTCAGGAAAAGCCAGCCGGTATTCGCCTTCGCGACCCAAAATATTGCCAACTCCGCGCCCAGACGAGCCATCGTATACGTGGCGGCTGGACATACCTTTGCTGTTCATGTAAACCAGAAATACTTCCCCATGGTCCTCGAAGCTGGGCCGGTAATACCACGCCTGGCTGGATTCGAACTTAGGGTGGGCCCTGCGCCGCCGCGCAACCACGACGGGATCCGGCTCCTCGTCATGCGCCGGGTCGTAATAAAGAATTCGCTGGCAGGACTCGCAGACCACCACATGCGTCGCTGCGCGCACCTCATTGTAAGTCTGCGGACGCAGCATGACCTGGCACGCCAAACACTTGTGATCGCGGGCTTCCGAAAGCCCACTCCCACGGTGCCGCGCGACTCGGTCATATTGCGGCAGCAGATCAGGATTCACTCCGGCTCGCGCATTGTCGCGTTTGGCATTCCACTCGGCCAACTGCTTTTCGTCTTCAGCCGTGCGCTGCCGGGCTTCGATCTTTTCCTTTTCAATCTCCGCAGTCTCGGCCTTCAACTTTGCTTCGGCCGCTTTTACGTCTTTCTCGCGAATCTCGGCGTTGACCATCAACTCCAGAATCTTGTCTTCATTGGCACGAATGTCCTGCTCGGCAAACTGAATTTCGTGCAGCAGAGCTTTGTATTGTTCGTTGGTCTTAACGGCGAGGGATTGGTCGCGGTACTTGGAGATTTTCTGTTGCTGGTCCGAGATCGCGCTTTCGTACTTGCGGCGGGACGCTTCGTCGGCCTTTACGGCGGTTTTGGCCTTTTCCAAGACTGCCCTGGTCCCGGCCAGCCTCTCTTCAATCGCGGCAACCCGTTTGGGCAGGGCAGCGATTTCTTCCTTTAAACGCAGGATTTCCCGATCCGCCAGTTGCAGTGCGATCAGGTTTTGTACGTCAGGAAGCATCTTTAAGAGTAGCTCCGCCCTGATTTTAGCATGCCCTCTGTAGAGGCGTTGCAGTCAGTATCTTACCCAGCCTCTTGTTGTTATCCCGCTGCGCTCCTCGGAATGGCGCAGGATCGTTTGCGACAGACTGCAAGAACCCGACCCGCCGGTGTACACTTTCCAGCCTCACCTCCTAACACTGAATTTATGCCCGGAGATGCCGCGTGAATCGACCGATCAAGCTGATATCCATCTGCCTGCTCATTATCCCGTTTGCTGCTGCCCAGTCAGATCCTGCTGACAATCCTGCCCGAAAACCCCTCACCATTGAATCCATTTTCGCCCTAGGCGGCATCACGGGACGTCCGCCAGAAACCATCCAATGGACTCCCGACTTTACAAAGTTCTCTTTCATTCAGCGGGACGACTCCGGCGAACACGGCCAGTTGTTGTCGGTGGACGCGGTCACGGGCCAAAAAACTCTGCTGGTGAGCGAAGGCAAACTGGCGACGCTCGCCCCCTCCGTCGAGAGGATCAAAGATGAGCGCGAGGTAGAACGCATCACTCGGTATCACGTCGACCCTTACTACTGGGCGCCGGATTCCAAGCACTTGCTCTTTGTTCCTCAAGGCCAGCTATGGCTGTACTCACTCGAGACCGGCACCGCCGTCCAACTCAGCGCGTCGCCCGACGCCAGCGGCGATCCCAAGTTCTCTCCCGACAGCACTCGCCTCGCCTACGTTCGCAAACACAATCTATACGTGCGCACTCTCTCCGACGACACCGAGAAGCAACTCACCCGGGACAAAGAGGAAACCGACAAGCATCCCAACCTGCTGAGCGGTGAAGTCGATTGGGTCTACGCCGAAGAACTGGGCGTGCGCAGCAACTACTTCTGGTCGCCCGACGGCAAGAACATTGCGTTCCTGCACATGGATGAAACGCATGTGCCCACCTATCCAATCACCAACTGGATGCCCACGCATCCCACGCTGGACATGGAAAAGTATCCTCAGGCCGGCGACCCCAATCCGGTCGTTCGCCTCGGAGTGGCCAGCACGTCCGGCGGTGACGCAAAGTGGATATCGCTCACCGAGGACCGCGACACCTACCTCCCCCGTTTTGGCTGGGTCAACGATGGCGTCCTCTGGGCCGAAGTGTTAAATCGCGCGCAGGACAACATCGACCTTTACTTCGTCGATATTCACTCCGGACACTCTCGCAAGGTCTTGACCGAGGCCACCCCCGACGCCTGGGTAAACGTGAACGATGACATGAGAATCCTGAAGTCGGGAGACCGTTTCCTCTGGTCGAGCTGGCGCGACGGGACCACCCAGCTTTATCTCTATAGCTTCGACAAAACGAATCCACTGGCGGCCGAGGCCAAGTTGGAACGGCAGATCACTAAAGGCGATTTCGAAATGCTAGGGGTCGAGGCCGTGGACGAGGACGCCGGCGTGGTCTATTTCACCTGCAATAAGGACGATCCCCGTCAGCGACAGATATACGCGGTCAAGCTGGATGGCTCGGGCTTCAAACAAGTCTCCGAGGATGATGGAACCCATCACGCCACCTTCGCCGATGACGGCAAGCACTTCGTGGATGAATTCTCCGACCTCATGACGCCGCCGCGAACGTCACTTTGCAGCAGCAGCGGATCCTGCAAGACCGTATGGAACTCACGTGGCGTGGACGACTACGGATTGACTGAGCCCGAGTTTCTAGAGTTCAAAGCGGACGACGGGACCACTCTTTACGGCCAACTCCTGCTTCCGCCGGAAAGTGCTCAGGCCAGCAAGATCCCGCTCATCGTAAATATCTACGGCGGCCCCGCCGCACAACTGGTAACCGATAGCTGGATCGAGAACTGGACCGGTTCTTCTGGTCTCTTCCATCAGGTTCTAGCCCGGCAGGGGTTTGCGATCTTTACCGTCGACAATCGCGGCACGCCCGCTCGCGATCGCAAGTTCATGACCGCAGTCCGTCACCAATTCGGCGCGATTGAATTGAAAGATCAGCTCACTGCTCTCGATCAGCTGTTCGTGAAGTATCCCGAACTTGACCGCACGCGTGTAGGCATATGGGGATGGAGCAATGGTGCCTCAATGACCCTTTATGCCATGACGCATTCAAACATGTTCAAAGCCGGCGCCGCCGTCGCCCCCGTCACTAACTGGCGCGACTACGATTCCATCTATACCGAACGCAACAACGGCATGCCCAAGGACAAGAACACCACAAGCTACGTAGACATGGATTTGCCCGCAGTAGCCGACAAGTTGCAAGGCTCATTGCTTATTGCTCACGGAACCGGCGACGACAACGTGCATTTTCAGAACAGCATCCAGATGGTTGAAGCTCTAATCAAAGCAGGCAAGCAGTTCCACTTCATGGTCTATCCCAACAAAACTCACAGCATTCGTGGAGCGGACGACCGCGATCACCTCTTCCACCTGATCGAAGAACACTTCGAGCGCGAACTGAAATAAATTCAAGGCAATTTGTCAGCTTGAGGAAGCGGGACCTTCGCCAAGCGAAGGTCCACAACAACCAGCCAGAAAAAGGCCCACCGTAGAGGGGGTCCCGGCGGGCCAGAGGGACGAACATGACGCTTTCTGCGAGCTATTCTCGCTTGCCAAGCATTCTGTTACTTGTAAGATCACGAGTCTATTGTGCAATGAGCCGGATGGGGTTTACTTTCGTGCCGGAAGACCTTACAAAGGTTTAGGGTTTTGTAACAGGAACTCCCATTTTCTCAGCCATTCTCACCAACTCAGGCAGGGACTCTGCACCCATCTTTCGCATGAGTTGCCCGCGATGGACTTTAACCGTGGTTTCGCTGGTTCCGATTTCGGCAGCGATTTGTTTATTGGGAAGGCCGGAAACTACCAGGGGCAGCACCTCTCGCTCACGCGGCGTAAGCCATTCAAAGCGTTCCCGCAGGGTGGCAATTTCCGCCTCGCGCTGGCGTCGAGCTCGGTCCCGTTCGAGCGCGTGTTGAATCGCATCCAGCAGATCCTGATCGCGGAATGGTTTGGTCAGGAACTCGACGGCTCCCGCCTTCATCGCCCGGACCGACATCGGGATGTCGCCATGACCGGTGATGAAGATAATCGGGATGGTATTGTTGGCTTCAGCCAGTTTGCGCTGGAAATCGAGCCCGCTGATTCCGGGCAATCTGATATCGAGGATTAGACAACCAGGCACTTCCGCCTGTTTCGCTCGTAGAAAATCCTGCGCCGAGCCAAAGAGTTGAACTTGCAAGCCCACCGAGCGGATCAGGCTCGCGATGGCCTTGCGCACCTCGGCATCGTCATCTACGACGAACACCATGGATTGCAGTTCATTCATGCATTAAGCTGCCTCGGGGAGGATCAGCTGAAAAACTGCTCCGTGCAAAGGCGCGGGCCCAGCCCACAGGCGCCCGCCGTGCGCTTCCACAATGTTACGGCTGATCGAGAGCCCCATTCCGATCCCCTCGGGTTTAGTCGTAAAGAACGAATCGAAGATACGCGACACGTGCTTCGGATCCAGTCCTTTCCCGGAATCCTGAACCGTGATCAAGGCACCCTCCGTATCTCTCGCCGACTTGATGACCAGCGTCTTTCGCCTGTCCTTGATTGAAAGCATGGCGTCAATGGCGTTCATGATCAAGTTCAGCATTACCTGCTGCAACTGAACCCGGTCGCCGATCACAATGGGCGTATCGGGCGTCAGCTCCGCGTGTACGGCAACAACGCTTCTCATGAGCTCGTTGTGGAGCAGGGCCAACACCTCTCGGATTACTTCGTTCACATTCACTGGCCGCAGTTCGGGAGGCGTCTTCTTCAGCAGAGTTCGAATTCTCTCAATCACACAGCTGGCGCGATTGGCTTCCTGCATCGCGCTGGTCATCGCCTCGCGCGCCTCGGCCAGGTTCGGCGGGTGTATCGCGAGCCAGCGCAGCGAGGCGCTGGCATTCGTGGCTACTGCCGCCAGGGGCTGATTGATCTCATGCGCGATTGATGCAGTCAACTCGCCCATGGTTGCGATTCGACTGACGCGAGCCAGATCTGCCTGCGATTCCTGCACTGCCTGTTCGGCCAGCTTGTTTTCTGTGATGTCCTCGGCCAGGCCCGCGAGTCGATACACATGGCCTTTGGCATCGTGGACTGGAAACCCGCGATCCAGAATCCAGCGTATGCTTCCGTCAGGACGAACGATTCTATATTCGTACATGAAAAGGTCGCGATTGAGATAGGCGTTCCGAATCCTCTCGCGGTCGTCGGGATGGATCGCGTTCAGAAAGGAGTCGGGGGTTTCGTAGAGACTCTGGCAAGTCCGGCCCCAAACTTGTTCATAGGCGGGGCTCACATAGAAGAGGTCGAGGCTCTTCGCATCGGTCAGGTAGAAGACTTCGCGAATGTTCTCTGCCAGTTGGCGGAAAAGCTGCTCACTATCTCGCAATTCCCTTTCCGCCCGCACCCGTTCTGTGATGTCATGAGCCAGACCTCGAACGACGGGCAAAGTAACCCCCTCGGTGCGAAGCGTGTTGTTATATTCCCATATCCTTCGCTCCCCGGTCCGGGTGACGACACTCATCAGCCCCCTGTCTGCGCCGTGTTTCTCAATTCGGACCAGGTATTGGTCGAACTGTTGCTGACAATCGGGAGTGATGAATTCTCGCATCGGGATTTTCAATAGCTCGGCAACTTCATATCCCAGAATTCGAGCAGACGCGGCATTGGCCGAAAGCAGATTTCCCTTCAGATCGTGGGTGCACAGCAAGTCCTGGCTGTTTTCGACCAGGTCGCGGTATCGATCTTCGCTCTCGCGCAGCGCTTTTGCCACCCGGTTGCGCTCAGTGATATCGACAAAAACTCCCACCGCACCGCGCACCTTACCCTGTTGATCGAGGAATGGGGCAGCGTTGCCGAAAATGTCGCGCGACGTCCCATCGTCAAATACCAGAGTGATTTCGGAATCGCGAATCTCCTGCCCCGTGGCCGCAGCCTTTTGAACCGGCAACTCGCTGGGCGGAAGCTCCCGCCCGTCCTTGATGATACGGAAGCTCGAAGGCTGCTCCTCCGCGGGCGCGGACTTGGAAATGTTGGCGCCATAGGGCAACCGCAGCAACTCGTAAGCGACCCGGCTGCCGGTGATCCTCTGACCGGTTGGGTCTCGGGAAATAAGTGCCATCCCGGGCACAGCGTCCAGAATGACTTCCAATTCCTCAGCCCGGGCTTTGGCCTCGGCTTCGTTCCGCTGCAACGCTTCTTCCGCCTTCTTTTGCTCGGTAATGTCCTGAATAACGCAGGCGACCCGGTCGATACCGTCCGGACCCTCGATGGGAAAGTACGATATGGATACGTCCCTATCGCCCAGTTTCGGATACTTATACTTCAACTCGTATTTGACGACTTTACCTTGGAAGCATTCGTCCAGTTTTTCCTTGATGATCGTATCGAAGACACCCTCGTTCAACATCTCCCGGGATGGACGCCCTATGAGCTGTTCTCTCTCTACACCTCGATAGTTCAGGAACGCACGGTTCGCGAGGACGTAGCGGTATTCCCGGTCAACCACGACGATCATCTCCTCCAGGCCTTCCACGGCCTTTTCGTATTCCCGCAGCTTTTCCTCGGTCCGTTTTCGTTGACGGATATCGCGGGCGATCGCCTCAATCGCCGGCAACCCTTTCCAACTGATCGGAATTGCAGCCGATTCTATCTCCACGGGCGAACCGTTGAGAGCAACAAGCACGTGCTCAATGGGCGGAGCCGCGACTCCTGTCCGATAGGAATCTCGAATGCGACTCCTTACGGATGCCAGAGATCCTGGATGAACGAACTCGGAAAGCCTTTTGCCCACGATCTGCTCCGGCCGTTCCCCACCCAACAACCTCACCGCGCTAGGATTCACAAAAACGATGCGCTCTTCGCTTACCACAAAAATTGCGTCGGGGGCGGCCTCCAGCAACGCGCGGAACCTGCCTTCTGCCGCGCCCGAAGCTTTCGCGGTTTGAATCAGAGAAAGGACTTGTGGAACGGTAAAAGGAAGGAGCACAGCGGTCGCAACCGATACCAATGCCGTGACCACCTTCAGGCTCCCGGAAAGCACGTAAACCGGAATCCAGACGGTGACCACCTCCATGAAGTGCGTGCAACCACAGGCAACAATAAACGCGCCGAACGCCAGAAACATCCAGTGAAAAGGGATGTCGCGGCGTCCCTTCCGAACCAGATAAACCAGCGTTCCGCAAATCGCGAGGTAGGCTATACCAATCAGGGAGTCGGCAATCACATGGGTCCACACCAATCCCGGTTTGCCGAGGTAGCAAAACAGATGGGGTAGGAAGTTCGTAGCCAGAATGCGCCTCGCCAGGGACGGCCAAAACAAGAATGGACCGGTCGCTATCGTGAGCAGCACAGCCATCCCAACGAGAATTTGACGCTTAGGGAACTGGGGCGATTCGAACCATTCAGAGGTGTTTGCGGGCGTTGACATGCGACCTCCTAGCGTCAGGCACACTCGCGCCTTTGCCGCTCCCGTGGCACTGACGTGTCAACTCTCAGGTCTTTTGTAGCCAATCACACAGCAAATGGTGAAGCTTCGCGTACATTTCAATGTGTCCGCACTCTTCACATACACCCGCTGAGACCGCTCCCGTATACGCAGGACCGTCAGGAGCCTCCGGACGGGCAAAGTCTAACCTCACCAGACCGCTGACCCTTTTCGAATGCTGACATGGTTCCGAAGCCATTCTCCCCCTCGTGGCAGCTGGACGATGTGTGACATGGACTTGCCTTCCGATGAACCGTAGTACGGTGTGCGCAAATCATTTGGCTGCCCACAGAATGTGCCGCTAATCTACACCTTACGCTTGAGTTGTCAAGAATTTCTTCTCCCAGTTCGTACCCGGGTTCGTACCCTAGTTCGGACGCATGATGCGGTTTGGCTCGGTCGGCGTTGCCCCCGCGCAGAAAGGACTCGCACCGGAACTCACGGAAAGGCAGATTTCCAATGACGTATCGCGATCTCACAGAACAATCTGCTACCCCTCCTAAACCTTTGTAAAGCTCCTCTTTGCAAACGTCGAACTCTCCGATACGAACGCCGAATGGATTCTTCACCCCACGAGTGCTACTTTCGCTCCTGAACCGTGAGTTTACCGGTTGTCAAAAGCTATGGCGTATCACGAATCCGCGCTTTCCAGGTGGGACCAATTGCCGGGAATGAACCCATCAACGGAAGAAGAGCGCCCGGAAAACAGTTTTCTAGAGATCGTAGGTGAGAGCCCGGGGCTGAGGCGAATGCTGAAGTTGGCAATAAAAGTGGCGCGAAAGGAAGCTCCGGTTTTGATTCTCGGCGAGGCCGGATCCGGCAAGGAGTTGATTGCCCGAGCCATCCACCGTCTGAGCATCAGAAGGAACGAGAGTTTCGTGAAAGTGAACTGTGCGACGGCGATGGACGGGACGCTGGACAGCGAACTGTTCGGGCATCAGAGGGGATCTGCTGGAACGCGGAAGATTGGCCATGTCGAACTGGCTAACAACGGGATCCTTTTCCTGGACAAAATCGCACACGTCCCGCTCGATCTTCAGGCCAAATTGCTTCGCTTGTTGGAACACCGCGAATTTGAACGACTCGGCAGTGCGTACAGCATTCCAGTGAATGTGCGTTTGATCGCGACCACGCAATATGACCTGGGAGAGCGGGTCGCGGAACAAACATTTCGTGACGATCTCTACGACCAGCTGAATGTTTTCCCCATCCGGGTTCCACCTTTGCGGGAACGACGCGATGACATCCCTCTTCTGGTGCGCTATTTCGTGCAGGTGTCCGCTCGCCGCATGAATAAACACATTGAAGGTATTCCGGCTGAGGCAATGAGTTTTCTCAGTAACTGCGATTGGCCCGGCAACCTCCGGCAACTGGAGACTTTGATCGAGCGGGCGGTCGCCGTTACCGAGGGCCCGGAATTGCAAGTTCCCCTGGCGGGGTTGCAGTCGGAATCGGGAAGGGAAACCAGCTAGCTCTGGAAGACTGCCGCAACGTCGCTCAGCGTGACAAGCTAGAGTTGGCTCGCGATTTCTCCCCCATTTGACCTCGACTTTCACGCCTACTCCTTGGCTCAAGCCTATCAATGAAAAGTAACTAGTGGTCCCCGAGTCTGGTGTTCCAAAATAAAGCGGTGCAAAATAGATTGTGGAGGCACAAAGCTCCCTCATGCACCGCTTGACGCTTGGCGACTTCGAACTCATGGCCGTCTCCGACGGCATTTATCGGCTCGACGGCGGAGCATTCTTCGGCGTCATCCCCAAGGTCATGTGGGGCAAGAAAGTAAAGGCCGACGAGAACAACTACGTTCCGGTGGGATTGAATTCCGTCGTGGTCCGCACTGGCAAGCAGACGATCCTGATCGAAACCGGGATCGGCAACAAGTTGCCTGAACGATTGGTTAAGATTTTCGGCCAACCTGCAAAGTTGCTGGACAATCTGGCCGCCGCCGGCGTTTCGCCGGAAGACGTTGACATCGTGATCAACACCCACCTGCACTTCGATCACTGCGGCTGGAACACGACGCTCCAAGGCAACAAGATCGTGCCGACGTTTCCGAAAGCCAAATACTATGCCCCCGACGGCGAGTGGCAGCATGGACGCCTGCAACTCGAGCGCGACGCGATCAGCTATATGTCGGACAACTACGATCCCCTGATCACTAGCAGCCAAATGGAGTTGCTGCAAGGAGATCAGGAGATTGTCCCGGGAATCTCAGTAAGAGTTTTCCCCGGACACACCCAGCACATGCAGGCAGTGATTATAAAAAGCGGATGCCGGACAGCTTGTTACATCTCCGACCTGATACCCACCAGCGCCCACCTAGATCTGACCTGGGGCATGGCCTTCGATCTGCTCCCGCTGCAAACCATCGAAAGCCGTAAGCGCTATTACGCCCAGGCGATTCCGGAAAATTGGCTGACCATGTTCACCCACGATCCGAACACGCCGTGGGCATACGTCGAAAAAGATGAGCGAGGAAAAATGTTAGCAAGGGCAGCCACGTGACGATTAATTTCTTTCGTCGCCTTCGTGTTCGCGATTGCAGAGCGTCCGACAAAGAAAAGCCGCCCAGACAGCGGGCGGCATCATGTTTGTGGGATTCGTTTTTATTGGGTCAGCAGGAACCCATGAAACGCTCCAGCCGAATCAACGTAATCTCCCGTGATCGCGTCTGAGTCGTTGTTGCTGCTCGGGATCGTGCCTTGACCGCTGGCTGTGCCTGCGCCAGGAATGTTAAATGTCACGATCCTTCCGCTGGAAATTCGCAGGAAGCCGTGGTTTACGCCGCTCGAATCGATATATTGTCCCGTGCTATCTCCTGGCGTGTTGATGTTCTCAGGCTCAGTGCCCTGGCCAGCGCCCGTGCCAGCGCCTGAAACACTGAATTTAGTGACTTTGCCTTTTGCAAGCGCATACCCGTGGTCGGCGCCGGCCGAATCAATGTAAACTCCCGCGACCTCCCCACCGGTATTGATTCCTGAGACTATAACCCCTTGGCCGGAACCTGTACCAGCGCCCGAAACAACGAATTTAGTGATAGCGCCCTTCGCAGAGCGCACGAAGCTGTGAAATACTCCCCCCGAGTCCGCATACGTTCCAGGAATCGTGCCTGCGTCGTTGATTCCGTCGACGCCCGCAGTGAACGTGCCCTGTCCGCTTCCCGTCCCTGCGCCCTTAGCACTGAACTCGGTGATTTTGCCGTTGCTCGCACGCACGAAACCATGATTGACACCGGCCGAATCGATGTAGGTTCCGGCGATCGTCGTCCCTCCTGGTTCGATGTTCAGTGCTTCGGTGCCCTCGCCACTACCAGTACCTGCGTGCGGCGCGTCGATGGTAGTGAAAGTGCCGCCGCTGGTGCGCAGGAACCCATGCAGCGCACCATTGGAATCAGTGTAAAATCCCGCGATGTCCCCAGCGGTATTCAGAGATTCGGCTTGGGTGGTCGCAGCGTCCGGGGCATCAATTTGGGTAAAAGCGCCTTTGGCAGACCGCAGGAAGCCGTGCTCGACACTAGCCGAATCGAAGTAAAATCCTGCAATCGCGCCCCCTTTGTTGATGGCTAAGGGCTCAGTGCCTTGCCCCTTGGCTGTGCCCGCGCCTGGAGCATTGAATTTGATGATTTTTAGCTTAGATGCTGCCTGCAGCCCCTCTTCCGAAACCAGACAGGTGCAAACCAGCAACGCTAGAATACCGATCCATTTCATTTGATTATCCTCCATTCGATAGTATTGAAGTTAGATAGTCTTGAAGTGGCTGACCAATTGGCGCGTGAAACACCAAAGCTCGAAGGCGGGGGCAGCACTTTGCCGTCGCTACACACCTACCCCTCAAAGCAGTGTCCCGCAGTTTTTGATTGTTATTCTCTCCTTGCGTAGAAGTGACTCACGAATTGACCTCCGTTAGCGAAGTGCTCTCCCGACGCCAGGCTTCATCGAGAAAGCAACCGTTGAAGGCAGAAAGAACCTAGATCTACCTCAGGTCCAGAGCGCGAAATGCTCGGACGGACGAGTGACGTGCCCAAAATTATGTTCGCGTGATGGGAGTATGTCAATAGGCTACTTAGTGCAGGTAAATGGTCGCGAGCACAACGTGGCGAGCATCTTTAATCATAGATCATGACTCGCGGACGAGGGCGCCCGCGCTGCACAGTCTTTCCTCGAAAAACGCTTCCACTCGGGTCAGAATCTCAGAAGCGTTTTTCGAGTCGTAGATCGCCTTGCGCAGCGCGGCTCCGCCCGGAACGCCGTGCGTGAACCACGAAGCAAATTGTTTCATTTTGCCAAC
>Ga0209517_10007510_pt1 | contig 13032 bp, 10 predicted proteins | sample PeaSoiMetSII2010_FD_187695 | JGI IMG/M metagenome (GOLD analysis project Ga0209517, IMG submission 187695) | Peat soil microbial communities from Weissenstadt, Germany - SII-2010 (SPAdes) (version 2) | ecosystem: Environmental > Terrestrial > Soil > Wetlands > Peat | place: Germany...
ACGCCGCACATCGCGCCCGCCGAGAAAGTTGAAGAAACGCCCCAGAACAAACTGGCAGCCACGCCTGCCGGAGGTGAAGAATGACCGATATTTCCATGCAATATCTCGGCATCAAGTTGAACGGCCCCATCGTGGTCGCTTCCACACCGCTGTCTGAGACGCTCGACAACGTCCGACATATGGAAGACGCCGGCGCCTCCGCGATCGTCCTTACCTCGCTCTTCGAGGAGCAGTTGGCGCTGGAGTCGAAGGCGCTCGACGAGGATCTCTCGCGCGGCACGAATTCGTACGCCGAGTCGCTCGAATATCTGCCCGACCTGCACGACTACCGCATGACGCACGATGGTTATCTGGAGCATCTGCGCCGCTGTCGCGAAGCTGTCGCAATCCCCATCATGGCCAGCCTCAATGGCGCCACCAGCGGCGGCTGGGTGCGCTTCGCCAAAGAGATGGAGGAGGCGGGAGCGCAGGCTATCGAGCTCAACACCTTCGCACTCGTCACTGACCGTAGCCAGACCTCTGACGAAATTGAGCGCATCCTGCTCGAGCTCGTCTCCAGCGTTTGCCAGGCCGTCAAGATCCCCGTCGCCGTCAAGCTCTCGCAGTCATTCACCAGCCTGCCTCATCTTTGCGCGCAGCTTGAAGATGCGGGCGCGCGCGGCGTGGTTTTCTTCAACCGCTTCTATCAGCCCGATTTCGATATCGAGACGCTGGAGGTACGGCCGACTCTGCACTTCTCCACGCCCTCGGAGTTGCTGCCGCGCCTGCACTGGGCGGCCATCCTCTACGGCCACATCAACGGCGACATCGCGATCACCGGCGGCATTCACTCGGCTGAAGACGTGTTGAAGGCGATCATGGCCGGCGGCAGCGTCGCCATGATGGTTTCCGCGCTGCACATTCACGGCATTGATCACATCGCCCGGGTGCTAGCCGACCTGCGCTACTGGCTCGATAAGCGCGAGTATGCGTCACTCGCCGAAACGCGCGGCTGCCTGAGCCGCCGCTCCGTGCCCGATACCTCGCCCTACGACCGCGGCAATTACATCAAGACGCTCAGCTCGTACAGCCTGCGCCAGACCGTCGCCGCGTTCTGAACCGACGCCCGAATTCTGGGCATCATAGGTCGCGGGATTGAGAAACCCGAGGATCCTGCACAAGCTCGGAGCCCACCGTTAGCGATGTGTAGATGAGGTAAGGTGGTCGCACCGTGAAGGGAAGGGATGAGTGGGATGGATTGCTCAAGGCATTGTTCGGTTCGCCAAAGCCCCCGGCCTGGCCGTATGTAGATCGCACTCTTGGACCTGGCTGATTGGGCGTCGGGAACTCCGACGTACTCGGAGCGAGAAGCGGGAGCCATTGATAGGGAGTTAGCGAGCTTTCAACGGACGGCGGATGGCGTCGCGCGGGGAGATGGGTATGAGCAAGTGCTTTTCCACCCAGAGGTCGTTGACCCAATTCAGCGAACGTTTGGTGCCGAAGGATTATTTCGTTTAGCGGGATCGGGCACCCACGGAATCGGCTGGGAACTCGATGGCGACTGCCCCTCGAGATGGCAAAGTTGCTCGCTCTCGCTGGATATAAGATTGAAGGAAAGCACGCCGCCGCCATCGTCGTCGAATGGTTCCCAAGCTACGCGCCCCGCTTCTTTACAGGCAGACAAAGTCCCGGAGTGGTGGAGAGCATCATTGCACGGGCCAAAGATACTATGGGTGAGATCTCGAAATCCCGCCTGCACTTGCATGGGTTAAATGGCAGGGATTCCATCACTGCAATCTGGAAGGTGCTCTTCAGCCCGACGCTTCGCGAACACTTTGGTTCAGACCGGTCACTTAAATGGACTGAGAAATTGATTGCAAACTTCGCGGAAGGCAATCAAACTGCGTTCAGCGCTCAGTATAAGAGCCTCATCCCTGAGGTCAATGCGGTAATGTCAATCTGCCCCGAGTACTCAATGTCAAACCCTCCCTGGAGCATGGTTAGCATTGATATGTTGCTTGGCATGATTCCATGGGTTACGCCGGCCTTTGACAAGGGGTTCGCGATCTTGCTTGAAAATGGCTCCGCCCTGGAAAAACGGTTTGGGGAGGTTCTATCTTTCGCATTCTTTCTGCGCGGCGGCCCCGGCGATTCGAAGGGGACGGCCTTCCGAGTATGTGCTCCAACCAATCCTGTCAGAGCCAGCGCCGAACATTGGCTAATGCGCGGGTACCTCGTGAGGCGCCAGCAAGGATTCCATGCAACTCTTGCGCCGGACGAAGCTGGCCGAACGTTCAGCTTGCATCGTTATACCGACCAGCATGGAATAGAGAAAGACGTATTCTTCGAAACCACCGATTCGTTCGGTCGAGAAGAAGAGGATTTTCGAGAATTCCTCCAAGATGAGATTCAATTCTGAATAAATCGAAGCACGGCTTTTTCCAGTACGCCGCGCGCGCGGGGTAAAGCCGCTTCGACCGGTTCGCTAAACGTCTCGCCCAATTCCGTCGAGCCGACGCCCACTGTCAACAACATGGCGTGGTCCGCAATGGAGCCGTAAATGCTTCGCGTCAGCCCGAGAAGTTCGTGCGCCTCAAGATGGTGGGTCGCAGCGTCCCCGTTTCCGCGATTCGATGCAACTGCGGCCAGGCTTACGCGGCCGGGAATGGAATTGAGTGAGGAATCGACGAAAAGGACGGAGTCAGCGTCGGCAATGTCTTTTGCCAGGTCTGGCGTCCACTGCTGGCGCGCGACCACGCGAACATCTTCATTCTTCTGGAACCGTTCCGCAGCCCATTCTGCGAGTTTGGGCCCAACTCCATCATCGCTGCGGAGAGTGTTCCCGCAGGCAAGTACAAGACAACGAGCAATCGTATCCATAAACTTAGCGTTCTCCGAATCGAATCCGTTCTCTGTTCTCTTGGAAACGTCTCGAATCCACTAGTGTTCAAAACAAAAATATCAGTCGCGCACTACTCGGTCCACAACATCGCCATCGGACGCCACCAACTCCAACAGCAACGGCATCTGCCCCGCCGCGTGCGATGAGCAGCTCAAACAGGGATCGAAGGTACGCACCACCGCTTCCACCCGGTTCAGCATGCCCTCCGTGAACTTGCCGTCTTTCACATAGTGTTTCGCGGCCTGCAGCACGCCCAGGTTCATCGCCTTGTTGTTCTGGCCGGTGGCGATCACCAGGTTCGCCCAGGTCATCTTGCCGTCCTCGTCCACCTTGTAGTGGTGGTGCAGCACGCCGCGCGGCGCCTCGGCCTGGCCTGTCCCCTCCAGCCGGTTCACGCCCGCTGTCGCACGCACATGCTTGTCCAGAATGCGCGGATCGCTGAGGATCTCCTCGATCTTCTCAATGCCGTAAAGAATCTCCACCAGCCGCGCGTGGTGATAGTGGAACGAGCTCGTCACCAGCCCTGCCGCCAGCCCCTTGAACTCCGCGAGCTCCTTTTCGGCCTTCGCCGTTCCCATCGTCTTCACAATGTTGAGCCGCGCCAGCGGTCCCACGCGATAGCTGCCGTCGGGATAGCCAAGCGGCTTATAGTATGCGAACTTCGTGTAGCTGTACGGCTCCACGGCTTCGCCGATCACTTCGGGGAAACGGGCCGCGGTCATGCCGTCCTCGATGATCTTGCCTCCCTCGTCCACCAGTCGCAGCGCGCCGTCGGTGAATTCAATCGACTCATCCTCATTGATCAGACTCAGGTAATTCGACGGGAAGTTGGCGAAGACTTCGATCTCCTGCTTGAACGTATCCGCAATTTGCTTGTATGCGCCAAGCGCCACGCCGGTGTTGGCATAGGCCTCGGGAATCATGGCCAGGATCTTGTCGCGTTTTTCTGAGCTGAGCGGCTCAGTCACGCCGCCGGGCACCACCCATCCCGGATGCACGCGTTTGTCGCCGAGCAGTTCAATGATGCTCTGCCCGAAGCGGCGCAAACCCACACCGGCGCGGCCCAGTTCCGGTTTTGCCGCCGCCACGCCCAGAATATTGCGCACCTTGACATCAGCCTCCATGCCCAGTAGCAGATCGGGCGAGGCGAGATAGAAGAAGCTCAGCGCGTGCGACTGCACCATCTGCGCCAGGTTCAGCATGCGCCGCAGTTGTGCCGCGGTGTGCGGAATCCGCACCGACATGATGGCCTCGCACGCTTTTGCCGAAGCGATGAGGTGCGACACCGGGCAGATGCCGCAAATACGCGCCATCAGGCTAGGCATCTCGTAAAACGGTCGCCCTTCGCTGAAGCGCTCAAAGCCGCGCACCTGCGTCACGTGAAAGTGCGCGTCTTCCACCTCGCCCTTGTCGTTGAGCTGGATGGTGATCTTGCCGTGCCCTTCAAGGCGTGTTACTGGATCGATGGTGATGGTCTGGCTCATAAGAAGCTCCGAATTCTTTCAATCGGTGCAGGCGTGAACGCCCGCACGACAGCCGGTCTGGAGACCGGCGCTACATCAGGCCCCAAATCGCGTAAGCGCCGGAATATCCAGCGGTCCGCTTTTGACCAGCGCGGTAAGCGCCGTGTGAAAGGTGTCAGCCGAGGGCGGGCAGCCGGGCAAAAAAACGTCCACTTTCACAAACTCGTGAATGGGCCGCACCACGCGCAGCAGCTTGGGCACCACGACGCACGGAATCTGCGGCTGCGCACTCACGTTTTCGATGTAGGCGCGATTCAAAATCGCCTCCGGCCCGATGGGATTGCGCATTGCGGGCACATTGCCCGTCACCGCGCAGTCGCCCATCGCCACCAGCATCTTGCTGTGCTCGCGGATCTTCTTGATCTTCTTTTCGTCGTCAACCGAAGCAACGGCTCCCTCGACCAGCGTGATATCCACCTCGTCGGGGAACACCTTGGTGTCTACGATGGGGCTGTAGACCACGTCCACCACTTCCGCCAGTTCGAGCAGTCGCTCGTCCATGTCGAGAAACGACATGTGGCAGCCGGAACATCCATCAAGCCAGACTGTCGCCAGTTTCAGTTTGCTCATTGTGCTTCCCTCATCAGGTTCAAGTAGGGCAGAAAATCCGGAGATTTAGGGTGATCGGAGCCCATTTTGCTCTTGTCGAAGAGGGCTCCGGTAGGGCACACCTGCACGCACTTGCCGCATTTCGTGCAAGTCGAAGTCGAGCTACCCCACTTTTCGTGCAGATCGGTAATGATGAGCGAGTTGATGCCGCGGCCCATCACATCCCACACGTGCGCGCCCTCAATCTCGGCGCACACGCGCACGCAGCGCGTGCAAAGGATGCAACGATTGTGGTCCACGGTGAATCGCTCGTTCGAGGCGTCCACGCTCAGGTTGGGATTGCGATAAGGCAGCCGTACATGCGTCAATCCCTGCTCCTGCCCCAGCGTCTGCAACTCGCAGTGGCCGTTCGACACGCACACCGAGCAGACGTGGTTGCGTTCGGCAAACAGCAATTCGAGTATCGTCCGGCGGTGCTTTTGCAACCGCTCGCTGCTGGTGCTGATTTCCATGCCTTCCTGCACCGCGGTCACGCAGGCCGGCAGCAATTTGTTGTTGCCTTTGATCTCCACCAGGCACAACCGGCACGCGCCCACGTCGCTGAGGCCGTCGAGATGGCAGAGCGTAGGAATGTTAATGTCGTTTTCGCGCGCCACCTCCAGAATCGTCTGGCCGGCGCGCGCGCTCACTTCCTGCTCGTCGATGACAAGAGTTTTGACGTCGGTTTCCACGCTCATGCCATCACCTCAATCGAAGTTGCAGAATTGACCGCTTCCATCTGGCAAACGCCGGCCGGGCAGCGTTTGTGCAGGATGTGCTCCATATACTCGTCGCGGAAATATTTCAGCGTGCTCAGCACCGGATTGGGCGCCGTCTGCCCCAGCCCGCACAGGCTCGTCTCCTTTACGGTGGAGCAGAGATCCTCAAGCAGTGCCAGGTCGTCCAAAGTTCCCGTCCCGTTGCAGATGCGCGTCAGCAGCGTAAACATCTGCGCCGTTCCCGCGCGGCAAGGGATGCACTTGCCGCACGACTCGGTCATGCAGAACTCGATGAAGTAGCGCGCCACATTCACCATGCACGACGTATCGTCCATCACGATCATGCCGCCCGAGCCCATGATCGAGCCCATCTTCAGCAGCGCGTCGTAACTCACTCCCACATCGAGCATCTCTTCGGGAATGCAGCCGCCCGAAGGCCCGCCCGTCTGCACTGCCTTGAATTTGTGCCCGCCCGGCACGCCTCCGCCGATCTCCTCGATAATCTCGCGCAACTTGATGCCCATGGGCACCTCGACGAGGCCGGTGTTGGCGATCTTGCCGGTGAGCGCGAAGACCTTCGTCCCCTTGCTGCGCTCCGAGCCCATGTTGAAAAACCATTTGCCGCCGTTGCGCATGATGGGCGCGATGTTCGCGAAGGTTTCCACATTGTTGATCAACGTGGGCTTGCCCCACAGTCCGCTCGCCGCAGGATACGGAGGCCGCGGCTTCGGCGTGCCGCGCCTGCCTTCAATCGACGCGATCAGCGCCGTCTCCTCGCCGCACACAAACGCGCCTGCGCCCAGCCGGATCTCCACATCAAAGTTGAACGGCGTATTGGCGATATTATTGCCCAGCAGCCCATGGCGCCGCGCCTCGCGCAGTGCCGTCGTCAGCCGAGAAACCGCCACCGGGTACTCCGCCCGCACATAAATGAATCCCTTGCTCGCGCCCACCGCGTAGCCCGCAATCGCCATGCCTTCAATCACGCGATGCGGATCGCCTTCCATCACGCTGCGATCCATGAACGCGCCGGGGTCGCCCTCGTCGCCGTTGCACACCACGTACTTCACATCGCCGTTGGCTTTGGCCACCGTGCTCCACTTCAGGCCGGTCGGGTAACCGCCTCCGCCGCGCCCGCGCAATCCGCTCTCGGTAATGCGGTGAACTACGCCGTTCGGCGTCATCTCCACCAGCATCGTCAACAGCGCTTTGTAGCCATCACGTGCAATGTAGTCGTCAATCTTTTCGGGATCGATGTAGCCCGCGTTCTCCAGCACCACGCGCACCTGCTTGTCGAAGTGCTCGTTCAAATCGCACTGCAACTCAGGAACTGGCGCTTCGCCAAGGTTCTTTACAATCGCTTCGGCGCTTTCCGCGTGAACGTGGTGGTAAAGCGTCTCATCAGGATCCAGGCGCACCAGCGGCCCATGCGAGCATGGCCCCATGCAGCCGGTGCGGCGCACCAGCACCTTTTTCTCCGATGTTTCGGCAGCCTTCACCAGCGCATCTTTCAGCGCGCCGGCGCCCTGGCTGGCGCAGGCCAGGTCCATACACACATTCACTTCGTAGTCGTACTTGTCGTTCTCCTGCTTGACGTTCTTTGCGATCAGTTCGAGCTCCTCGATTGTCATTCCACGATCCACCTTTCCAGTTGCTCGAGCACTTGATCACGAGTCATTTCGCCCACCACTTCGCCGTCGCACAGCGCCACCGGCGCGCGGCTGCATGCGCCCACGCACCGCGCCGTCATCAGGCTGATCTGTCCATCTGCTGTGGTTTGTCCCTGCGCAATGCCCAGCCGCTTCTCCGCTGCGGCAATCAACTTGTCCGCACCCTTGATGTAGCAGGCCGTCCCGGCGCATACGGTCACCGTATGCTTGCCCGGCGGCTTCATGGTGAAGTAGTGGTAAAACGTTGCCACGCCATAGGCCTGGCTCAGCGGAACCCGCAACGACATGGCAACAAAGCGGATCGAGTCGTCGTCGAGATAGCCGAACGATGATTGCACCGTGTGCAGCGTCTCAATCAGCGCGCGGCGGGCAAACCCGTTCTTGCGCATTGTGCCGTTCACGATCTTCCATCGTTTGTCTTCGCTGGGTAGGGCTGGGGGCGTGAATGCTGGCACTTTTCCTCCCTGGTCGGGCCGATAAACCGCGCACATTGGGGGCGGAGGGGCAAACTTCGCCTCGCTCTGCCTGATCCCTACCACTGTTGTACGCCCCGGCCCTTCTCCCAATCCGTGATAGCAGTCACGAGGTCTGTGGCTATCCCGTTTGTTGGCATTAGTTTTGGACCTGTGGAAATGACGTGGTGGCCGCTGCGCTTTCCGTTGCCGCCGGGCGTGTTGCGGTTCACGGCGTGCCTGCGAAAACCACACCGGAATGTGCGGAGGATCACCGGCCGAGCCCTATTCACCGCCCGAAACCGCGAGATGTGTCACCAGTAAGCGGCGGCCAAGGCGCGAGCACAAACCGAGTCCCCAATCGGAAGCAAGCCTGTCCAGATCCGTTTTTGAAAAGCACGACTTTCAGAGCTTGCGAAAAAACTTTCACGAAGCGCCCCCAAGTGTCAGGGCGTGACTTTAGTCGTGCCCGTGGCGATTGGCGATTTTGAAGGGTATGGACTTTAGCCCGTACATTAACGGACCAAATGAAGGAGGGCTTCAGCCCCGATGGATTCGTTCAACCGAACTGACCCACCACCTCTTAATTTCCGTTTTTAACCTGCAGTTGGTACTCGCTGTAATCGATCGTGACCACATTGCGCCCAAACAGAAAGCTGTTTGACTCAGCGCGCGCGTGCATAGCCATTGAGAATCCGCTCACGTTGGCATACTGCCGCATCATGTGCGTGGTTCCCGAAAAAGCCGAGGGGTTCTCCGAAGCAACTCCGTCGATCTTGACCAGCGTGCCATCGCGCGCGTCCACCCACATGGTTCCGTCGATCAGGTTAGACGCCTTCGCTTTCGGAGTGACGGCAAATACGTAGCAGTCTCGCCCGTTCAGCTTCTCCACGCCGCCGGGCTTCAATTTCATATCGTAATTCGTCGATGTGAACCAGGATCTCTCTATGTTCCCCGGTATGTTGATCGTCTTCTCGTTGTCGAGCAGCGACTTCAACCCAAACCGGATCAGGATTCCCGATCCGCTCTGCGACAGCGTGGTGTAGGTCTTGCCTGCGCCTTTTTTATAGGTGTCGAGCACGGTCATTTCCGCCGCGGGATGGGTTTCATCGCCGCCGCGGTAGACGGCGTAATGCTCAACGGCAGTGAAGCCGAGAATGTTGTTGAACCGGGCTGCAACCGCGGCGTCAACCTGGCGGATGACTGCCGCTCCGTCTGGTTCCTGTCCCGCCGTCGTCGTGCCCAATAGGACTGCTATCGCGATTCCCGCAATCGCCCGTATCGCGCCCGATAGCTTGAGGTCCCTCACGTCTGTTCCGTCCTCTCTTTGAGATTATGCGACCGGCCTCCTGGTGTGTGGCGCCGGGCCTGAGCGGAAGAAAGGAAAAGTAAGCGACGCAATCGAAGAACCCGCTGACGCCCATGCGCTATCCTGGTCTCCGGTGCTCCGACCCGAATCCCATGCTGGAACCTGAACCAAAACGGCAACCATACCAAGAGCCGCGAGCGGTAGTGCGCCAGGTGCTCACGGTGCGCGGCGTGGTGCAGGGTGTAGGCTTCCGCCCATTCGTTTACCGGCTCGCATCAGAAGAGGGACTCGCCGGCTCCATCGGCAACGATACCGGCGGCGTCACCATCGAGATCGAGGGCCCTGCCGTCCGTGTTGAAGTTTTTCTCGTGCGCTTGCGCGCCGAAGCCCCACCGCTCTCGCGCATCGATAGCGTGACCCATCGCGACGTTCCCCCAAGACAAGAGAGGGAATTTCGCATCGTCTTGAGTGATTCGAGCGGCCACGTCGCCACCGGCATTCCTGCCGACGCGGCCACCTGCGCCGACTGCCTGCGCGAGCTGCTTGATCCCAATGACCGTCGCTACCGCTATCCGTTTCTCAACTGCACCAACTGCGGCCCGCGCTTCACCATCACGCGCCGCATCCCCTACGATCGCCCGCAAACCTCCATGGCGCGCTTCAAAATGTGCGCGGCCTGCCAGGCTGAATACGACGACCCCGCCAACCGCCGCTTTCACGCGCAGCCCAACGCCTGCGCCGTCTGCGGCCCGCATGTCTGGCTCGTCGCGCCTGATGGAACTGAGATTCCATCCGCCGATGCCGTGGCCGCAACGATCGATTGCCTGATGGCCGGCGAAATCATCGTCACCAAAGGCATCGGCGGATTCCACCTCGCCGTCGACGCCACGAGCCAGTCCGCCGTGGTGCGCCTGCGCGAGCGCAAGCACCGCTACGGCAAGCCGCTCGCCATCATGGTCCGCGATCTCAATGCAGCGCGCGCCCTCTGCGAACTCACGCCGGAAGAGGAATCTCTCATCCTCACTAACCCGCGGCCCATCGTCCTCGCGCGCGCGCGCCCTGGCTGCGGAATCGCGGATGCCGTCGCGCCAGGCATTCCCTGGCTCGGTATCTATCTGCCCTACGCGCCGTTGCAGCATCTGCTCTTTGCTGATCCTCGAGTTAAGGCGCTCGTCATGACCAGCGGCAACTTGAGCGAAGAGCCCATCGCCATCGACAACGACGAAGCTCTCGCCCGCCTCGGCCAGATCGCCGACGCCTTCCTCATGCACGACCGCGAGATCCTGCAGCGCTGCGACGACTCCGTAATGGCCCTCGTCGATGGCGCGCCGCAACTCATCCGCCGCGCTCGCGGCTTCGTTCCGCTCGCCGTTCCGCTTCCATTTGACGCTCCGCCGCTGCTCGCCGTCGGAGGCCATCTCAAGAATGTCTTCGCCCTCGCCCGCGGCCGCTTCGTCTACCAGAGCCAGCATCTCGGCGACCTCGAAAACATCACCGGTCTCGATTTCTTTCGCGAATCGCTCGCTCACCTCATGCACACCTTCGAAATTGAGCCGCAGACCGTGGTCCACGATCTGCATCCCGGCTACTTGTCTACTTCGTGGGCAAAGGAGTGGGCCGCCGAGCGCCGTTTGCCACTGATCGCAGTGCAGCATCACCACGCGCACATCGCTGCCTGCATGGCCGAGCATTCGCTCACCGATCCAGTTATCGGTCTCTCACTCGACGGCACCGGCTACGGGACCGACGGCCACATCTGGGGCGGGGAAGTGCTTATCTGCCGGCTCAACGGTGCGAATATTGCCGGCCCGAGTCCGGCCAGTTTTGACCGCTTCGCGCATCTCGACTACGTCCCCATGCCCGGCGGTGAGGCCGCGATTCGCGAGCCGTGGCGCATGGCGCTGGGGCACCTCCAGGCAGCCGGATTTGACGTCGATTCGCCCGACCTGCTGGCTCTCCTGGGCGCGAAACCGCAGGAAGTGCATGTGTTGCGGCGGATGATCGAACGTGGGGTGAATACTCCGCTCACTTCCAGCTTGGGACGTCTATTTGACGCTGTCGCCGCTGTCGTACTCCAGCGTGGCACCGTTGATTACGAGGCCCAGGCCGCGATTGAACTGGAAGGGCTCGCAGTGGACGAGCCTTATGACGAGCCATCTGCGCTCGTTTCGGGCTACCCGCTTGGAATGTTCGACGGAGACTGGAGGACGCGGAAGCCATTCAGGATTACTGCTGTCCCTCTGTGGCAAGAATTGTTGGCAGACCTTCGTGCCGAAGCCTCAAAGGAGCACATCGCCGCTCGCTTTCATGCCGGTGTCGCCGCCGCGTTCATCCGCGCTGCAACTTCAGCCCGCGCCGTCACGGGCATTCAGCAGGTAACGCTCTCCGGCGGCTGCATGCACAACCGCCGCCTCGCTCGCCTGCTTCGCGCAGGCCTCGAAGCGGATGGCTTTCAGGTTTTTCAGCACCGCCAGGTCAGCCCAGGCGATGGCGGGCTGAGTTATGGGCAAGCGGTCGTAGCGGCAGCCATCCTGGCCAAATCGGGCTGAATTTTTCGAAATCCCGACGGCCATACCGTTGACGCACGTTCGCACGCTGACATTAAAGCGAAGGAGTTAATAACAATGCAGAGAAGGGAATTTTGCAAGTTGATTGCGGCAACCGCGGCAGCCAATGCGATTCCGGCGACGGCGCAATCCGGCGCGCCAGGCACACCAGACACACCAGCGCAAACGCTCACCGGCTTCAATTCACTCCGTCAGTCCTACGACGAATTCTGCGCCACGCCGCAAGCCGCCCGCATTTTTTACGCTCTCGACGACGGCAAAATCATCGAGCAAAAGCTCGATGAAGCAAGCTGGAAGCCCACCGCCTGGGGTTCGCCGCCGGAGCTGCCCATCCCCGGCGGCTCCTGGGATGGCGTGCCGATGAATGCGCCCGTTTCGGGCCTCGAAGGCGACGGCCCCTACAAGCCAACGTGGGATTCGCTGCTGCGATATGAAGCGCCCGAGTGGTATCGCGACGCCAAGTTCGGCATCTGGGCGCACTGGAGTCCGCAGTGCGTTCCCGAAGACGGCGACTGGTATGCGCGCAAGATGTATATCGAGAACGATCCGCAATACAAATTCCATTTGGAGCACTACGGCCCGCCCTCGCGTTTCGGGTACAAGGATCTCTGCGCGCAATGGACGCTGCTCAACTGGGATCCCGATGCGCTCATCCAGCGCTACAAGGACGCCGGTGCGCGCCTCTTCATTACGCTCGCCAATCATCACGACGGTTTCGACGCGTGGAATTCAAAGCATCAACCGTGGAACGCAGCCGCCATCGGCCCGCATCGTGACGTGGTTGGCACGTGGGCCGCGGCGGCTCGCAAGCAGGGCCTGCGCCTCGGCGTCACAGTGCACCAGGCGCGCAACTGGTGGTGGTTCCAAACCTCTCATGATGCCGACAAAACGGGCCCGCTCGCCGGCGTGCCCTACGACGGCCGCATGACCGCGGCCGACGGCAAAGGCGAGTGGTGGCAAGGGCTCGACCCGCAGCGGCTCTACGGCGTCAGGCATCCCTTCGATGCATTACCTGATCCCTCCTACGTGAAGAACTTCTACGACCGCACGCGCGATCTGATCGACCAGCACGATCCCGACCTGCTCTACTTCGACAATCCATTGTTCCCGCTCGGCTGGGGTGGCATGAACATCGGCGCGTACTTTTACAATCACAACCTGGTGACGCACGGCGGCAGGCTCGAAGGCGTCATCAATATCAAGAACGTGCCCGATCGGCTCGCCAAATCCGTGGTCGCAGACTACGAGCGCGGCCTCACCAGCGGGATCGTGCCGTATGCGTGGCAATCCGAAACCTGCATCGGCGAGTGGCACTATCAGCGC
>Ga0209517_10007511_pt1 | contig 13031 bp, 11 predicted proteins | sample PeaSoiMetSII2010_FD_187695 | JGI IMG/M metagenome (GOLD analysis project Ga0209517, IMG submission 187695) | Peat soil microbial communities from Weissenstadt, Germany - SII-2010 (SPAdes) (version 2) | ecosystem: Environmental > Terrestrial > Soil > Wetlands > Peat | place: Germany...
GCCGGTGCTCCAGGAGGCTAAAGATGACGCTGAGAAAAGTTACATTGCGAGCGGCCCGTTTGCTCTTCGGCATCGGCCTCGTTGTTGCGGTTTCAGCGCTAGCCGAGCACGCATCTGCCCAGCCCTACTACTACTCTTGCCCGCCCGGTTACTACTACCTTGCGGGATACGGCTGCGCGCCGTTGTCTTATGCCTATGGCCCACCGTATTACACTTACCCAAATTCTGGCTTCGACTTTTTCTATGGGGGAAACTGGGGCGGCTATGGGTATGGCTACCCTGGATACTACGGCGGGCGTGGATATTACGGCGGCGGGCGTGGATATTCCGGCGGGCGCGGCGGGCACGCATATTCTGGCGGGCACGGCGGGCAGGGCCGACGCTGACGACGGCTCGACGCTCGTGGATCGGGAACTACTGGACCTGTCACTGATCGCCGCCCTTGACGAGTTTGCAGACCTGCACTCCCGGCGACTTAGGCGCGAGCTGCGTTGAGCGGCACGCGACCTCGCTCGCCGATCCCTACCGAGCGTCGGCCGCGCCAGAGATGTCGGGCGAGTATCTTTTGCAATTTTAGACCCTTCGTCGGTCGGCGCGACTTCCGTTGTGGGTCAGGCTGAGCCATGCGCTTGCACGGGGAGCGTGACCGCTTTACCCCCAACTGCGGAAATATCTGGACGGCACCGGCACGGCCGTTGAGTGCCATCCGAGAGGATCGGCCGCTTCTGAAATTCGGCCGCTCGCCCCTCCACAGCAAGCAGACATTGCTCGATGCGGCCCGCTGGCCTCTTCGGTGCCACAAAGGGAAGTTGCGGGTTGCTCGGCCGCCATTAACCCGTTGGGGTTCGACGGGAACCCACTTTTTCCATGCTCCCACGCGCTCAAGGCCGAGCCGCGCCGGTCGATGATCAACACGAACACGCTCGGCTCGACCGCGACCCACTCCTCGCTTGATGCGCGCCCGACCGCTTAGAAATGCTGCTTGATGCCAAGACTGGTGTCGATCCGGCTTTCCAGCCTCTGCGCGAGCAGCGACAGCGGCCAGCACAGGATAAAATAGAGCGCCGCCACGATCGGATAGACGATCATCGGCTTGAAGGTCGTGTTGGTCATCAGCTGTCCGGCGCGGGTGAGCTCGACGAAGCCGATGATGGCGGCGATCGAAGTGGTCTTGATAAGCTGGACCGCGAAGCCGACGGTGGGTGGGATCGAGATCCGCGCCGCCTGCGGCAGGATCACGAGCCAGAGCTGCTTCGGGAAGCTGAGTGAGAGACAGGCCGCGGCCTCCCACTGCGCGCGCGGGATCGCCTGGATCGAGCCCCGCCAGATCTCGCCGAGGAAAGCACCGGAATAAAGCGTGAAGGCAGTCAACACAGCGGGCCACGCGCCGACCTGGATGTCGAAGAGGACCGCGATACCGTAATAGGTGACGAAGAGCTGCATCAGCACGGGCGTGCCCTGGAACAGCTCGATATAGCCGGTGGCGAGCCAACGCAGCGGGGCCGAGGGCGCCGTGCGCAGGATCGCGATCACGAGCCCGACGATGCCGCCGCCAACGAGCGCGCCCAGCGAGAGCAGCAGCGTCCACGGGATCGCCTTCAGGAGATAGAGGAACTCGCCGCTGCCGAAGGGCCGCCCCATGGCTACCTCGAGGCCGGCCGGCCGCGCCGGAACACGGCCCAGTAGATGCTGCTCAAGCCAGCCCGGAACGCTAGCGCCATCGCGAGGTAGAGGCCGGTCGCGACGAAATAGAACTCGAAGGAGCGGAAGGTGGTCGACTGCAGCGAGTTGGTGATCGCGGTCAGCTCGACCGCCGAGATGGTCGAGACCACGCTCGAGCTCAGCATTAGCAGGATGAACTGGCTCGCGAGCGCGGGATAGACGGTCTGGACCGCCGGAAAGATGATGATCTTGCGGAAGATCTGCAGCCTCTTCAAGCCGAGTGCGCGCGCCGCCTCGACCTGGCCGTGCGGGATCGCCTCGATGCCCGCGCGGACGATCTCGCTCGCGTAGGCACCAAGATTGACGGTCATGGCCAGGAGCGCCGCGGTGTTCGCCGTGAGCCGCAGCCCGATAACCGGCAGCGAGAAATAGAAGATGAAGATCTGAACCAGAAACGGCGTGTTGCGGATCAGCTCGATATAGCCCGAGACCAGCCAGCGCACCGGCTGTGGCCCGGCCGACTTGCCATAGGCGCAGAGCACCGCAAGGCAAAGTCCCAGCGCCATCGCCGAGGCGGAAAGGCGGATGGTCAGCAACGCGCCGGTGAGCAGCTCCGGGAAATGGTCCCAGACGACGTTGAACTGGAAGACGTAGTTCACGCCCGATCTCTCCAGGTCAGCCGGCGATCATGTCCCCAGTGCCGCCCCCCACCGACGGCGCCGCGCGGAGGTCAGAATACCGGGAGCGGCGGCAGATCGAGGCCGGTGTATTTCTTGTAGATCGCGGCGAGCGTGCCATTCTGCGCGTTGATGAAGAGCCAGGTGTTGATCCACTGGCGCAGCTCGAAATCGTCATGCCGCACGATCGGGCCGTAATAGGCCGTGGTGACGTTGAGCTTCGTCTCGATCTTCTTGTCGGGATTGCCGTCCGCCACGGTCTTGCCGGCGAAGGAGGTCATCGCGACCACGTCCACCTGGCCCGAGAGCAGCGCCTGGATGGTGGCGCCGATCTCATCGAACCAGACGATCTCGGTGCCCTGCGGTGCCATTTTGGGAACGGTCGCCTCCTCGAGCGTCGCGCGGGTGATGCCGACGCGCTTGCCCACGAGATCGGCGGGCGTCTTCACCGCAACGCTCTGCGGACCGAAGATGACGATGGAGAGCGCGCCGTTGGGATTGCAATACATCACCGCCTTGGCCCGGTCGGTGGTGACCGATATGGAGGCGATGGTGACATCGGCGCGGCCCGCCAGCAGCGAGGGGATGCGTCCGGTCGAGGGCACCTGCACGAACTCGAGCTCGACGCCCATGTCCTTCGCCATCTGGCGGGCGACCGCGACGTCCGAGCCGTCGGGCTGGCCGTCCTTGTCGAGGACGCCGAAGGGCGGATTGCCGACGTCGATGGCGACCCGGATCTTCTTCTCCTTGAGGATCTTGTCGAGCGTGCTCTCTGCACGCGCCGATGGCGCCAGCACCATCGCGGGCACGGCGGCGAGCATCGCCAGCACGGCCAGTCTCAGCCCAACCTTCATGACGCTTTCTCCCCGTTACGGTCACCCGCAAGTCATTGATTCAAGCTGTTGAAAGCGCTTTCACGCTAGCCGGTCTCTCGGCGCGAGTCAAGGCGCCGCGCGCTTGCTCAGATGGCCCGGCGCGAACGCCGGGAGCGCGCGACGACTCGCACCGGGCCGGTCGAGCCGCGGATGACCACGCTGGCCTCGAGCTCAATCTTCTTGGGGCCGGTCTTGCCGGCGATGCGATCAAGCAGAAAATCGGCGATCCGTGTGCCGATCTGATCGATCGGGATGCGGACGGTGCTGAGCGGCGGATCGAGCTGCGAGACGATCTCGAGATCGGAGAAGCCGGTCACCGAGACATGCTCCGGCACGCGGATGCCGAGTTCGTGGCACTCGCAGAGCGCGCCGACTGCAAGCGTGTCCGTGGTGCAGCAGAGCGTGGTGAGTTCAGGATGCGCGGCCAGCAGCGCACGCGTGGCGCCGCGGCCCGCGAGGATGGTCTGGGGCACTTCCAGGATGTGGCGCGCCGACGAGGCAACGCCGCGGTCGTCGAGGCAATCGAGAATGCCCTTCAAGCGCGCGGCGATCCGGTCGTTGAGGCCGGGCGGCGCAGTGACGATGCCGAACTCGCGATGCCCGAGATCGACGAGGTAGCGCGTCAGATTGAAGGCGCCGGTCCGGTTGTCGAACCCGATGCAGGGGTGCGGGTTCTGGCCTTCGAATTGATAGGAATTGACATAGGGCAGCTTGCGCGAGCGCAGCATCTCGTAGACTTCGGGCGCATGGCGGTGGCCGACCAGCGCAATGCCATCGACGCCGCGCTCGATCAGCGCGCGGACCTGCCGCGCCTCCTTCGCCTGGTCGTAGTCGCTAGCGGCCACCAGGAGTTGATAGCCGAATTCCTCCAGCCGACGCTGCAGCGCCTCGACCCCTGCGGCGAAGATCCCGATCCCCAGCGTCGGCACGACATGGCCGATGGTGAGTGAATGACGCGAGGCCAGAGCCCGCGCGGCGCCGTCTCGGACATAGTCGAGCTCGGTCATCGCCCGCGTAACACGATCGCGAACCTCGGGACTCACCTTCATTGGATGGTTGAGGACGCGCGACGCCGAGGCCGCCGAGACTCCGGCCCGCCGAGCCACATCGCCGAGAGTCACCATCCAGGAATCATACCGTTGAGCACCGAGAAGCGCCACAGCCTGCCTGCATGTGTGTCCATTCTATCCCGAGGCCGACATCGTCTTTGGCCAAATCGAGGCAAATCCATTCGAGAGCACTAGCAGGCGGCCAGTGGGCATGCAGGACAGGCCTCTTGACGAAAGCGGTCGAAATGCCGGCCGCAGCGCAATAGTCCGATTCATCAACGGCGGTCCAGGGAATGTCCGCGTTCCGTCAGTTCATGCGCAACAAGCAGACTTTCGTCGGCGCAGCTTGTAGGTCTCTTCGGTGCCATGAGGACACATTCGCGAGCCACTGGATCGTCCGCTCTTCTAACTCAATCCGAATCTCACAACGCCCGCTCGGTGTGTGCTATTTTGTGCGCCTTGCACGAAGGTTGGGCCTCAGCCACGGAGGCTTAGGTGAGGCGGCGCAATCTCCTTGCTGTACTCTCCGCCGCATCACTGGCGCCGATGCGGGTCTTCGCGCAGGCACAGCCCAAGATGCTGCGCGTGGGACTTGTGGTCATCAACCCCAGAACGGCGCCATATGTTGCGGCTTTCGAAAAAAGGATGGCCGAGCTCGGCTATCAGGAGGGCAAGAACTTTGCCTTCGAATTCCTCCAGGCACCAAGCTTCGAGGACTACCCATCCGCATACGCCGAGCTGGCCCGACGCAAGGTGGACATCTTCGTGGCCTCTGGCAACGAGGCCGCGCTCCACGCTACGCAGGCAGCGGCCGGTACTCTGCCGATTGTCATGATCGCCATCACCTTCGATCCATTTGAGAAAGGCTATGTGGCCAGTCTCGCCCGGCCGGGAGGCAACATCACCGGACTCTTCGTGCGTCAGCTCGAACTGGCGGCGAAGCGCGTCGATCTGACGCGCGAGGCCTTGCCCAAGGCGCACACTCTCGGCCTCTGGTGGGACGCCGTCTCCCGCGATCAGGCCGAGGTAGCCGCAGCGGCAGCGAGGAGCCTCGGCTTCGAGCCCCGGCTGATCGAGGTGACCAGCCAGTCGCCCGACTATGCTGAAGTCCTCGGGCGTATGACCGACGCGCCAGGCGAGCCGGTCATGATCGGGTCGAGCCCAGTGTTCCTGCGAGACCGTGCCGCGATCTTGCCTCTGGTTCTGGCGCGGCGCACTCCGCCAATCGCCGCTTTCCGGGAGTTCGTTGCAGGAGGGGCGCTCCTGAGCTATGGCATCGACTTGGTCGGTTTGTTCCGCGACGCTGCGGGCTATGTCGATCGTATCGCCAAGGGAACCAAGCCGGCGGACCTGCCGATCGTGCAGCCGACTCATTTCGATATGGCGATCAATCTCAAGAGCGCCGCGGACCTCGGGATAGCACTTCCAGTTTCGCTCACCGGCCGCGCCGACGAGGTGATCGAATAGCGGATCGCTGGGTCCGCTCGGCGTCAGACAGCGCTATGCGAGAGCGCGAGAGGCGTGGCCGCTTTACCCCCAACTGCGGAAATATCAGGACCGCGCCAGTACCGCCGTTGAGTGCCAATAACCGACAATCGACCCACGGATTCCCGCGGCCTCATTCACATCGGTTGCAAGCCCGACGATCACTCCGGCAACCCGGCCTTTCGCAAGGCCTCGGCGTATTTGGCGAAACCTTCCGGGCGCAGCGTTCCGAACCGATTCTTGAGCGTCGAGATGCGCAAGTCGGGATCGAGTTGAAGCGCCCGCGCAATGAATCCTCGTGCTTCGTCGATACGCCCCATAGCCGCGTTGCTCGCAGCGGCAATTCGCAGAGCGGCCAGAAAATTTGGCCGTTCCCGGCATGCCCTTTCTACCAATGGCCGCGCCTCGTCATGCCGACCGGCAAGGAAATGAGCAAATGCGGCAAACGTCTGCATAAAGAAACTTAGCGGATCAAGCGGGCTGAGCCGCATGGCGCGCGCCATGTGCTCGACTGCAACGTCCGAATCAAAAAAGGACCTCAAGCAGCCACTGGCGAGCCAAGCGGCCGCCAAGTTCGGGTTGAGCACGAGCGCGCGATCGATCATCGCGATACCCGCCGCTTCATCGCCAGCGACGTAACCAAGTGCAAGCCCGCCGAAGGAAAGTGCCACCGCGTCGTCGTTGCCTATCTCCGCTACTCTAGTTGCCAATCGGTTGACTTCTGCGACCTCCTGCACGGGATCGGTCGTCCAGCCATTGGCTTTGCGCCAGTAGTAGCACCAGGCAGCCGCGCCGTAGGCCGACGCAAAATCCGGATCTAGCTCGATCGCCTTGTAGAAATGCCGCAACGCTTCGGCGACTGCCTCTTTGGTCCAATGATAAAGGCTCGCCATTCCCCGCAGGTAATAGTCATAAGCGTCGAGGCTCTCGGTCGGCTTGCGCTTGGCGCGCTCGATCTCCGCCTGCTCCAGCTTCGGCGCGATAGCGCCAATCACGCTGGAGGTCACGTGGTCCTGTAGCTCGAATACGTCCTCGAGGCCGCCCTCGAAGCGATCCGCCCACAGATGACCGCCCGTCGACGCGTCGATGAGCTGGCCAGTGATGCGCAACCGATTGGCCGCCTTGCGTACGCTGCCCTCGAGCACGTAGCGCACCCCGAGCTCGCGGCCGACCTGCTTCACGTCGATGGCCTTTCCCTTGTAGACGAACGATGAATTTCGGGCGATCACGAACAACCAGCGCATTCGCGACAGCGCGGTGATGATCTCCTCCACGATGCCGTCGGTGAAATACTCCTGCTCGGGATCGCCGCTCATGTTCTGGAACGGCAGAACGGCAATCGACGGTTTGTCCGGGAGAGCTAGGTTGGTCGCCGGGGATTGCGACGCCGCTTGCCGTTGGCGGGGATCGACTATGATCCGGTAGACGTGGATGGGCCGAGCGATGTTCTTCAGAGTCTGCTCGCCCGCGTCCTCCACCTCGAAAGCGACCTTGTCGCGGGCGTGATTGAGGACCGTCTCGGAGATGCAGATACCGCCGGGCTCCGCGAGCCCCTCGAGCCGCGCCGCAATGTTCACGCCATCGCCATAAAGGTCACGGCCCTCCACCATCACGTCGCCGAGGTTGATCCCGACGCGAAACTCGATTCGCTTGTCTTCTGGCACCTGGGCATTGCGCTCCAGCATGCCCTGCTGAATCTCGATCGCGCAGCGCACGGCATCCACTACGCTCGGAAACTCGATCAGGATGCCGTCGCCCGTCGTCTTCACGATGCGGCCGCGGTGCTGCTTGTTCTTGGGATCGATCAGCTCGCTGCGATAGGCCTTGAGGCGCGCGAGTGTGCCTTCCTCATCCGCGCCCATCAGCCGGCTATAGCCGGCGATGTCGGCGGCGAGAATGGCGGCAAGCCGGCGCCTGACCGGATCCGAAGCCACTGGGCTGGGTTTTCCCTCCCGACGGATACCCCTGCGGATTACCGCAGATGCAGCGAAAACCATATCACATCCCGCCACCTCTAGCGGAAATGGTGCAGAGGGCTGCGGTTACGAGTGATTATCCGGTGTCGCCATGTCCGGAAGGGGTCAAACTCGGCGGTCGGATGATGTCCGCGACAGGTCTGTTGATAGTCCAACAAGTGGACATTGGTCGGCCCGGGTTGCAGGTCTCTTCGGTGCCGATTGTGTTGCAGAAGTCTGTTGAAGACGGACGTTGAGCCGTGATTCTGTTCTCGAGCGCGATACGCGACGGGGGCGGACGATGATGGGACGGCGCAACCAGGGCCAGAGACAACTGTTCTATGAGTTCCGCCTCGACGAGGCGGTCCCGGACGATCATTTGGCGCGGAAGATCGACGCACTGTTGGACCTGTCCTGGGTCTATGCGGAGCTGGCACCCTACTACTCCGAGATGGGCAGGCCTTCGATCGATCCGGTGCTGATGATCCGGATGCTGATCATCGGCTACGTGTTCGCGATTCGCTCGGAGCGGCAGATCTGCCGCGAGGTCCAGGTCAACCTGGCCTATCGTTGGTTCTGCGATCTGGGCCTCGAGGACGCGATCCCGGACCACTCAGCATTCTCCCGCGCTCGCAATGAGCGCTTTCGGGAGAGCGATATCTTCCGGCGCGTCTTCGAGCGGGTCGTAGAGACCTGCATAGAGGCCGGCCTGGTCGGCGGCGAGGGCTTTGCCGTCGACGCCAGCCTGATTGAAGCTGACGCCAACCGTCAGCGCTCGATCCCCGGCGTCGAGTGGAAGAAGCAGATCGATCCTCAAGCCGCTAGCCGGGCCGTGAAGGAGTATCTCGCAACGCTCAATGATGCGGCCTTCGGGGCGGCGACGGAGGTTCAGCCGAAGTTCGTCTCGCCCTCCGATCCGGCGGCGCAGTGGACCGGTGCCCTCAAAGGGCCTGCGTTCTTTGCTTATGCCGATAACTATCTCATCGATGTGCAGGAGGGCGTGATCGTCGATGTCGAGGCGTCACGTGCGATCCGCCAGGCCGAGGTGGGTGCTGCACGGATGATGATAGAGCGGACCGAGAAGCGGTTCGGCCTCAAGCCACAGCGCTCGCCGGCGACACGGCCTACGGCGCGGCGCCGATGCTCAACTGGCTGGTCGAGGAGAAGCAGATCGCGCCGCACATACCTGTCTTCGATCGATCCAAGCGCGAGGATGGTACCTTCTCGCGGGAGGACTTCCGCTATGACGAGGCCACCGACACCTATACCTGTCCGGCAGAAAAGACCTTGTCGACGAGCGGGACTGTCGTAAATGACGGGACCACGCTCCTCTACATCGCCAGCACGAGGGATTGCGCCCCGTGCCCTCTCAAAGCCAGGTGCTGTCCCAAAACTCCGCTTCGCAGGGTCCCCCGCAGCATCTATGAGCGCGCCCGAGACGTCGCGCGGTCGTGGGTCGGCACCAAAGCCTTCGAGCAATCGCGCCGCGAGCGTAAGCGCATCGAGATGAGGTTCGCCCACCTGAAGCGCATCCTCAGGCTCGGTCGCCTTCGATTACGAGGTCCCCGCGGCGCACGAGACGAGTTCACGCTCGCCGCGATCGCCCAGAACCTCAGACGGATGGCAAAGCTGATAACCCCAATGCCCGCCATGCAGGCGTAAGCACCGACTCAGACCACAACGGCTCTCTCGACAGCGCACATCCAAGGCCCATCGCCGCCGACTTCTGCAACACTATCTGCCAATAGGAGACCTCGGCCGTCAGTTAGTGCATGACCGTTTTCGATCCGAAAGCGGAAGTTCGCAGGCTGTTACTCGCGCCAGCGGGTTGTTGCCAAGAGTGTCGGCTCCCGACGCGATCACCATACCCCGCCCAAGCCTGGGAGAGGGGCTTGCGTCCTGGCCCGGCGCTCGCTTGCTCCTCGCCTGCGACCGCGGACCTACGTCGAGCACTCCGCCCAGAGGAACGTCGCCATGCGCTGGGCGTCGAGCTCGACGCCGAAGCCGGGGCGGTCGGGGATGGCGAGGTGGCCGTCCTTGATCTCGAGCTCGGGCGCGCGGTCGACGATCGCGAAGTGCTCGGGCACGCGATAGGGATAGAGCTCCTGGATCATGAAATTCGTGAGCGTGGCGTCGAGCTGCAGCGTCGCCGCGGTCGCGATCGGGCCGGCGCAGAGGTGCGGCGCCACGCGCAGGTTCCAGGCCTCGGCCATGGCGGCGATCCGCTTCACCTCGAGGAGGCCGCCGGTGTTGGCGATATCGGGCTGCAGGATGTGCGCCGCGCGCAGCTCCAGGAGCCGCCGGAAGTCGTAGCGGGTGTAGAGCCGCTCGCCCGCGGCGATCGGCATCCGGAGCGCGGTCGCGACCTCGCGCATGCCCTCGGGGTCGAAGGGATCGACCGGCTCCTCGAGCCAGGCGAGGTCGAACTCCTCCAGGCGCCGACCCAGCGAAATGATCGCGTCGGTGGTGAGCTCGCCGCTCATGTCCACCATGAGCTCGATCGTGGGTCCGATCGCCTTGCGCACCGCCGCGACGCGCGCCACCGCGAGGTCAAGGGAGTCGCGGCTGATGGTCCGCTGCGAGACGTGGCGGATCATGCCGTGGGGATTGTCCGCGATGGGGTTCGCGAGCGGATAGAGCTTGAGCGCGGTGTAGCCGTCGCGGAGCGGCCGCTCGGTCGCCTGCGCGAACTCGTCGGGCGTCGAGGCGCGGAAGGACCAGCCGTTGGCGTAGAGCCGCACGCGCTCGCGCACCTTGCCGCCGAGCAGCTCGTAGACCGGCAGCTTCAGCGCCTTTCCCTTGATGTCCCAGAGCGCCATTTCGAGGGCGCTGATGCCCGCGAACACGATGGGTCCGCCGCGCTTCGCCCAGAAGCTGTGGTCGTACATGTCGCTCCAGACCGCCTCGATCCGGAACGGGTCCTGGCCCCGCACGATGTGCTCGAAGAGGTCCTTGATCATGCCGGCCGCCGCGGTCTCGCCGACCCCATAGGCGATCGCGGCCTCGCCGAGCCCGGTGACGCCCGCATCCGTCCGCAGCTCCACGACGACGGGATGCCGCCCGTCGATGCGCGCGATGTAGATGCGGGCGGAGGTGAGTTTCATGCAACATGGCTCCCGAGAACAGGACGAATACGGCGCCTCTTGCCGGCTCGTCGAGCAAACCCGCCCCGCGAAAATAAATGATGGCGTCGGCCTTGCGGCCTATTAGCATGCACCGGTCCTGTTCCGCACCCAAGAGGCGGCGGGCGAGTTCGGTCTGGGGGCATGGCTCTCTCGTATTCCGCGTTTTCCCTCGCTAGGCACGCGCTTACCGGGCATCGGCACTGGCCGCGGGCCTGGCGCGATCCCGCGCCGAAGCCGCGCTATTCCGCGATCATCATCGGCGGGGGCGGGCATGGGCTCGCGAGCGCTTACTATCTCGCCAAGGAGCACAGCATCACCGACGTGGCGGTGCTGGAGCGGGGTTGGCTGGGCGGCGGGAACACCGGGCGCAACACCACCATCATCCGCTCGAACTACCTGCTCGAGCCCAACGCGCACTTCTACGAGTTCTCGCTCAAGCTCTGGGAGGGTTTGAGCCGCGATCTCAATTACAACGCCATGGTGAGCCAGCGCGGCGTGGTCAACCTCGCGCATTCCGACGCTCAGATGGATAACTTCGCCTACCGCGGCAACGCCATGCGCCTGAACGGCATCGACGCGGAGCTGCTGGACCGCGCCGCGGTGCAGCGCCTGGTGCCGATGCTCGACTATTCCGACCACGTGCGGTTCCCGATCTACGGCGCTCTCCTGCAGAGGCGCGGCGGCACCGCGCGGCATGACGCCGTCGCCTGGGGCTTCGCCCGCGCGGCGGATCGCCGCGGCGTCGACATCATCCAGAATTGCGAAGTGACGGGGATCCGCGTGGAGCAGGGCCGCGTGCGCGGCGTCGAGACCACGCGCGGGTTCATCGCCGCCGACAAGGTCGGAATAGCCGTCGCCGGCCATTCGAGCCACGTCGCCGCCATGGCGGGGTTACGGCTCCCGATCGAGAGCCACGTCCTGCAGGCTTTCGTGTCGGAGCCGCTGAAGCCGTTCTTCGACACCGTCGTCACCTTCGGCGTCGGGCACTTCTATGTGAGCCAGTCCGACAAGGGCGAGCTGGTGATGGGCGGCGACATCGACATGTACAACAGCTACGCGCAGCGCGGAAACCTGCCGATGGTCGAGCATACGCTCGCGGCCGGGCTCGCCGTCCTGCCGATGATGAGCCGGCTGCGCATGATGCGGCTCTGGGGCGGCGTCATGGACATGACCATGGACGGCAGCCCGATCATCGGGAAGACGCCGATCGAGGGCCTCTATATCGACGGCGGCTGGTGCTACGGCGGCTTCAAGGCGACGCCCGCCTCGGGCTTCGTGTTCGCGCACACGATCGCGCAGGACCGGCCGCACCCGCTCAACGAGGCCTTCACCCTCGATCGATTCGAGCGCGGCGCCGCGATCGACGAGCGCGGCGCAGGCCCGACGCCCAATGCGCATTAGCGAGCTCTTCCGGATGGGTGCGAGCGTGGTCCCGAAAACAAGAGTCACCACAGAGACACGGAGGACACGGAGAGATCGCGTTGCGGCGAAGCCGCAGTCATTGTGGCCCTCGGGTGGAGCAGGTGCCATTGCCGCTCCGCGGCGAAACGCGAACCCGAACCTCTGTGTCCTCCGTGTCTCTGTGGTGAAACCTTCTTCGTGGGGGCAGGGCGCATGATCTTGATCGAATGCCCCTGGTGCGGCGCGCGCGACCATGTGGAGTTCACCTATGCGGGCGACGCGACCGTGCGCCGGCCGCCGCCCGATGCCGGCGAGGCCGCGTTCGCCCACTACGTCTATCTCCGAGACAACCGGCGCGGACCGCACCGCGAGCTCTGGCACCATTCCGGCGGCTGCCGTCGCTTCGTGGAGGTCGAGCGCAACACCTTGACCCACGAGATCACCGGCACCTCGGCACCCGGCGCGGGAGCCCGCAAGTGACCGAGCGCTTCCGGCTCCCCAGCGGCGGCAGCGCGATCGATCGCGCGCGGCCGCTCGCGTTCAGCTTCGATGGCAAGCGGATGACCGGGCTGGCCGGCGATACGCTGGCCTCGGCGCTGCTGGCGAACGGCGTCCGGCTGGTGGGGCGGAGCTTCAAGTATCACCGGCCCCGCGGCGTCTTCAGCGCGGGCCCCGAGGAGCCGAACGCGCTGGTGGGGCTGCGCCGCGGCCCTCGGCACGAGCCCAACACCCGCGCCACCATGGTCGAGCTCTATGACGGGCTCGAGGCCCAGAGCCAGAACCGCTGGCCCTCGCTCCGCTT
>Ga0209517_10007512_pt1 | contig 13029 bp, 8 predicted proteins | sample PeaSoiMetSII2010_FD_187695 | JGI IMG/M metagenome (GOLD analysis project Ga0209517, IMG submission 187695) | Peat soil microbial communities from Weissenstadt, Germany - SII-2010 (SPAdes) (version 2) | ecosystem: Environmental > Terrestrial > Soil > Wetlands > Peat | place: Germany: Weissenstadt...
ATGGCGCAGAACTCCGGCGTGACAACGCTATTGGCCGGCGACGGTGGAGACGAAATATTCGCTGGCAACGAGAGATATGCGAGCGACAGAAAGTTCGCGAACTATCGTCTGCTGCCGGGATGGTTACGAAAAGGCCTTATCGAGCCCGCCACTTCATTGCTGCCGGAGGACGGTTCCTGGTTGAGTTTGCCTGCACGCTATGTGCGACGTGCCCGGATTCCAAATCCGCGGCGCATATTTTCCTACGGGCCATTCTTCAGTACTCCACCGGAGGAAGTGTTTGAGCGGGACTTCCTTGAGAATGTTCCGCCAGCTGAATGGATGCAAATTGCGAACGAACATTACGATCATCACAAAGACGCCAGCGAACTGAATAAGCTAATGCATTTTGATCTCAAGATGATCCTCGCCGATAATGATCTACGCAAAGTCGTCGGGACGGCGGAACTTGCAGGCGTGCGCGCGCGCTTCCCTCTGCTCGACCATCGGCTGGTTGAGCTCACGGGCCGTATTCCGAGTAGCCTCAAGATGCATGGCACCGAGAAGCGCTACATATTCAAGCAAGCGATGCAAGGAGTCCTGCCCTCCGAAGTGCTGTCAAAGAAGAAGCATGGCTTTGGAGTTCCCCTTGGGCTCTGGTTGCTCGAAGAACCGTCGCTAAGAGCAAAGATGAACGAAGTGCTGAACGATCCACAGGCCCGCCAGAGGGGATACATACGTAGACAGTTTCTTGACCGCCTGCTTTCGATGCAGAAGCGCGAGGATGCGGCGTTCTATGGCGAGGCGGTGTGGAGTGTGCTGGCCTTGGAGTTGTGGTACCGCCAGCAAAGGGAATTGCCGGCCAGGAGTGCTTGTGTCCTCTGAACCCGCTTCGGCAAAGGCAGCATCGACTTCGCTCGACCCACCGTGCCAACCGGTGCGTCGCGGCGGGTGGCGACGAACTCTTGCCGCGGGCCTATACCAGCTGGGTTTCCTGGACGTTGCTCGTCGCGCTTCGAAATCTTGGGGCTTAGACTTGCAGAGAGGAATTCATTTCCGGCGTGCTTTGCAGCCGAAGCTTGCCATCCTCTGCTACCATCGCGTGGGAACACGGGGCGTGCCTCTGTACTCCGCGCTGCCCCCGGATGTATTCGAAGAGCAGATGAGTTACCTGCACAAACGCTTCCGAATGCTGTCGGTCGCGGAGCTGTGTCACGAAATTGCCGAGCCACGATCGAAGGAAGCTGGAGTGGCAGTCACGTTTGACGACGGATACGGCGACTTGGCCCGCTATGCTTTCCCCATCCTTCAGAAATACAAGATCCCCGCGACGATTTTTCTGGCTGTCGGGGCGATCGAGAGTGGAGAAACACTGTGGTACGACCGGATTTTTGCCATCTTGCAGGTCATTTCCGGACAGACGCTCGAACTTGAGCTCGACGTTCCACGTGAATTTCCGCTCGGTTCTCCCTTCGCCCGCCTGGAAGCAGCACAAGAAATTATGCGCAAGCTCCGTACCCTTCCGGATGCGCGGAGAGAGCGTCTCTGCACTGAGCTTGAATCGCGCGCGGCCCTTCCTCTCGGGGCGCTTTCCGGGCGCATGCTCACCTGGGACCAGATCCGGACGATGCATCATGCTGGCATCTCGTTTGGTTCCCACACGATGTCTCATCGCATCCTCGGTCGATTGCGACCCGAGGAGGCGCGCCACGAATTGCTCGAATCACGACGCCTGATTGAGGAGCGCCTGGGGCAGACAGTAGACACATTTGCTTTTCCTTTCGGGCAACCCGGAGATATCGGTTCGGTAGCTGACGATACGCTGAGGGAATGCGGCTACCAATGCGCGATGACCACAATTGAGGGTGTCAATGATCCCGGATCGAACCCTTATCGGCTGCTCCGCACGCAAATCGGTGAAGAACAATCCCTGCCGGTATTTGCCTTGAAACTCAACACACTGTTCCTGAGTGGAGTTCGCCGCTATCCCCTTTCCCCGTCTTCCCCAGGAGTTCCGCCCTCCAAGAAATGTCCTAGCATAGAGGTGGGGCATGCGTGATGTAATCGTATTAGCGATAATTTTGGGCTCCTCGCCAATCTGCCTCTTTTCACCTTACTTTGGGATCCTGATGTGGACGTGGATTGCCTATTTTAATCCCCACAGGTTCACATATGGTTTCGCCTACCACTTTCCGGTCGCCGTTCCCATCGCGATTCCAACCATACTGGGTACGATTTTCACCCGTCAGAGGAATCGCAGGATATTAACGACAGAGTTCATCCTGTTGTTGGCTCTTTGGGCGTGGTTTGGCGTGTCGACGTATGCATCGATGCACAACCCGGTGTTCGCAGGTCACGCAGACGATACTCGTGCAGCTTTCATCGAAGTAAGTAAAATCATGTTAATGACTTGTCTCACTATCTTGGTGGTGACGTCCGAGGAACGTCTGAGAACATTACTGACACTGACCGCCCTGTGTTTTGGAGCGTTGGCCATCAAGGGAACCGTTTTCGGCGCGCGCACTGGAGGACAGTTCCGTTTCTATGGCCCTCCAGATTCTTTCCTGGAAGACAACAACATGCTCGCGCTGGCTATGAATATGATCCTTCCAATGATGTTTTTCCTCGCGAAAAGCGAGACAAGGCGTTGGCTTCGGAGATTGCTTTGGGTCTGCTTCTATAGCGCGATTGGCGGCATCCTCTTGAGTTATTCGCGCGGTGCGCTTCTGGGTCTTGTGGTGACGCTGGGCTTGATTGCAGTCAAGTCGCAGAAGAAAGCGCTCGCGGCGGTTCTCATGGTAGTGCTGGCTTTCTTGGTGCTGACCTTTGCCCCACCCGCCTGGATGGAGCGTATGTCGAACTTCTTCCACGGGAACTTGGATGAGTCCGCGGAGCTTCGACTGAATGCATGGAAATATTCTTGGACGTTAGCCATGGAATACCCGCTCACAGGCGGCGGTTTTGAAACCTATACTCCTGAGCTCTACGAGCGATTCACGCCGTCCCTCCGTTTCGCGGGGCCACACAGTATTTACTTTCAGATGCTCGGTGAACAGGGGTTTGTTGGACTGGGATTATTTCTTGGTCTAATCACTGCTTTGTTGGTCGGCACTCAAAGACTCCGGCGGCGCGCTCGGGGACAACCAGGTTTCGAATGGGTGGAAAACTACACTCAGATTATTCAGATTGGTCTTGTGGCCTTCTTGGTGAGTGGGGCATTCCTGGCACGAGCGTATTTTGATCTGTTTTATCTGTTTGTGGCTTCGGCAGTTTTGCTCAAGATACTGTACAGGAAGGAAGCCGCTCTGCAGACCCAAGCTAGCGTCGCAGAGCCAACTCCAGTTCCGGTAGCCGGGACAGTTTATTCGTGAGCCGATTTTCCAAAGGGATAGCCTTAGGACGTGAAACTGCCGAAAGGAAACAACTGAGGGCCAGGCTTAAGGCCACACGGGCTCTCCGGTTGGCGCAGTGAAGGAGAGTAAGGATGTTGACTCATGGAGAGTACGGAAGGAACAGATTCCCCAGGTTTCTGCCGTCGTGGTTAGGGCTTTGGTTGCTCATCCTTCCCATTGGAGCATGGGCGCAAACCTGGACCTGGCGGTTCGAGACCATCGCCCCGAGCGGCAAACAAGCTTCTTTAGCGATTGACTCGCAGGGGAACGCTCACCTGAGTTATTTGGATGACCAAGAGCAAAAGGTCAAGTACGCCTTTCGCCCGGCCGGGTCCACGCGATGGTTTATGATGGACTTGGGAGGGACAGGCGGGAACACCGAGACCTTTACGAATATCACCCTCGACGGGGAGGGTAATCCGCATATTTGTTTCACCCCGATGGTTCTTCACTATGACTACTTTGATGGCAAACACTGGCATGACCAGCCGATTGCGCAAAACCTGGGAGATGTCCAGTATTCCTGCGCAGTTGCCATCGCCTCAGACGGCACGCCGCATGTCATTTGGTATCACTATGCCAACCCGGATCATTCCAATTACCTGCATATCAAATACGCCGTCTTGAAAGAGGGGGCGTGGCTCTCCCGAACGATCGATTTCGCTGCGCAAACCGGTAAATTCGAATCTTTTGTTCTGGACCAACAAGGTAATCCCCATGTCGCCTACGACGCATTTGTGAACGGAGAACTCAGGTATGCCAGCCTGCGCGGCGGCCAGTGGGCGACCTCGATTGTAGATTCCCGCGCAATGAACAAGTCCGGAGACTACGATCTCGGAATGGGGAACTCTCTGGCGCTGACGAAGGACGGAAGCCCGATGATTATCTATTACACAGATCATACGGTGGGTCTTGCCCAGTTCAAGAGCGACAAGTGGTCTCTTGAGACAGTGGACAGTGTCAATCCCACTGGCAGTTGGCTAGGCTATCGCAGCAGTCTGGTTCTCGACGCACAAGGATCGCCCCACCTCAGTTATGAAGACGGCGGAATCTTGAAACATGCTTTCTGGGATGGGACGCAATGGCGAGTTCAAGTGGTGGTGCCACCCGGCATGGAAAAGCACCTATATCATTCGATGGCCATTGGACCAAATGGGACGCTTTATATCGCGTTTCGCGACCCGACGGATGGTTCGCTCAAGCTTGCCACCGGCCAAATAAGCCCGGTTCCGGTTTCCGGTTCAGTCCCGAAGGACGTTCATCCTTGATGCACCGTTCGCGACTCGGGCTGGCCGCATTGTGCGCAAAAAAGAATCGCGAGAAACCCCACGACAGAACAAGTTCGCGCCGTGGATTGGATGAGATATGAGCGGAGCCACGCGTCCACTAAAGATACTTCACATCCTGGATCATAGCGCTCCCCTGCAAAGCGGCTATGTGTTCCGATCGCAGAGCATTTTTCGTGAGCAGGTGAAGCGCGGCTGGCAACCAGTTGCGCTCAGCTCTCCGAAACATGAAGCGAGTTCTCAGGATCCATGGCAGGAAGTGCAGGAGATTGCCGGGATCCGCTATTACCGGACTGGAAAAACGTCATCGGGGATCTTGCCTCTTGAGGCTGAGCTGCGAATAATGTGGGCTTTGGCAAGACGGATCAAAAAAGTGGCCGAAGTCGAAAAGCCGCAGCTTATTCACGCACATTCGCCTATTTTAAATGCATTCCCCTCTTTTTATGCCGGGCGCAAATTGCGGATTCCCGTTGTTTACGAAATCCGTGCATTTTGGGAAGACGCCGCGGTCGATCACGGCACTTTCGCTGAGGGCAGTGTGCGCTACAACCTCATCAGGAGCTCCGAAACGTGGGCATGCAAAATGGCCCAGCACACAGTCGTGCTTTGCGAAGGCATCCGAGAGGATCTTCATAAGCGGGGAATACCGCTCGAAAACCTCACTGCCATCCGCAATGGCGTGGACGTGGAGTCGCTTGCGCCGTGTCTTCCCGATGCGGAATATCTGCAGTCATGGAATTTAGCGAACAAGAGGGTGATCGGTTTTATCGGTTCCTTTTACCGATACGAAGGATTGGATCTGCTGGTGGAGGCCCTTGGCAAATTGGCGGATCGCTATCCGCAGCTTGTGCTTTTGCTATTGGGAGGCGGAGAGGTCGAGGGCGAGCTGCGCGAGCAAGTGCAAAGACTTGGGCTTGAACACCGTGTGTTGTTACCGGGTCGAATCCCTCACAGCCGGGTGCCTGGTGTCTATTCGCTGATGGAGGCGTTGGTATACCCGCGTCGGTCTATGAGGCTGACTGAGCTCGTAACCCCCTTGAAACCTTTGGAGGCCATGGCCATGCGAAAACCTGTCATCGCCAGTAACATTGGGGGGCATCGCGAATTACTGCGAGATGGCGAAACGGGGCTCCTTTTTAAACCAGGAGATGCATCGTCACTGGCCCAGAGCATCGGGCGCCTGCTGGACGATGCATTGCTCAGGGACAATCTAGCTGGACAGGGGAGAGAGTGGGTTCTTCAGGAACACTCATGGGGAAAAACCACTTCAGCCTATGCGGAAATCTACCAGCAGGTGCTCGATCGCTTCGCTAAACGTTCCGAGCTGCCTCGTCTACGTAGTGTCTAACCTCCAGCGGCCGAATAAGCTGGCTACCTGAACGGGCCACGGCCTGGGGCTATCATCTTGCGAAGGGGACGGGAGAAACCAGGGACCGATGGGAAGCTTTTTCATCTTGATGCCAGAGCCCGGTTCTTCCGACCATGTTGTCCCACTTTTTGGTTCAGCACTACAGCTCGCCCAGACAGTTCCTGGTCAAGCGCCTAGCAGCGTTCTAAGGACTGATGACGCACAAATCGCAACCTTTGCGAGGTGCGACGGTTCCGGCTCGAGGGTCGCGAGAGACCCCGCAACGGGAAACTGGCTTGTGGCTATCGGCACTTGGTTTCACCGGGATGGGTATGCCAGTGGCCAAGAGACGTGCCTCTTGGAGAGTTTTCAAAAGAAGGGCATTCGTGACTTGGCGAATGCACTTGAGGGCTTCTTCACAATTTGCGTCGGGGACGCGAGCGAGCGCTCAGTCTATGTTGTCACCGACGTGGTCGGAAGCTGCCATTGTTTCTCACGCAATGTTCATGGCGGGCTAGCAATAAGTAATTCATCGCTTTTATTGGCCGCGCTGCAACCTGCTCACCTGGACCCTATTGGCTGCCAGGAGTTTTTGGCCGTTGGCGTCATCTATGAAGATCGGAGTCTGTTTCGCGAAGTCCGCAAGCTGTCGCCCGCTTCGATTTACCGGTTTTCTGCAGGATCCCTCAAGGAGAGCGGACGCTACTGGCAAATTACCAATGTCGATCCCGAATCTCTGAACGAACCACATGCCAGTGAGACTCTTTGGGAACGACTGATCGAAGCCGCCAGGAAGATACAAATCGTTTCCCGGCGCCCGGCTTGTGATTTGACGGGCGGCTACGATTCTAGAGCCTTGGCAGCAGCCCTCCATGCATACGGCATGCCGATAACTGCTGTGGTGACGGGTCCCTCGGAAGCCCCGGATGTGGTTATATCGAAGGGGCTGGCGAAGATGGCCAATTTGCCGCATCTACAGCATCATAAGCGCCAGAAGGTCTCATTCGATCGACTGCAAAGCGCTCTTTCGCTGACAGACGGAGAATATGACCTTATTGAGTATTCCCGGATCCAAGACGTGCATGAAACTCTGGCCAGACAATTTGATATCAGCATCAATGGTTCCTTTGGAGAGTTGGCGAGGGGATACTGGTGGGAACTCTTGTTTCCGCATACCGCGAAAAAGCAGCGTTTGTCGGCTGAGATGGTCGCTGCTCGGCGCTACGCGGTTGGCAAGCACGACCTCACTCTCTTTTCTCCCGAATACAGATTGGATCTGGCGCCTCACTTGGCGAGCGTAGTCGAAAGGTCGATTGAGGGGCTGCAGAATAGGCCCAATACTCTGCAGATGGATCAGGTCTACCTCACATTGCGGATGCAGCGGTGGCAGGGCCGTATCGCGAGCAGTACCAATCGCATTTGGCCGTGCTTGTCTCCGTTTATGTTTCGCTCCATCTTGGAAACTATGCTCGCTGTTCGGGCCAGGGATCGGCGGAGGAGCCTGCTTATCCGGCGAATGCTGGGGAAGTTCAGTCCCTCCTGGGCGGACTTTCCGCTTGAGGACGGTACACCTTGCTTGCCGGTAACTTGGAAGAACTTTTTGCGTTTTGCACCCTTGGCCAGTTTTTACGGAAGGAAAATCATGAACCGCTCCGCACGCCTGGTGGGCGCGAGAACTACTGGAAGTCCGGGCATCGGGGAAGCGTCACCACGTATGCAGTTGTGGTCGCAAGACCAAGTGCTTACGATCCTGCGGCCTGGGACGATGCTTCTCAACGGGTTTTTGGAGAAGGAAGCTCTAGCATCCTTTCTTGAGCGTTCACGTAACCGGGATTTTGCTCTTGAGGCTCAATGGAATCGCTTGTTTACCCTAGAGTGTGCATTGCGCAAGATCAAAGAGGTCCAGAAAGGCCTTGTTTAGATGCATTTCAACGCCGGAATACTGCGCATCCTCCTGCTCTTCGGTGCGCCGGTCCTCGGACTGTTCGCGTTCGTCCTTGCCCGTGTGTCGCAGGACCATGCACCTCTGAATGCTCCGATTCCAAGCACTTCTTCGATTGTCTATGGAAACCCAAGCAATTATCTGACTCTGCTTCGGGAACTGCACCCCGGCGAGACGCTGTTCCTTGTTCCCGGTGATTACAAAGAGACCGAACACGGCTCTGGCCTGCCGATTTTTCATCTGAAAGGCAGCGTCGAGAAAGTAATCGTGATCACTGGTCCGAATACCGGTCCGCGCCCGATTTTTTTTGCAAGCGAAGCGAAAAACACAATTCGGATCGCGGATGCGAGTTACGTTACGATTCGAAATCTTGACTTAGACGGGCGTGGCCTGGACGTTGATGGCGTGAAGGCAGAAGGAATCTCGGATCACATCACGCTGGAGAATCTTTGCATCAAAAACCACGGCAATAACCAGCAAACCGTGGGGATTTCGACCAAGGCCCCCGCCTGGGATTGGGTGATCCGGGGGAATGTCATTTTCGGCGCGGGCACGGGAATCTACCTGGGTGACTCTGACGGGACAAAGCCATTCATTCATGGATTGATCGAATACAATCTCATCCGTGACACCCTGGGTTACAACATCGAAATCAAGCACCAATTGCCGCGACCTGATATTCCTGGGATGCCCAAAGCAGCCGGAGTCACCATTATCCGTCACAATGTGTTTAGCAAAGCAGAACGGGGCTCGGTGGGCGGAATGGCTCGTCCCAACCTGCTTGTAGGGCATTTCCCCTTGTCTGGCGACGGCGCGGAGGACGTTTACGAAATCTATGGCAACTTCTTTTACGAAAACCCTACAGGTGAGCCCCTGTTTCAGGGAGAAGGCAACCTGGCCGTCTACGACAACCTCTTCTGGAATGATCGAGGTGACGCCATTCTCGTTCGTCCACACAAAGCCTACCCTCGAAAAGTAATGATCTTCTGGAATACAGTTGTTTCGCGTGGATTTGGAATCAAAGTTAGCGGAGGATCGGGGGTTTTCAGGCAAAGTGTTATTGGTAATCTAGTCTTCGCGTCTCAGCCCATTCTAGCCAATGAGGAGCTGGCCAATTTTGTCGGCCCCCTGGAAAACGCCAGATTTTACCTTCAGCATCCAGAGCTTCCGCTTGGCAAGTTAGATCTTTCTCCACTGCAAGGAAGGCTAGCCACTCAATTCATCAACCCGTCTTTGTTTACAGGCTATGACGATGTTGTTTTTGATTTTGACCACACGAAGCGTGAAAAAACACTCGTCGGCGCATACGAACAGGGTCGAATCGCGCCTCGTTGGTCGCCGGTCTTGGAACTTAAACCCCCTCTGGGGCAAACATCCTCCGTCTCAGTCGCTTGCTCTCCTGAGTAAGAGAACCTCCCCCGCCCGTTTTGCGGAGTTCGCCAACGTCCAGGCACGGGAGCATCTGCACGTCAAATCAAGGAATAAGGAATGCCCAGCGGGCGCTCCTCGCACTTGTCCCGGATCATTGGGAGTAAACTAGTCTTTGCCGGATGCTATCCAGTCATGAGCAAACGCCCACTCCCGACGGACTTGCAGCTAAGGGCGTTTTTTCTGGGCTGACGAAATCAAGGAAATAGGCTCTTATTGAATGTCACCAGCGTGTGGCAGGCAGGAAGCGAGGTAACGTTCCACCTCAATAGCAACATCATCCCAGGTGCGACGCTCGGCATAGCGCCGAATGCCTTCACGGTTCCAGTCCTTCTGCAGCGCCACTGCCAGGCCTTGGGCTATCGATGGAATTGTTTGTTCAACAATGATGCCCAGGTCCCCCGAGACAATAACCTCAGGCACTCCCCACACTCCCGTAGCCACGACAGGAGTGCCACACGCCATGGATTCCAGCAACACGTTGGGCCAGCCTTCGCGGGAGCTCGTTAAGCAGCTAATCTCTGCCGCGCTGAACCAATACCGCAACTCCTCGTTTGGATAGTTTCCAACCAGGTGCACGCGATTTGCGATGTGGCATTCTCGCGCCAGGACTTCCAGTGGAGAACGAGACTCTCCTTCGCCAACAATGTACAGATGTAGCCTTTCATCGTCATTCGCAATCCGTGCAAAGGCGGGGATTAGATAATGAAAGCCCTTTCGTGGGATCAGGCCGCCCACCGCAACAACGATCCGCTGTTCCTCGGGTAATTCGAGCCGCTTTCGCGCTTCCGTTTGATCCACGGGTTGAAATCGCTGCAGATCAACCCCATTTCCGATGATCCTAACTTTCTGGGAGGCCGCGCCCAGCTTGATCATCGCCTGTCCCAACGCACCGCAAACGGCGATCAGTCCTTGCGCCTGCTTCAGGCTCCAGCTAATCATGGGGCGGACCAGCCAAAAGGAAGGAAATAGGTTGATGTCGGTCCCCCGGGCAGAGAGGATGACGGGTACGCCCAAGATTCTCCCGAGCAGAATCGCTGCAAAGCCATCCGGGTAGATATAGTGCGCGTCAATACAGTCAAAATTCATTTCCTTTTTGAGCCTTCTCATAACCAATAGACTGCCCAGGAATATTAGCAGGCCATGAAAAGGCATCGACACTTTTGGCACAAGAAAGTATCGCGGATGATAGACGGTTAGGTTACCGTTGCGCTCCATGTCCGGGACCTGCGCCAAAGATTTGAAGCGCTTGAAGGGCAGCCATCCCGGCACATAAGGCACCGGTGCGACAACGCGAACTTCCTGCCCAGTCCGTCGTGCCACGTGCGCCATTCTCTGGTAAATGAACACACCAAGGGTCGGCTGGGCCGGGTTGGGGAAAAGTGTCGTAAACGTGAGGATGCGCATGCTAAGTGGCGACTCGAAGGACGGAAGAATGTCGGCAAAGCCACATTTACGCAAGTATAGTAGAAAAGGAACCGAATAGTGCGTTTTGATGATGTGCTCCCATTCTAGGTTCGGTCATTCGCCGCGACGCGCAAATTTCCTGCTCACCGCAATCAGCGGGAACAAGAAATATATGCAGAAAGATTCACAATCAATTCGGCTCGATGCAACTAGCAGTCCTGGCAGCGGCGGATTGCCGGGCGGGGCCTTTCGCCGCGTCCTTACTCTTCAAGCTCTCAAATAGTCAAATCACCGTGTTCCCAGCCGGGGAGTGCGAGACAATAATAAACAGTCCGAAGAGTTCTGGCGCGAGGCGAGAATCGACTTTGGGTCGAAGCGAATATCCGAGATTAAGATGAAAAATGCGGCCACAATCGATCTCGAAGACTATTACCAGGTCAGCGCTTTCGCGCACGGCCAGGATTCGCGAGACTGGGATTCCCACGCGAGCCGCATACAATACAGCACCGCCAAACTTCTGGATATCCTCGATGCCGCAAATCGCAGGGCGACATTCTTTACCCTCGGCTGGGCAGCCGAGAAGTACCCTGAACTTGTCAGGCATATTGCCGCACGCGGACATGAGATCGCCTGCCACAGCAACTTGCACCGCCTGGTACATGAGATGACGCCAGCGGAGTTTCGCGAAGACACACTGGAGGCAAAGAGAGCTCTCGAACAAGCGAGCGGCACAGCCGTAGTTGGCTACCGCGCGCCCAGTTTCTCCATCAGTCCTACTTCCCTCTGGGCTTTCGAGGTACTTGCAGAGCTTGGGTTTACTTATGATTCGAGCATCTTCCCTATAAAGCACGCGAATTACGGCATGCCGCGGGCTCCGCGCTTTCCCTTTACGATCGTGACTGCCAGCGGGCCAATCGTCGAATTCCCAATGCCGACGCTCCGGATGGGAAACGCTCGTGCTCCCCTTGGAGGTGGAGCCTATTTAAGACTTCTTCCATACTGGTTCACACGCTGGGGAATTCGTTTTATCAATGAAAAGGAAAACCGGCCGACATGCGTTTATCTGCATCCGTGGGAGCTTGACTCGGAACAGCCGCGGATGTCAGGAAGCCTATCGGCTCGCTTGAGGCACTACCTAGGATTGCGCGGGGCCGAGGCCAAGTTTCGTACTCTCCTGCGCGATTTCGAGTTTCAACCCTTGGGGGCTTTGATTGATGAACTCAAGGGTATGCCCCCAGACTCCGAGCCGCCCTGTTTACCAGAATTCTCACTTGCAGAGTTCGGGCGCAGTTTGACCGACAAATAAGCGTCCTAGAGCGTGGGAGATCATCACCCTCCCATAGCCGACGGCAGATTCCGTGGCTCTACTTTGAACTGGTGGAGCCGACTGCCAGCAGAAGCACGGCAATAAGACTCAACTCCGAACAGCGAAATCCTTGGCCCGACCGGCACCCACCTCGCGATACCAAGCCACGAACTTGTCCAGCCCTTGCGAGAGCGGAGTGGCAGGTTGATATCCCAGCAGCCGATGTGCTTTGGAAATGTCCGCCCAGGTTAGCGGCACATCGCCTGGCTGTGGAGGGGACTGGTGGCGGATTGCTTTCCGGCCGGTGACACGCTCGATAGCTTGCACCAGCTCCGACAGCTTGACGGGGTGGGAATTCCCCAGGTTAAAGACATCAAAGCGAACTCCGGCGGCCTGCGGTGGATCGTATTCCAGGGAGGCCAGGACGCCGGCGACGATATCGTCCACATAGGTATAGTCGCGCCCCGTCGTAGCATCACCGAAAATGGGGATCGGTTTTCCGGCTTCGACCAATGAAGTGAACTTATGAATAGCCAGATCGGGCCGCTGCCGGGGTCCGTAGACGGTGAAGAAGCGCAGGCAGACGGCAGAAATATTAAACAGGTGCGCGTAGTTATAACAGAACAACTCCCCCGCGAGCTTCGTAGCCGCATACGGTGAGATGGGTTTGCACTCGACGTGATCCTCTGAAAAAGGAGCTTTGCTTGTGGCGCCGTAGACCGAACTCGATGACCCGAAGATGAATTTTTGGACACCCAGTTCCCGGCTAATCTGCAGAAGATTCAGCGTGCCCGCGATGTTCACTCGCTCATACAGCAGGGGTTGCTCGATGGAAGGGCGTACCCCCGCACGTGCCGCCAAATGGATGATGGCCTCGGGTTTTGCCCGCGCGACAACTTCTCGCAACTCTTCAAAATTGCAGATATCCACTGTCGAAAGTT
>Ga0209517_10007514_pt1 | contig 13027 bp, 7 predicted proteins | sample PeaSoiMetSII2010_FD_187695 | JGI IMG/M metagenome (GOLD analysis project Ga0209517, IMG submission 187695) | Peat soil microbial communities from Weissenstadt, Germany - SII-2010 (SPAdes) (version 2) | ecosystem: Environmental > Terrestrial > Soil > Wetlands > Peat | place: Germany: Weissenstadt...
TTGCGGGAGCAGCCGCACGTTCCCGTTCCGCGAACCACGGCCGCAATGTTCTGGTCTTGGCGGGTTACTATTCTCTCATCCTGTTTTCGCCGGTCATCTCATTGTTCACGTACAACGGCCTCATCCTGGCCTGGGTTGTGGCGGCCATGGTTCTGGGCTTCCGCACAATCCAGCGACCTCTCGAAACCGGCATGGTTCCGTCTTCTGTCTAGACCAATGACGCCAAACAGCACAGCCGAAACCCTCGGAATTCGCCACACTGAGCGGGAGCACACCAGCGAGTTAGCTCAAACGGTGCTACTGATCTGTGTGAAGCACGGCTCCGAAACCGAGACGGCGCTATACCTGGAGTCGCTTCGGAAGTTGCGGGGTCAGCGGACTCTGCAGGTCCTTGTGGTGGACAACACGATCGGCGCAGAGCTGCCCGAATTACCAAAGGAACGCAACTTTACGTGGCTTCGAGCAGAGGAGAATTTGGGGTACTTCGGAGGCGCACGAAGAGGACTGTCCCTGTACCTGCAGGAACATTCGCTGCCCGATTGGGTCATCGTCTCCAACGTCGATCTGGTGATTGTGGACCTGGAATTTCTCCACAAGCTCGCAGCATTGCCTTCAAGGTCAAACTTGGGAGCTGTGGCCCCGAGCATCCGGTCTGCCTTGACGGGAAAGGATCAGAATCCCTACCTGCGAGTCCGGCCATCGGCAGCGCGAATGCACGCTTACAAATGGCTCTTCCAAAGTCGGCTCGTTCTAAACATCTACGAACTGGCTGCAGCAGCCTTTCACTGGGCTCGCAGCGTACCAGGCAAGTTGAGGGCGAGTTCTCATAAATTCAGACGCAGTTTGCCCGAATCCATTTACGCTCCCCACGGGTCGTTTCTAATTCTGTCAAAGAACTACTTCGCGCGCGGTGGCAACCTTGAATTCCCGGGGTTCCTGTTTGGCGAAGAGATATACATCGCCGAAAGCATGAGGAGGCTGGGGTTGGGGGTCTGGTATGACCCTTCTCTTGAAGTCCTCCACGACGAACATAAATCCACGAAGCTGTACAAGTCTCGCGAGATAGCCGCCCATGCGGCATTCGCCGCGGCTTACTGCGCGGATGTATTTTTCCCGATCGACTCACGGAGCTAGCGCCGTCGGCATGAAGCTCACAATTCTTACCCAATACTATCCGCCCGAGATCGGGGCGCCCCAGACGCGACTTTCTGAGTTGGCAAGGTACCTTTCCGCCGCCGGACACGACGTGACTGTCTTAACGGCAATGCCGAACTATCCAACCGGAAAGATCTATGCAGGTTACGGTGGAGTCATTCGGAAGGAACGCGTTGGAGGAATTCGAGTGATCCGCACCTGTGTCTACCCTACCCAGAGTGCGAACGTAGTCCTTCGGATGCTCAATTACCTCTCCTTCGTGGTATCCGCTGCGCTTTTTGGCACCTTTGTTCTCGATCGTCCCGACTTCTTACTGGTCGAGAGTCCGCCACTTTTCTTAGGGATTGCAGGGCTCTGGCTCCGGTGGTGCAAGGGTTCGAAATTAATCTTCAATGTTTCGGACCTGTGGCCTGACAGCGCAGTTGAGCTGGGAATTGTCGCAAAAGATGGACTCGCGACCCGGATGGCGTATTGGCTTGAAAAGCTATGCTATCGGAGCGCTTGGCTGATTACCGGACAATCCAAGAGCATCGTCGGAAATATCCGGCTACGATTTCCAGGACGGCCCGTCTATCACCTCTCTAACGGCGTCGATACCGAGGTTTTTAGTCCGTACCACAAGACTGCCTCTGCACGTGCGTCACTGGGAACTGATGAGGAATTCATTGCGGTCTATGCGGGCCTGCACGGCCACGCTCAAGGGCTGGGCCAGGTGCTGGAAGCAGCGCGCGTCCTCTCATCTGATTCCAGATTTCGCTTTGTGCTGATTGGTGACGGGCCAGAAAAGGACCGTCTACAAAAGTTGGCCACAGAAATGGGTTTGACCAACGTACGGTTTATTGAGCCCCGGCCACACAATGAGATCCCTGAACTTCTTGCGGCATCGGATGCGATTCTCGTTCCACTTGTCGGGCACATTACTGGCGCCGTGCCCTCCAAGATTTACGAAGGCATGGCGAGCGGTCGTCCGCTTGTCGTGATTTCCGGTGGCGAACCAGCGGATATGGTTTGGGAGTTCCGCGTGGGGCTAAGCGTGCCGCCGCATGATATTCAAGGACTTGTACGTGCACTGCGCCAACTGAGCGAGAACGTGCAACTGTCACAAGCCCTCGGAGAAAACGGACGAACCACAGCACTCCAGCATTTCCGTCGACGAGATATATTGCAGCGATTCGAGTGGTTTCTCGCGGCAAACGAAGATGCTATGGAGCCTGGGTCCACAGCCCTCATCGGCAGCCAAGCCCCGCGCATCGATGGATGATCAAAATCTCATGCTCACTCAACCCGGACCCCATTCAGAAAAAGATCTTCTCTACAAACTGCAAGTCCCGTTTCATCGCGCTTCCGTGGGAGAGGAAGAAGCGCGGGCGGTGAGTGAAGTGATCCGCTCAGGGTGGATCACGATGGGACCGAAGACGTTCGAATTTGAAAGGGAATTCGCAACATACGTCGGGGCACAGCACGCCATCGCAGTCTCGACCGGGACTGCAGCGCTTCACCTGTCGCTCGAAGCAGCAGGGGTTCAAGCCGGCGATGAGGTCTTGTTGCCGACTACGACCTTCACCGCAACGGCAGAAGCGGTCACGTACCTCGGCGCTTTCCCCATATTGGTCGATATTGAACATGCCACGATGAACATAGACGTCGAAGATGCGCTACGCCGAGTCACGCCGAAGACTAAGGCAATAATTCCCGTACATCTCGCCGGCCAACCTTGCGACCTGAATGAGATCCACTCGCTCGCACAAGCCCATCACCTTAGGGTCATCGAAGACGCCGCTCACGCGCTTCCCTCTGAATATCAGGGAAAACGAGTGGGAAAGATCAGTGAGTTCACGTGCTTCAGCTTTTATGCCACCAAGACTCTTACAACTGGCGAAGGTGGAATGATAACTACTGATAACTCGGAGGCTGCTGAGCGCATGAGGCTCATGCGCCTGCATGGTATTAATCGTGACGCTTGGAAACGGTATCGGGGAGACGGTTCCTGGTTTTACGAGGTCATGGAAGCGGGATTCAAATACAACCTGACCGATTTTCAATCGGCTATGGGATTGGTTCAACTTGCGAAGTGCGATGCCATGAGGCAAGCTCGTCAACATATTGCACAGCGCTACTCGGCTGCTTTTTCCGCGCTCGAGGAGGTTATCCCGCCGACCGTTCATCCCGATCGCAACTCTTCTTGGCACCTGTATATTCTGCGGCTTCGCTTAGATCGTCTAACGATAGATCGCGAACGTTTCATCCGAACATTGCAGCATCGCGGTGTCGCCTGTAGTGTCCACTTCATCCCTTTGCACCTGCAGCCCTATTACCGGCGTGCATACGGTTACAAGATTGGCGACTATCCGCACGCCGAACAGGAATATCAGTCGTGTCTGTCCCTCCCCATTTTTCCAGGTATGACCGACCGCGAGATCAATCACGTGATTGCCACAGTACAAGAGACCATCGCAGAATCTCGGCTTGTTCATGCCGGTGCAGCGCATGTCCTGCCATGCGCTTGAGAACGGGAGTTTGTCAGACGTGAGGTACAGGATACGGGAGTATCACCGGAGTCTGTCTTTACCCATGTACCCAGCGATGCACAGAGCTGTCGAGCATGTAGTCTGGGCTGTTTCCGATTTGGTTTCGAGTTGGTCCCAATGATGGCCCGCCCCACGGCATCCGGCTACGGTGTTTCCTGCTCGCTGAGTCGACGAATGGAACACACTTTCTATACGAAAAGCGGCAAGCGCATATTTGATTCTGCGTCGGCTGCAATCGGGCTGCTTGTGCTATCTCCCGTGCTGCTCGTCTTGCTGTTATTAGTCAAACTGAGTTCCCCGGGGCCAGTCTTCTTCCGGCAGGACCGTGTTGGCAGGAATGGAAATATCTTTCGGATTGTCAAATTCCGCTCCATGTTTGAGGACGCTGATAAGCGCGGCCCACCGATCACCTCCGCTGGGGACTATCGCACCACTGCATTGGGGCGCCTGCTCCGGCGCCTCAAGCTCGACGAACTTCCCCAACTGTGGAATGTACTTAAAGGAGACATGAGCCTGGTCGGGCCTCGGCCCGAAGTCCCATGTTACGTGGAGTGCTATTCGGCCTCACAACGGCAAGTGTTGGCGGTTCGTCCGGGTATCACCGATCCTGGCTCGATACTCTATCGCCACGAGGAACAGCTGCTCGGTGATCAACCTGACCCGGATCGTTACTACAAGGAGGTTGTTCTGCCCGACAAGCTCAACTTGAACCTCAAATACTTGAACCACATGTCGTTTTCCTACGACTTGTCGTTGTTGCTGCAAACCATAGGCTGCATTGTCCTTCCGCAAAGTTGGCTGATTCGAAGGCCCTAAATAAGGCTCGAGAAGCATGCGACTATGAGAGATCTATCCGCTGGCGCTTAGTGGCTGGCTGCTGAAACGTTCTCCTCATTGTTCGCATTCAACTTCCGGCTTTTTCACATTTTAATTCAGGACGATCGGCTCGAATCCCATGAAAATCATCACTCTGGCGCGAACTCTTCTGAGTAAGAATGCCTGGTTTGTGGGCGGTTTCCAGGCTGTGGTCGTCTTCTTGTCGCTGGTGCTGGCCTGGTTCTTGAGGTTTGACTTCACCTTGCCAGACAGGCGGCTTCTGCTCTCCGCCGCATGTCTTCTCATTCTGATTAGGATGAGCGCGATTGCCGCCTTTGGCCTGCTGCACGGCTGGTGGCGGTACACGGGTCTGAGCGATGCACTGGATGTCCTGAAGGCTGTTCTTTCTGGCTCCGTAATATTTGTCCTAGCCATGCTGTATGTGCTCGGCGTGACTGATTTTCCTCGATCCGTCTTTGTACTCGAACCGGTTCTGACCGCCGCGATACTTATTAACGTACGCGTGTTTTCCAGGGTTTTGGCGGAGTCAGTTCGTCAGGACCTGACCGCCTCCAAACGAGTACTCCTCGTCGGCGCTGGAATCGGAGCGCAAACCGTGGTTCGGGAGCTCAAACGGCCTGGAAGCGATTACACACCGATTGGCTACGTCGACGATGATCGCTCCAAGCAGGACCTAAATATCGAAGGCATCCGCGTTCTGGGAACGGTGGATCAAATCCCGGAACTGGTCGACACTCACGCTGTCGACGAGGTATTGATCGCGGTGCCATCGGCCACTTCCCCGCAGATGAAGCGCTTCGTAGAAGTATGCGAGCGGACCACGGTTAAATTCCGCACCGTGCCAGCATTGCGGGATGTGATTACACAACGCGTCAGCATCAGCGACTTTCGCGACGTAAACCTCGAGGATCTTCTCGGAAGAGATCCCGTCGAAATTGACTTGCAATCGGTGCGTTGTGCGATTCATGGTCGTTCCGTCGTGGTAACCGGAGCTGCGGGTTCCATCGGCTCAGAGCTCTGCCGCCAGATTCTCGAACACGAACCTCAAGTACTGGTGTGCGTTGACCAGGACGAGACTGGAATGTTTTACCTCAATCGTGAATTGTCGCCACGACGCGGCAATGCCATTCTCCGCAGTCACGTCGCAAACGTGGCCGACCCCAAGGAAATGGAACACATTTTTCGGGAGAGTCGCCCGGAAGTGACATTCCATGCGGCAGCTTATAAGCATGTGCCCTTGATGGAACTGAATGTCTCGGGGGCCGTGCAGAACAATGTTTTTGGGCTGATGAGCCTTCTGGCTGTGGCGAGTGAGAATGAATGCGAGACTTTCATCCTCATCTCCTCCGACAAGGCCGTGAACCCTTCCAGCCTGATGGGGGCTACGAAGAGGATCGGCGAGCTCATCATCGCTCACCACCCCACCAACGGGATGCGTTGCCTGTCCGTGCGTTTTGGCAATGTCCTCGGATCCAGCGGAAGCGTGATTCCCGTCCTGCAGCAGCAGCTTCGCAAGAATGAACCCCTCACGATTACCCACCCCGAGATGAAGCGCTTCTTCATGACCATTCGCGAAGCGGTCTCGTTGGTGTTACAAGCTTCTGTCATCGGAGAGAAGGGTGACACGATCGTGCTTGATATGGGACAGCCGGTGCCGATTCTCGAACTCGTACAAACTCTGGTCAGACTCTCGGGCAAAACTGAGCAGCAAGTGTCGATCAAGTTTACCGGCTTGCGCGAGGGCGAGAAACTCGTCGAGGAACTCTTCTACCAGAATGAGGAGGTCCGTCAAACATCGTTCCCCAAGATCAAGAAGGCACGCGGCCCGCTGCACGACTGGCTCTCACTTGCTCGTAAGTTGGAAGATCTCGAGGCTACCCTTTTCCTTAACGGCTCAGGTAGTGTTCGCGCCAGAATTAAGGAAATCGTGCCCGAGTACTCATACGTGTTGGCGAATGAGTCGAACCCAAATGAGGACGAAGAAACATGGACCCAGCGAGCTAGTGCATGATGACCTTTTGCGGAAGCCTAAAGACACTCGCGGCTTCGGTGCGGAATATCGCATTTATATTTGACATCCACGTGCCGCATGGTTGACACCGCCATCCATCGCGACGCAGCACCTGCTGACGCAGATTTTCGTACGCCACTGGACCTAGGCGAAGGCGGGAGGGTCGGGGGCTAGTTGAACTCATGATGCCTTCTCGCTCAGGATGCCAAGACATAGACCCTCATAGGGACATGTGCTGCACGGATTCTGCGGGAACCGGATGCCGCTATTGAGCGGAACGTCCGCTGACTCGATGCGGCGGACTGTGCCTTCCACCAGACGACCAAACTCCTGGCGTCGTTCGTCGGCGATGGTGGTGCGGAGGTACTGACCTCGACCAGCCGATGACGCTCTTCGCGATCCTTGATGTTTTCAGCATCCTTACGGTTGTTCGACCGATGCTCGGAAATCACAGACAACTTCAGTCAGTTTCGACGTTTACCACTGGTTACCATTGTTGAACAATTCTGAACCACGCCCGAAGTAAGCCTCTGATCTGCTCCCGCAGGGTTTGGCTCCCAGCCCGAAAAGTGATCGCACTGGAATTCTTATTGTCGAAATTCGCGCCGGGCGAGCGACCGCAGCCCGCCCCGCACGATTTCAGTTGCTCCCGGTCAACTCCAGCGCGCGGATGTAGTCGATGACCGCCTCGCTCCAGCCATCGATGTGCGTCCACTTGCCGTAGCCGACGCCGTTCTTGTAGCTCGCTACGTTGATCAGATAACCCTTGCCGCTCGGCGCGGGCACCTTATCGTGCGCCTGTTCGTCGGTGATCACGATCAGACGATCACACTTCTCATTGCGGTTCAGCGTTTCGACTGCCTTGCCGAGCTGCGTGCTGTTGTGGCGCTGGGAAGCGTGAATGGCATCGCGCAGGGCGAAACCACGACGCGCCGGCACCTCAACCAGGTCGTCGGAGAAACTGTACACAGCAACCTTCTCCGCAATTTCGCGCAGCAGCACGGCCAAACCGTAAGCCGCATCAGTCCGCTGCATCTCGGACCGACGAGACAACGGCGCAGTCATCGAACCGGAGACATCCACCAGGACGATGGTCTTTCCCGGCAGCTTCTCCGCCTCGGCAACGCACTTCAGCATCGCCCGCTCCAGCGCTTCCTCCCACTGCGGAGCGTAACGAGCTGCAGCCAGGAAACGGAACGGCAGAACTCGCGCCGTGCTCATCGAAGCAAGCGCGGAGAGCACGAGTGACTCGTCCACCCCGGCCTCTCGCATGTTGCGCAGGTTGCGAAGAAGCGCAAGCGCGCCCAGCTTCTGTTCGCGAAGCAGGCGCTCCCACGCCTCACGCTTGTCGGCCCCAGAGCTGAGGGCAACTTCCCACGTGTCTGGCGTGGTCACACTTCCCGAGACCAGCCTCTTCCACACATCGGCCTGCGACTGATCACGCGGCTTGGCGTGACAGAGAAAGAGCACGTCCCGCAGTTTGATCGGCCCGCTGCGGTCGTACTTGGCGAGCTGATACTCATCAAACTTCGGGAACGCTGCCGCCAGTCCCTTCTTCACCTGGCCGGACAGCGGCACACGCCCGTCCTTCCAGTAGATGGCGACGAACTCGGAGAGTTCGTCGGCACGCTGGATGATTTGCGCCAGAGTCTCCGAGACCAGCGCGCGATGCGTCTTGTGGCGGGCCATCTCGCGGACCAGCAGAAGCGGCGCATGGCGCAGCTTCATCCGCTCGCGCCCTTCGACGGTGAGCGCAGCCACCTTCTCAGGTACGACCCTCGGCACCAGTTCGGCGATACGGCCGGCAATTTCGACTCCGTCCTCATAGAACTGGCTCTCCCAGAGCAGACAGGCCAGCACCGAGCGGCGCAGCTGCAGTTCCGGAGAAATGTTTCGCGCCGGCGCGCCCTCGTGGGTGCGCGCTCCAAAGTTAAGATTCAGCAAGTTCAGTCGGGCCATCAGTGGCCTCCTTTCAAGCTCTCAGCTTTCACTCACTCGTTGGCCGCTGGAGCGGTTAGTCATGGGGCACTTGGCACTTCTGCCAAGCTCCGTCTTCATGCAACAACTCGCCGGGGAATAAGTCGACGACGGTATTTGTTCCGATGCTCTACCACTGAGCTACGCGGCCGAGGGCCACGGCAGGAATCGAACCTGCGACTTTCGGATTAAGAAGGAACCCTCGTCTTCACCACCGGCGACAATCTATTCGAGATTCGCAGTCACTTCGCCCTCTTCCCACTCGTTGCTAAAACCAACCTCGGAAAACCCAGCTCGCTTGCGCGCCGGTTCGGTCGGAATGATCAGTGCGATGCTCTCCATTTGGGTACGCGTGGGTAGGACTCGGTTCAGATAGTCCGTGCAATCGCGCACCCGGAACGGCACCTTTCGCAGAGGGCCAAACCCGCAAAATACGATTTCTTCGCTCTCGCGAAATCCTCTCTGAGCGTGTGCCCAGTAACAGGTCCGGCAGAGCGATTCGCCATCGCTTGGTTTGGTCATCGTTATCAGTTTGCTTTCGTCCATACGAACTGCTTTCTACCCGGCGCGATAGCCGGAGCCCTGTTGTGTAAACCGGCTCACGAATGCATACTTTGGCCGGGGAATCAGCGACCACGGAACAGTAGGCGCTTTGCCAATTCAGCTACGCGGGCAGAATTCCCGCGGCAGGATTCGAACCTGCATCTCCCGCGTTTCAGGCGAAGTAACCGTAGTCTTCGCCACCGGCCAAACTCAACGTTTCAAGAACTCGCCGGGGAACCAGCGAGAAGAGCCGACTCGGGGCACGATCTTTCCAGGTACCTTGTGTTTCGGGACTACGCCCCCGTCCCTGGAACTCTGATCCCCGGCAGGGCCGCCGCCCTGCGCGTCGTTCATTGGCGCGAAGTATCTCTTCTCTTCACCACCGGCGAAACCTAATTTCTGACTTCAATCTGATGAGCACTTGCCGCGGTTGAGCAGCGCGGGCACAAGCGCCCGCGCTGCGGTTGCGTCGCAGCCAGGGAACACAACCACGGTTTGGGGGCTCGAACCCCGCGCCTTGGGTTACAAGCGCGCCACGACGTTGCCGTGATATTCACCACTGACTGAATCTTCATTCTGCTCAAGACAACGGTTCCGCAATTGCGAAAGCTTGGTCAGGGAACAGGTGGCCACGGGAGGGCTTGCGCCCGCGAGGAGTCGAACCTCACAGCCCGAAGGCTGTTTCACCAGGGAAGTATCCGTGGCCAATCACCACTGACCGTGTGAGCTATAACTGGGGGAATAAGTGGCAGCGGAATGGTCGATTCACAGTCGAAGGATCCGCGGCCTGCGCCACCCAGTTAGGTTCTTGATTTTGCGGAAGAACGCCGAAGGTCGATTAGCGCGACGGGAGCGACGCCCTATAGCAACTCAGCCAATTGCTTGGCCGATGTTGCCCGCTTAGCGTTTTGTCTGTAAAAAGCGCCAATTTTGGGCGTCCTTTCGTGAAGAAGATGTTTGAAGATGCCATGATTCCAACTTTTTTGCAATATGAAAATTGCAAATTCCTTCAAATAAATTTAAATCAGCGTGATCTCCACGGAACGTTGGCTAACGATAGATCTTTTCTCTCATGTTCTGTGGGTCATTCGGGGACGGTGTAATCATCCCCAACGCGGCTAGCGACGCGTATACCGCTTGTTCCGCCGCAAACCAATCGACGTCCGGGGAACCGAGAGGGCGCCCCCTGTGTTCCCAAAGCTTGTACGCCAGTTCTGCCACGAACTCATGTCGGTCCTCACCAAGAAAACCGGTGGTGAGTTCCAGCGGTTGTTGCTCATCGGACGCTCGAGATTTGTCGGGTATCGGCGTCCCTCCAACTTTGGATCTGCGGGAGTGATCCCGTCCTCGCTCCCGTCGTCTGATCGCCAGTTACAATCCTCCGAATGCAATGTCCTATCCCCGGCGTCGCAGCGAATCTCACGATTCATCGCGAGGACGGTGCTTCGCCCCACAGAATGAAAGAAGCCTCAAGCGGAACGAACGCTCCTACGTGCTGCGGAACGAGGCGCGGCGTGTAATCAGCAAGCGGGCGACTGGTCGGAACAGAAGCCGTGTAGGTAAAGGCACTGGTCGCTCCGACCAGCCGTTCGCCACGATTCATAACGAGCGTAATTGGGTCGCCGTCTTTCTGCGGCTCCGCGTACAGTTCGACCCTCACCGCGTCGGGATCGATATCATCCAGAAAAACCTGAACGTGAAATAGATAATGCTCGCGCTGTTGCTCGACCGTCGTGGGGCCGAATCGCAGCGCTGACCAATGTTTCGCCAGTTCGGATTGCCAGGCGACGAGATCGGCTCCCAGCGAACCTCGATTCTCGGCGCGCTGACGAAAAGCTGCTGCCGCCGAGAGATAGTGTTCTTCGGTGTATTGCCGGACTGCTCGATTGGTCGAAAAGGTCGGAGTCAGGCGGGCCATACTTTCGCGCATGCGGGCAACCCAGCCGCGTGGAATTCCATGCTCGTCGCGAGCATAGAACTCTGGAATCACCTCTTTCTCAAGCACCGCATAAAGACTTTCAGCGTCGGCTGCATCCCACGCAGGGTCATCCCCATGTTCCCGCCCATCTCCGATCGCCCAGCCTACTTCCGGGGAATACGCCTCCGCCCACCAACCATCGAGCTCCGAAAGATTCAACCCGCCGTTCACCAGTACTTTCATGCCGCTGGTGCCGCTCGCTTCCCAAGGCCGCCGCGGAGTATTCACCCAGACGTCCACGCCCTGAACCAGATGCTCCGCCATGAGAACGTCGTAATCCGAAAGGAAAACCACCCGGGATCGAACTTCAGGGCGGCGACCAAACTCAAACCACTGCCGGATCATTTCTTGCCCCTCGGCATCCTGGGGATGAGCCTTGCCCGCGAGCACGAGTTGAACCGGGCGCTCTCGACTCATCAGAATGTTCAGAAGCCGCGCCGAATCGCGCAGGAGTAGGTTCGGGCGTTTGTACGTGGCAAAGCGACGGGCGAACCCCAAAGTCAAAATATTTTCATCGAGGATCATTGCGGCCTGCGCGAGGTCTTCCGACGAAGCTCCCCGAGCCGCTAATTGACGGCCGTAAAGTCTTCGGACGTAATCAACGAGAGCCTTGCGGCTATCTCCGCGGAGTTGCCAGAGGCTGGAATCGCTGGCTCCGCGAATATCTTTTTCTGCGTCTACCAGAGTTCCGCGCCAGCGATCTTTTCCACAGGAAAGTTCCCACAAGCGGTCTGCTTCAGCAGAGTCCCAAGTAGGAGTGTGCACTCCGTTAGTCACGTGCGTTACCGGCACCTCTGTTTCAGGCCACCTGGGAAAGAGGGGCTGGAAGAGTCGTCGGCTCACTTGCCCGTGCAATTTGCTGACGCCGTTGATGGCGCCGCTGCCGCGGATCGCCAGATAAGCCATATTGAACGCTTCGGACGAGTCTTGGCGATCGCGTCGCCCCAACGCTAGAAGATCGTCGAGCGAAATCGACAGTTTCTCCTCGGCATAGTTCCTGAGGTATCGCTCCATCAGGCTGGGAGCAAACCGGTCAAAGCCCGCCTCCACCGGAGTATGGGTCGTAAAAAGGTTGCCGGCACGGGTGACGCTAAGCGCGACGTCGAATGGCTTGCCATTATCTTCCATGTAGGAACGCGCCCGTTCCAGCACCGCGAATGCGGCGTGACCTTCATTGAGATGGCAGACCTCGGGCTGCAATCCCAAGGCTCGCAGGAGCCGCCAGCCTCCAACGCCGAGCACTAACTCTTGTTTCAAACGCAACTCCGGACCACCTCCGTACAGTTCAGTCGTAATGCCGCGGAAGGATGGAAGGTTTGCGGGATCGTTGGTATCGAGCAAATACAATCTGACCCGGCCCACTTGGACTTGCCAGACTCTGATCCACAACTTAAAGCCAGGCAGAGCGAGGGCCAGGCGCAGCCATTCGCCGTTTGGCTCGCGCACCGGTCGAATCGGAAGCTGGCCGGGATCATTGAATGGGTACAAGGCTTGCTGGTGGCCTTGGTCATCAATTTCCTGGCGGAAATAGCCTTGTTGGTAGAGCAAACCAATTCCGACGACCGGGATGCCCAGGTTACTTGCGGCTTTGAGCTGATCGCCGGCGACGTTGCCGAGTCCGCCAGAATAAATTGGCAGCGCTTCGCTCAACATGAACTCCATTGAGAAATACGCGATTGTCGACACGCCCGAACGCGGATGCGCCTTTTGAAACCATGCTTCCGACTCTTCGATAAGCGTTTTCTCGCGGTGGACATCAGCCAAGAGTTTTTGAAATCTTGGGTCGGCGGTAACACTTTGCAGTTTTGCCCGGGAGACGGTTTGCAGCAGAACCCAAGGATTGTGGGTCAGTTCCCAGAGTTCGGGATCGAACTGCTCCCACAGTTGGTCCGCCGAGTGATTGAACGACCATCTGAGGTCCAAGGCCAAGTCGGTGAGAGCATCTGAGATGGCTGGATCGAGGGGACGATCGGTGATCGTCGAGCTAACGATTGTCGA
>Ga0209517_10007515_pt1 | contig 13023 bp, 7 predicted proteins | sample PeaSoiMetSII2010_FD_187695 | JGI IMG/M metagenome (GOLD analysis project Ga0209517, IMG submission 187695) | Peat soil microbial communities from Weissenstadt, Germany - SII-2010 (SPAdes) (version 2) | ecosystem: Environmental > Terrestrial > Soil > Wetlands > Peat | place: Germany: Weissenstadt...
CCCAGCACGGCCGGAACTTACACCGTGCAGGCCACCAGCGCGGCCGACACCACCAAGTCGGCGTCCGCGACGGTCACCGTCAGCACAGCTCCGGTGGTCTCGGTCACCATCTCGCCGTCCTCGACGTCGATCCTGACCAGCGGCACGCAGCAGTTCACCGCCACCGTAAGCGGCTCCAGCAATACCGCGGTCACCTGGTCGGCGACCGGCGGAAGCGTTTCCTCCAGCGGTCTCTACACCGCGCCGAATACCGCCGGAAGCTTCACGGTGAAGGCCACCAGCGTGGCCGACAACACCAAGTCGGCGTCGGCAACCATCGCCGTCAGCGCGCCGGTGCAGCACACGGTTACGCTGAACTGGACGGCGAGCGCCTCCACCGTCTCCGGCTACAACGTCTATCGCAGCACCGTCTCTGGCGGACCGTACACCCAGATCAACACCGTCTTGAACGCTTCCACTAACTATGTGGACAACACCGTCACCTCCGGCGCCACCTATTTCTACGTGGTGACCTCGGTGGACGCGAGCAATGTGGAGAGCGCCTTCTCCAACCAGGTTTCGGTGACCATACCCACGCCTTAGCGTGCGCGCCTGCCCGCTGTTCTGAATTCGGAACAAACCTCCGAATTGCGGCGGCGGCAGGCGCGGACCTGTTACAAGAGCCGGCATGCGACGCGTGCTGCTGCTCTCCGCTGCGGCGGTGATGGTCCTGATCCCCGCCGGCACCGGCGTCTACGCCGCCTTTTTTCCGCGCCAAAGCCGCATTCTTCCCGTCGGGTTCTGGGTGGTCTGGCTGCTGGTTTCCCTGTGGGCCACCTTCTATGCGTCGGTGGTGGTGGACCGGCTGACCCCGCCATCTTTAGGCAGCCATCGGTGCGCAAGCTACGCGCGATGGGGCATCGCGCTGGGGATAGTCAACATCGCCTGGAGCGTGGCCGAGATCCTGATACTGGGATGAGAAAAAGGGCACCTGCCCGGGTGGTCGGCTGCCCTTTAGTCTCGGCGCATCGCGAAGGGGTGGTTCTTCTCGCGGCTAACAGCTCCCACGTATCTCGCAGTTCTTTCCAACTCCGGCCCAGCTTGCTGCAGGCAGGACGGTCGTGATTGTGATGAGAGTCGTCAGGTTGTGGAAAATTACCATCGTCAAAACACTGGACAATGGAATCGGGAACGTAAGCCACGGCATCTCACTGAATGATCCCGATCGCGCGGGGTCGGATCGTGGCGCGGCTGGCTGCCGCGAATCCTACAACAGCCGCAATAGGTCAATGCAAATGCCGCATGCAATTCGGAGCAACGAAAGCACGGCAAAGCGCGGGGCGGGCGCCATGCTTGCGCTCAACAGCGGTTCCTCAAGCATCAAGTTCTCTTTGTTCGACGGGGAATTCCGCCGCTTGTTGAGCGGCAAGCTCGACCGCATCGGTCTGGCCGACAGCCACCTGCACGTCAGCGATGGCAACGGAGCCGATCTTGCCCGCGAGTGCGTGTCTTTGCCGCATCGGTCGGCTGCCGTGCAACTCTTGTCAAAATGGTTGGAAGAACACGGCGACCTGGCGCACGTCGCCGGCGTGGGCCACCGCATCGTGCACGGCGGGCCGCGTTTTGAGGCTCCCGAAAAGGTCACGGCCTCAGTGATCGGCGACCTGCGCAAGCTCACCCCGCTCGCTCCGAATCATCTGCCGATGGAAATCGATGCGGTGGAGGCGGTTCACCATCTGCATCCCAGCCTGCGCCAAGTGGTGTGCTTCGATACTGCCTTTCATCGCTCGCTGCCGGCGACGGCCCGGCTGTTCGCGCTGCCGCGCGCGCTTCTGGATCGCGGCATCGTGCGTTACGGCTTTCATGGGCTCTCGTACGAGTCGATCGTAAACAGCCTTTCCGAGCGGAAAGCTTTGCCGCCGCGGCTGGTGGTCGCGCATCTTGGCAATGGCGCCAGCCTCGCAGCGATCCGCGAGGGCCGCAGCGTCGATACCACGATGGGCATGACGCCGACCGGCGGCATTCCCATGGGCACGCGTTCCGGGGACCTCGATCCCGGCGTCCTGCTCTACCTCCTGCGCCAGGGTTACACGCAGGCGCAGGTCGAGGAAGCGGTGGAAAAAAAGGGAGGCGTGCTGGGTCTCTCGGGAACCACTTCAGACATGAAAGATCTGCTCGCACGCGCAGGTTCGGACTCTGCCGCGGCCGAGGCGGTGGATGTTTTTTGCTATGCCATCCGCAAGACGATCGCCGCCTATGCCGCCGTCCTGGGAGGACTCGACGCCATCGTTTTCACCGGAGGCATCGGCGAGAATGCTGCGCCAATCCGCGCGCAGGCCGTGGAGGGACTCGCCTTTCTCGGCATCGAGATCGATGCCGCCCGCAATGCTCAGAATGCTTCAGTCATCTCACCCGACGGAGCCCCGGTGCTGGTGCGCGTTATGGCGACCGACGAGGAACTCATGGTCGCGCGCCACACTCAGCGTGTGCTCGGTATTCAGCAGGAGGAATTCCATGGCCTACCCGCAAGAAAGACTCGACCAGCTTGACTCGTTTTTCCGCGCCGCCAACTATCTCGGCGCCGTACAACTGTATCTGCGCGATAACGCGCTCTTGCGTGAGCCGCTCCGGCCCGAGCACATCAAGCCGCGGCTGCTCGGCCACTGGGGGACGCAGCCCGGCCTTAACCTTATATATGCGCACCTCAACCGCCTGATTCAGGACACCGGCCAGAGTGTCTTGTACGTCGTGGGCCCTGGTCACGGCGCACCCGGGGTGCTGGCGTGCGTCTACCTTGAGGGAACTCTCTCCGCGTACTACCCCGACTTCACCCAGGATTACGCCGGGCTCAGCCGGTTCGTGCGCGATTTTTCCTGGCCCGGCGGCATGCCGAGCCACCTGACCGCGCTAACCCCTGGGGCGATGCATGAAGGCGGCGAGCTGGGCTATAGTCTGGTCCACGCCTTCGGCGCCGCGTTCGACAACCCCGATCTGTTCGTCGCCTGCGTGGTTGGCGACGGCGAAGCCGAAACCGGGCCGCTGGCGGGCTCCTGGCAGTCCAATAAGTTTCTTAACCCAGCCGCCGATGGCGCGGTGCTGCCGATCCTGCATCTGAACGGTTACAAGCTCTCTGGCCCGACCATCCTCGCGCGCATCGGCAAGGATGAATTGCGGGATTACTTCAAGGGATTGGGCTACGCCTCGCGCGAAGTCGCGGGAGACGACCCAGCAATTGTGCACAACGAAATGTGGGGGGCGCTCGACTGGGCGCATCGCAAGATCCGCAGAATCCAGCAGTCTGCCCGCAGCGGCCGCTTACAGGAATTGCCCGAGTGGCCGGTCATCATCCTGCGAACCCCCAAGGGCTGGACCGATCCGAAGATGCTCGATGGCAAGCCGCTCGAAGGGACCTTCCATTCCCACCAGATCCCCATCGAAGACCCCGCCACCAACCCTGAGCATTTGGAGTTGCTCGAGCAGTGGCTTCGCAGCTACAAGCCGGAAGAACTCTTCGACACGGAAGGCAAACCAGTTTCCCGGGTAACCGCCATCTTGCCTGAACCCGCCAAATGCATGGGGCGGAACCGCAGCGCGAACGGCGGCGAACTGCTCAAAGAGCTCCGTGTTCCCGCCTATTCGGAATACGCCGTTCAAGTATCGCGCCCCGGTGAAATTCGCACCGAGGGCACGAAGATCCTCGGCCGCTATCTACGAGACGTCTTCCGTGCCAGCGCGCCCGAACGCAACTTTCGTCTCTTCTGTCCGGACGAAACCAGTTCCAACCGCTTGCAAGCCGTCTTCGAAGAGACCTTGCGCGACTGGCAACTTCCCATGGTCGCGTCGGATGAATTCCTCTCCCGCGACGGCCGCGTGGTGGAAATCCTCAGCGAGCATTGCTGCCAGGGATGGCTGGAAGGCTACTTGCTCTCTGGCCGGCACGGCATCTTTGCCTGTTATGAGGCGTTCCTGACCATTATCGACTCGATGATGAGCCAGTATGCTAAGTGGCGGAAGATGTCGGGCGAGATCCCCTGGCGCAAGCCGGTTGCTTCCTTGAATTACGTCATCACCAGCCACGTTTGGGAGCAGGATCATAACGGCTACAGCCACCAGGGGCCGAGTTTCATCAACATGCTGCTGACCAAGAAGGCTTCGGAGACGCGCATCTACCTGCCTCCGGATGTGAACTGCCTGCTTTCGGTGGCGGACCACTGTTTGCGCAGCCGCGACTACATCAACCTGATCGTTACCTCGAAAAAGCCGATGCTGCAGTGGCTCGACATGCCAGCAGCACAGGCACACTGCGCCGCTAAAGCAAGCGAGTGGGCATGGGCCGGCAACGTGGACAAAAGCGAAGAGCCGGACGTTGTGCTGGCTGCGGCCGGCGATGTCCCTACGCGCGAAACCCTGGCCGCCGCATGGTGGCTGCGTCGGGAAGTTCCGGATCTGCGGGTTCGGGTGGTGAATGTAGTGGACCTTTTTGGTCTGCGGAGCCCGCAAGATCACCCCCACGGGATGGAGGAAGAACGCTTCAACTGGCTATTCGGTGAGAACTCTGAAGTGGTGTTCGCCTTCCATGGTTACCCCAACGTAATTCACGAGCTCATACACCACAGGCCGAATCCGCCGCGCTTCCACGTTCGCGGGTACATGGAGGAAGGCACCACCACCACTCCCTTTGACATGTGCGTTCTCAACCAACTCAGCCGCTACGATCTGGCGATCGAGGCTCTGCGGCGGACGCCGCGTCTGGGCGACAAGGGACAGCAGGCCATACAGACGTTCGAGAAAAAGCTGCAAGACCACCGTGAATACATCCGTCAGAACGACGAAGACATGCCCGAAGTTCAACAGTGGAACTGGACTGGACCGGTCGCGCAGGCGGCCTAAGGATTGCCGCTCAGCATGACAGTCTATGGGTTCTAGGCCGTCCCCCAGATTTCGCCCAGCACGCGTTGGAAATTCGTGCCCAGCACTTTTTCGATCACTGACCAGGGCTGGCCGCGCCGGGCCAGTTCCGTGGCGATGATCCGCATGTGATCCGGTCCATTCAGATCGGGCACAAAGGGATAACGATCCTCGCCCGGCGCACCGATACCGGCCTTTTTGCGGCGCGCAATGTCGGCGTCGAATTCGGCTTTTTGAGCGGGCGTGAGGACCACCTGCTGAATCGAGCCATCGGACCCGATCCCGACGTGATCCGCGCCGCACAGATTGAGGGCGTGCAGCAGATGGTCGAGCACATGCTGGCGCGTCGGCACCGTGGGCGAGGCAACCAGGTAGGGCATGAGATACACACCGAAGTAGCCGCCGCGATCCGCCAGAGATTTGAGAATTTCGTCCGGCTTGTTGCGGGGATGCGAATAGACGGCGGCGCATCCCGCATGGGAAATCAGCACCGGCTTCGAGGAGGCGGCGATGGCTTCAGCCGTAGTGCGATATCCGCTGTGGCTCAGGTCGAGAGCGACGCCGAGTTCGTTCATCTTCCTGACCGCCGCTATCCCCGCGTTGCTCAACCCGGCATTGCCCGGATCGAGACAACCGTCGCCAAAGACACTGCGGTTGTTGTATGTGATCTGCATGATGCGCACGCCCAGGTTCCGGAACATCTCGATGCGCTCGGGATCGTCCTCCAGAAACGTGGTGTACTGGAAGCCGGGAATTATGCCGACCCGGTTTTCCCTCTTGGCGCGGGCGATATCCGAGTGCTGGCGAACAATTCCCAGCGCGTCAGGATACTTCTCCACCAGGGCTTCCAGCCATGCCAGGTTCTTGACCGTGCCCTCGAAATCCCGGTCCGACAACGTGTAATTGACGGCTGTAATCCCCGATTGCCGAACCACGGCCACGGCCTCGGGGCTGGGAGATTTCTCTATATCGAGAAACGGACCACAGAGGGAATCCATGACGATGGCGCGTTTATAGAGTTCAGCGATATCGGCCGCAGCACTTGGGCGCGGACCCGCGAGCAGACGGGGAGCGAGCAGCGTTGCGGCAGAGAGCTTGAGAACAGAAACGGAGAATTCCCGGCGATTCAAGACCCAGCTCCCCACGGCAGCGCAATGTCTTCGGGCAGCATGTACGCGGTGGCTAGCCCGCCTCGGCCAGCTTGCGCCGGGCGATTTTCTCACGCAGTTCGCGCTTGAGGAACTTGCCGGTGGAAGTTCGCGGGATCGCATCGACGAAGATGTAGTCGTCCGGCAGCCACCATTTCGCGAACTTGGGCTCGATGAACCTGGCGATATCTTCGCCGCTGGCTGCCATGTTCGCCTTGAGGACCACGTAAGCGACCGGCCGCTCGCCCCACTTGGGATGCGGGGCCGCGACGACCGCGGCCTCCGCGACGGCGGGATGTCCCATGATTGCACCCTCCAGATCCACCGAGCTGATCCACTCGCCGCCCGACTTGATCAGGTCCTTGGTGCGGTCGCAGATCTTGATGTATCCCTCAGCATCGATCGTGGCCACGTCTCCGGTGCGAAGCCACCCATCCGGCGTGAACTTGCCGGGATCGCGCTCCTTATTGTGGTAACTGGCGGTAACGAACGGGCCGCGCACCTGGATCTCGCCCATGGCTTTGCCGTCGGCCGCCACTTCGCGGTCATCGTCGCCGATGACACGGAGGTCGACAAACGGTAATGCGCACCCGGTGCGAGCACGAACGGCATAACGCTCGTCTTCGGGCAAGCTGCGCAAGTGGGGCTTCAGCTTCGAAACCGTGACCACGGGAGACGTCTCGGTCATGCCCCAGGCGTGGATCACGGTTATGCCGTACTTGTCGAAACCGCGGATCATGGCTTCCGGCGCCGCCGAGCCGCCCACCGGAATACGCAGGCCCGGGGCAAGCCGGTACTCTCTTTCCTTGCGCTCGAGCAGTTGCAGGACTCCCAGCCACACCGTGGGGACGCCGGCGGCCAATGTCACCTGCTCACGCTCGCAAAGATCAAGGATGCTGGGTGGGTCCAGATGAGGTCCGGGCAGGACCAGTTTGGCGCCCACCATCACGCTGGCATGGGGCATACCCCAGGATAGAACGTGAAACATGGGAACCACCGGCATCACGACCTCGTGCTGCGACATTCCGAAGCTGTCCGGAACGGTGATGGACAGGGAATGGAGGACCATGGAGCGGTGCGAGTAAACCACCCCCGGCGGCCGTCCCGTGGTTCCCGAGGTGTAGCACATCGCTGCGGCATCATTCTCGTTGAGTTCCGGGTAATCGAAAGGGCCGTCGCCGGTCTTGAGCAGCTCCTCGTAGTTTTCGTACCCCGAGGGTATGGGCTTTCCAGTTAGCGGGACAACAAATACCCGTTCCAAGCGAACGCGATCCTTGAATTGCTCGAGGAGCGGCAGCAGGACATCATCCACGATCAAGAAACGGTCTTCGGCATCGTTCGCGATGTACGCGATATCGTCGGGATGGAGGCGGAGATTGAGGGTGTGCACCACGCCGCCGGCAACCGGGACCCCGAAATATGCTTCCAGATGTGCGTAATGGTTCCACATGAGGGTGGCCACCCGATCGCCTTTCCTCATGCCCGCCCGGGTGAGCGCGGCAGCCAGAGCTCGCGATCGCCGGTAGAAATCGCTATAGGCGAAGCGGTGCAGCGATCGATCCGGCAGCCGGGAAACGATCTCGGTTTGGGGGAAGTAGCGTCCCGCCCGCTCCAGCAAATGCACCAGCGTCAGCGGATAATCCATCATGGTGGATCGCATGATTCACTCCTCTCGCGCATGCCCGCGCGCATTGGGCCGGCATCGGCTTGCGCCGGGAATTGTGCTCATTAGCGCGAATCCTTGCAAGGACATTCGGAGGACTTGCTGGCGGGAGGGATCAGGATCAGCGCAGGTCGCCTTTCATCTCGGAGAGCCTGGAGCCGCACTCCGTAACTATAATCTCAAGAAGATCAGGATTTGACAAACAGCGAGTCGCCGGGCAAGTCTGGGACCAGCGGATTTCATACAACAAAATCCTCTCTTGTTGCGAGGAGGACTTCATGCGCTGGCTCGTGGTAGTGCTCGTGATGCTCGTTCTCGGTGCAAGCGCGCAGCCGCAGAGCTTGACGATGCCGCCCGCCCCGAACGTGCCGGGCCTGACGCCCGCTGCAGAAAAATCCCTGCGGGCAATCGATCCCGAAAAGATCCGCGCGCATGTTCGTTTCCTCGCCAGCGACCTGCTGGAGGGACGGGGTCCGGGCCAGCGCGGAGGCACGCTCGCCGCCGAGTACGTGGCCACGCAATTCGCTCTCTATGGGCTGAAGGCGGCCGGCGAAGACGGCACGTACTTCCAGACCGTGCCCATGGTCAACATCCGCACGCTTCCGCAGACGACATTCACGATTACCGCAAAGAACGGGGACACGCAGGCGCTGCGCGGCGGGGAAGATTACATCGTCACCAACCAGACCCTTACGCCGCAAGCCGACGTGGAGACGCCCATCGTGTTCGTCGGTTACGGCATCAACGCGCCCGAGTACAAGTGGAACGATTACGCCGGCGTGGACGTAAGAGGCAAGGTCGTGCTGATGTTCGTCAACGAGCCGCCTTCGCCGCTACCGGCCACCGACGAGTCGTTCTTCAAGGGCAAGGCGCTCACCTACTATGGACGCTGGACGTACAAGTACGAAGAGGCGGCGCGCCAGGGTGCGGTTGGCGCGATCCTCATTCATCAGACGCAAATGGCCAGCTACCCGTGGACCGTGCTCAGCCGCGGGTGGGGTGCGGAGCGAGCGTATCTGCGGAACGATCCCCAGCTCAAGCTGCAAGCCGCGTCGTGGATCACCTTTGACGCCGCCCGCAACCTGTTTGCATCCTGCGGGCTCGACATCGACAGAGTCATGGAGCAGATGCGCCAGCGCGGTTTTCGAGCCCTGCCGCTGGGCGCCACGCTGAGGGCGCACATCGTCAGCAGCGTGCGTCAGTTTGACGGACGGAACGTCATGGCGCGGCTCGAAGGCGGCGATCCGGCACGGGCGCGCGAGGCAGTGCTCTACACCGCTCACCACGATCACTTCGGCATCGTGCCCGGCAAGGCCGGCGACAACATTTTCCACGGAGCGATTGACAATGCCACCGGGGTTGCCATGCTGCTGGAGTTGGCACGCGTGTTCGCCGAAGCGCCGCCCGCGCGCAGCATCCTGTTCGCCACCGTGGAGGCTGAGGAGCAAGGGCTGCTCGGGTCACAGTATCTGGCGGAGCATCCACCGCTGCCGGCGCGCAACATCGTGCTCAATCTGAACTTCGAGGGATTGTTCATCATGCCAGCCGGCGTCCCCGAGGAGCTGCAGGTTTCCGGGGCGGAGCGCACCACCTTCTATCCGGAAGTCGAGCAGGTCGCGCACGCCTTCGGCATGGCCATCAAGCCCGACCCGTTTCCCGAGTCCGGCTACTACTACCGCTCGGACCACTTCAGCCTGGCGCGCGTCGGGGTACCGGCGTTTTCGGTCGCCGCGGGAAACAAGTTCGTTGGACACGATGAATCCTGGGGAGAGGCGCAGGCCAAGGACTACGTCGCGCACCGCTATCACCAGCCCAGCGACGAGTACCGCCCGGACATGGATTTCCGCGCCAACGCACGAGTCGCGCAGGCCGCCTTCGCACTGGGCTGGCGCGCGGCGCAGCCTTTGCTGGGCATCGACTGGCTCCCAGGCGACGAATTCGAGATGGCCCGGAAGCGCTCCCAGCAGGCGCACTGAACCTCGGATGGACCCCGTGAAGGACCGGCTTGTAGCTTTCACGCAGCAAACTGGCCACAGTGAGCCAGGCTCACACACTGCTGCCGCGGCTGCGGCAAATCCACGCTGCGGCACGGGGATTGCACCAGCTCCGGGCCACTCGTTTTTGCCTACACCTGGAGTACATCGCCTTCGCGGGCAACCATCTGGTACAACACCGGATTGACGAAGAATCCGATGAAGAGGCGGGAGATGAGGCCGGCCACGATGACTATGGCAAACGGCCTTTGAGTATCCGATCCAATGCCAGTGGAAAGGGCCGCTGGCAGTAATCCAAGGCAGGCAACCAGAGCCGTCATCATGATCGGGCGGAGCCGCAAGAGCGAGGCTTCCCGTGTGGCGGCGCGGATACCCATTCCCTCCTGCCGAAGCTTGTTGATATAGGAAACGAGAATGACGGCGGTTTCCACAGAAACCCCGAGCAACGCCAGAAGACCCAGGACCGAGGAAACGCTGAAGGGAGTGTGCGTCAGTTTCAGCGCAACCAGCGCACCCACCGGTTCGGTCATGATTACACCCAGGGCGATGGTGACGGGGAATTTGAAATTTCCATAGAGCGCAAACAAGAGCATGAAAATTAGCACTACGGCAAGCGGGCCAATAAAATACATCTGCGATTTGGCCTCGAGAAACTGGCTGTATTCGCCGCCCCACGCCATCCGGTAGCCCTGCGGCAGGGTCACGGCCTTCTTGACTGCCGCTTGGCCGTCTCGCACTGCCCGCTCCAAATCGCGCCCTTCGATGCTGTACTGCACCCCGATGTAGCGGGAGTTGTTTTCGCGATAAATAAAGGACGCACCGTTTCCCTGGCTGATATTGGCGAGCTGGCTGAGTGGGATCTGCTGCCCGTCCGGCGTCCCCACCAACAGATTTCCGATCTCATGCGCGCTGCTGCGGAATTGGGGTTGCATGCGGACCACAAGATCGAACAGCTTCTCCCCTTGAATGACCTGGGTGGTCGCCTGCCCGCCTACCGCGGCCGCAACCACAGCTTCCACATCCGCAACGTTGATCCCGTGCCGCGCAATCTTGTCGCGATCGACGTCGACCAGCAGGCTGGGCTGGCCAAGTTCGCGCACCACCGTGAGATCGGTGAACCCGGGCACACTGGAGAGGGTGTTTTTGATCTGGATCGCTTTGTCCTGCAGCACGTTCAGGTCTTCGCCATATACTTTGACCGCCAAGGAACTCTTGAGGCCGGTCAGCGCCTCATCCACGGCATCTTCGGCGGGCTGGGTATAGTTGAAAATGATCCCGGGGAAGGCCCTGAGTTTCTTATCGATCGATTCGATGAGCTGTTTTTTCTCGCTGATCTCGCCGGTCCAGGCTTTGTCCTTGTAGGACTTCAGGCCAACGTAGAACTCGCAGTTAAAAAAGCCGGTGGGATCCGTGCCATCGTCGGGCCGTCCTAATTCCGAACCCACCACCGTGACCTGGGGATAAGACATCAGAATGTCACGGATCTGAGGAGCAATGCTGCTGGCCTCTTCGAAGGAAATGGTGTAGGGCATGGTAGCCCGCACCCAGAGCGCACCCTCATCGAGGTGAGGCATGAACTCGCCGCCAATGAAGGGCACCAGCAGCAGGGTCGCCGCGAAAATCACGGCCGCGATCGCGATGGTGGTCTTGGGCCGATCGAGCACCCAGTCCAATTGAACTGCGTATTTCCGCTTCATCCATTCGAAGGCGCGATTCGGCTTCTCGCGCACGCCTTTCTTGAACCAGGCGGAGGCGAGCACGGGGATCAGCGTGAGCGTCAGGATGAGCGCGCCGACCAGGGCAAAGGACATGGTCTCAGCCATGGGGTGGAAGAGTTTCCCCGAGGCCCCGCTCAGCGCATAAATCGGCAGATAACCGGCGAGGATGACGGCCACCGAATAGAAGATGGGGCGATCCACATCTTTCGCGGCTGCCAGAATCACTTCGTTCAGGTTGTACTTCTGCCCCTCCCGCAGTGCCAGCTCGCGGTAAATGTTTTCAATCATCACCACGGTGCCATCGATGACAATTCCGAAATCAATGGCGCCGATGGAAAGCAGATTCGCGGCAACGTCGTGCGCGTGGAGCACGATGAAGGCAAACAAAAGCGAGAGCGGAATGGTGAGGGCAACAATGACGGCGGCGCGCAGGCTCACCAGGAAGAAAATCAGCACCACCAAAACCAGCACCATGCCGCGAAGCAGGTTCGCTTCCACGGTCTCCGTGGTCAGGCCCACCAGCTCGCTACGGTCGTAAAAAGGATGGATCTTGACGTCAGGCGGCAGGATCTGGCGGTTCAGCTCCTCGGTTTTTGCTTCCACTCCTTTCAGCACGTTCTGCGTCTGCTCCCCGCGCAGCATGAGGATGACGCCCTCGACGGCATCGTCATTTTTCTGGAAGCCGAATTCGCCCAGGCGCGGTGCGTGCCCGATGGTTACCTCTCCCACATCACGCACTCGGATGGGCACGCCCTTGTTGGCGCCAACCACGATATTTCCAATGTCATCCGTGTTCCGCACCAGCCCGATGCCGCGAACGTAATAGAACTGTCCGCCCTGGGAATAGAAGCCGCCGCCCGCATTCGAGTTGTTGGCCGCCAGCGCCGTGATGACTTGCGGAATCGTGAGGTGATACCCGTAGATGCGGGCCGGATCGAGCAATACCTGGTATTGCATCACCGTTCCGCCGAAGCCGGAGTCGTCCGCTACCCCGCGGACAGATCGATAGGCCCGCTCCACCACCCAGTCCTCGATCGTCTTTAACTCCTGCGGTGAGCGGTCGGGACTTTCCAGGACGTAGCGATACACCAGGCCGCTGGGGCTGAACAGGGGCGCGAGGCTCGGGGTTACTCCCGCCGGCAGCGTGGCTTGAGCGAGCCTTTCAAACACGATTTGCCGCGCAAAATAGCTGTCGGTGCTTTCTTCGAAGGTGAGGATTACATCCGACAAACCATAGAGCGAGATGGAACGCATCACCGCCATGTGGGGGACGCCGTTCATCTCGAGCTCAAGGGGAAGCGTGACCAGCCGTTCCACCTCTTCGGCGGCATGGCCTGGCCACTGGGTTATGATTTCGACCTGCGGAGGCGAGAGGTCGGGATAGGCGTCCACGGGCATCCGCTGAAACGACAGGATGCCCCCGACCGTGATGAACCCGGTCAGCATGACTACCAGGAACCTTTGCCGCAGCGCCGCTTGGACTATTCGGTGGATCATTCAGTTGTCAGAGTTCCTGGCCCGTGGGTTCCAAGGTTGCACCCTCCGGCTAGCGCTGCAACGAGTTCGCAAACTGCAAGAACAAGCTGCCATTTCCGATGACTTGGTCGCCAGCT
>Ga0209517_10007516_pt1 | contig 13021 bp, 13 predicted proteins | sample PeaSoiMetSII2010_FD_187695 | JGI IMG/M metagenome (GOLD analysis project Ga0209517, IMG submission 187695) | Peat soil microbial communities from Weissenstadt, Germany - SII-2010 (SPAdes) (version 2) | ecosystem: Environmental > Terrestrial > Soil > Wetlands > Peat | place: Germany...
TTTGGTCTTCCAATCCGCGCGGCGGAAGCGCTCGGCCGCCGTTACGTACCACTTGCCGGCATCCTGGGTGTTGCCAATGGATTCGAAATAACGCGCGAGTTCAAAGGCGACCATGGCGTCGCGGGTTTTCTGAAAAAGCGCAGAGAGCTGTCCGGCAGGATCTTTGCCGGTTCGTGCCCTTCGGATGCGTGCGGTGATTTGCTTCCAGTCGGCCATACCGTGATGGCATTCTAACAGCGAATGAGAACTTGTGCCATCACGCGCATGAAGAAACCAGACAGGAGGGCAGAACGGCGGGTTGCCGGTGTGGTAGCGGGTCCATGCAGGATTCATGCATAGATTCTGCTGCGCAAAAAACCTCGCCTTCATCGTTGCCCCGTAGCATAGTGGTGGGAAGACAATGGACGAAGCAAAAAAGCCGGCAATGGGACTAGCTGCAAGAGTGCTACTCGTTTTCGTGGGGAGCGCTGTCTACCTTGGACTGGCCGTGCTCGGCTGGGGCGGCTTTGGCGCTTTCTTCTCGCATCCGGCGCTTATTGCGCTCACGGTGGTGTTCTTTGCGCAGGCGTGCGCCGCGTTCTTCGCGGGTGGGAACCTGAGCCCAGGAGTGAGAGAGGATCGCAGCAACCGGTGGGTCATTGCCGCCCTTTCGGTAATCGGGCTGCTGAACGGGTTCCTTGCGGCGTACACGGATCGGAAGGAGTTCTGGGTTATTGATGGCGATGCCGTGCGGTGGGTTGGTGTGGTGCTCGTCGCGGTTGGCGGCACGCTGCGGCTTTGGCCCGTGTTCGTGCTTGGCGACCGGTTCAGCGGGTACGTGGCGATCCAGCCCGGGCATACATTGGTCACCGACAATGTGTATAGCGTTATCCGCAATCCCAGCTATCTGGGGCTGCTAATCGGCTCACTGGGATGGAGCCTCGCCTATCGCTCGGGAGTTGGCGTGGTGCTGACAATACTGCATGTCCCGCCTGTGATCTCGCGAATTCGCTCGGAAGAAAAGTTGCTGCGCGAACAGTTTGGCGGCGAGTACGATGCGTACTGCGCGCGCACGTCACGGCTGATTCCCAAGGTCTATTAGAAGAGCTGGCTTGATGATGGCGGACCGGCGTGGTCCGCGAAGAGAACGTAATATCCAACTTACCCCCTTTCACAGGTATGTACTGATTGACGTCAGAGCGTGAGCAAAGTAGACTTTCGCAGTTGGGTAAGGAGACACAAATGCTCTTGGGTCGTGCTGTATTCGCTTCCGCCCTTTCTCTCAGCTTAGTTTCTTTCCCGGCGTTGGGAGCGCCCACTGCGGCGCTGGGGACCGTAATTGCCGCGGACCGGGCTAACGTCGGTGCAGCGAAGGCAGAGGTTGGAACCACAGTATACGGTGGCGACAGCCTGACAACGGAAGCGCAAGGCAGCGTGCAGGTTCGCGCGGGTGCGGCACGGTTGCTGCTATTGAGCTCGAGCAATGCCGTGGTGAATAACTCCGAGGGCGCGCCGAGCGCCAACCTTGTGAGGGGCGCGGCTACCTTCTCCACTGGGAATGTCAAAGCATTCACGTTGTTTGCTTCGACCGCGGCTATCCGGCCGCAGAGCGATGCGCCGACGATTGGCCAGGTATCCTACATAGGGCCGAAAGAATTGCTGGTGCGAGCCACGCGAGGCGCGCTGGTCGTTTCGGTGGACGCCGACACGCAGGTCATTCCTGAAGGAACGTCGTACCGCGTGATGCTGGAAGCTCCGGAAGAGATGGGCCAGGGACCAGCGGGAGCGGGTGCACCTGGGAACGGGCCAGGAGGGCGCGGAGGACCACCGCTGAGGGCGGGCCGCAGCCGCTTCCTGATCGTGACCGCGGCGGTAACCGGCATAGTGACTTATCTGGCAGTATCCGAAGCGCTGGAGAGTCCGGCCCGGCCGTAATTCCGAGATAACGAATTTCAAGAAAAGAGGCCGCTGCCTAGCGCAGGCAGTGGCCTTTTTTCTGTTTGAATGCAGGGACAATTCTCTTCTACAAGGCCGCGATAAGTTCAATTTCAACCAGCGCGTCCTTGGGCAGACGTGCAACTTCGATGGTGGAACGTGCCGGCGGAGCGGCCGTGAAAAACCGCGCGTAGACCTCGTTCATGGCGGCAAAGTCGCCCATGTTCTTCAGGAAGACCGTGGTTTTCACGACATGACCGAGCGACACGCCGCTGGCTTCAAGAATGGCCTTCAAATTTTCCAGCACACGTTCCGTCTGCTGCTGAATTGTGACGCCGGAAAATTCTCCCGTTGCCGGGTCCAGCGCAACCTGCCCCGAAAGAAACAGGAAGCCGTTGGCCTTGATCCCCTGGGAATAGGGTCCAATGGGTTTTGGCCCGCGGTTGGTCAGAACTACATCTTTCATGGTGAGTTCTCCTTTCGATGCGGAAAGCAAAGAATAGCAAAAGGAGAGGCGCCAGGGAAAATCAGCGGGGCTTGCAGGTGGATCAATTTCCAACTCTGCGGCCGATTTTTTCTTTTAGGGCTTCACGTTATCGCAATTCTTTTTTACAAGGGTCGTGTGTATCAACCGCAGCCTTTCGCCCTGAAGAACAAAATAATAGGCTCCAGACCGCGCCGCGTCTTCATCGGGATCGCCTATGACGACAAGCAACGAACTGTCTTTCCTGTATCGAAACCCCCAACCATCGCTGGCTGTTCCCGGGAGAAAATCCTCGGCGTCAAGATAAACTCCAGACACGGATCTGAACTCTGTAGTTGTGATTACTCTGCCAGTTTTCAGGCCGACGACAGCAAACATCGCACAAGACGAGCCGCATCCCCAGAAGGCCACCCGGTAGTGCCCGGCGAAGTTGGGGCCTTTGGTTATTTCCTTTCGCAAGACTGTGCGAAATGTCTTTGCGATCGGATTACTCGTCAGGTCGAGGGATGGCTTCGAGATAACTTCTTCGGAAGCCACAAGGTATTGGCCGAAAGCGGGAGCCTTGGAGTCAGACAAATCCGCTTTCGTGATAAAACGGCATTCTTCCGCTGGCGTTGGTCCGTCCTTTTGGCCAAACGCACTGATTGGCGTAATCAGGAGGCACAGCATTGCAATGTAATGCATTTTAGAATTCATTTCGCTTGAAAACCCAGAAGCTCGTTGCCCACCCGGTTTGCGAGTTCCATTAAAGTGGATGGTTAGCACGGTGACCGAAGACTGAGCCACTAGCGGGACTTGCGGCCGCGATTGCGCACGAAGCCGGTGTTGGAGTGGTTGCGGTTGGCTTCGCGTGTGGCAATGAGTTTTTCGGCCGCTTCATTTGAGAGGCCCTGATTCACCACGTCGAGAATCTGTTTTTCCGACATGCTGGTGTTCTTCAGGCGCCCGATCTGCTCGCTGGTCAGCGTGGGCAAGCCCTCGATACGGCGATGGATGATCGCCTGGACCGTGGGATTGGAAAGGCCGATCAGTTTGAGCGTAATGGCTTCGCCGCTGAGGATATCAATCTGATCGGAGCGAGCCATTTCCAGGATCTGTTCATCCGAATAGCCGGCTTGCGACAATTGAATAGCGGAATCGGCGTTAGAAAATTCGTGATGATGATCGCGAGCGGCTTTGAGCAAAGCGACGCACAAGTCATCACTGGCGCTCACGCGCTTGAGTTTCGCGAGTTGGGTAATCTCCAGATCCGTGACATTCAACTGCTTGAGCTGGTCCACGGTGGAGGAAAACATCCCGGCCTGGTCGAGCAGCGTATAGTTGGTCTTTGGCTTCGACTCACATCCGGCCAGAGCCAGCACACACACACCGAGAAGCAGGAAGTATTGCCGCATAAACCTATTTTAGGCGGGAAAACGGCGGCGCGGGTGGCGTGTGCCTTCGTGGATACCGGACAAGGGGTCAGCCTTTCCTAGATTTGGAAGGTGCGCTCCACACCAAAGACGCCGTTGATGCGCCGGATGCTGGAGAGAATGGTCTCAAGCTGACGCTTATCGGCGATCTCCAAACTGGCTTCGATGCGGGCATTCTGGCGGTCGGGGCGGCTATCGAGGGAACGAATATTGGAGCCCGCATCGCTGATGACAGCGGTGATTTCGGCAAGCAGGCCGGGACGATCCTTGGAGCGGATCAGGAGTTCGACGGGGAAGGTGGCCACGCCTCCGGTGCCCCACTCGACGGCAATGCGGCGCTCCGTCTGGTACAACAAGTTCTGGACGTTGGGGCAAGTGCGCGTGTGCACGGCAACACCGCGGCCCCGCGTGACGTACCCGATGATTTCGTCGCCGGGAATGGCATTGCAGCACTTCGCGCGAAAGACGAGCAGGTCATCGTGGCCCTTCACGATCAAAGGAGCTTGACCAAAGCCGAGCATGCGCTTGACGGTTTTGACCAGCGTCGGCTTGGCATCTTCCGGCGACTTCTCCGTATCCTTGGAGGGCTCGCCGAAATACCGGGCGAGTACCTGGCGCGCCGAGAATTTTCCGAATCCGACGGCGGCAAACAGATCCTCAGGCTTGGAGAGACCGTATTCGGCGGAGAGTTTCTGCAGATCCTCACTGGGAATTTTCTTCAAGCCTTTGGGGAAATTGCGCGATTCATTTTCCAGGAGGCGCTTGCCCATCTCGGTGGCTTCTTCGCGCTCCTGCGTATTGATGAAGTGGCGGATTTTGCTTTTGGCGTGCGAGGACTTCACGAAGCTCAGCCAGTCGCGGCTGGGTTTGTGCCCCTTTTGCGTGAGAATCTCAACCACATCGCCGCTGACAACTTCGTGGCGCAGCGAGACCATCTGGCCATTCACCTTCGCGCCCACGCACTGGTGGCCCACTTCGGTGTGGACAGAATAGGCAAAATCCACGGGCGTGGCGCCACGGGGCAATTCCAGAACGCGGCCTTTTGGTGTGAAAGCGTAGACTTCGACGGGGGCCAGATCCACTTTTAATGTGGAAAGGAATTCGCCCGGCTCCTGCAATTCCTGGGACCACTCGATCAGTTGCCGCATCCAGGCGATGCGCTGGTCATCGTCGCTGGCAACGGGTCCGCCGCCGGTGGAAACGGGCCGGCCATCCTTGTATTTCCAGTGCGCCGCCACGCCTTGTTCAGCAATGCGGTGCATCTCCTGCGTACGAATCTGGATTTCAAAGGCCTGGCCGCCGTGAATCACCGTGGTGTGCAGGGACTGGTAAAGATTCGGGCGGGGCATGGCGATGTAATCCTTGAAGCGGCCGGGGACGGGGCGCCAAATGTGATGAACAACGCCGAGGGCGGCGTAGCAATTGCGTTCGGAATCGGTGATGACGCGAACGGCCAGAAGATCGTAAATCTGATCCAGGCCACGTTCCTGGCGTACGATTTTGCGGTGCAGTGAATGCAAGCCCTTGATGCGGGCTTCAAGTTCGGCGGGGATACTGTTTTCCACCAGCTTGGTGCGAATGGTGTTCTGGACCTCTTCAAGAAACTGGCGGTAACTCGGGTCCTTCTCCTTCACCTCCTTTTGCAGGGCGAAGTAGGCTTCCGGCTCCAGATAGCGGAAGGAAAGGTCTTCGAGCTCGCCTTTGATGACGGCCATGCCGAGACGGTGAGCGATGGGCGAGTAGATATCCATGGTCTCGCGGGCGATGCGGAGTTGTTTGGCGGGCTCGAGGAATTCGAGAGTGCGCATGTTGTGGAGACGGTCGGCCAGTTTCACGACAACAACACGGACGTCGTGCACCATGGCGAGGAGCATTTTGCGCACGTTTTCCGCCTGGCGGGCCTCGGGCGCCATCATGTTCAAGCGGCTGATCTTGGTAACGCCTTCGACGAGGAGGGCGACTTCGTCTCCAAAACGCTCTTGCAGGCGCGAGAGGGGGAATTCCGTGTCCTCGATTACATCGTGAAGCAGAGCCGCTGCGAGCGTGGTTGCGTCCAGGCGCATATCGGCGAGGATGTGGGCGACCTCCAGGAGGTGGGAGAGATAGGGTTCGCCGGAGTTGCGGAACTGGTCGCGGTGACGTTCCGCGGCGATATCGTAGGCGCGGCGGACCAGCCAGGGATCATCGGAGGGGCGGTTGAGACGGAGCTTCTCCAGCAGTTCCTCGAGACGGCCATTGAGCTGCCGTTCCGTGCGGTCACGGTTGAAGTTCAGTGGGAGATTGGAGCGCGAGCCCATAGTCCAGTGTACGCCGAGAGAGAGCGGGAAAAAAGAGCGGGAGGGGGAGAGAGGACAAAAAGGAAAAGGGCGACCGATAAGCCGCCCTCTTCGAGAAAACCGCGCTGCCCGAATGGCTCAGGAAGGAGACTTCTTTTCGGCCTCTTCCTCGCGCTTCTGTTTGACTTCCTTGACGCGGTCCAGCAGGTCGTCGGCCTTCTGAGTGAGAGCGTCGCGCTCCTGTGAGGACTCCACGATATCGGCCTTGCGGCGATAGAGGAGGTTCAAATAGGTCATGGCATCGTCGTAATCAGGTTTGATCTGGATGGCGGTTTCGAGGGCTTTGATGCCGTCCTCGACGAGTCCGTCGTATTTTTCCGCATAGGCCTTGCGAACATCGGGAGGAAGCGGGTCAGTGTCCTTGATCTGCTTTTTGATGTGCTCGCGATTATAATCGGCGCGCATTTCCGTGTTGCCGCGATAGGCGAGGGCCCAATCGATGACGCCGACGGAATAGTAGGGCTGCGGGTCCTGCGGCTTCAGCGAAATGTGCTTCTCGTGGAAGTTCTTGGAGGCTTCAAATTTCTTGGGATCAAAGGGCTGCCCGGCCATCTGATACTCAATGGAAGCGAGACCGTCGATGGCGCTGAGGTTATCGGGGTCAATATCCAGCACGTTGGTATATTCCTGAATGGCTTCATTGCCGTGGCGCATGTTTTCTTCCGAGGGAGCGCCCGGAATGTACTGGCTGGCATAAGCAGTGGCAAGATAAAGGCGCGCATTCAAGAGCTTTGGATCGAGATCCTTGGCAGTCTTGAAATATTCGACGGCTTTGTCGTACTGGCCGTTCTTGAATTCGGCGACACCTTTGTTGAGGTCATCGCGAGCCTGCAGCTTGCCGCAGCCCGAGAGACCGTAAGAGAGAGTAAAGAGCGCCGCCAGAAAAAACATCTGGGCGGCAATGCGGGTAGACCACGAGCGGGTTACCCTTGAAACCGAAGCTTGAGTCATTGAGGCATCCATCCCTGGTAAGCGCAATCCCGAGCAAATCGGGAAAGCAGCTAGAATTCTGTAAAGCCCTATAGGGCCCATTCCATCACGTTCAGCGGTTTTTTTCCAGTTCAGATGTCAGCAAACCGATGGGAGAGGCTCCCGCAGCATGCATATCATCCAAGACCTGGGCTACCGTCTGAAACTCGAGGGAACGGTCTCCCTGAAGAAACGCAACGCGTTGAGCGCGCAGTGCGAATATTGGTTCGAGCCGTTCACGCAGTTCTTCGCGTTGCACAACCGACTGGTTGATCCGGAGCGAGCCATCCGAAGCAATCGAAACAATGATTGTTTCCGGCGGAACAACCGTGACCGGCGAAACCGCCGCCTGGGGCAGATCCGCCCGGAGTCCAACCTGCTGATGCGGGATGATCATAAAAATCACCAACAGCACCAGCAGAATATCAATGAGCGGGACCACATTTGCTTCGCACAACATCCCGCCCCTACCGCCTATCAATCCAATACCCATGAGTCACCTCGCGGCCAGATTTGGCCCCTGCGAGAGGACTCTCACAACCCTGCGGCGAGAAAGCGAAAAGCTACTGACCGGCCTCGAGTTTGGCGGTGATCAGGCCGACTTTGTCAATTCCGGCTTCCTTCATGAGATCAATGGCGCGCGCCACTTCCTGGAACTCAACGTCATTGTCGCCCTTGACGAAGGCAATCTTTTCGGCGCGTTCCTTGAAGATCTGTTCCATGCGAGGCTCGAGTGTTTCCCAAGTGGTGTCCTCGTTGTTAATCTTCAGGTGCTTGCCCATCAAGACCTGAACTACCACCGTCTTGTTTTCCAACTCCTGGTTTACCGGTTCCTTGTTTGGTGAAGGCTGCGGCACCAGGGTATCAAGCCCCTTGGGAGTCAGAGGCGTGATCACCATGAAGATGATGATGAGCACGAGCAGAATATCGATCAAAGGAACGATATTCGGCGAGGCCATCGAACCACTGCTACTACCAACGTCCATCCCCATTGCGAGTTCTCCTGTCGAGCCGTTGCAGCTAAGTTTGGGGAGAGGTAGCTCGCGCCGAGTGGGAAGCGGCGCGAGCCCGAAGCATCTCAGCAAACGAATGGAGCGAACGGCCGATACACTATAACTGGCCTCCGGCGGGAGGTTGTTTATCCTTCGCCTGAGGGTTGGTTGATTTGTTCTTCTCGGTCAGCAGACCCAGCTGGTCCACGCCGGCGGAACGGATTTCATCCACGACGGCAACCACATCACCGTACTTGGCACGCGCATCGCTCTTTACATAGACAGTCTTATCCAGCTTATTGGCGATCTGGTCCTTGATTTCCGTGGTGATGCTTTCCTTGGCGATCTTGGTGTTCCCGAGATAGAGGGTGCCATCGCGTGAGATAGCCACGATGATGGCGTCGTCCCTATCCGCATCCTTCATTTCGCGGGGATTGCTGACTGGGGCCAAGTCCACCTGATGGGTCTTTTGCAACATGGGCGTGACCACCATGAAGATGATCAAGAGCACGAGCATGATGTCGGCCATCGGGACAACGTTGGGGGCCGAGACTTGGGCGCCCGCTTGTGGTTTGTACGCCATAGGGTTTCCCTTCTTCCGGCTTACTTCTTCGCGCCGCGGCGCAGAATGAAGTAGTTGATCAGCTCCATGGAGGAGTTGTCCATCTCGACGTCGAAGGATTCGACCTTATTGGTGAAGTAGTTGTAAGCCCACACGGCGGGGACGGCAACGAGCAAGCCGAAAGCGGTGGTGACGAGGGCTTCAGCGATACCGCCGGCAACCGCCGACAGACCGGTAGCCTTGGCGGAAGCAATGCCTTTGAAGGCGTTCAAGATGCCGACGACCGTGCCAAAGAGTCCGACGAACGGAGCCGTCGAACCGATGGTGGCGAGAGCCGAAAGGCCGCGCTTCATTTCCGCGTGGACGATGGCGACGGAACGCTCGAGGCCGCGCTTGGCGGCTTCGATGACTTCCGCGTCGGAGACCTGCTGAGAGGCCGACTGGAATTCCGAAAGCCCAGTGGCGACAACCTTGGCGATGTGGCTCTTCTTGTTGCGCTCGGCGATGGCGATAGCTTCGTCGAGTTTACCGTCCTTGAGGGCGCCGGCCACCTGCTGCACGAACAGGCGCGACTGCTTGCGCGCGTTATTGTACATGAGGAAGCGGTCAATCATGACGCCGAAGGAATACACCGAAAGAATGAACAGAATCACGACTACGATCTTGGCGAGAATGCCCATCGAGGTCCACATGGAACGCAGGTCCCACGACGTCGCGGCTTCCTGCAGCCAAGCTGCATAGATGAAGAGAGTTGCTAACATTCGTTTGCTCCTTAATTTCCTACTGGCTCCTGAGATGCGGGAACCAACAAGATTGTGTATTGAACTGCGAACTCAGAACGGCGCGCAGGTCCCACGACGCTCGCGCCGCCCCGTTGCACTACTGAGCCAGAGAGAAAATCACGTCAATTTCGGTATCCACTTCCACGGGGTCGCCGTTGAGCAGGGTAGGCTGATAGCGCCACTGCCTGACAGCGTCGAGCGCGGACTGCACGAGGAGAGGATGGCCCGAAACGACCTGAAGCTGTTGCACCGCGCCGTCCTTACCGATGATGGCGTGGAGCTTGACCGTGCCGCTGATGCGCGTCTGGCGCGCCAGTGGCGGGTAAAGAGGTTGCACCTTGTTGACGAGGCGCGCTGCCTGCACGTTGCCGCCAACCGTGACACGCTTGGCAGTAGCCTTGGGAGGTGGTGGCGGGGCAATGTTGGAACTGACACCGCCAATCACGCCGCCAATCACGCCGCCCATCGAGCCACCTGCGACGCCGCCCGGCACACCACCGGCAACACCACCGATTGCGTCAGGTGGTTCGGCTTCTTCCTTGATGATTTTAATGTCCTTGGGGATGGCTTTCGGAGCAACGAGCTTACCGGCGTCCATCAAATGGGCCACCGGCACCCTTTTGACGACCACTGTTGCTGGAGGCGGAGGAGGCGGTGGCGGAGGCGGGGGTGGCGCCAACAAAATCGAAGACATGAGCGTCTTCGGCAGCGCTTCCGTGTAAATCAGCGGGATAAGGATGAGAATCGTGAGAAAAAAGATTTCGAAGATCATGGAGACCACAAAGGTCCACGGTTTGGTCCCCTTCTTCTTCGAGGTTGAAACTACCATTTCTTCAAACATAGGTGACTCCTACCTCCTCCCGGCGGGCGCCAGGCGCGGTTGGCCGCTCCCGTTTCCCTTGGGTCTGTTGCCGGCTGCGGTTCCGGTGCCTGCCGCCACGCCCTGACCGCGCCATTTATTCCAGGCAACGACCAAGGGAGCAGCGATACCAAAACTGGAGTACGTTCCTACCACAATCCCCACCACCAGGGCAAAGGCAAAAGCACGAAGCACCTGGCCGCCCATCAGGAACAGGACGAGCACGGTGAGGAAGGTCAAACCGCTGGTAAGGATCGTTCGCGAGAGCGTCTGGTTAATCGATTTATTGACGACATCGGCGAACGGCTCCTTGCGCAAAAGGCGGCTGTTTTCGCGGATGCGATCGAAGATGACGATCGTATCGTTCATCGAATAGCCCACCAGCGTAAGCAAAGCCGCAATAACCGTCAGCGAAATTTCAAATCCGAAAATTTTGAACAAGCCCAGCGTGATGAGCACGTCGTGAAAAACCGCGATCACCGCCGCCGCTCCGTAAACCCATTCGAACCGGAATGCAATATATAACAGCATGCCTGCCAAAGCATAGAGGGTTACTCGAATGGCCTGATTGCGTAACTCGCTACCTACCTTGGGACCGACGATTTCGACGTTGCGGATCGTGAAGGGAGCGAGAGAATAGCTGTCCTTGATCGCGGAGACGACCGCAGGCGTCACGCCAGCGACCTTGGAAAGCTCGTCCAAACTTGTAAGCACACCGTTCTTGTCGGTGTCGCGGTAGTTCAACAGCGTCTTAGCCAGTTGCTGATACTTATCGCCCGCATTCACGGAGAGCGCTAGAGGATCCTTCAGAGCAAGCGCATTGGCCAGGGCGGAAGGAGTGACGGCATTGAAGTCCGCCTTGCCCGTTCCGGCGACACCATAGGTGGCATCGAGGGCGGTAAGAACCTTGGCTTTGCTATCATCGATCGCCTGGTCGGTTTGTCCCGCTTGCTCGACGAAGATGAGAACTTCGTTAGAGGTGGCGCCGAGACCGGCAGTGTCGCTGATGCTTTGAATCTCGCTGTTGCCCAAGCCCTGGGTGCGCAGGCTGGCCCGCAGTTGGTCAATGTTCGGCGGTTGGGCAAAGCGCACGTCCACGTTCGTGCCTCCCCGGAAGTCGATGCCGTACTTGATGCCGCCCTTCAAAAAGATGGCGGACCACCCGATGAGCAAGAGGAGACCGCTAAGGGTGAAGAAAAACTTGGCCTTGCCCATCCAGTCGAGATTGGGCTGTTTGAAGAGCTCGATCATTCCGTTTCGCGCTTCCCTTCTTTAGACTCCAAGGGGCTGAAGTTTGTTCCCGCCCCGGGAGGTGGCACCGGGCTGAGCCCAGCATGATAACTCTGCCTACCTTGCCCTAACCAACCCCCCAGCCGTTTGAAAGCGGATGGGAGGGTGGCCTTAGAAGTCCTGGTACCGCTAAGTGCCACTTTCCTAATACACGACAAAAAAGCCCGGAGTCTTCAGGGGCTAAAGCCCAATTCGTGTCACAGGCTCTACGCCGGGGCTGAAGCCCCGGCCTCCTAAAGAGAACTACTGCAAACCTCCGGAAACGGCACTGAATACACTAAATACTCAACTCCGCCTGGCGGTCCATCTTCGTCAGGTGATACTGGAAAATGGTCTTGGACACGAAGATGGCGGTGAAAACGTTGGCAATCAAACCGATGGTCAACGTGATGGCAAATCCGCGGATCGGGCCCGTGCCAAAGATGAACAGGAAAAAGGCGGAAACCACGGTCGTGACGTGGGTATCAATAATGGTTAGAAAAGCCTTATCGAACCCGGCGTCCACCGCCGCCGAGGATGACTTGCCGTTGCGCAGTTCCTCGCGGACGCGCTCAAAGACGAGAACGTTGGAATCGACGCCCATACCGATGGTCAAGATGACGCCTGCAATACCGGGCAGGGTGAGCACGGCGCCAAACATGGCCAGCGCCGCCAGCAAAATCAGCAAGTTCAGGATCAAGGCCAATACGGCGTTGACGCCGGAGAGCCGGTAATAAAAGACCATGAAGAGCATAACCACGAGCAAGCTGAGGACGGAGGCACGCACGCCGTGACGAATGGAGTCCGCTCCGAGCGAAGGTCCAACGGTACGTTCTTCCAGATACTTGATGGAAGCGGGAAGGGCACCGGCGCGCAGAGTCAAAGCAAGCTCGTGCGCCGAGTCCTGGCTGAAGTTGCCTTCAATCAGACCGCGATCCTCAATGCGGCTGTTGATCACCGGGGCTGAGTGAACCTGCTTGTCCAACACGATAGCCATCTGGCGGCCTTTATTCTGTTCCGTGAATGGGCCGAAACGCCGTGCGGCCTCGCCGGAGAGAACGAAGTCAATCTCCCATTGTCCGGGCATTTGGGTACTGCGGTTCTCGACGGCGCTGCGCAGGTCGCGTCCGGTCACAACCGGAGTGCGGCTGAGCACATACCAATTATCCGCGTTGTCTTGCTGGTTTCGCGTTCGCGATTCACTGCTGCCCTTTACGAGTTCTGTGCCCGGGGGCAGAATGCCACCGTGGGCGGCAAGAGCCGCGGCTTCCGACGGATAGGTTTGGGGATCTTCGACCAACTTTAGTTCTAATTGGCCGCCCGCTTGAATGACGCGCTTGGCGGCAAGTGGGTCTCCTTCACCGGGGAGTTGGACGAGGATCTCATTGTCCTTGCGCCCATGGGGCTGAATGGTGGGCTCGGTAAGGCCCAGGGCGTTGATG
>Ga0209517_10007517_pt1 | contig 13021 bp, 15 predicted proteins | sample PeaSoiMetSII2010_FD_187695 | JGI IMG/M metagenome (GOLD analysis project Ga0209517, IMG submission 187695) | Peat soil microbial communities from Weissenstadt, Germany - SII-2010 (SPAdes) (version 2) | ecosystem: Environmental > Terrestrial > Soil > Wetlands > Peat | place: Germany...
CAAAGGCGGATCGAAGCGAGCTTACTTAAGGCGAGGTGATTGGCAGCGAGCTTGTCATAGCGGGTGGCGATACGCCGGCATTAGTTGATCTTATTGAAGAATCGCTCCACTAGGTTACCCCGACGGGCTCTTGACCATGGTTGAAGGGAGCAAAAATCCCACCTACGCCGCTTTCGCTCGACGACTCTGTGAAGAATCATCCGATAAAACAAGAGCTGAGGTTTGTTGGACACTTTGACCTCAGATACGGGTCCAAAGAGTCAATTGTCGGGGGTTGCAGGCCCGGGATTTGGCTTTCGCCGCACAACGACTAGGATTCGAAACTGGCGGCCATCGGCAAGGGCATCGCTCACGAAGTCGATGAACGGTCGCTGGTTTCGCCGCTGCATGATCACCATTGGGGCTCGAGTGCCCAGTGCCCGCATGCACCTGCCCCGGCGACGTACCTGGAGCCGTAACGCTGACTTGGAAAGGGCATTCTTAGGAGACGGTGGTAATGATTCAACGTGGCAACCGAGCTTTGAGAGATTGCTCTGGGGTTCGCTATTAGGGTGCGGGGGCTACATGAGCTCGGAGTTGTGCAACTGGCCTTCGAGATGCGGCGCGTCGTCAGACGAACCGTTTGATGTCCTTCAGGATGCGCCGGGCCGCATTGTAACCAGGCGCGCCGCTGACTCCGCCGCCGGGGTGGCTGCCCGAGCCGCACAAATAGAGGCCTGGCACCGGTGTTCGATAGCGCGCTGCCTTGGGATGCGGGCGGAGGCTGAAAATCTGGTCGAGATCGTGCCGACCGTGAAAAATGTCGCCCTCGGTCAGCCCAAAGACCCGCTCGAGATCGACAGGCGAAAGTACTTGGCGCGCCATCGTGATGCGGCCCAGGTTGGGTATGTGGGGCTCCACGCTCGCCAGAATTTGATCGGCAACCTTCTCCTTTATCTGATCCCAATTCTGATCACCGGAGAGCCGATAGGGATAATACTTACATAGCAAACTCATGACGTGCTTCCCGGGGGGAGCGAGACTATCGTCGAGCGCGGACGCTACCTGAACATTTATATAGGCTTGCGGCGGGATCTGGCCGGCCCGCGCTAGCTGATAGCAACGCTCCATGGTGAGCCGGTCCGGGAGAAAGGTGATGGCGCTGCCAAGGGCCATCGCTGCGTCACGATCGGCCACGGCGGCAAATGCCGGTGCCCCGCTCAATGCCAGATTCATCCGCAGCGAAGCATGCCCCATCCGCAAATGTGCGATATCGGTCGCGAACCCGTCATCCAAATGCTCCTTTCCAAGTAGCTTGAGAAAGGTGCGTTTCGGATCGGTGTTGGCGACCACTATGCGGGCCTGTAGCTCCTCACCGGACTCCAGACGAACTCCCGTCGCGCGACCGTTCTGAACCACGATCCTTTCGACTGGGGAGGCGGTGCGGATGTCGACGCCATGCTCCCGTGCCGCCGCCGCCAGAGCCTGTGTCACCGCGCCCATCCCGCCTCGCGCCACGCCCCACTTGCCACGCTGACCTTCGAGCTCACCGAGGCCGTTCATGAAGAAGGGAATTGCCGATCCCGGCTGGTCGAGGCTCGCGAAATTGCTCGATACGCAATGGACGGCATAGATCTGCCGCAGCGCTTCACTCTCGAACCAACGTTCCATCAGGTCGTTGGCGCTCAGCGTAAATATCTGGATCAGGAAGTGGCGGTCATCGGGCTCTAGCTTGCGGACCTGCATGCCCGCATGCAGCGTTGCAAGCAGCGACTCGAGGCCGCCCGCCAGGTCCGGCGGCTCACGCAACCACTGGTCACGAATGACATCTCCGACTTTCAGAAGGCGCGCCCGCAACCGCATGAGCGCCTCGTAGTCGCGATTGGAAAAGCGCGCCACCTCTGCCTGATCATGGGTCGGATCGCCGGTAAACAGGATAGCGCGGCCGTCGCTTAGGAGCTCGAGGGAGCCGCGATACGGAATCGTCTGCAGGCCATGGCGCTTGAGCTCAAGATCGCCAATAATCTCGCTGCGCAACAGGCTCAAAGTGTAGGACGCGATCGAGTTGCGAAAGCCAGGATGAAACTCTTCCGTCACCGCGGCGCCGCCGACTACATGGCGCCGCTCCAGGACCAGGGTTCGCAGCTTCGAGCGCCCGAGATAAGCCGCCGTCGTCAGTCCATTGTGCCCGGCGCCAATTACGATCGCGTCATAGCGGATATCGGCCATATTTCTCCCTCAGGCGTAACCATATCATCGCTTCGCCAGCACCCATAAGCGGCTTCGCCTGGGCCAGGCGACAAGATCGCGAAGGCTACCATCCACTCGCCCGCGGCGCGTCCCATCCAAGCAAACCACGGATCGGCCTGTCGATCCCGGGCGGTGACAGGTAGCGGAGCATCAGGTGGGCGCCAGCCCAGAATGGGATTTTCGGTAGCCACAGCTGCGAGGTGTGTTATCACGGGGATCCGGTCAAAATCGAGACGGCTTTGTCGAGTTGAGGATCCCTCCCATCGGCGTACTCGATTTGAAATGGCACCGTGATGGAGGGCTCGACTCCGATGCCCTCTAAGCGCCGACCATCGATCACCACGTCGCCAATAGCCAGAAGCAGTAGACTATCATCGCTCATGAGAAAGGCAGTCGCGGCGAGCACCGCCTTAGCCGTATGCGAGCCAATTACTGCGCCCAGCCGGTAGCGCTCGAAAGCGTCGGCCAGGATCTCCTTGCCGCTGCGCGTGCCGCCATTGACCAATATAGCAACGGGCTTCCCCCACCTCACGTTTTCGAGCTCCTCCTCGCCGTTTCGGTCAATGACTGACATGGTGGGAATACGGTCGGTGAATGGCTCAAGGTAATCCAATTGCGCGCCGCCCCAGCCGTCGCGCAGATCGAGCACAAGGGCTTGGGCATCCTTGAGCGCGCCCTCTTGGAGTTCTTGCATCAGTAAGTTCTGATACGAAGATCCCGCATATGACCATATATGAATGTAGCCGATCCGGACGCCGTTCTTCTCGATTACCCGGGCGCTATGCTGCATTGCTTCGAGGAAGGCTTCATTAGGTCGGATGACTTGTGGCATCACTATGAGCGATTCCATGGGGCCACCCGGCTGATGGCGAATATGAATGGTCACGCTCTGCCCGGCTTTGCCGAGGAAGGAGCCGATCGATTGATAAGGTTTGCCGTCCACATCGACGATCTCGTCGCCGACCCGCAGTTGAGCTCGGTCGGCAGGTAACCCCGCCAAGATTCCGGTGACAAAGTGCTTGCCTTGGTGCTGTTGCGTATAGGCGCCGATACCCACGTAGGAAACCTCGCCGTTGAGAAACATATGTTGGAGCCGCGTTCGCAGCGAGCCGGAGAAGATACCGAGAAGCTCGTAATAGGCCTGCTCATCGGGTGTGTAGTATTCCGTGTGAGACGCACCGAGCTCACCGAGCATGCGGTTGATGAGACGAGCACGATCCGGTATATCCCGCGCGGCCGCGACGAGTGGACGATACCGGTCCCCAACTTGCTCCCAATCAAGACCGTGCAGAGTTTTGTCATAGAACCGGTCGCGGACCGTTTGCCAGACCTCGTCGAAGACCTTCAGCTGGACAGCCCCGGGGGCTTGCGTCGCGATGCGGGTCGTAGTCGCCGTAGTTTTCTGCCCCGCCTGAGCCCACACTTGCAGCTGGCTCGCCGCTAAGGCAAGAACGATCGCGCTGAGCAAGGCAACTTGTATGAGCCATTGCCTTGTGTGGACCTGCGCATTTGAATTGCGCTTACTCGTATTCATCGCTGAACTGTGCGCTTTCCCGCTCGAGTTCACTCATGGAGCATACCGGTCCCAACTTCAATCCGCGAGGCTCCGACCGCGAGTGGTTTAGCGTCCGCTCCGTCCCCCCATTCTAACGCACCGTCTCATGCCGCCGACGCGTGGCGCGATGACTCTGATGTTGTCAGCACGGTGCTGGGGCGGCGCTGCGCACCCTGGCTATCGATCGCGGGCGGCCCGAGTGGTCTGTCCGCTGGGCCGTGCCAGCCTACAACTGTGTTCTCACACAAATGGCTTACTTGGTGGCCCTGGAAGTACAGGGCGTACGTCCGATATCCATTTCTGACCAGACGCGATTCGGGGCTAGGTCGGGCCGCACTACAGTCAGAACCAGGGCGCTACGGCGTTCTCGCGGCCATTGAGGGGCTGAGGCGGGGCCGGTGGGAGGGAGAGAAGGTGAATTGAGCGGCCCCACGTGCCCCGTCAGGACTAGTCCTTAGCCGACCAATTTATCCGGTCCGGGGAAGTCCTCGTAGCCGCCCGGCATGCCCCGCATGCCGCGCATTCTCTGAAGTTCGAGGGCGCGTCTTCGCTGGCTGAAGAATGAATCTCGACGCTTGTGTTTCTTGTGAATGTCCGTAATGAGGTAGTCGCCCTCCCTGATTTCGCCAAGATAGCGGCCATCAGTCCCGAAAACCTCATCGCCTGCAAGGCGGCCAACGAGACGGCCGTCATAAGTCCAAAGCTCATCGCCCTCGCGATGACCGAAATAGGTCCCGCCCCAGGTCCATAGGTCAGTATCCATCACACCGACCGAACCGCTTATGCATCTGGAAACCCTTCGCTAACTTGGGCCCGTTACTATGTGCCCGCAGGCTGCACCCTCAACCATCTTGGCGTGCTGCCGAACATCTGCACCGACGACGAGGATGTGGATGCGACCCGGATCATGGCCGACCTGAGCGCGGGCCGGATCGCGTCTGTTCCCGTCGTCCAGCGTGATACGACGTCGCCCGACGACACTGCCGCCCTCGACAAGCTGCGCGCCCTGTGCCGCGTCTACAGGGCGGAGCGGACGATCGACCTCGAGGATGCGCTCAGACTCCTGACCCAGCCTAACCTCTACGACAAGGCCGTGGCGCTGGCGGAGTCCACGACGGGCGTGCCGGCAGCGCCGGTCGGCGCTTAACCAGTCGAACACGCAAGCCTGAGGCGGGGACCCCGAATAGCGAAACACCATTCCTTCAGGTTCACCGCAGGACGCAATCGCTACTACTCCTTGATCAATCGATAAAGCCGCTCGTTGGCTAGAGTAAGTTCGGAGATCAGCTTGACGACCGTCGGGTCATCGAGGCTGTAGATCGGTAAATGCCGGATGCCCGCGGGATTGGGCGCAACGTTGAGCACCTCCCAGACCGTCCCGGGCGGACTAGTCTGCTTGAAGCGCTGACCGATTTCGATCTTTCGCACGAGCCCTCCGCCAAGGATTAGACGAATCTCAACCGGTGCCACGTCGGTGTTGGTCACGGCCCGCATCCGGGCCGCACCCAATTTCGAGCATCACCCGATGACTTTCAGATTTTCGGCCGAACTCTTTCCGTCCTTGCCGGGAGCGAGGTCATATTGCACACGCTGGCCCTCGTTGAGGCTATGCAACCCGGCCCGCTCGACCGCGCTAATGTGCACGAAGACATCCTTCGAGCCGGCCTCGGGCGCGATGAAGCCATAGCCTTTAGTGGGATTGAACCATTTGACGGTGCCGGTCGGCATTGGAGTCGCTCCTCATTGATGAGGGCGTTATTGTAGCTTGGTAAGTGTAAGTTCCGAGCCAATTCGGAAACACTCACCATGACAGCCGCGGCCAGCTTAGGTCGCAATCAAACGGGTGCCCGTCCTCACACTATGGGCTGCCGTCGTCGCCGAGCGATTGGGATTCGACCACGCGGAGGCCCTAACATTGGGCAAAGCGGTAGCGGGCCTCAATGCCTGCACAATCCCTTGGTTGTCAGCTCTTCCTTGCCCCTTCGCTGACAGAGGCCGAAACCGAGCCGCCGGCCGTCGTGGCAGGCACCGGCTCGGGGCCACCCCCCTCGAAGGCCTCGATCTGGCCGCTGATAGTGCCGCCCCGCGCAATCTCGATGTCGCCGTAGCGGATATTGCCGTAAACGCGGCCGGTCGAGTGGATGATGAGCTTCTGAGTGACGACGAGATCGCCCTCGAAGCGGCCGCTAATCTCAGCCGATTCGATCTGGGCCTTGCCCTTGAAGACTCCGGTCGCCGAGACCTCGATGGAGCGGCTATCAGAAAGGGTCGCTTCGACCCGGCCTTCGACAATTAAGCGGTTGCAGGCACGGATCTCGCCAGTCAACACGATATCGCGTCCGACCACTAGCTTTTTGCTTTCGGAATCGGTGGACACAGAGGGGCGCGCTTCCGGAGAGCGGCCCTTCGTTGCGGCCACATCGGGCGCCATGGCGGTGTCGGCACGATACATGCGCGGACCCACGGACTCGCCGGCAGGCGTGCTCCCGGGCGTGACCGATCCGGTCTTGCCGGTTCCTTCGCCGCCCTTGCGTCTGCCGAACATGTGACGTCCCTCCCGTTGCTGCGCGGCGATCAACTCGGCGCAGCTCAGTGCGACGGCATGAGATATCCCATGGCGCCGATGATCGAGACCGTGATGACGATTCCGAGGAGCAGAGCGACGAACCGGGTCATGGCAAGACCTCCGTTCAGTCAGCACTCAGGCGAGCCCCTATCTTGGCATAGTCTCAGCCTTGTTGCGCCGCACTACCGTCGGCGACTTGGGCTCCGCGCTGTACGGCCTCGTGTGCGCGTTGCGGGCGCAACCCTGCGAGCGGGCTTGACCTTGGGTTTCTGCGAAAGTTTCTTGCGCGCCTTCGGTCTTGTGCCCTTGCGCAAGTTGCGACGGGTCGCTCTCGGCTTGGCGACCTTCCTGGTTTGGGGTCCAGTCACCGCTTTTGGAGCCGCAAAATCAGGCAGAGCCAGCAGCCGGAGAACTTGAGGCGCAGGAACGACAATTGCTTTGCCGGGCGTTTTGATTAATTCGCTGATTGAGCTACCCGCTGCCAGCAGGTCCCGAGCACGCAGCAGCGCTTTCCGGAGAGATTCTTCCTCCGCCAAAATTCCGCCCCCATAGATCAGCCAGAGGCCGGGCTGGTCAAACAGACGCCGGAGTTCGTCGTCGGTATTCTGATGGGGCACCTCGCTCATGTGTTGATTACATGGCGATTAAGCTATTCAGTCAATGGGGCCGCGCTCGCAGGTGTGGTCAGCCCATGGTGCGCACTAGGAGGGTGAGGAGCCCGACAATAACGACATAGGCGACGATCAAGAGGGCGATTTTCCGATTTGGCAAGCTGCCGGCACTGGAGGAACCGACTTTCCCATGAGCGAGCAGTCGAGAAAGCCCGGCCGCTTTACTTCACGGAGGCTTCGCACCTCTCAGAGCGACGAGATTAGGAAGGCGATCGCCGACGCCATTGTCGAGACCATCCGAAAGCGTAACCTCAGCCGCCGGGACGCCGCATCGATAATCAGGGTCGGGCAGGACAAGATATCTCTCGTTTTCCGGCGTCAGGTGCACGGCTTTTCGATCGCGCGATTGCTGAAGTTTCTCTCGAGCCTCGGGTACGACATCGAGATTCTGGCATCCGATACGCCCAACAGCGAGCCCGGCCACGTTCGATTTAGCGTGATGCCGCTAACGCGGCCAGGCGAACCAGACGCCCACTAGATTGAAAGGGGTCCCATATGGATTTTCTGAAGCTCACACACACCAGCGGCACTGAAGTCTACGTAAACCGACGGCTAGTGCGAGTAGTGATGCCTGAGGCACGACAGGGCGCGCGCCTCGTATTCGAACCCCCACACGAAATCTTCGTGAAGGAGGCCGTCAGCGATGTCCTCGTGGCCCTTCAGCGTGTGCCATAGGGGCCTGAAACTCACCTCAATTTACTGAGGTTTCAGCTGACGGATGGGCGGGTCCTGCTGGCGCTGCGAGCGGACCGTGACGATAGACTTGGCGGCCTTTTCGCCCAAGCTGTCGTACATCGGCTGGCAGTTCGGGTGTTCCTGCGGCAAGCGGTGCTGCCCTATGATCTCGAAACCGCTTCCTGCGCCGGCGAGGCCCGAGGCTGCTACACTCGCCCCATGTGCGTCCGATACACCCAACTTCTGACTTGGCCAGAAATCGCCAACCTTTATCGACTGACTGAGCTCAAGGGACGGCGACGGAAGATAGCGCCTCGCTACAACATTGCGCCTGGCCAATTGGCGCTGGTGGTACGCCGGCAGGCCGATAAGCGAGAGCTCGCCATGCTGCGGTGGGGGCTCATTCCGTCGTCGGCCTACAGTGCGAGGACCGCACGTCGGACAACCAACGCCCGCGCCGAAACGGTCGCCACCACGCCAGCCATTCGCGGAGCCTTTTCGGCTAGGCGCTGCCTCGTCCCGTGCAGTGGCTTCTATGAGTGGCAGCGTGTCAATCGTGACAACCGCCCCTATTGGATCGGGATGAAGGATCGTGGTCCTTTCGCCATGGCCGGGTTATGGGAGGCCTGGAATGACCCGGCAACCGGCGAGGCAATAGACACATTTTGCATCGTCACGACGGTCGCCAATTCGCTGATGGCGCCGATTCACGACCGCATGCCGGTGATTATCGACCCAAGCTATTTCGATATTTGGCTCGAGGCAGCCTCGGCTCCAACGCGCTTGCTGCGGCCCTATCCCAGTGACGAGATGGACGCCTATCCAGTAGGTAGCTGGGTCAATAGCCTGGCGCGTGATGACCCGCGCTGCATCGAGCCGCTGGAGCCTGGCGTGACCTGACCGGATGGTCGACGATCCCGACATCTGCCAAGCCGCTAAGCTGCTGATTGACCAGCGCGGGGAGGATGCGCTGCTGAGGCTAGGCCTTGTAAAGGAGCCAGAGAATGATGCCCAAACTAATTCTGGCCTTAATCGACGGCGGCCCGTTGTCCGACGCCACACTCGAGGCAGGACTCTCGGTCGCCAAGCAGTTTGATGCCCAGCTTGAAGTGCTGCATGTCTGCGCCGATCCGGCGACCATGATTTCGATGGCTGGGGGAGGGATACCCAGCGTCGCCATTGTCGAACCAGCGATAGAAGCGATGACCAAGGTGGTCGAGGCGCGTGCCCAAAGGGCTCATGCGGCCTTCGACCGGATCGCTGCCAAGGCAGGCGCAGCGGTTACATGGCGCCAGGAAACCGGGGTGGAGCCGGTTGTCCTCGCCGGAGCGGCACGTCTGTCGGATCTGACCGTGATCGGTCGGCCGGACGCGACCTCTGCTGACCAGCTTCCCGCAAGCTTGGATTCTGCGCTGTTTGACACCGGTCGCCCGGTGCTAGTGGTGCCACCCAACCCGGTTCCCAGCATCGGGCGAAGGATCGCCATCGCGTGGAACGGCAGCCCCAAGGCAAGTCGGGCTGTGGCAGCATCACTGCCGTTCCTGGAGAAGGCGGAAACGATCACCGTCGTGACGGTGCCGGCGGGCAGAAGAGGATCTTCAGGCGACGCGCTCGCCGCCTACTTGCGCTGGCACGGGCTCAAGGCCACGGTGGAGAGTGTCGATCCGCAGGGCAAATCCATCGGGAAGGCGTTGCTTGAGCATGCCCAAGGTCGAGGTATCGATCTCCTGGTAGTGGGCGCATGGGGTCACAGTCGCATCCGCGAAATGATCCTCGGTGGGGTGACTCACGACGTCCTGGCGCAAACGACCCTGCCAGTGCTAATGGCGCATTAGGCCGCCATCTGCGGTCTAGATTCGGCGAAGCTTGGCTTCAGGAGAGCGCCGGACTAGAGCTCTTTCACGACGCAAAGGTAAGCGGTAGCCATCAGCGCCTTCGGGGCAGGTCGGGGCGCCGCTCCCACTGATCTATTCCCCTAGTCGCTTTCGCCTGTGCTGCAACCCAAGCTTCGGCCTCTGCCTCGGTCCTGAACCCTGACTCGAAATGCACAAGCGATCCGTGATCTTTCACCTCAATGGCGTAGCTGCCAGGGACTTCGGGCACGATGCGATACAGGATTTTGGCCATGGCCTATCCCTCACGGCTGAGGAAAGGGAGGGCCGGGAAGCCACTTGGGACCGTGGCCGGGGGTCCAGCCGATGGGCGGTGACTTCCCGATAGCCGAACAGCGCCGCTTGGGGGGCGAACTGCCATTCGGTTGCCCTACGACCAATCATCCTCTCTCTGACCCAGCAATCAAGGGAAGCTTTGGGCGTGTTGGGTAGTGGGCGAGAGGGACAAGGCGCTGACGTCGTATCGATGCTATACGCAGGCTAAGAGCGAGATAGGGATGAGATTCAACGAGATCATGAAGAAGGAGGGGCTTCGGACGGCGTTGAAGTCGCGCGGCGAGCAATTCAAGGAGTAGATCGTTTGCCGAGCGGGCCGAGCCTGTTGCTGCTCAATCAAGCTACTCGTGTTCGATCTGTAGCGGCATGCCGACAAACAGCATCAATGTTTTCGATGCCCGGCCCATATTGACGGCGATTTCGGCCAATCCGTTGGAGTTCTCATACCAGAAGGCCTCTCCCGGCTCGACAGAGCTGAAAGTGCGGGCATGCCGAACTCGCTGGCGCCCTGCTACGAGAACGCTGTCGGCTCTGAGGGAAGCTGCGCGAAGTCCCGTCATCGCATTGCCGTAGTGGTCGATATAGACGACCTCGGCCAGGTCATCTGGCCAACGGCTGAGCCGATTGAATTGCTCCGGCCGCTCCTCTCCTCTCGGAGGCTCTCCCAGCGCGAGTGAGGCGGCGATGGGCGCGAAGAGATCCCGACCGTGAAAGCTCGCCGATAGTAAATCGGGTCGCCAGGTCACTTCATAAATTCGGGTGGCAACAGCGCGCCGGCGCACAATCTCGAGTAGACCATTGCCCGGACCGACGAACCACTTGGCATCGGCCTCGACAATGACCGCCGGCCGCTCGCCGCCAACCCCGGGGTCGACAACAGCCAGGAAGACCGTCCCTGGGGGAAACCAGGCCGCATAGGCCGCCAGCAAATAGGCGGCGCATATGGGATTCTGGGTCGGAGCATCAACGAACAGGTCGACCACGGATATCTGGGGTGCTGCCTGGTGCAGCACCGCCTTCATTTGACCGGTGTAAGGTCCTGCAATCCCGAAGTCAGTGAATAAGGCAATCATGCAGTTTGGCCCGTGTCGGCACAAAAAGGCGCCAAATACAGCTCATCTGATCATTCACCAGATGGTTGCCCGGAATCTGGCAAGCGCTTGACCGGCGGGCGATTCAGGCGTGGTTCATCTGTGGTGTTTCCGGGATCCGAGGTTCCTAACAGCATGATGGCCCCGCCCATCATGACGCTGCCGAAGGTGAGGCCGAGAAAGTACCAAAGCCAGACCGCTGGCCACGGCCATTCTGGGGACTGTCGAAGCAGCATCCCTATACCTCTGGGATCGCTCCACAGCAGCCCTAACACGAACAGCAGCGCCAGACCGAAGCCGGTAGCTGCATGCAGCAACAGGAAGCGGATATGTGAGGGCAACGGACGCATCCATATCCAAGGCGACTGGACGAGTATATCCCATCTTATCGGGGGTTCGATATCGGCTGGCGGAAGCAGGTAACCTTGAGCACCCGAGCTTCCCTTGGGAAACTGGCCCACCGTGACTGTTAATGTTGAGGAGGTGGCCGACGATAGCGAGGAAGCGTTACAGGCCTTATGCGCATTGGCCTTTCGAGGCCGACTGAGATTGAGGCAGGACCTTTAGCGCCGTGTTGATTCGGATCGACGGCTGGACCCTGCGGGAAGCTGGGTTTCGATCAATGTGTCCGTCGCTCGCCACTAGCTGGTTCATCGAGCCCGCAGCAAACAGAGTCAGCTCAGAAAAGCTGATTTAGAACAAGCGCTTGTACCGCTCTCGCACGAATTCAGACGGCGATGGGCGGCAGAGTCAACTGTCGGTGGTTTCCCTCCCCCGCAACCAGCGACAGTTGACTCCCGGTCGAACCCTTGGCCGGGAGCTTTTGTTTGCGGCCTTTACCATCGCTTAAGGCCAGGATGGCCGCGAGATCGCCGTGGAGCTGGGCGTTGATTCCGTCAGGCGCGCCGGCTGCCGGCGTCAGCACGACGCGGTCGGTCAGCGAGCGCAGGATCTCGGTAGGGACAGCCCATAGTTTAGCGATATCTTTCCATCGGCGTCCCGGGCCACGTCCGGTCAACGGCTTGATTGGCCTTCTTGATTTGGGCATCCGCGGCGTCGGTCTAAGTTTGGTTGCCGACTTATACACTTTGCACCAAGTTGGACTCATGGATGAGGTTTGCCACCTCTTCCTCGATGCCAGAATGTTGTCCTGGCAGAAGCAATCGCAGGAGTGGTGTGCGTCGAAGCCATAAGACGCAGATCACAAAAAAGTGAATACGGGCCAGCGCACAACTCAAAAGGGGTGTCGCTTCTGATTGGGATTGCGACAGACGGCATGGTTGGTCGTCAGAGTACGCTATTAATTGACGAGGCTAGGGTCCTCTCAAGTTTTCTGGTTAGCAGCCAAAAGGGCTGTGTTAAAAATGCTCTCGTAATAGGCTTAATTGGTTATTCACATACCCAAAGGTTGCGGCTTTACGCGCGGAAGCAAATTGCGATAAATTGTATTCGACTTTCGGCTGCGCGGCGAAAATCCAAACGTTGTTGGGGGTGTTTCGGGGGATCGCGGCAATTTTATAACTTTAGTTGATAGGGGCCGCCGCTCGCTGTTTCGCGAGCGGTAGGAGCAGGGAGTTTCAGCAATGAACAATCTGCATCTTCGGGACGGCAAGGTCGAGTTTCGCTGGAAACGTTGGCGGAACAAGAAGCGTCAGGAGGTGTCCTATTGCTTGATGGTGCTGTTCAGCGGCGCGGTGCTGTTCGGCGCCGGAGGTATGGCGCTGGCCGGGCCGACGGGTGGGCAGGTCACGAGCGGCACGGGCACGATCAGCCAGGCCGGCACGACGACGACGATCAACCAGACCAGCAACGTCCTCAACATCAACTGGCAGACCTTCTCGACCGCGCCCAACGAGACGGTCGACTTCAACCAGCCGGGCTCGACCTCGCTGGCGATCAACCGGGTGGTGGGCGGGGTTCCCTCCTATCTCCAGGGTGCGTTGAACGCCAACGGTCGGGTGTTCATCCTGAACAGCGCCGGCATCACCTTTGCCGGGACCTCGCGGGTGAACGTGGGCGCCTTGCTGGCGACCACGGCGATGACGATCGACGGCAACGCCAACCAG
>Ga0209517_10007518_pt1 | contig 13019 bp, 11 predicted proteins | sample PeaSoiMetSII2010_FD_187695 | JGI IMG/M metagenome (GOLD analysis project Ga0209517, IMG submission 187695) | Peat soil microbial communities from Weissenstadt, Germany - SII-2010 (SPAdes) (version 2) | ecosystem: Environmental > Terrestrial > Soil > Wetlands > Peat | place: Germany...
CATCCTGAAGGACATGAAACTGGAATCCGACGGCATGGCGTTCTCCGAGGAGATCAAAATCGAGGCCCTGCTCAACCCGCGCATCCGCTTCGGCGAGATCTCCATCATGTACTCGTCCCGCCTGGGCGAGAGTAAATTGAACCCGTGGCGCGATGGGATGCAGAACATTCTTTTTCTGCTGAAGAAGCGCTTCTTCCGATGATCACCGCCATCGTACCGGTCTGGAACGGCCGCGAGCTTTTGACCCGCCTGCTGGACACCCTGGAAGCGCAGACTCTCCGCGCCGAAGAGCTGCTGGTGGTGGACAACGGTTCCACCGACGGTGCTCCGGACCTGGCCCGCAATCGGGGCGCCCGCGTGATTGCGATGGGCCGCAACGCGGGCTTCGCCGCGGCCGTCAATTGCGGGATTCGCGAGGCGCGCGGAGACCGCATCGCGATTTTGAACAGCGATGTGGAGCTGGCGCCCGATTATTTCGCGATCCTGGCGGCTGCCGATGGATGGTTCGCTACAGGCAAGATTCTTCGCCCTGGCAGCGCCCGCGGCGCCCGCAGCCCCCGGATTGATGGCACCTTTGACGCGATGTGCCGCGGCGGCACCGCCTGGCGCGTGGGCAGCGGCCGGCTCGACGGCCCCATGTTCTCCTCCTCCTGCCCGATCGCTTCGCCGCCCTGGACCGCCGTCCTGTTCCGCGCCGAGCTGTTTCAGCGGATCGGGTATCTGGAAGAGAGCTTCGAATCCTACCTCGAAGATGTGGACTTTGGTCTCCGCGCGGCCCGGCTTGGACTCACAGGATTCTACGTCCCCACCGCGGTGGCATGGCATCGAGGCAGCGCGACCCTCGGACAGTGGCACCCCGGCACGGTTCGCCGCATCTCCCGCAACCAGGTTCTTCTGCTGGCCCGCCACTATCCCGGGCGTCTGCTGTTTCGTTGGTGGTGGCCCATCCTGGTGGCGCAATTATTGTGGGGAGTAGTGGCTTTCCGGCACGGCTCCGGCCTGGCCTGGCTGCGAGGGAAGTTCCAGGGCCTGCGAAACTTCCGCTCCGCACGAAAGAGAAGTGAAACTTTCGATCCAGGACTACCATTACAGTTGTTAGCCAATGAGGACGCGATCTGCGACATGCAGGTATCCACTGGATTCGACACTTACTGGAGGTGGTACTTTCTGCTTACGGGCGGCGGAGCGAAGTGATCCATGTCGGATATCGGCATCGTGATCGTCACCTACAATTCGGAGGCGGAGATCGGCGCATCGCTGGATGCCGCTCTCCGCACGGGGGCGGACGTGGTGGTGGTGGACAATGCGTCGAGCGACGGAACTATTGCGGAAATCGCCCGGCGCGGCGTGCACTTGATTGCCAATCCCACGAACCGCGGTTTCGCCGCCGCCGCCAATCAAGGTTTTGCCGTATTGACCTCCCCATACATTTTGTTGTTGAATCCAGATTCGGTGCTCCAAAGCGGCCTGGAAACGCTCCGCGAAGCCTGTGACCTTTCCGGCGCGGCGGCTGCGGGAGGAAAACTTTTGGACGCTGACGGACGTCCGCAGATCGGTTTCATGGTACGCCGGCTTCCCACCGCCATGACGCTGATTTCCGAATCGCTGGGGTTGAACCGGCTCTGGCCCAACGCTCCGGCGAACCGGCGTTATCGCGCGCTGGACCTGGACTATTCGAAGTTCCAGGAAGTGGAGCAGCCGGCGGGAGCTTTGCTCATGGTGCGGCGTGAGGTTTGGCACAAACTGGGCGGCTTCGATGAAGGATTTTTCCCCCTCTGGTTCGAGGACGTGGATTTCTGCCGTCGCCTTGCCGACCGTGGCTACCGGGTGTACTACGTGCCAGAGACCGTGGCGAAACACACCGGAGGGCACTCCCTCCTAAATTTGCCAGTGGAGATGCGGCGAGTTTATTGGTATGGTAGTCTTCTGAGATATTCAGCCAGGCATTTCCGCCCGCTTGCATTCCGGGCTGTGTGTCTGGCCGTAGTGGCAGGCTCCTTTCCACGGATGATCGTCGAATCGGCCAGTGGCCGGAGCCTGAAGCCCATGGCAGCGTACGGTAAAGTCGTGCGGCTCGCCAGCCGTTGGTTTTTTGGGCGGCTGGGGGGGCGGATCGTTTTGATTTAGCCCCCGGATCTAGGGGTACTCGGATGTACAGAAAGTTCGGACTCTCAGGTTTTGGTTCATGGCGCACAACGACTTTGTCACCGTCACGATAGTCACCTACAATAGCGGCCGTTTTATCAAGCGCTGTTTGGAATCGGTGCTGGCCCAGCGGTATCGGCTCAAGGAAATCATCGTCATCGACAATGCTTCCACCGATGGCACCATTGATATCCTCGAGCAGTTCGAGGATCGCTGCCAGGTCTACTACAACGACGACAACATCGGGTTTGCAGCGGCGCAGAACCAAGCCATCCGGCTTTCCAGCGGGGATTGGGTGCTGACCCTGAATCCCGACGTCCTCCTGCTGCCGAATTTCATTCAAGCCCTGGTGGATGGCGGGCAGTTCGATTCGCGGATCGGCGCCGTTTGTGGCAAGCTGCTGACCATGACGGCGCATTTCGAGATTCCGGAACGGCCGGTTGTGGATTCCACCGGCATCTACTTCAACCCGATGCTGCGCCACCTCGACCGTGGCAGCCAGGAAGTGGACAACGGCCACTATCTGCAATACGAGTACGTTTTCGGCGCCACGGCGGCCGCCGCCTTGTACCGCCGCACCATGATCGAGGACATTTCGCTCGACGGCGAGTTCTTCGACACCGATTTCTTCGTCTATCGGGAAGATGCCGACGTCGCCTGGCGCGCCCAGTTGATGGGGTGGAAGTGCCTCTACGCTCCCTACGCGCGCGGCTATCACGTGCGCAAGGTCCTGCCCGGCAACCGCCGGGCGCTGCCGCCCGAAATCAACATGCACTCGGTGAAGAACCGCTTCCTGATGCGCATCAAGAACATTTCGCCCAATCTCTACGGGCGTAACTGGTTCTCGATTACCACGCGCGACGCGGTGGTGGTGATGTGCTGCCTGCTGTGGGAGCACACCTCGCTCAAGGCCTTCTGGTTCCTGGCGCGTAACATGAAACGCGTATGGGCCAAGCGGCGCCTGATTCAATCGCGGCGGCGCGTGGATCACGAGTACATGGCGAGCTGGTTCCAATACGCGCCGGTGAGCAAGCAATCGCCCAAGAAGATGGCCCGCCTCCGCTCGCGCTCCGAAACCGCGCGCACGTGATGGGCGCGGCCCCATGCGTATCGCGCTTTTAGGCACGCGCGGCATACCCGCCAACTATGGAGGCTTCGAGACTTTCGCCGAGGAACTCGCCACGCGGCTTGTGGCGCGCGGACACACGGTAACGGTCTACTGCCGCCAACGCTTTCCGCAAAAGGAATACCGGGGCGTCCGCCTGCAATACCTCCCGACCATTCGCCACAAGTATCTGGACACGCTCGCGCATACCTTCTTCTCCACCCTCCACCTGCTGGCGCATCGCGTGGACGCCGCGCTTTATTGCAACGGCGCCAACGCCATCTTCACGCTCTGGCCGCGCCTCTTCGGCATGCCGGTGGCGCTGAACGTGGACGGCATCGAGCGCAAGCGCAAAAAGTGGAACCGTCTGGCCAAGGCGTGGTACCTGCTTTCCGAATGGCTGTCGACCTTCCTGCCGTCGGCGATGGTCACCGACGCGCGGACCATCGAGCGATATTACCGCGAGCGCTACGGGAAGGCGAGCGCGTTCATTCCTTACGGCGCCGAGGTGGGCAAGGTGCCCGCTTCGGGCGAGTTGGCGAAGCTCGACCTCGAGCCCGGCCGGTATTTTCTCTACGTCAGCCGCCTGGAGCCCGAGAATCATCCGCTGGAAGTGCTGGATGCCTTCGAGCAACTGAAGACCCCGCTGAAGCTGGCGCTTATCGGCGACGCCCCCTACGCGCGGCAGTACATCCGCCAACTGCGCGTCAGTTGGGATCCGCGTGTGGTGATGCCGGGCGCGATTTATGGCGAGGGCTATCGCCAGCTCGGCTCGCACTGCTTCGCGTACATTCACGCCACCGAAGTCGGAGGCACGCACCCGGCGCTCATCGAGGCTATGGGGCGCGGCGCGCTGGCCTTGTACCGCAATACTCCGGAGAACGCGGAAGTGGCGGGCGATGCCGGCATTCCCTTCGAACCCGCGGAGCTGGTGGCGAAGTTGCGGCTGGTTCTGGATATGAGCGAAGAGCAGCGGGAAGAGTTCCGCCGCAGGGCCATGGAGCGAATCCGCGAGCGGTATTCGTGGGACTCGGTGACCGGGGCTTACGAAGAGTTGCTGCAGAGCCTGTCCGGCGTGCGCTAAGGCCTGCCGACGCCCGCGACCGCTCCGCGCTTCGGAAACGTTTGCCACAGCCGGGTTGCCATTGAATTGTGCCACGAACTCATGGCACACTGGGCGTGGAGCGAAGATATGAAGAACTTCCACCTGCCCCTGCCGGAAGAAACCTACACCCAACTGAGAGCGGAGGCCGAACGGGCACAGGTGCCCGCCACCAGCCTTGCCCGTGAAGCCATCGATCTCTGGCTGCGGCGCCAGATGAGAAAGGCGAGACACGACGCCATCGCGGCGTACGCCGCGGAAATGGCTGGCACGAATCTCGACCTTGATCCCGAGCTGGAGTCGGCCGGAGTCGAGCATCTGTTGAAATCCGGCAGGAAGGCGAGATGAGACGGGGCGACGTCTATTGGGCGGATCTTGTCCCGCGATTGGGATCTGAACAGACGGGACGCCGTCCCGTAGTTGTGGTGTCGCACGAAGGCTTCAACCAGACTCCCGGCTGGAGATCCATCATCGTCGTTCCCATATCCACCTCTGCTTCGCAGGCCAAACGCGGACCAACCGTCATCGAACTGCCTGGCGATGTCGCGGGTCTCACGAAAACCAGCGTTGCCGTGTGCCATCAGGTGACCACGCTTGACCGCCCAAAACTCACCAGGAAAATCGGTGCCCTTTCAACTGACCTCCTCGGCAAGGTGGAGGGTGGGCTCAAAGCTGCGATGGACCTGGATTGATGCTCTCCAGCCAAAGACGGTGGCTACGAGGCCAGTGAGGCGCCCGACGGTAAGTTGTTGTAATGCGCCAGCCATCGGTCACAGCCTCAGGAAATAAATTTTGGCCCACCTTCATCCCTTAAATTCAACAACTTAGCAAAAAATCCCTGCACCTCGATCACGATTCCCCAACTTCCGTCTGCTTTACTGAAATTGGGAGGAGATTTATGCGCCAACCTTGCTCGAAGCCACGGCCGCCCGGCCGGTCATCCGCTCACACCGCTACATTTTCCGGCCCGCCCCACGCCTCGGCGACGCAGATCTGCGTCGCCACCCTGTGGGCAGGCGCTTCTGCCTGCCAACCCCGGAATCCGGAAGGATCGTGCCGAAGAAACTCGCCTAACCCCAGTAGATTCAACGTTCGCGTCCCGAAAAACCGACCGATCCTTCCGGCTTTCCGCCTACTCCCCCAAAAAAACTCTTGATATGTATCAGTAAACTAGTACACTATCTATCTAGATGATCACAACGGTCCAATCCGGCAAAAAGCCCTTCGCATTTCGGCTGGATCTCCACAGCGGCGTTCCAGTCTATCGCCAAATCATCGACCAGGTGATGGGCGGCATCGCGGCCGGGGCGCTCGTTGGCGGCGACCAACTCCCCACCGTCCGCCAGGTCGCGGTGGACCTGTCCATCAACCCCAATACCGTCGTTCGGGCCTATCGGGAGCTCGAAATCCGGGGCGTCCTGGAGACCCAGCAAGGAACCGGCACGTTTATCAGTTATCAAGAGGTGAAGCGCGACGAGGTCGAACACCGGCGGCAACTCGACCAGTTGATCGGCGAATTCGTCTCCCGCGCGGGCTCCGCCGGCTTCACCCTCGAGGAACTGCTGGAGCAATTACATGATCGTCAAAACGATACTCAAAAGGATAGGAGATGACTCCATGAAGCCCGATCAGATCGAGATGCGGTTCAGCAGTGTGGGAATCACGCTCTTCGTTGTTTCGCTCGCCGCCGGCGTCGCCGTATCGGCCGCCATCGCCAACCCGGCGCCCGCGGTCGCCGGTGCCCTGGTCGGTCTCTACTTCCTGTACGCCATTCGCGTCGCCGACCAGTGGGAAAAGGTGGCCGTCCTGCGTTTCGGCCGCTACACCGGCTTGCGCGGTCCCGGGATCTTCCACGTCGTCCCCATCGTCGACCGCCTCAGCCGCTACGTCGATCAGCGCGTGCGCGTGTCCAACGTCTCGGCCGAATCCACCCTCACTCGCGACACCGTCCCCGTCAACGTGGACGCCATCGTCTTCTGGCTGGTGTGGAATCCCGAGAAAACCATCCTCGAGGTCCAGGACTTCACCCAGGCCATCACTCTCAGCGCGCAAACCGCGCTCCGCGAATCCATCGGCCGCCACGAGCTGCACCAGATGGTGGCCGAGCGCGAGCTGCTGGGCCACGAGTTGCAGCGCATCCTCGACGAGAAGACCAACCCCTGGGGCATCACCGTGCAGTCCGTCGAAATCCGCGACGTGCAGATCCCACCCGCCCTCCAGGACGCTATGTCGCGCCAGGCCCAGGCCGAGCGCGAACGCCAGGCCCGCATCATTCTCGGCCAGGCCGAAACCGAGATCGCCGACAAATTCCAAAAGGCTTCCCAGGTCTACATCAACAACCCCACCGCCCTCCATCTGCGCGCCATGAACATGCTGTATGAAGCCATCAAGGAGCGCGGCTCGATGGTGATCGTGCCGTCCTCCGCTGTCGAAACCATGGGGCTGGGCGGCACGCTCGCCACCGCATCGCTGGCCGGCGCCAAGGCGGAATAACATGCTCGGCGACCTCCTGCAAGACCTGCGCTACGCTGCCCGCAGCCTGCGCCGCGATCCCCTGTTGGCGCAGGCTGCCACCCTCACGCTCGCTATCTGCATCGGCGCCAACACCACCGTCTTCAGCCTGGTGAATTCCATCCTGCTGCGGCCCCTTCCCTATCCCCAGTCGGATCGCATTTACTGGGTCAGCGAACACCTGGGCCGCGAGCAGTCGGAAGTCGGTCTCGGCTCCGACTACTACAGTCTCCGCGAGCAAAACAAGATGTTCGAGGAGGTCGCGGCCTTCTTCGACCGGATTACCCTCAACTGGAGCGGCCCGGAGAAGCCCGAGCAGGTCCAGGCGGCCCAGACCACGCCATCGTTTTTCGGAGTCATGGGCACGCAGCCGATGTTGGGCCGCTACCTGGCGGCCGGCGAAGAAGGGCGGAATGCACCCGCGGTGGCCATCTTGAGCTACCCATTCTGGCGAAGCCACCTGGGCGCCGATCCGCAGGCCGTCGGCAAGACCATCCTGCTCGATGGCCTGCCGCACACCGTCATCGGCGTCATGCCGCAAGGCTTCGACTATCCGCAAGGCACGCAAGTCTGGCGGCCGCTGCGAATGGACGAATCTTCGCAACGGCCGCGGGCCGTGACGCGGCCGGTGATGCTGGTCAGCATGGTCGCCAGGGTCAAGCCTGGCGTCAAGCCTGTACAACTGGATGCGGAAATGGTCCGGCTCACCGGAACGATCCGCGCCGAGTACCCCAAGGAGTTCGAATCAGCCGGATTCCTCAATGGCATGAGAATCGTCGCCACGCCGCTGCAACGCCGCCTCACCGGAAATCTGCGGCCGAGGCTGCTGGTATTGACGGGGGCGGTCGCTCTTGTCCTGCTGATTGCGTGTGCCAACCTGGCCAACCTGCTGCTGGCGCGCGCCGCATCGCGGCAACGCGAGATCGCCGTGCGGATGGCGCTCGGCGCGGCCCGCGGACAGATCGTCCAACAGGTGCTGACCGAGAGCCTCATGCTGGCCTTGCCCGGCGGCCTGGCTGGCATCGCCATCGCCTTCCTGTCCGTCGCGGCGCTGAACACCTGGAAGCCGCTGGTGCTCGATCGCTACCCCGCCATCTCCATCGACCTTCGCACGTTGGCATTCACCTTCGTCCTGACGCTCGTCACCGGCCTGGTCTTCGGCATGGCGCCGGCCCTCGGCTCGGCGCGCGTGCGCATCCAGGAATCCCTCAAGGCCGCCGGACTGGCGCAAAGCGGCAGCCGCGGCGCGACGCGCCTGCGCCAGTTGCTGGTGGTGGTGGAACTCGGCGCGTCGCTGATCCTGTTGATCCTCGCCGGCCTGCTGGCCCGCAGCTTCGTCAAGCTGGCGCGCACCGACCTCGGCTTCCAGGCGGACACGCTGCTCACCATGCGGGTCAACCTCACCGGCTCCCGCTATACTACCAGCGCGAGCCAGACCGCCTACCACGAAGCCATCGTCGAACGCGTCAAACAGCTTCCCATGGTGCGGCTCGCCGCAGTCTCGACCGACATGCCCCTCGGCGCCGATCGCCCGTATAGCAACGTGGCCTTTCAAGTCGGCGGCCGGCCTCCGGTTCCCATCGCGCAAAAGCCTTCCTCCGAATTGACGCTGGTCAGCCGCGACTTCTTCCGCACCATTGGCATCCCCCTCCGCGACGGCCGCCTTTTCGATTCGCGCGACTCCACCCAATCCCCCGACGTCATCGTCGTCAATGACGCCTTTGTGCGCAGGGTCCTCCCCGGCGAGAATCCGGTGGGCCGCCGCATCTTCACGAGCCGCGATGAGGGCACGCCGTGGACCATCATTGGCGTCGTGGGCAACATCCGTGGAAGGGAATTGGGGGCCGAGCCCCCGCCCCTGGCCTATCGCTGCATTTGCCAATCCACCAGCCCGTACCTGTCGCGCATGGGCCTGTTCTTCCGCACTGCCGGAGATCCGCGCGCCGCCATCCGCGCAGTCGAAGAGCAGATCTACGCGGTGGACCGCGGCCAGCCCGTCTCCGACGTGAGGACCATGGAGGAGCGCCTGTCCGGCTCGCTCGCGCCCCAGCGTTTCAACCTGGTGCTCATCGGAACGTTCGCCGCGATCGCCATCATCCTCGCGGCCCTCGGTGTCTACGGTGTCATGTCTTATCTGGTAAACCGGAGGACCCGCGAAGTCGGCATCCGGATTGCCTTGGGAGCGCGCCCGGAGCAGGTGATGCGTCAGGTCGTGGGAGAGAGTCTCGCGGTGTCGCTGGTGGCCGTGGTAGCTGGCCTGGCTGGGGCATGGGGGCTCACCCGTTACCTGCACTCCATGCTTTACGGCGTGACAGCCCTGGATGGCCCGACGTTCGCCGCGATGCCGGTCCTGCTGGCCGCGATCGCAGTGTCCGCCTCCTTCGTCCCGGCGCGGCGGGCTTCGCGCATCGATCCCATGGCGGCGCTGCGGGAGGAGTAACCGCCGCTGCGTTACCATAGATCCATGCGCTTCCTTACTTTCACGCTTGCCATCGCGCTGGGATGCTCACCGCTCCTGGCGAAGGACGACAAGACCAAGAACGCCGACCGCCTGGACGATGCGGCCGTGCTCTTTTCCGAGATCATGTCGGCCCCCGATAAATCCATCCCGCAGGACCTGCTCAACAAGTCCGCCTGCATCGTGCTCGTGCCCGGTTTGAAGAAGGGCGCCATTGGGTTCGGCGGAAAGTACGGCCGCGGCTTCGCCCTGTGCCGCGCTGCCGGTGGAGAAGGCTGGGGACCGCCCGCCGCGATGCGCATCGAAGGCGGCAGCTTCGGCCTGCAACTCGGCTTCTCCTCGAGCGATGTGGTCCTGCTGGTCATGAACGAGAGAGGCATGAAGAAACTCACCCAAAGCAAGTTCACGATCGGCGCGGAGGCCACCGCGGCTGCCGGCCCCGTGGGCCGCGACGCCACCGCCCAGACCGACGCCCTCATGACAGCGGAGATCCTGTCGTGGTCACGATCCAAAGGCCTGTTCGCGGGAATCTCGCTGGATGGCGCCACGCTGCGCAACGATATCGACGAGAACAAAATCATGTACGGACAGCGCTGGGAAAGTAAGGATATCCTGAACAGCGGCGCCAAGACGCCGGCTGCCGCCGCCAAGCTCATCGCGGAGCTGAACAAGTACTCCAGCCGCAAAACGAATTGACAGAGCCGCGACCGGAGGGAGCGGTCCCTACATCTGCTCCCCGCACATCTCCAACACCTCGATCAGCTCCAGGCAGTTCTGCGCCACGCTGTTGGTCGAAAGGCCGGTCACTTCGTCGATGGGGTTCAGCACATCCGGGCCTTTGAGGCTCGTCGTGGCGTACCGTCCGCCGCGCGGGCGGTTCGGGCCGCCCATCACACCGCTCCACGCCTTCTTGGCGAACGCCGGATTCTTGGTGACCATGTAAAGGTACGCCGAGAGACGGCCCGGGCGGGCATACTGGCCATCGTTGCCTTCGGTGCCCGTCGCCTTGTCCCGCTCGATGACGGCTTTGTTCGCGGTGTGCAGCCGGCAGTATTGCAGCCATGCCCGGCGCCAGCCGGCGTGGTCGATCAACTCGTTCAACTCGAAGACCACTTCGCCGCCGCCCATGATGGTGGCCAGGTTGTAAGTGCCCACCTCCTCGTGCAGCGCATACAATTTGCCAGTCGCGGGATCGTAGCCGTACAGTTGATCGGGTCCCGTCAAAAACCCGTAAGGCATCTTGGCGATCGAATCCATGCCGGCGATGATCTTGTCGCGGTACCTGGTGTTGCCGGTGCGCTCCCACTCGGTCATCCAGTTGCCGGCGAAGGCCAGCCAGTCGGGACCGCCGCGGGCGCGCCCGGGATAGGGGATCGGCTTGGTGAGCGGCGCGGCCAGGCGCATGGGGTCGATCTCGGTCGATTTGTAATCGGCGTCCACCACCTCGCGCATGATGTCGCCGGTGCGCTCGTCGGTGGTGAGATAGTGATGGAAGCGGCGATAGGCGGCCTGGCTGATGCGCGCTTCCTTCGCCCCGCAGCCCCAGTGGCGAACGTTGTGCCGTGAGCCCAGCGTCGCGAACCGGCCGAGGTGGTAAGTATCCACTTCGCTGGTGTGCCGCGTCATGGCTTCAGCCATGCGGAAAATGTCTGCGCGCCCCGTGCGCAGAAAGCTGTACCACAGCCACACGTCGGTGCCCAGTTCGGTGTTGTCCCAGGCGAAGCCGCCGATGTCGTAGCGCCAGGTGTGCCGCGGCCCGTCGTGCTGGTGCATGACGTCGCCATAGTTCCAGAAGCCGTACCAGTGCCGCTGCTCGACTTCCTTGTGATAGATCGCGAAGGCCGCGTCGAGCTGGTCTTCGAGCGCCGCCTTGGCGGGAACCGAGCGGTCGGGCAGGCTCCAGATGCCGAACGCGCGCACCGAGTGCAGGTGCTGCGGAGTGGCCACGAGCAACGGCGGCTCCTGGCCGATTTTCGCTTGCCGCGCGACCTCGTCCTTGGCGGGGAGACCGGCGCTGGGGAAGAGCGTCATCTCGCTGGTGCGCGCCACACCGTGCGGCGTGCTGAAGCCGGGCTGCACATCTTCGTAGCTGGAATCGAGGTCGTGGGCCCTGGTGTCGTAGTGGCGCAGGTCCATGGCCGCGGCGTCGGGCGACCACAGCCAGACGTGGAGATCGGCCGCGTCCGTGGTGGCCCTCTGCACTTCGAGCGACGCGGGGTACGATTGCCAGAAGTTTCTTACCGCGACGGCGAGTCCGCCCGAAACATCGCCCGCAAAGACCAGGCCGGACGCGCGGCGGCCGGCGGCGGCATCCAGCCAGCAGCTCTGCGGATTGGTGCGCTTCTGAATGGTGAAGCCATCGGCGGTCGGTTGTACCAGCTTGTATGCGTCCCATACCGCCCAGTCGGTCATGAGCTTCTGGCCGCGCGCGTCGAACGTCTCGCGGTTGGCGATGCGCTTGCCGGCCAGTTGATCAGCGAAGGCCGTGGGCGTCAGGAAGCGGCGGCCGGTCAGCGGTTGCACGGGCTCCGCCCAGAGGCCGTCGTTCTCGCCCGAGAAGCGCACGTGGCGGTTGTGGACCTCCTCGCGCATGGGCACGGAGAAGACCAGCCCCAGACCGCGGATGAAATCCTTCTGATCGTCGCCATCAAAGACGATAGTGTGCACCAGCCGGACCTGTTCGAGGCCGGCGCAGAAATAGAGGCGCACGATGAACGGCAGCCATTCGCGCGCGCTGTTTTTGTGGACGCCCTCGATTTTGACTACCGCGCGCACAGGGCCGCTCTGTTCCAGCGTGGCGGCCTTGATGCTGCTGGTAAACTCCGAGCCGTTGTCGAGTGTGCAGACCAAGCGTCCCTGGCGAGCGACCACGCGGCCGCCGGCGGTCATGGAGTCGATGAAGTTTGCGCCTTGTTTGGGAATGCGGCATTGGAGCGCAACGGTATCGATATCGATGGACTGGGCGCTCTGGCTGATTTTGATCGCGGTGGAAGGCGAGGCGGCGCCGGGCGCGAGCCGTAGTGCGCCGGTGGTGTTCGGTCCGGCCACCGTGGCGTACCCGATCCATTTCATGGAGCCATCTGGCCAGTAGGCCAGCGGCCACGTCTGCAGCGGCAGGGCGCGGCCGTCGGCCGAGGTCAGGGTGAAGGTCTGGTCCTTACGGACCGCGCCCCGCGGCCAGGGCACACCCCAACTGACTCCGCTCTCGATCGTCGGAGGCGCGCCACCCAGCCAGTTGATCGCGACCGCATTGGCGGGTTGTGCGGCAGCATCCTGTTCCAAGGCCGCGGTGGATACGCTCGCCAGGATTCCGATAGCATTTCGCCGCGTGATCTTCATGTTCCCTCCCACAGACGCTCGAATGCATTCTTGCACGCCCGGGTGGTCTCTGCACTCCCGTCCATGTGCGGTTCGAGCGAGATGGGGCCGCGATAGTCGATTCGCAGCAGCGCGCGGAAGTGGGCGCGGTAGTCGATGATGCCTTCGCCGGCCGGAAGCCATGTGGGTCCGGGCCGGTAGTCTTTGATGTGTACGTTGGCGATGAGCGGCGCCACCGTATCGAATTCGTCGATGGGGTCGCGGTTGGTCTGCCAGGCCACGTTGCCGGGATCGTAGTTGATGCGGAGTGAGGAGCCGCCGGCGCGGCGGATCAGGTCGGCGGTGGCCAGTCCGGTATCGGCGCAGCAGATCGGCTCCGG
>Ga0209517_10007519_pt1 | contig 13018 bp, 7 predicted proteins | sample PeaSoiMetSII2010_FD_187695 | JGI IMG/M metagenome (GOLD analysis project Ga0209517, IMG submission 187695) | Peat soil microbial communities from Weissenstadt, Germany - SII-2010 (SPAdes) (version 2) | ecosystem: Environmental > Terrestrial > Soil > Wetlands > Peat | place: Germany: Weissenstadt...
GCGACCCGCGAGGGATCGGGATCTCGCCTGCCGTGGCGCAACAGTTTGCGGACATGCCGCTGCCGAACTTGGCAGGTGGCGACACGTTGAATACGCAATCGTTTTACGCGGTTCTTCCGACGCCGGTCCAGACCGATTACGGCGTGATGCGGCTGGATCATGTGTTCAGCGAGAAGTTCACGTTAAACCTCACCACCACGTATTACCGCAGCGACACGGTGGCCTCCGGCGATGTCTCAATTCTGAACGGCAGCGCCACTTCGGCCGAGACGACTCCGGCGCGCGCCCTGGTTCCGAGCGCTCAGCTCACCTGGCAGATCTCGCCCACGTTCCTGAACGTGTTCCGCATGGGCTGGGTTCGCGATACTAGCCAGACCAACGCAACTTCGCCGACCAAGGCCGCGGGTATCTTGAACATCACCGGAACGCAGACGGCGGACGGACCGGTGGCCATCATTCCCGGCAGCGGCGTCAGCAGCTTTATCGATTCTCCGATCGACATGGACACGCAACGCGCCCGCTTCCAGGCGCAGTGGCTGACCAACGGCCAGATCTACGACGACATGACCAAGATCCTGGGCAAACATCAGATCCAGTACGGTGTCAACGTAAACCGGATCACGTTCACCCACGCGCGCGCGGATAAAGTGATCGGATCGATTACCTCGCTGGTCGCGGATGTCGATCAGGGAAGCTTCCTGACCATTCCATCGGTGAACACGCCGCTGACTTGCGGCGGAGCGGTTACCAGCAATTGTCTCCCTTCGAACCAGTTAACCAACTACGACCGATATTACGCCTCTCTCCTGGGACTGGTCGATAACGTGGGCGTGCTGGCGGTTCGCAATTCCCAACTCCAACCGCAGCCGCTCGGCACTTTCCTGCGGGACGACACCACCAGCTGGGATCCTTATATGTATGTCCAGGATTCCTGGCGCATCAAGCCGTCTCTGACGCTGTATTACGGCCTCTCGTATGGATGGCAGACGGCGCCGAAGGAACAGAACAACCTGCAGACCATCATGGTGAACACCTCGAACAATAATTCTCTGATCACGGGTCCGGCGTACCTCCAAGCCAAGGAGTCGGCGGCGTTGGCTGGTCAAATCTACAACCCGACCCTCGGATTCGAGACCGTGAGCCAAGCCAATCGGCCCGTCTATAACACGGACTGGGGCCAGATCGCGCCTCGTCTCTCTCTGGCGTGGAATCCCTCCGCGAAGGGCGGCTTCATGGGTAAGATGCTGGGCGATCACAAGACTGTGATCCGCGGCGGCTTCGCGATGGTGTATGACCGGTCCAACCAGGTCCAAGCCGTCGAAATTCCAATGCTCGGGATTGGTTTCGACCAACTGCTGGTGGTCAGCACGCCTTTCTGCAACGCGACCGGCCTGGGCGGATCGGGCTGTCAGGCTGGTCAGGGCGCCGCGAATCCTGGGCTCTCCAGCTTCCGCGTGGGTGTAGACGGCACGCTGCCTCTTCCGGTCGCGACGGCCGCCACTTCGCCGATTATTCCGGCCGTCAACCAGGAGACTCTGTCGTTCCAGGTGGATCCGAACACGAAGGTGGGACGCAGCTATAACTTCGATTTCAGCATCCAGCGCGAATTGCCGGGCGGCATCATTCTCGAGGCCGCTTATGTCGGCCGCATGGCTCGGGATCTGCCGCAAGCGGTGAACCTGAACTCCGCGCCTTATATGTTCGTTGACTCCGCTTCCGGACAGAGTTTCGCGCAGGCTTACGACGCCATCGCGAACGCGCTTCGGAACGGTCAGACTGCTCCGAATGAGCCTTGGTTTGAGAATCAGTTCCCCGGACTCGCCGCTCTTAAGGGGGCTTCGAGCGCGACCCAGTATATCGTGGGCGCGAATAAAGGGCTCTTCACGGCCGGTAGCGTCGGGAACTTGTTCCTGAACCTGGACAGCTATCGATCCCAGTTGCACTTGCCCATCTACGACAACGACGAGGCGCAGGTAGAGTTCATGCGCAGCTACATCGGCTACTCAAACTACAATGCTGGAATCCTAACCATCACCAAGAAACTGACGCACGGATTTACCATCAGCGGCAACTACACGTACGCCAAGGCGCTGGACGATGGTCTTTCCAACCAGAACAATGCCGGGTTCTACTCGAACAGTTACAACACCAGCGTGCAGTACGGGCCTTCGAGCTACGACCGCAGGAGTGTGTTCAATATGTACTATCAGTATGATCTGCCCGCCGGCAAGGGACACGCGCTCCACACCGGGAACTTCATCGACCAGATCATTGGCGGCTGGTATACATCTGGAGTGTTCTCGGCCTGGACCGGACTGCCGGACAAAGTTTCCGAGGGCAGCCAGGTTTGGGGCGGCGGCACCAGCACCATCGGGTCCACCGACTACATGGTTCCGCTCTCGGCGCTTCCGTCCGGCAATAGCATCAGTCACAATGTGCCGAACAACACTACCTGCACCAACCAATACAATCCCACCGGCGTCACGGTCGGCTCCGGCACGGGCGGCGCTTCCGGGACCAACATGGACATCTTCAGCAATCCGGGCGCAGCCTACTGCGGTTTCGGATACGTGCAGCTCTCTTCGACGGGACGGACTGGAAGCGGCGACCCGTTCTACGGCCTGCCGTTCTGGAATTTCGACATGCGGTTAGGTAAAACCACTTCGATCAAAGAGCGTTGGAAGGTTGGCTTCTCGGCCGATTTCTTCAACATCTTCAACCACCAGAACTTCAACAATCCCTCGCTCAGTTACGCGAGTCCGGCGTCGTTCGGTGTGATCACCGGCACCTATACTCCGCCGAACCGCACCAACGCGGCTAGATGGATTGAAATGGGCCTGCGACTCGACTTCTAAGAGCAGGTCAACGCGGTACAATCAGGGGTCGGGCGCGATGAGCGTCCGGCCCTTTTCCTTTTCTCGATGAATATTTCCGTGAAAGGCGAGTACGCCTTGCAAGCGATCCTGGATCTCGCCTTGCAACCGCCGGGCGCTCCGATCAAGATTGCCGACGTCGCCAGACGCCAGAAAATCCCGCAGAAATTTCTGGAATTGATCCTGGCCAGCCTCAAGCAAGGCGGCTTCGTCGAATCGCGGCGAGGAGCCGAGGGAGGCTACAAGCTGGCTCGTCCCGCCGATCAGATCACCGTCGGAGCGGTATTGAATTACGTCGAGCAGCGAAAGCGCGAAAAGCGCGCGCACTCGGACGCGCTGGGCGAGCTGTGGAAGCGCGTGGACGAGGCGATTTCGGCGATCCTCGATCACACCACCTTCGCCGAGCTCGCCCGGCGCTGGAAGGAATCGCAACGGCGCTATGTCCCCAACTGGGAGATTTAATGGTTTACGCGGATAACTCATTCAGCATCGGCCGCACTCCGCTGGTGCGTCTGAACAAAGTGACGGAGGGCGCGCACGCCACCGTGCTCGCGAAAATCGAGGGGCGGAATCCGGCCTACTCGGTGAAGTGCCGCATCGGCGCATCGATGATCTGGGACGCGGAGCGGCGCGGAATCCTGACTCCGGACAAGGAGCTGATCGAGCCGACCAGCGGCAACACCGGAATCGCGCTGGCCTTCGTCGCCGCCGCGCGCGGTTACAAGATCACGCTGCTGATGCCGGAGACCATGTCCATCGAGCGCCGCAAAGTTCTAAGAGCGCTGGGCGCGCAACTCATCCTGACCGACGGTGCGCTGGGGATGGGCGCATCCATCGAGCGCGCTGAACACATGGTCGCTGCGGAACCGGGGCGTCTCGTGCTACTCCAGCAGTTCCAGAATCCCGCCAATCCGGAAATTCACGTCCGCACCACGGGTCCTGAAATCTGGGAAGACACGCAGGGCAACGTCGATGCGCTGGTGGCCGGAATCGGCACCGGCGGGACTATCACCGGCATTTCGCGATATTTCAAGCTGGAACGCAAGCGGCCGTTTCTGTCGGTCGGCGTCGAGCCGGAAGGCAGTCCCGTAATTACCCAGACGCTGCGAGGCGAGCCGCTTCGACCCGGTCCGCACGGCATTCAAGGAATCGGCGCGGGATTCATTCCCGGCACGCTGGATCTCAACATGGTGGATCGCGTGGAATTGGCGGGCGACGACGAGTCGATCGAAATGGCGCGGAGATTAGCGCGCGAAGAGGGCATCCTGAGCGGAATTTCCTGCGGAGCCGCGGTGGCCGTCGCCGTGCGCCTGGCTAAGGAGCCGGAGATGAAAGGCAAAACCATCGTCGTGATTCTGCCTGACTCGGGCGAACGCTACCTTTCCTCCGTCCTCTTCGACGAGTAGCCTATGGCTACCCTTGGTCGCCTGGTCGTCTGGAGAAAGGTTGAGCCACCGGTCTGGCCACGGGATAATCCCGGACTTTTGCGGGAAGAAATGTCGAGACTACCGGTCGTGATTCGTTGTTGTTTCTGAAAGGAGGCATTCACCAATGCCCGAATATGTTCTGTTACTTCACGGATCCCCGGCTGCGTACGATGGAATGAGTCCCGAAGAGATGCAGGCGGTGTTTCAGCGCTACATGAAATGGCGGGAATCTCTAACCGCGCGAGGCCATGCCGCCGGGGGAAAAAAGTTGCGCGACCGCGTGGGACGCGTGATGAAAAAAGATGCCGGAAAGACGGTGGTCAAAGACGGCCCCTTCGCTGAGTCGCGCGAAGTGATCGGCGGATTCTTCGCATTCTCCGCTGAGAGCTTCGATCAGGTCGTCGAGCTGGCGCGCGATTGTCCGCACCTGGATTATGGCGGCGTGATCGAGATTCGCGAGGTGGAAGGTCGCTGAACGCTGGCGGGCCGAAAAAATTAAAGCGGGCGCTTTCTATGGGTGAAAAGGGGTGAGAGCGCCCGCCGTCGTAACGGGGATTTAGTTATATGTAAAAACGAAGCGCAGCCCGCCGAGGTTACCATTTTGCGAAAAAAAGTCATATGTTTTTTTTTGAGCAGATTTTGCAACGTCCCGTTAGACTAAAAAATATGCTGATCGGCGAACGCCGCGTGGTTCAATCGCGTTCGAATGCAAATCTGCTGGCCGCCGCGGAAGACTTTGTTTCGATACATCCTGAAATTCTCGTAATTGTGCCTAGCCATTCGGCAGGGGAAGAATTAGCACAACGGAGAAATGGCGCTGCAGGCGTGCATCGTTTGACACTCGTGCAGCTCGCCTCGGATTTATCTCGTCCGGCCATGGCCGCAATGGGCTTGGCGCCGATGACACAACTCGGCCTGGAGGCTTTGTCGGCGCGAGTGGTTCACGCCGCGCTGAAGCAAGGCGAGCTCGAGTATTTCAGGCCGGTCGCCTCGCTGCCGGGATTCGCCCGCGCGCTGGCTCGCACCATCGCCGAGCTACGCATGGCTCGCGTCGAATGCGCGAAGTTGTCGGAAACGGGAGCGGCGGGCCGGGATCTTTCAAAGCTGCTGCAACGCTACGACGATGAGCTCGAAGCCGGAAAGCTCGCCGATGCAGCCCGAATGTTCGAGCTGGCGACGCTGGCCACGGAATCCAAACATCGATGGCTAGGCTTGCCGCTGCTGCTCTTGGATGTGCAGCTCGATTTCCCGGCACAGCGCGATTTTTTCGAAAGCGTTGCGTCGCGAGCTCCATCCGTGCTGGTATGCGAGCTTCATGACGGCGCCGGGACCGATCCGGCACCTATTTCCGAACTGGAACATTTGAGAGCCTATCTGTTTTCTCCCACGCCGCCCGCGGCCAAACGCGATGGCGCGCTGGAAATGTTTTCCGCACCCGGCGAAGGACTGGAGGCAGTGGAGATCGCGCGGCGCATCGTGAAGCTCGCGCGCAGCGGCATGCCGTTCGATCGCGTCGCGATCCTGTTGCGCAGTCCGGAACGGCATCAGCCCATGATCGAAGAGGCGCTTCGGCGTGCGAGCATTCCCGCCTACTTCAGCCGCGGAACGGCGCGTCCCGACCCAGGTGGACGCGCGTTTCTGGCACTACTCGCGTGCGCCGCCGAGAAATGTTCAGCCTCGCGATTCGCGGAATATCTATCGCTGGGTCAAGTGCCGCCTGCGGGTTTTCAGTCCAAGGAAGACTGGGTACCGGCGGACGACGAAATCTTGAACAGCGATTCGACGCCTGAGGAATCGACGCAAACTGAAGTTGACGAATCCGCGGCCATGCGTGCGCCCGCCGCGTGGGAGAAGCTGTTGGTGGACGCGGCGGTGATCGGAGGGCGCGATCGGTGGCAGCGGCGGTTGCGTGGGCTGGCTCGCGAATTCGAGCTGCATCTCAAAACGCTGGAGCGCGATGACGACCCGCGCCGCGAGCATCTGGCGCGGCGGCTCGGGCAGCTTCGTCAACTGGAGGGCTTCGCTCTGCCGCTGATTGAAACGCTGGCCGCCCTGCCCGCGTCGGCGCATTGGAAGGACTGGATCGCGGAGCTCTCGAAGCTGGCGCGCGTAGCCTTGCGCCGGCCGGAGCCGGTGCTCGCCGTGCTGGCTGAGTTTGCGCCGATGGGCGAAGTCGGCCCGGCGGGGATCGAAGAAGTAGCCGAGGTTTTGAGCGAACGCCTGCGTTTCCTGCGGCGCGATCCGCCGCAGCGGCGGTATGGGCGTGTATTCGTGGGCGCGATCGATGAGGCGCGGGGCCGCGAATTTAGCATCGTATTCCTGCCGGGGCTTGCCGAGGGCCTGTTCCCGCGGCGCGCTTTCGAAGATCCTCTGCTACTGGATGAATCTCGCCGCGCGACTGGCGCCACACTTCCGCTGCGTGATGATCATGCCGACCAGGAGCGAATGTTGCTGCACCTCGCGGTCGCATCGGCCGGCGAGAAACTAATCGCATCGTATCCGCGTATGGACGTTGCCGAAGCGCGCCCGCGCGTTCCGTCGTTCTATGCGTTGGAGCTGCCGCGAGCCGTCGAAGGCCGCCTTCCGGAGTTGAAAGAGTTCGAGAAGCAGACGCGCGAAGCTGCGCCCGCCCGTCTGAACTGGCCCGCGCCACACAGCACGGCGGATGCGATTGATGCGGTGGAATACGATCTCGCCACGCTCAAGGATTCCAGCGGCGCACGATACCTGGTGGATACGACCGAAGCCCTCGCGCGATCGCTGCGGGCGCGATGGAAGCGGTGGGCGCCCAAATGGTCGAACGTCGACGGACTGATCACGAAGGATGCCGAGGCTCTTGCCGCGCTCGAGAGCCAGCGATTGCGCGCGCGAGCCTGGTCGCCGTCGTCGCTCCAGCAGTTCGCGACATGCCCGTACAAATTCGCATTGCACGGCATCTATGGATTGCGTCCGCGCGATGAGGCGGTGTCGATTGAACAGATGGATCCGCTGACGCGAGGGGCTCTATTTCATCAGGTCCAATTTGCCTTGTTCGGCGAGCTTAGGGCCGCTCACATGCTGCCGGTGACCGCTGCGAATCTCGCGCGGGCACTCGAATTGGCGGATCGCGTCCTGGATCGGGTCGCCGGGCAACAAGAAGAGGAGCTGGTACCGGCGATCCCGCGCGTGTGGAAAAGCGAGATTGAGGATCTGCGCACCGACCTGCGCGGCTGGCTGCAATACGTCGCGAATAACGACGCGGGATGGGAGCCGATTCACTTCGAATTCGCATTCGGGCTGGCGCGCGATCAGAATCGCGATCCCGCGAGCACCGCCGAAGAAGCGGACCTCGCCGAATGCGGCGTGCGGCTCCGCGGATCGATCGATTTGGTCGAGCGCGACAGCGCGCGCGGCGTCCTGCGCATCACGGATCACAAAACTGGAAAAGCTCCGGAGAGCGCGCCCTATCTGGTCGGCGGCGGCCGATTTCTCCAGCCGCTGCTGTATGGGTTGGCAGCCGAGAAGCTGCTCGGGCAGCCCGTCGAATGTGGACGTTTGCTGTATGCGACGCAGCAAGGCGGTTATCAGCCCATCGAGATTCGCCTGGATCATCGCGCCCGTCTGTTTCTGACCAAGCTGCTGGCCAACATCGATGGTGCGCTGGCTGAAGGATTCCTTCCGCCGGTTCCGCAAAAGGACGCGTGCGAGATCTGCGACTACCGCATCGTTTGCGGGCCGTACGAGGAACAGCGCGCGTTGCGATACAAAGACCGCCGGGATGAACGGCTGGAGCCATTGGTCGAGATCCGAGGGATGGCATGAATCCCGCCGCTCAACCCGGCTCCGATGAATCCGCGCGCCGGCGCATTCGCGAATCTCTCGATGAAAGCCTGATCGTCGAAGCTTCGGCCGGAACCGGCAAGACGACGGAACTGGTGCACCGCATCGTCGCGGTGCTGGAGCATGGCGCGAAAATCGACCGCATCGCCGCGGTGACCTTCACGCATAAAGCGGCGGGCGAGCTGAAGCTTCGGCTGCGCGAGGAACTGGACCAGGCGCGGCATCGCGCACCGATCCTCGAAGACGCGCTTAAGAGACTCGAAGAAGCCTCCATCGGGACCATTCATTCGTTTTGCGCGCAGATCCTTCGCGAACGGCCGGTGGAAGCTCGCGTCGATCCGTCGTTCGAGGAATTGAGCGAGCAGGAAAGTGCGCGGCTGTATCAACGCGCTTTCAACGCATGGCTGGAGCGCCGCCTGAACCAGGAATCACCGGGCTTGCGGCGCGCGTTTGCGCGACTAGCCTGGCGCGATTCCTGGGACGACTCGCTTCCCCTCGAACAGTTGCAGTGGGCCGGGAAAAAGCTGGTCGAATGGCGCGACTACCCGGCTCCCTGGCGTCGCGAGCCGTTCGCGCGCGAAGAGGAGCTGGGCACCATTCTGCGCATGGTCCGCGAGCTGGCGGCGCTCTCATCGCGTCCGCGCCGCGTCACCGACAACTTATACAAGAGCCTTTTGCCATTACGTGGACTGGCCGAATGGATCGAGCGCAGTGAAAGCGCCGGCCGCCGCGACGACGATGCCCTGGAAGGACGGCTGCTGAAGCTCGCCCGCGAGCTGCGAAACAATCTGAAAGGGTCCGGTGTTTACGGCGACGGCGTTTCACGCGAAGAGATTCTGGCACGCCGCGAGGAGCTGTTCCGCTGGATCGGCGAATTTCGCCGCCGCGCCGATGCGGACCTGGCCGCCTTGCTGCGCGAAGAAATGACTGGGCTGGTCGAGGAATATCAGGAGCGCAAACGCAGGTCCGGCAAGCTGGATTTTGTGGATCTGCTCACATCGGTTCGTGACCTCGTATGCCATCAACCCGACGTCCGCAAGTATTTGCAGGACCGGTTCACGCATTTGTTCATCGACGAATTTCAAGACACCGATCCACTGCAAGCTGAGATTCTTCTGCTGCTGGCGGCCGACGACCCGGCGGAATCCGATTGGCTCCGCGCGCGTCCGAAGCCGGGAAAACTGTTCCTGGTGGGCGATCCCAAGCAGTCGATTTATAAATTCCGGCGCGCCGACATGGTGCTGTACCGCCAGGTGAAGCAAGGGCTGACGGATCGTGGCGCCGGCTTCGTGACGTTGACCAAGAGCTTTCGCGCGGTCCGGAATATACAACAATTCGTCAATGCTGCGTTTGAAACAGAAATGACCGGCGATGCGCAAGCGGGCCAAGCCGACTGGGCGCCGCTCGAACGAGACCGCCCGGACCCCGAAGACCGCCCGAGCGTGATTGTGCTTCCCGTTCCCCGCCCTTACAAGACTCGCATCGCGAAAGAAGCCATCAATCGCTCGCTTCCGGATGCGATTGCCGCGTTCATCGACTGGCTGGTGAACCATAGCGAATGGAAGATCCGCGCCCGCGACATCGCCGTGCTGTTCCGACGCCGCACGCAGGCGGGTTCCGACCTGACACGCGAGTATGCTCGTGCACTCGAAGCCCGGCTGATTCCGCATCTGCTCGCCGGATCGAAGTCGTTCCATCGCCGTGAAGAAGTAGAAACGCTGCGCGCCGCCCTCACCGCGATCGAGTGGCCCGACGATGAGCTGAGCGTCTTCGCGACCCTCAAAGGATCCCTGTTCGCGATTCCGGATGAACTGTTGCTGCGTTATCGACACCATCACGGCCATCTGCATCCATTTCACAAGCCCGATGACCCAACCTTCGCATCAATCCTCGAAGCGCTGGCATTGCTCGGCGATTTGCACCGCGCGCGCAACCGCCAGCCGTTCGCAGCGACGGTAAATCAACTGCTGGAAGCCACGCGAGCGCACGCAGGATTCGTTTTGCGCCCCGGCGGCAATCAGATTCTGGCAAATGTCGCGCGCGTCGCTGAACTGGCACGCACGTACGAGCTGACCGGCGGAATTTCCTTCCGCGGATTCGTGGAGGAGCTGGCCGCGCAGGCTGAAAAAGAAGAGGCCGCCGAAGCACCGGTGCTCGAAGAAGATTCCGACGGCGTGCGTTTGATGACGGTGCACGGCGCCAAAGGGCTGGAATTTCCGGTGGTGATTCTCGCCGATCTCACCGCGAATCTTGCCGCGCGAGAACCCGATCAGTTTGTCGACGGCGCGCGGCGATTGAGCGCGACCCGCCTGCTGCGCTGCGCCCCGCGTGAATTGTCGGAGCATGAGCCGCAGGAGAGCGCCCGTGAGCGAGCCGAAGGCGTGCGCGTCGCCTATGTCGCGGCCACGCGGGCGCGCGATCTGCTGGTAGTCCCCGCCATCGGCGACGAAGCGTTCGAAGGCTGGCTGGCGCCGCTGAACAAAGCCATCTATCCTTCACGCGCGAACTGGCGCCGCGGATCGCGAGCCAAGGGATGTCCGGAATTCGGGCAGGCGACGGTACTTGAGCGTCCCATGGAATACGACCGGCAGGAGGAATTTTCTGTCAAGCCGGGACTGATCCAGCCGGAACATGGCGACCACAAAGTGGTTTGGTGGGATCCGTCCATTCTGAAATTGAATGTCGACGGCGGGCTGGGCTTGCGTCAGAAAGAACTGCTCGCCGAAGACGGTGGAGTGAGCCTTGCCGCGTACCGCCAATGGGAGACCGACCGCGCCGCAACGCTGGAGCGTGGCGCCGCGCCGCAATATCGCGTCCTGATCGCCAGCCAGACGACTGATGCTCCGCCCGGCGATGCGATTCCGGTCGCGGTGGAATTCGCCGTTAGCCAAGGCCGCGCCCGCGGGCGGCGTTACGGGACCCTGGTCCACGCGGTCTTGCGCGACGTCGAACTCGACGCAACTTCCGAATCGATCGCCGCTTTGGTCGAGATCGCCGCGCGATCGATCGGTGCGCCTGACGAAGAGCGCGACTTCGCGCGCGCGGCGGTAGAAGCAGCCCTGACACATCCGCTTATGCACCGCGCACGAGCCGCGTCGCGGTGTCATCGCGAATACCCCGTGATGCTGAAGCTCGACGACGGCCAACTGCTGGACGGCGTAATCGATCTGGCATTCGTTGAAGATGGCGCGTGGAATATCGTCGACTTCAAGACCGACATCAGCGCCGATTCCCAGCTTCGCGACTCGTATGTGCGCCAGCTTCAATGGTACGGATACGCACTGACACGCATCACCGGAATGTCCGCGCGCGGCTACCTGCTAGGCGTCTAAGCGCCGATCTGCGACGCCAGATACCAGTAGTTCCCCTGCGGATCGATCACGCCCGCGTAACGATCGCCATACGGTTGATTCGCGGGCGCGCTGATCGAAACCGCACCAGCCTCCATCGCTCGCCGGTACGCCGCGTCGACATCCGGCAGATACAAATGAATCCCGCCGGGCATCGGCTGCCATTGCCCGTGAGCTTCGCCCATCGCAAGAATCGAATCGCCGATCTTCACGCTCGCGTGAAGCACCGCGCCGCCGGCGTCCTGGTGGCGTTCGATGGTCTCCGCTCCGAAGGCCTTCTCCAAAAAGTCGAGGAACCTCGCCGCGCCTCGCGGAAACAAGAATGGAGCGATATCCTGCATGCCGGGATCCTTGTAATCCCCACTCAGGTGCCGCGCGATGAACCAGTAATTCCCGGCGGGATCTTTTACGCCGGCCTCGCGGTCGCCGTATGGCCGGTCAACCGGTTCATACAACGAGGTTGCACCGGATTCGAGCGCACGCCGATACGCAGCATCGACGTCTGTCACGTAGGCACACAGCGAGGTCGCGCGCGGTCCCACGAGATCGGAGGGAACCTCCGCCAGCTCCAACATCGAATCGCCAATTTTGAACAGCGCGTGCATGACTGTACCATCCGGCCTCGGCACGCGAAATTGTTCCTCGGCTCCGAACGTGTGCTTTACAAAATCGATCAGTCCCGCTGCGCTGGACGCATGCAGATACGGAGTCAGCGTACGAAAACCCTCTCGCATGTACTTCACGGTAGTCGTCATTTTCTTTCTCTCCTCCATCGCCTCAGCCATTAAATTTCTCTTCAAGCTCGCGCGAAACTCTGTATCCGGCAGCGCGCGGATGTGAGCCGCGATTCGCGCCAGCGCCGCCACTTCGGGACCCATCACCGGAGTTTCTGCTCCCGCGAGCATCGCTTCCAGCGCCTGGTCGAGTTGCTGAATCAGATCGCGCTCAGCCATCGGATTCACCCATTCGATCCCGCAGATTCTGTAATCCCCGAAACTGGAGCTGCTTCACCGCGCCCTCGCTCCGCCCCAACTCCCTGGCGATCTCGCGAATACTCCGCTCTTCTACGAATCGCATCATCATGACTCGCGATTGATCCGGCGGCAGCTCCTTCACCAACCGGAAAATCTGCGCGCGCTCTTCGGCCTCCTCTAAATCGTCCGTAGATACGGCGTCCAGGGCATTAACGGTGTGTTCCCTGGCCACGCGTTTGGCTCGATCCGCGATGGCATTCGCGGCGATGCGGTACAGCCACGCCGAAAATGGTACGCCTCGCCATTCGAAGCGCGCCAGATTCTTCAGCGCGTCATGAAACACCTCCGCCACGATGTCCTGCGCATCCGCTCGATCATGCACTCGGATCACGACGTAGGCGTACAACGGCTCGAAATAGTTTTCGTACAACTCCGCGAATCGGCGCGGGTCGAGCTTGGCCGCCTCGATCAGCAGCCGTTCGTCGCCCAATTCCTGAGCGGTCGCTGGTGGTCGCCCACGCGGCATGTTCTATGGGGATAACTGGCGAGACGCCGAAAAGTCATGGAAAAACTTT
>Ga0209517_10007520_pt1 | contig 13018 bp, 9 predicted proteins | sample PeaSoiMetSII2010_FD_187695 | JGI IMG/M metagenome (GOLD analysis project Ga0209517, IMG submission 187695) | Peat soil microbial communities from Weissenstadt, Germany - SII-2010 (SPAdes) (version 2) | ecosystem: Environmental > Terrestrial > Soil > Wetlands > Peat | place: Germany: Weissenstadt...
GAGCATCTGCCCGAAAAATTGGCGCGCGAGGGGGTTGACCCTCAAATTCCCTGGCTGTACAACTTCAAAATTGACTTCCGGTTCAGATAGCCAGCCGAAACGCGAGAAACGTCAAATTGTTTCCCCCTTAAAAATCTCTGCTGAAAGGGTGACGTTTGAACAGATCAGGGGCGCGTAGGTGGTCCGTTGCCGCAGATCGCTCAGGAGGCGAGCGTCGAGGTTGGTGCAACCGGCATTTCGCCAGGCATCATTCAGGTAGAAATATCCTGCCCCCGCGACTTGGAATGGGCTGGATGACACGGTCAGGGCCGGCGCGCCGAAGGTGGCGCCGCCGTTATTGTAGAATCCATTGTCGCCGCCGCTGACCGCGGCCGGGTTGTTCGGTGAAAATGAGCTGAAATTGGCGAAGATGCAATTAGTTGCGTTTACGGACATCGAGTTGGTTGGCCCGCCGGCGGCGACGAGCAAAAAGGATGGCGTGTAATTTGGAGGACCCCCGGGCAGGGCGGAAAAGGTTACGTTCTGCGCCGAAGCGCCGCAGTAGGACAAACTCAAAGCGGTCTGGAAGCTGGCGAAAAGCATGTTGCGCAGGTTGAGCGTTCCCTGGCCGGGAATGTAGATGCCGCTCCCGCAGTTCACGATCTGGCCGTCATACAGGCTTACGGTGAGAGGAAGACAGCTAGCAACGATAGCTTGATTGGCGAAGGCAATGCGGAAGTTTGTCAGCGTGACGGAGCTCAGCCCGGTAAGATTCAACGCGGGGCTGGCGTAAAAATTGGTCGGTGTCCCGGTTGATCCAGTGATTAGGTCACCACAGGAATTGTCGTCCTTTGCCGTCATGAGAATGGGCCTGGCCGGCTGACCCTGCCAATTAATCTGCGCGGTGGGGGAAAACGCGATGGAGGCGTTGGAGGAAAATTTCAAGACGCATCCTGGCTCGAAGGTGTTCGATCCCGCGAGTATGATGCCGTTCGTGATAAAGTAGGTGGAATCGCCTTTCAGCAGGAGGTTGGTTTGGCTGGTGATGATAGAGAAATCGATCGCCACGGCCTTGGACGCCGGAGGGGCGGCAGCGACCCCGAGGCTTCGAGGTGCAAGGTTTGCGAGCTTGCGGGGCGGGAACTGGCGGTGGCTCGCCAGCCGATAAAGGGCAGAGCCGGGCGCCGGGCGCAGGCTGGCGGAGCCGCCTGAAAATGGCGGAAGAGTTTGCAACTGGGGCAGGATCGCATCGAGTTGGATTTGTTCGACGAGCACGGTCCGATTGTCTTCACTATGAAGCCACTGCTTAAGCACGGCCACCTTGTTGGTTTCGTCGCCGAGGGCGAAGGCGAAGCCGCGCGTCATCACCATTTGTCCGAAGTCCAACCAGGAGTCCTGGCCTTCGGGAAGTTGGACGGGCGTGATCTCAGGGACAGGTGAATTAACTAGCTCGGTCCAGACCTCCAAGATGGGGGAGCTGATGCCCCACAGCCCGGGATCTGGCAATTGCTCGTGGAGCAGAATGAATTGCTCCAGGCCCGCCTTAGAAACGCGGTAGAGGATATCCGAGCTGCCCAGCGCCCTGGGGTACAAGGCTTCGTTGCCGGTGGGGAGAATCTGGCCTTGGGAATTCGTGGTGAGGACGAAAAGGACGTTACTGCCGGTGTTTCGGTCCAGGTAACTCAGACCGATGACGCTAAAGGCCAAGTGGGCGCCGACGTTGGGCAGGGTGAGATCAACCACGCCGCCCGGCGCCGCGGCATCGCCCAGGAACTCCAGGCCGAATTGGCAGTTGGTCACTTGCGCGCCGGTAGCGGTCGCCGCGATCTGCTCGCTGCATTCAACCCATTGGTTACTGCCGGTCAGCCGATATAGGCCGGCCTGAATCTCCTGATAGGAATGCCTTCTCGAGAGTACGTTCCCGGCGAGATTGGTAATTAACTGGGTGCATTGCCAGGTGCGCCAGTGCGGACCCCGCTCGACAACTTGATAATTCGGCGGCTGCGGGAACGGGGCGGATTGTGATCGCGCCACCAAGGCGCCACCGAGCAGGGACGAGACGAAAAGGAGTTTTGTATTCATAAGGGCGTGCCGTGTTTTCTAGTTGGAGATGAGCTTGGTCTCGCTCGCGGGAAGCCCGCTTATTGCAGTATGACAATAAGGGGCGGTCGCGCCGCGGTGCGGTTGCTGGCGATGCTGGGCGGCGGTCTGGGAGTCCACCAAGCGGCAGGCGGAGTGCAGAACACTCCGGAACGATCGGCCGTAGCGCTGGCGCGCGTGTGTCAGAAGTTCCAGGGCGGCGGCCGAGACTTTTCTGCCCGCGCCCTCGCGTCGCTTGCGCAGCCCGAGTTTTACGAAAATGCGGCTCAGGAGGCTGCGCACGTAACTCTTGCCGCGTCCGCACCCGGTTCCCCAGCGCGTCAGGGTAGCGCGGCTGACGCCCCGGTGGACTAAAACCAGGATGAGCGCAGGCAGGCTGTCCGTAGCCGGCGAGCGACGGCGTAGGCAATCTTTAAAGTGCTCTTTGAGCGCTCCGTCCTTCAGCGCCCCGTATTCAGGGGCAGTGTTGGTGGAGCGTGGCTCACGTGCCGGTCGATCCTCGTCGGCGGTTATCTCGGCGACGCGGGAGCGCACTGCGGTCCCGTTGCGGCTTGGCCGCTGAGTTTTCCGAACCCGAACCTTTTCGACACTCGCTAACATTTCCGCAAAGGGCTCGGATCTTGCCGCTGGCGCATGTCAGAACATTTTCCTCGCCCAATTGCCTCTTTCCTACCACGGCAGAACAGATCTCGAAAGGTACCTAAACGTGTACCCCTCCGGAGTGGTTTTTGGTACGCTTAGTGCTCTGCGGCGGCGAGCCAGTTGTGCACGGCTTCGGCACGGCAGTGGGCGCCCAGACTCGTGAAAAGCTGACGGAGCAGTTTGTTGAGCAAGCTAAGGCTGAGGTGGAGGGAGTCCGCGATCTGCTTATAGGGTAGCCCACGCTCGAGCAGCCGCATGATTTCGTTGTCGCGCGCGCTCAGGACGCCTTGCGAGCGTGCTGTAAAAGCGCTATCCCCCGCGGCGCAGGCGGAATTCACATCGTGCAGGAGGGGGCACCGATCAAGGCACTGCGGTGCGTACTCTGCGATCATTCCGTGGACCACTGCGCGTAGGTTCGCGTCAGCCCGCGAATGTCTTGTGTCGGTGGGGTCATTGGCGGCCGGCCCCAGCGCCGGGGGCGGTTGAGGCTTGCCCGTCGTTTCTTCCGGGGCCCCGTGAGTGGCTCCTTGGTACCACAAAGCCTTCGCCATACAGATTCCTTTCTCCCGATCATTTAACTCCAAGAGGCAGCGTACTTCCCCCCGCGAAAGAATGTCAACACCAATGTAGGCTTTTTTGCAACTGCAACTTGCCCGCCGTTCGAGTTAGGGCAAGCCAGGGGCAGGTCAGATCTCGAGCAGCATGCGGGCGGGTGTTTTGATCGCTTCTTTGATTCGCTTGAGGAAGGAGACGGCTTCCCGGCTTCCGGCGCTAAGAATTTGTCATCGATGATTTGTCTTTTGCCAGCCGTTCTCCCGTTAGCGCCTGATTAGCCCGAAGATTAGCGGTTAAGAAAGCTCCCTTCCCCTTCCTTGTGATCCGGGTGATCCGTGGTTAAAAAGTTCCCTCTCCCCATGATTTTGTCCCCAATGATTTTGTCATTTCCCATTAGCGGTTAAACCTCCCCCCACCGTGTTTCCCATTCGTCTGCCCGTCATTCGTCTGCCGAATTCCCTTCCCTGGATCCCATAACTTTCTGCCAATTTATTTTTCTGCCATGATCCTGCCTCCTCCCCCTTCCCCGGGGTTGAAAGTTGAATGTTGAACGTTGAGCGTGGAGGTCCCATCCGTGTATTCCGTGTATTCCGTGGTTTAACATTCAGTCAATTCCCGCTCCGCGTAGCGCGGATGGACTTCACCACAAAGTCGCCTCCGGGGCCGCCGTCCACGGGATCGAGCCGGATGCCGATAATGGTTTTGCCCGCCCACTCGGGATGCTGGCCGACGGCAAAAACGTAGTCGCTAAAATCCCGACCGGGCTTGAGGGGCAGATGAATGGCTTTGTCCTCCGCCCATTGCGGGCTCTCTTTGGTAATCCAATACAGCGCGGTCGAGGCGCCCACAGCCGATTGTGATGCGACCCTGAGCGTGTCTTCAGCGGTGCCCTGGACGCGCAACCGGACGCGGTGCAGGTAAGGGTTGGACCCCGTCGCCAGTCCCTTGAGCACGCCTGCTTCGGCGTGCAGGTCTTCGACCTGGTTGGCCGCCGTCCAGCCTTCCAGGCCGTTGCCAAAATCAAAAGCGATTGTGTTGAGCAAGCTAGGAAAAAGGCTGCCGGCTCGAGGCCTCGCGCCCTGGATCTCAAGCCGGTGCGGGCCCGCCTCCGGCAACCGGATGACCAGGAGCGCTGGTTCAGCCTGGTACCGCCAACCGTTGGTGCCGGACTGCGCCAGTGGTGAGTCCTTGAGAAGGACGCGGTCGGGTTTTTCCACGCCGGCCACCACGATGCACCCGCCCTCGCCTTCCGGGAACTGCGCTTGGAAACTCAGCACGCCGTCCTTCCAGGCCGCTTGGCTGACCTGAGCGCGCGAAGTGATGCTTAGGCGATGGTCGCCGGCCCCAATCATGACCGTGGCCGGCTCAATGTCGCGGCCCAGAAGTTTGTAGATGTTTTTTGAAATCAGACCCGGCTCAAACATCCAGGGACATTTCGACCAGTCCAACGCGCTGAAGTTGTCCGGCCAAAGCGCTGCATTCGGGCCATTGGTGTCCTGTTGATACAGGGCGCTGGTCGCAATGCCCTCGGCGATGCGCCGCCAAGGAAAGGAGTTATCGTAGTCCGCCAGCTTTAACAGGGCGTACGCGTAGCGCAACCCATTCCACTGGACGGGCTGGCCAATCCACGAGCCGCCGAACCAGGAGCCGCCGAAAATGGCAATCGAGGCGTAGCGAAGCACCGGTTTTCCCGGAGGATTCCACACATATACAAAGGGCAATCCAGTCCACCCCCAGCGGACGGCCTCCGCGAGGTAATGAGCGTCGCCCGAACAACGGTAGGCCTCGACTTCCGCCTCGATGGCATCCGCGGCGGCCAGGATATCCGGCGAGTGGACCGGGCACTCCCAAACTTGCGCGGCGCGGGGCACGGTGAACTGCTCGAGAAAGGCCAGCGGCTTCTGCGCCTCCTTGAAAATCCCGGCGTCGCCCGTGAGTCGGGCGAACCGCAGAACATCGTACAGATTGCGAGCGCAGGTGCCGGCTTCGGCGGCTCCGTCCGGACCCAGCAGGGAATAATCCTTGCCTTTAAAGACCCCGTCGGTTTCCACTCGCGTCCTGAAGCGCCATGAACCATCGGGCCCCATCGAGTCCAGGAGCCGCGTGGCCGTCTGGCCGAGTTCTGCCAGGCGCGGGATCGGGTCGGCCCAGGTGAATCCCAGGTCATCCCACTGCGGACGGAAGCTGCCCAGCCGTTCCACCAGCGCCGCCCGCTCGTTGCACCGCTGCCGCAGGGCCGGATCTGGGGACACGAGGGCAGCCATGCGGAGCTGGAAGGCAAAGTGGGCGGGCCGGCCTTTGGGGCTCAACAGCTCGCCCGCGCCTTTGGAGGTCCACCACTGGTTTTCCTTCTCGACCCAGAGCGACTCCAGAAAGGCCCGCGTGCTGAACTCAAGCTCCTTCACGTAATTTCCTCGCGGAAGTGGCGCCGGTTCGGGGACGCCAAATGTCTCGTACCACTGCGGCAAACACGCGACTGACTGCCGGGCCGGAGTCACCCCTGCCACCCACGCTTCCAGGCGCAACGGCTTCCCTCGCTTGAATGGATACGGCGTAGTGGCGGCGTCAAGCGTGTTGGGACTCACCCACCCCGGCACAGAGGGCAGAAATAATCCCATCAGATTGTTCTCTTGGCCTTCGATGAAATTGGGCGAAGCAAAGACCGCCGCCGGCCGGTCGTTGGTCGCGTCCCATTTCTGGAGGCAGTCCCAGTAAAGGGCCAGGGCGGCGTTGCTGCTGGAAAAGGCCATCAAAGGGACCGTGATTTTGTTCGGATGAGGCACGAAACGGACATAGTAGTCGGGATCGTGCATGTCGAGGTTGGTGGACGACCGCTCGTCTCCGACCAGCCATTCCAGGCCGCAGAACAAGCCATCGTCTTTCCGGGAGCCGAAGGTTCCCTCGCCGACGTGAAGAGTCGGTCCCTGAAAATGCACCAGCCATCCGTCGCGGTCCGGCGTGGCTTCGTAGTTTATTTTGACCCGCGCATCGTTAGAGAGCACGAACGAGAAACGGCAGTCCCAACGGGTGCCGGCCCCGTCCTCGAGCGAGCGCCTGAACTCGAGACCACATCCACCGGAGCCCAACTCCAGCGGTTGAACGTGGTCGGCATAGATCAGTCGGCGCGACAGGTCCGCCCCCTTCTTCACGACCAGGTAACTCAGGTCGCTCGCCACAGCCATGCGGGTCCAGCGGTTGGACTGGTTGACATCCACAGCCCACACCCCGTAGCCGAAGTCGTTGGCCGGAAATACCAGGCGCAGGTGCCGGTTCCCCAACACGAGCGCGTCCCTGGTGCGGATGAATCGCGGCCGATCGAAAATCGCTCCGTCCGCCGGTATCGGTCTGGCCAAAACAATTTTGGCAAATTCGAACACCGTCTCGAAGCCGGAGAACGTCGCGCGCACGTTGATTTCCGAGGCGACCGGCGTTTTGGCGACCAGCTTCCATTGCAGGATTGCCGGTTTGTCCCGGAGCACAGACTCCAGGCTGACCGCCTGCTCACTCTCCGTAAACCGAGCAACTTGCGACGCCGGCTGGCGAAGCTCCTCCCTCTCCCCGGGGGAGAGGGCTGGGGTGAGGGCGCTTTCCAGCAGCCTCAGGCCGGGTGGCAGTTGGAGCTGGACTGTGCCGCGCGGCAGCGGTTGGCCACCCCTGTTGGCCACCTCACAGGTCACTACGAAAGGCATACCTATCTCCAGCACCGGCCGGGGCGCTCTCAGCGCAAGGGACAATTGGGGAGGAAACAAGTCGCGGATTTCCTCCTTGCTCAGGGCTCGATCGTAGACTTTGACCTCCGCGATCGCACCGATGAAATTCTCCCCCAGGCGGAGTTGATGCGCCTGGAGGTTCGGCCGGCCCGTCCGCGGTTGGTCGGTCTCCCGGCCATCCAACCAGAGATGCAGGTTGGACTTGTCCCACACCGCGACGACCTGGTGCCATTTGGAGGGTTCCGGCACGGTGCCTTGGACCCGCGGTTCGGGGTCGCCTTCCAGGTAGGCGAAGAAAGAGAGCTTGCCTCCCTCGGGAGGATTATCCAGGCGCAGCAGATAGCCTCCTGGCAATTCGAGAATGTGCTTGTAAGTGTTGGTCGCCGCTTCGGCAGGACAAATTCGGACCTGAATGGTGACGGCTCCCGCAAGCCGCTCGGGATTTGCGAAAGGCACCTCGACAAACGAACCCCCGTCGAAGGGCAGAGCTTTTCCCGAAGGCCCCTGGACCCATTGGACCCGGCCGTGAATCACCCCGTCAAATCCATGGTCTGTGGAATCATGAACCGCGCTGCCCGAGCCTTCATCAAACTTCCACCACGCCAGCGGACCCGGCGCTGCGCCTGCGTTCGACGCCACCGGCTCCTGGGCTTCGCCGGCAGAGCAGCATTTCCTGTTCGCCGGGAGAAAGGCGCCCGCCAGCAGCGCCGCAAACAGACAAATGGCGAGCTTTGAGTTTCGTCGAGTTATCGCAGCAGCCGGGCGGTCCGGTTTCATCAGGTGCCAGAGTAAGGCCCCCGGGACGGTCGTCAGCTCTTTTTTCTAGCGAGGCGCAGCCTCCGAGGTAGGGCGGGCACTCCGCTGCCCGCCGACTCAATGGCCACGCCAACGGCGTGCGGGACCGGCTTGCGCGCAAGGCTGCCGGAAAACTGTCCAAACTCCAAAAGGCTTGACTTATGTCAAGCTTAAAATAATCATTCTTACCGCGTTCGGTTTCGAGCAATCTGGTGAGCGATGAATGCGGGAAACCATGACATCCGGCGCTACTTGGGCGCCCTTCCCAACCGCTTGCAACTGGCCGGCGGCTGGATCGACCAGCCGTTTGTCTCGCGTCATAATCCCAAGCCGCCCGGGTCGATGGTGGTAGTGCAAATCGAGCCGAACTTCCGGCCGATGGACCGCTCCGGGATTGCCAGCGGCACGCGGGCCGTGGCCATGAAGCTCTGGCGGAACCGCCCGCCGCGACGCCCCTTGCCGCAGCTCGTCCGCGACCTCTATGCGGCCGAGAACCAAGGCAAAGCGGAGCCGAGCGGGTCGCAGGATATGATCGGATTGATTTATCCCGGCATTAACCGGCTCGACTACGATTTCCGAGTCGAAGGAGGAGTTTTCCCGGCGCATATCGAATCACTCAACGACGCCCGCACCGCGCGGTGGCTCGAAAGGGTGTTGCACTTGCTGCCGGTCGAGCCGCGGCCCGAGGGCTACAGCCCGCTCGGCGAAAAACACCTGGAGCCCAAGTGGGTGGCGCGCCTGGGGCAATCGGGCCGGGATTGTTTCGCCGCGATCCAGCGCCGCGATGTGGCGGCGCTGGGAGCCTCGTTAAATCTGAACATGAAGTGTTGGGCGGCCCTGCTGCCGCACGTGGTCCGCCATCCGCTGATCAAGGTGGACTTGCCAGGATTGCTTCGCGCCTATCAAAAGCGTTACCCTGGCGCTATGTATTCGGGCTGCGGCGGCGGCTATTTGATTGTGGCGGCGGATGAGCCGGTGCCCGGCTCGTTGGCGGTGAACGTGCGCGTAGCCCAGGCATGAGCGCCCAGCCGGCGATTGTCGTTAGCGGCGGGTTCGATGACCTGCGCGCCCGGCATTTGAGGTTTCTCGAAGAAGCCGCCAAGTTGGGCGACTTGACGGTCCTGTTATGGCCCGATGACATCCTGCAACGCCTCACCGGCAAGCCCCCCAAGTTTCCACTGCCTGAGCGCCTCTACGTCTTGCAAGCCGTTCGCTTTGTCAAGCAAGTTATTTCGCCATCCGAGCCCTTCGAGATCGACACGCTGCCCGTGGTGGATGGCTTCCGGCCCCAGGTCTGGGCCGATGAGGAAAACCAGTCCAACGCCGCGCGGCGGGCGTACTGCCAGGGCCATGGCCTGGAGTATCGCGTCCTCCCGTCCTGGAAAATCCTGGGTTTTCCGGTACTATCAGCCCCAACTTCTGAGCCCGGCAAGAAAAAGGTGGTGGTGACCGGCTGCTACGACTGGTTTCACAGCGGACACGTGCGGTTCTTCGAAGAAGTCAGCACCTACGGCGACCTCTACGTGGTGGTGGGACACGACGCAAACATTCGATTGCTGAAGGGCGAGGGCCACCCGTTGTTTACCCAGGAAGAGAGGCGCTACCTGGTTGGCACGATCAAGTATGTCAAGCAGGCGCTGATTTCCAGCGGCGAAGGCTGGCTGGATGCCGACCCCGAAATCCGGCAGCTTCGTCCTGACATTTACGCGGTGAACGAGGACGGCGACCGGGGCGGGAAACGGGAGTATTGCCGGCAGCTCGGCATTGAGTACCTGGTTCTTAAACGCGTCCCCGCGCCCGGGCTACTGGAACGCAGCAGCACAATCCTGAGAGGCTTTTAACCGGCAATCCCCACCAGAAAGCTCTATCCTTTATGCTCCACACCAGAATCCTCAATCCGCTCCTGTTATCGTTGCTGGCTCGGGTGCGGCACACGAACGCGCTGGTCATCGCCGACCGCGGCTTCCCCTTTTGGCCGCAAATCGAGACGGTGGATATTTCCTTGCAGGACGATATCCCCACCGTGCTCCAGGTCCTCACGGCAGTGCGCCAGGACTTCCACCCCGCGCAGGCCGTGATGGCCCGTGAATTTCTCAAACACAACTCGCCGGCAATCCGCGCCCAGTTCGCCGAGGCTTTGGAAGGCATCCCCACCACGCATGAGGCGCATGTGGAGTTCAAGCAACGCGTGCCTGGGGCCATCGGGCTAATTCGCACGGGCGATACGATCCAGTATGCCAACCTGATCCTGGTCTCGGGCTAGAACTGGATCCTATTGCGAGTGAACTGGCAACGTGCCACAATCGCGGCCATGCAAATTCAGTTACCAGCCAATCCTAGCCCAGGCTTCGAGTTACCAGTGATTCGGGGTTCGTGCACCGTCAACTGATTCTATGCACTCGAGCCTCTTTCTTTCCTTAGCCGGCCAGAGCCTGCTCTCGCTGACCCGGATCGATTACGTCATTATTTCCCTGTATTTCGTTGTCGTCCTGGGCATCGGCCTGTACCTCAAGCAACATGCCAGCACGGGAGAGGATTTTTTCCTGGCCGGGCGAAAAATGACGGCCTGGATCGCCGGCCTGAGCTTCATTTCGGCGAATCTTAGTTCACTCGAGACGATGGGCTGGAGCGCGATGGCCTATCAGTACGGCATGCTGGGGGCCCACGCGTACCTAATCGGTGCCATCCCGGCGATCCTGTTCCTGGCGGTGGTGATGATGCCGTTCTATTACGTGTGCAGAACGCATTCCGTGCCGGGGTATCTCAAGCTGCGCTACGGCGAAGGGCCGCGGGCCATCGCGGGTATTTCTTTCAGTTTCATGACCATCATGGTCAGCGGCGCCAGCATGTTCGCCATGGCGAAAATTCTGAACCTGCTCCTGGGCTGGAACATGAACATGAGCATCTGGGTGTCCTCGATCACAGTCGCCATTTACGTGACACTCGGCGGACTGCTCTCGGCGGTGTTCAACGAGGTGCTGCAATATTTTCTGATCTGGAGCGGCTCGCTGCTGATCCCGATCCTGGGTATCCTTCACGCCGGCGGCTGGAGCAAGATGATGGAAAAAATCCAGCACAACGCTCCGATTATTCATCCGACGGTCCAAAACGCAGACTTCACCAGTCTGTGGCGCAATCTTGGCTCCTTTGAGAGCAATCCGATGGGCATCGATTGGTTCGGCATGGTGTTTGGCCTCGGCGTGGCCGTGAGTTTCGGTTACTGGTGCACTGACTTCTTGCAAGTCCAGCGTGTGATGGTGGCCAAGGATCTTCGCTCGGCGCAGAACGGCACGATCATCGGCGCTGCGCTCAAGATGCTTGTGCCGCTCATCGTCACGATTCCCGGCTTGCTGGGGTTGGCGGTGCTGCTGAACCCGGACGGTTCACCGATGGTGTTGGTGCCCGAGAGCGATCCGCGCGCGGGTATCACGCATCGCACGTTCAACGATGTCATGCCGCTGTTGATGGGCCAATACCTGGGGCCTGGCTTGCTCGGCTTGGGTGTGACGGCGATGATCGCCGGCTTCATGTCCGGCATGGCGGGCAATGTCAGCGCCTTTGCCACCGTCTGGACTTACGATGTCTATCGGCCGCTGCTCAACAAGAACGCCCCGGATAAACACTACCTGAACATGGGACGATGGTGTTCGATTCTTGGTGTTCTGGTTTCGATCGGGACAGCGTACGCCCTGTTCCTGTTCTCGAACATTCTCGAGTACCTCCAGGTGCTGGTGTTTTTCTTCATCGTGCCGCTGTTCGGCGCGATCCTGTTGGGCATGCTGTGGAAAAGGGCGACTCCGGCGGGCGGCTTCTGGGGTTTCCTTTCGGCGATTCTCGTGTCCATCGGCATGTGGGCGTACGTTCACACGTTTCCGGAGGGCTGGCGGCCGCAGCCCAAGATTATGCTGGCTGAAGGCGCCGTAGTGAGCCTGGAGAGAGGGAGCGACGGCAAATATGAACGCATAGTGGTCGAGAGCGGCCGAGCGGATTTGGTGAATGTGCCCGGCACCGGCGATGGCAAGCTCAGCGCACCTGTCATGATACCACCCAAACTGGCCGAGAAGGCGGGCGAGGTGAGTGTGCAGGTGCTGGCGCCGGAGGTGGTTTTGTCGGGCACGAAGCAAACCACCAAGTTCGGCGTTGAGGCCATCCCCTTGGTGCTCCAGCCTGGTGTGGAGGTTAAGTCCACCACGATCTCGAAGACGTTCGCCCCGGCAGCGTTCAATCCGGCGCATGCAAAAATGATCGCCCGCTCGGAAAAAGCCAAGCCAATGGCCGTGAACATGTATAGCTCCTGGTGGTCGCTGGTCGTTTGTCTCAGTGTCACCTTCGTCGTGAGTTTATTCACCAAACCCAAACCGGACGCTGAACTGAAAAATCTGGTGATGGGGCTGATGACTCTGCCAGATGAAGGACCATGTCCATGGCACAAGAAGCCCTTGTTCTGGGCGGCCATCGTGGCAGTAGTGTTGGTGGTGGTGAATATCGTTTTCTGGTGAGAGTTTATGCACGATCACGAAAAGCAAATCCCGATTTGGTTTTTCATCGGCACGCTGCTGGCCGTCTATGGCCTGCTGATTGGCGGGTATGGCCTGTTCACCTGGGGCAGCCCACCGCCGCCGAAAATGCCGGAGCAGATTTACAAGCTCCACGCGCCGGTTTGGTGGGGTTTTATGCTTGCGGCCCTGGGACTCTTTTACGTCATCAGGTTCTGGCCTTCTAAACCGGAGTCGCTGACCGGCAGGCTCCCCGAGCACGAGGCGGCGCCGCCTCCTCCAGTGGAGCGCGCTTGAGGAGGGTCCTGCGGGCTGACACTTGAAATGAACCACGCTTGACCTGACCGATTAGCAGTTCACGTCGATACCTTTGGCCTCCACCCGCAGTTGGTCGCCGGCACGCATGACCAGCAGTGTCCGCATTCCAGGTCGCAACCGCGCGATGGCTTCGTGCCCTTCAGCGCCACGCGTCAACAAGGCGGTCGAGAGCGCGTCGGTTTCCCGACCGGAGGGGAGAGCAACGGCGGCTAGGAGGGCGCCCGCTACTGGATGGCCCGTGCGCGGGTCCAGGACGTGGCCGAACGTTTGCTCCCCGACCTGAAAGCATCTTCCCCACACCGCGGATACTGAGAGTGCTTCGTCCTTTAGCGGCACGGTGGCCAATGGGCCCGGGCCAGCATCCTTGGCGGGGGAACTGGCCGAACCCGGGGTGCCGCTCGCGTCGGGCGTGTGAGGGGCGGG
>Ga0209517_10007521_pt1 | contig 13017 bp, 10 predicted proteins | sample PeaSoiMetSII2010_FD_187695 | JGI IMG/M metagenome (GOLD analysis project Ga0209517, IMG submission 187695) | Peat soil microbial communities from Weissenstadt, Germany - SII-2010 (SPAdes) (version 2) | ecosystem: Environmental > Terrestrial > Soil > Wetlands > Peat | place: Germany...
ATCACAAGCTGAAGCGTTATGGCTGGAGCCGGACTCCGGTAGAAACTCGATAGATCGCGATGAATCTGGTGCACCTGCTCCCGGTCGGCAAGGTGGAGGTTTCGCTGCTGCGGGACTTGCGCGCCGCAATTCCGCGGTGCCTTCACGTGGACTGTGAGATTTTCCCAGCGAACTTCGATCCCGCGCCGTCGTATCACGCGGAACGCCAGCAGTATCACTCGTCGGAAATTCTACAGCGCATGCAGGCCCTGGTGCGCCCGCGGGACTGGCGAGTACTGGCCGTGGCCGACGTTGATCTCTACATCCCGATTCTGAAATATGTTTTTGGCGAAGCGCAAATGGGAGGGCCCTGCGCGCTGGTCTCGATTCACCGCCTGCGCCAGGAGTTCTACGGGCTCGACCGCGATGATGATCTTCTCAGCCAGCGTCTGCTCAAGGAGTCCGTCCACGAATTGGGTCATACGCTGGATCTGCACCACTGCCAGGACTATCGTTGCATGATGTCCTCGTCGCATTCCGTGGAGTGGATTGACTTGCGGGAGAACACGTTTTGCGATTCCTGCCGCTCCAAGATGGAATCGAGCGCCACTTCTGCCCGCGGTTGGTTATGATCTGTTCGCAGTGATCTCACCAGTTCATCTTCTGTAATTCATCGAGGTGACTATGCTGCAGGGCCAGACAGCTCTGGTAACTGGCGCGAGCCGGGGAATCGGGAAGGAGATCGCCCTCGAGTTGGCGCGGAACGGATATCGCGTGGCAGTGAACTACTACAACGACCCGGCGACCATGGTTGATGCAACCGTCGCGGAGATTCGTGCCGTGCGAGGCGGCACAGAAACCGACGTCGTGCCCATTGAGGCCGACATCCGGTCCGGCAGCCAGGTGGCGGCGATGTTCGAGCGCGTGATCGGCGTCTTCGGCCGGCTCGATCTTCTGGTCAACAATGCCGGAGTGCAGACCTGGAAGCCGCTTCTCGACGTGACCGAGGAGGAATGGGACCTGGTCATCGAGACGAATCTGAAAGGCTGTTTTCTGTGCACGCAACAAGCTGCGCGGCACATGAAGGAGCACGGTGGAGGCTCGATCGTGAACCTGGGCTCGGGTTGCAACAAACTCGCGTTTCCGTCTCTGGTGGCCTACACGGCGAGCAAGGGCGGAATTGAGATGTTCACCAAAGAAGCTGCGGTCGAACTAGGGCGTTATGGGATACGGGTAAACTGCATTGCGCCGGGATCGATTGAGTCGGAGCGCACGCGAGCGGAGGATCCGGACTATGCGGGCACGTGGTCGAAGCTAACGCCCTTGGGGCGCGTGGGCACAGCCGCCGACATTGCACCAGCCGTGGTGTTTCTCGCCAGCCCAGGAGCATCGTTCATCAGCGGACAGACCATATGGATCGATGGAGGGCTGTTTACGAAGGCGCAATGGCCATATCAGAAGTGACGGCACACCGGGCCCAGGAGATGCGGCACGAACCCAGTCAATGGAGTACACTTTCCGGCATGATGCCAAGATGCCTCAAGACCTTGTCCATATCTGTCACCGTCCTGCTCAGCCTGGCGATGGGCGGACTCGTCGCGCAGGCTGCCACGAATCATAAATCCGGAGTTCAGCAGAAACCTTTTGGCACGCGGGACGGGAGGCCCGTCAACTTGTACACATTAACCAACGCAAACGGTGTTGAAGTCGATGCCATGAATTATGGCGGCATCATCGTTTCCATTCGCGTCCCCGACCGCAAAGGGCAGTTAGCCGATATCGTCCTAGGTCACGAAAATCTCGATGGCTACATTCCGAATCCGCCGTACATCGGCGCCGTTGTCGGACGCTATGCCAACCGCATTGCCAACGGCTCGTTCACGCTCGACGGCAAGACTTACACGTTGCCCAAGAACGACGGGCCTAACACGCTGCACGGCGGCATCGATAAGACTTTCAACAAGGTTGTGTGGGAGGGCGAGGCGCTGAAGGGCAAGTCTGGCGTGGCTTTCACCTATCTGAGCAAAGACGGCGACGACGGCTTTCCCGGCAACGTGAAGGTGAAAGTTACTTATACTCTGACCGATCAGAACGAACTCGTCATCGATTATGAAGCGACCACCGACAAAGCCACGCCCATCAATCTAAGTCAGCATAGTTATTTCAACCTGTCCGGCGAAGGCAACGGCGATATTCTCAATCACGAACTCATGCTGAATGCCGACCGCTTCACCCCGGTCGACAAGAATCTGATCCCCACCGGCGAACTGCGCCCCGTCAAAGGAACGCCGCTCGATTTCAGCACGTCCACGCGAGTGGGCGCGCGCATCGACGACAGCTACGATCAGATGGTGCTCGCCCACGGTTACGATCACAACTGGGTCATCAATCGTAAGAGCAACGACGACGGCCTCGTTCTGGCAGCGCGGGTGTACGAACCCACCACCGGCCGTGTGATGGAAGTCTCGACTACGCAGCCCGGAGTTCAGTTCTACACGGGAAATTTTCTTGACGGCACGGTCACCGGCAAGCAAGGCCACGTTTACAAGCGTCGCTACGGCCTCTGCCTGGAGACGCAGCACTTCCCGGATTCGCCGAACCATCCAGACTTCCCGAGCACGATCCTGAAGCCGGGGGAGACGTTCAAGTCGAAGACGGTGTTTAAGTTTTCGACGAAGTAGGCTGATGCATATCACTTACGTTGGCGGATTAGAAGAGGTTGATCCGGAAAACGACAACATTGACGTGCATGTTGAACTTGGCGATGGGCGTGTCTTCAGCGTTCTGGTGATGACGCCGAACAATATCTTTTGGTGCATGGAGAATGAGCGGGTCGACTACTACTTTGGGACTCCTCCAGTTTTTGTGAGACTGCTCAATAGGGACTGCATAGAGAAAGCAATCGAAGCGCTTCTCGCGGAAGACGGCGGTCGATGGCTAGAAGTCTACGGAACAGAGCAAAAATCAGCAGAAGGAGAGTAGGTTCGAACTCGCGAGTGTTTTTACTCGCCGTGCAACTCTTCAACGAGCGCCTTCTCGACTTGGCGGCAATGCTCCGGCTTGAGCTTCTTCCCACCCGAGGTCAGGTAAAACGTATCGATCGCCATCTGCCCTTCGGTGTCGATGAGGGCGATCTCGATGTTGCAGTCCTGATCCGACAGGCAGGATGCGATGCGGTGCAGGAGACGCGGACGGTCCTGGGTAATCACCTGCACCAGAGTGCTGGTCGACGAGGATGAATCGTCGAACTCAATCTTCGTTTCCACTTTCACTTTCGCGATCGCGCCTTTCTCGGCGCGCTGTCGGTCGCGCAACATCTTCTCCAGGTCGGCCTCGCCCAGCAGGACGCTGGTCACGCTGCGCGTGAAGCGCTCCCACTCCGAAAGATTCAATTCCAGCGTGCGGAAGCGGTCGGTAAAGTAGAGCGTGTCGACCACTGTGCCGGCCTCGTTCGAGAACGCGTTGGCCTTCACAATGTTCATGCCCCACGCGGCCAGCACGCCCGAAAGCTTGGCAAACAGAAAGGGACGGTCTCTGGTGACCAGGGTGAGCTCGTACCAGTGCCGCCCGCGCTTCAGTTCCACCTGCACGGGATCTTCGCCAAGTTCGTCGGCCATGCTCATGTGCCGCATGACTTCTTCCGCGGAGTGCACCAGCAAATAGCGCTGCGGAAACCCTTCGAGAAATTCCTTGAACTTGCTGCTGGTCACCGGCGCCAGCGATCGCAGCCGGGCCAGCTTCTCGTCATTCACATCGGCATGCACGCGATGGTCGGCGCTGCGGTTCAAATAGTTTTCCGCGCCAATGTAGAGCTGCCAGACGTTCTCTGCCTTCCAGGGCGTCAGCGCCTCCGGATTCACCGCCTTGATGTCGGCGTAGGTCATGAGGGTCAGCATTTTCAGGCGCTCGGGCGTTCCCATTTTCTCGGCGAACGCGGCCACCGTCTCAGGATTGAAAATGTCGCGTCGCAGCGTGGCTGACAACTCCAGGTGGCTCCCGATCAGGAACAGCACCTCCGCCCGCTCTTCTGGATCCATGTCGAGCCGGTCCATAGCATGATTGGCAACCTCGAGGCTGGCCTCCACGTGGTTGCCGCCGGGCATGCCCTTACCTGTGTCATGCAGCAGTAGCGCCAGGTAAAGTAATTCCGGATCTTCCAGTTCGCTGAGCAGTTCGGCGTATCGTTTATCCCATTCCGACTGCGACTGCTTCAGGCGGTGCAGGCTCTCGATGGCAAGAAACGAATGTTCGTCCACGGTGAAGCGATGATAGAAATCGCGTACCACCAGCGAGTCGATGAGCTTCAGTTCCGGCAAGAGCAGGGTCAGCAGGCGCAACGAATGCATGGCGCGCAGGGCGTCGGCGGCATGCGGCTGCAGCAAAGTTTCTTGCAGGTAGAGCCAGAGTTCCGCTCCACGGGGCGGCATGGACGCCAGCGCGGGAAGCGCCTGCTCGATGCGGTATTCGGTGGTCGCACTCAACTTTAGCCCGTGGTGAGCCATGAAATGAAACAGCCGCAGTAATACTTCAGGATCCTGCAGCGCGGAAGGTTGCTGCAGAAAAATGAGACCATCGACCACGGAAAAATCTGCTGTCGTGAGCCGCGAGCGCCAACTCTGTACCTGCCGGTAGAGCGCAGACCACGCTTCCGGAATTTCTTCCAGCAGTTGAGTGACGGTGCGCTGCGCGGCACGGGCGTGCCCGAAGTAAATGCGCATCCAGTCGGCGGGCGAGAGTTCTCCGGAATCCGCGCCTCCAGTCGGTGCTCCGACAATCGTCTCTCGGTCAGTCGGCGCTCGGTCGATCATCGCTCGGTCGATCATGGTTCCGGGAATCATGGCTCCAGGAATCATGGCTCCGATTTTCCGTGCCGCGGCTTCGTCCTGCGATTCCCAGCTCAGCGTGTTGTCATCGCGGCCATGGCGGAAGTGCAGAAAGCAGCGCGCCGACATCAGAAAATCGAGGGCGGAATCCAGTTGTTTGCGCACCGGAGCACGCAGAGAACTGGCATCGGGCCAATCATGCAGCTTGTCCATCGCGGAAATCAGGGCAAGCCAGGAAGCCACGTTGCAGTCGCGCAATCCGCCCGGAGCCTCTTTCAAATTCGGCTCCAGGTGATACAGCGTGTTCCCATACTTGGCATGGCGCTCGCGCGTGACCTCGGCCAGCCCCTGCAGCAGAGCCTTGGATTCGCGCATCACCAGCTTGGGGATAACCTTGTCATGAAGGCGACGAAACAGGTCATGATCGCCCGCGAGATAGCGGCAGTCGAGAAGAGAAATAGTGAACTCAGTATTGTTGGGGTCGTAGCGGTCGCACTCGGCCAGGGTGCGCGAAGCCGGGCTCAGCTTCAGCCGGAGGTCCCACAATTCCTGGGAAAACCGGCGCACGGGATCTTTGAATGCCTTCTCGGCCTCGCGGTCACCAAACAGATAAAGCAGATCGATGTCGGAATACGGAAACATCCATCCCCGGCCGAAACCTCCGGTGGCCACCAGGGAAAAGTTAGCGGGCTTAGCTTCATCGGATGAAATGATGTCGCGCCAGAGGCGGCCGAGGATGTCTTCCACCAGCCGCGTACGTTGCGCCAAGGCGGCGCGCCCATCGGCGGAGACCTCGAACTCGCGCTGAATGCGGGCCGATGCTTCGTTGAGGGAACCGCGTAGTTCGCTGATCCGTGATTCGCTGATCGAGGACGCTGCCATCATGAAAGTATTTCCCCCGCCACGCCTGCCACTGGGGGAAGGCCAGTCAACCGCTGCCTATCAGATGCTTTCCGGTTGCGTCCCGGCAACAATTGTTGTCGCGCACTGGCGCGGAAGTCTCACGTCCGGCGCGCCTACAGAGCGCCCTCGCCGCGCTCGTCATTGCGAATGCGGATGGCCTCATCCACGCGGGAAAGAAAAATTTTCCCGTCTCCAATTTTCCCGGTGCGCGCTGCGGCCAGGATGGCTTGCACCGCCTTCTCCACCAGGGCTTCGGGCAGCACCATTTCCAGCTTCGTCTTGGGAATCAGGTCGACGCTATACTCGCGCCCGCGGTAGACCTCGGTATGCCCTTTCTGGCGTCCGTGGCCGCGCACCTCAAGCACGGTCATGCCCTCGACGCCGATTTCATGCAGCGCAGTTTTTACCGCTTCCAGCTTGGAGTTTTGAATGACTGCCTCGATCTTGGTCATATGTCGTCAAGTCCTGTTCTGCGTTGTTCACGCTGTCGCCGCGTAAGACTGCTTCAGCGACTTCCGGCCAGCCCTACGCCGACGCCTCCCAATAATATCCTTCTTCTCCGTGCTGGGAGAGATCCAGTCCCTGCACTTCTTCCTCGTCGGAAACTCGCACCCCTATGGTCAGATCCACCAGCTTGAGAATCGCCAGCGTGCCTAAAATCCCCAGGCCCCAGGCAATGCTCACGCCCACGAGTTGATTCAGCAGTTGATGGGCATTGCCTTCCAACAAACCAGATGCCAGGACATTGCCGTGTGAATCTTTGAAGATCGGATTCACAGCGCTGGCCGCGAAAACACCGGTCAGCAGCGCGCCCAGAGTCCCGCCCGCGCCGTGCACCCCGAACGCGTCGAGGGAATCGTCATAACCGAATTTCGCCTTCACCTTGGCCACCATCGTGTAGCAGAAGACTCCGGCGATGAGCCCGATCGCCAGGGCGGGCATCGGTTTCACAAAACCGGAAGCCGGAGTGATCGCCACCAGGCCGGCGACCGCCCCTGAAATTCCTCCCAAGACGCTGGGTTTGCCATTGCGCATCCACTCCGCTCCAGCCCATCCCACGGCGGCAGCCGCAGCCGCAAAATGCGTCGCGACGAACGCGCTCGTCGCCAGACTTCCGGCAGCCAGAGCGCTTCCGGCGTTGAATCCAAACCATCCCACCCACAACATGCATGCACCGATAAAGCTCAGCACCACACTGTGCGGCGGCATCTGCTCTTTCGGAAATCCCACACGCTTTCCCAGATATAGCGCACACACCAGCGCCGACACTCCAGAGGTAACGTGCACCACCGTACCACCGGCGAAATCCAGCGTCGGAAACCGCCCGCCCAATGATGCATTCAGCAACCCACCCTTACCCCAAACCATGTGGGCCATTGGGTCATATACGATGATCGACCACAACACCGTGAACGCCAGCATGGCACTGAACTTCATCCGCTCCGCAAATGCTCCGGCAATCAGCGCCGGAGTGATGATGGCAAACATCAACTGATAAATCATGAAGGTCTGCGCCGGAATGGTCGCCGCGTAATCCGCATCCGGCGCCGCTCCCACTCCTCGCAGGAAAAGATTCTGCAATCCTCCAATGAAGCTGTTTCCCGAACCGAACGACAGGCTGTAACTGAACAGCCCCCACAGCACGGTGATCACGGCCATGAGGGCGAAACTCTGCATCATCGTGGCCAGCACATTTTTCTTCCGCACCAGCCCGCCATAAAACAGCGCCAGACCGGGCCCGGTCATCATGAGGACCAGAGCCGCGCTGGTCAACATCCACGCATTGTCGGCGGAACTCTTGGCGTCGGCGGCTTGCTGCTCCAGTCGGGCCAGCCGCAAATTCAAGTCCGTCGCCGGACTTGGAGGCGCTGCTGCATTCTGGGCCCAAACAACTGGCACGAAGGTTAAGACTACTAGGGCCGTCGCTAGACGGGCCATCGCTACCCCGGCCATCAACCGACACTTCAACCTTGCTCCTTTCCGAGGATTCGAGGATCAACTCCAATCCAGGACCGCCTCACTCTACCGTTCGCAGCGGTTTCGCGGAAATCGAAACTATTTATCGTGCCTATCAGGTTTTGTTATTGAAGGCGGGACATGACAGCTTAACGTCGCTGACCGCCGTCGCATATATTGAGAACGTTCGGCCTGAATGATATGTTTTCGGACATGAGCACTGGGCCGGACCAAGAGTTCATCGAGTCGATTACGCTGAGGCCTATTTCGCCGGCTCCTCTGCGGGCGGCTTGGCAAACTTCGCATCGTCGACCGGGACGTTCTGCTTGACCTCACTCACCTGGATGGTGAACCGTCCACTCGGGCGGGCCAGAGTCCAGCGGTAAGGAATCCTCACTCCGTTGGTGTCGCGATAATCTGCGTAGTCGATCTGCGTCGGAAGCAGCCCCAGCGCAGTGTCGCCATAGCGCACCAGCCTCACCAGTAGTCCGGATTGCTGGTCAAAATACAAACGGAGCGGAGGCTTGCTCTCGCGCTGGCCGACCACCACGTAAGCCTCGTGATCACCGATCATCTCTGTTCCGTCCCGCGTCGTCTCGCTGAACATTGCTTTCAAATGCGTGGCGAGGTGAAGGTCGGCGTCGATCGATGCCGCGTCGAGTTCGCTGCCGTGCATCTCGCGCGCACCCGGGCGCCCCGGTGTGCCCAGCCATCCCTCATGCCCGTCGAACGCCGTGATGCTGTCGCCCTCGGCCATGTGCGTAAACGAAATGCGCTTGTCGGGATCTTTCGAATAAATATCGATGGGCAGCGATTTGCCGCCGAAGTCGATGGTGCCTTTCATGACGCGGCTGGTGACTTTTTCAATGGCCGCTCCCCCCGCGGCCTGCAAGTATTTGTCGAGCAACTGCTCGGCGGTTGGCCCCGCAGTTGCACCGGCGTTTCCGGCTTCTGACGGCTTTGGCTCGCCCCTCGCTTCTTTGGGCTCTTCCATCATCACGACTGGGATCGCCTGAGGTTTGGTCGAGCCGTTGTGGCAGGTATTGCAGGTCACGGCGCGGTGCCCGTCGAAATTATTTGCATTGATCGCGAACATCATCTGCATCATCTGGCGCGCCTTCAGCTTGGTCTTCTTGTCGTCTTTCTCGAAGGCGCCCTGCACGTGGCAGAAATCACACTGCACGCCGAGCGACGCGGTGATGAACTGCATGGTCGGAAAAAGTTGATCGGCTGGAATCCCCTTGAGCACCTGGATGTTCTTGAACTGCTCTTCGGCCTTCTTCGGTCCGGCTGCGTTGGCAGCCGCCTGCACGGGATCGGCCGCATGTGGGGTCGCGGCGGACTGTGCCCTCGACGCCGCAATCACGAATCCAAAGGTCACGAACAGTCCCACAACCATTAGAGCAGCCGCCCGTTTTGCGTTCATCAAATTCTCACCCTCATATGGAATTTCAAAAGTCTAACAGAGGCCCTCCCCGTGATGAATGTGCCCACACAGTGACAGCTGCCGAGGCTTCACTGCTACGGTTTCTGCTGCTCCCGAGTTTCCTCTCCGTGGCGCACGAAGAATTTCCACTTATCCATCCCTGCCGCCACGGCTACGTCAAAGAAACCGACCATCATTTCGTCGGAGGTCTGATCGCCCCACGTCACCAGCTTCTCAGGATCGGGATTGTGCGGATTGTTTTTCGAATTGTCGTACCACGCGATCGCCCGCAACCGCGTCCCAGCCTTTAACGGGCGCGGCTCGGCCAGCCGGTAACTCAGCTGCCAGTGAAAGTGATAATTCACCCGCAAAAGCACTTCCACGCTGCCGTCGTCATGCACAATATCGTACTCAAACCGCTTCCCGCGTAGATGCATGTGCGGAAACAGGCTCAGCAGCGTGGCATCGTTGGGCAGCGTGCCCTGCACTTCCACGCGAAAGTCGTCGGCTTCGGGCGGAATCAGCAGTGCATGATTATTCAACTGCAGCGTGATCACCTTCTGCTTTGGTGGAGTCTTCGCAAACACCAGCCCAATGCTGGTCTGATCCTGATCGGCCGTGCCGTTGGTGGTGTAGTGCATCTGGAACAAGAGGTCCGACCCCGCGGGCACAAACTTTGCCATCCCGTCCGGCCATTGGTCGGGCGAACTACCCGGCGCAAAGACCAGCAGCAGATCGCTGGTGGTCTCATGCGCCTCGCGCCGTTCCAGTGGATCGTTCAACGTTGACGCCGTGAAGGGCTCTCCCACCGGCGCGTGACGTAGCCACTGCGAATCCGGCGGACGAATATATACCACCGCGTGATGCACGTGCGCCGGACTCCCCGGGCGAAACTCCGACATCTGCACCCATCGGTCTTCGGTAAAATGTGTGGGCACGATTTCGTAGGTGTACTCAACTTCGCCCTGGGCCGGAATCTGCACCGCCTTGGGCATCTTCACCACCAGATCAGGCTGGGTAATATTCCAACCCTCAGCAAATTGCCGAGGCGCAGGCGCATCGTGCGGATCGCCGGCAGGAGCGCCAGCTTCAGCCCACGCCGAGATCGTCGTAATCTGCAGTGGGGTCAAAGAAACGTCATTGGAAAAATGTCCATAGCGAGGATCCGCAAACCACGGCGGCATCATCTTCATCTCGACCGCATGCGCCATACCCGCCGCCCACGGCCGTGTCTGGTCGTAGGAGACGAGCGGCATGGGAGCGACTTCGCCGGCCCTATGGCAGCTTTGACAGTGATCCTGCAGGATCGGCAGCACATCTTTATAGAATGTGGGCGCCACGGGCCCTGCGGGCTTCTGAAAAGCAGCGCCGCAAAAGCACACTGCCAGCCCTATGATGCCGAGCACTGCGGCAACCCTGTACCCCATGCAATGATTCTACAAGCTCAAGTTTTGCCTCCGTGTCCTCGGTGGTTAAGTTCTTGATCTCGCCGCGATCACGGCACTCGTGCCGAAAAAATGCTACATTCAAGAATTCATGTCAGCTCCTAATTCCAACTTCGTTCGCGCCTGCAAATCCCAAGCCGTCGACCGTACACCCGTCTGGTTCATGCGCCAGGCCGGGCGCTACATGCCGGAGTACCGCGCGGTTCGCAAGCAGCATTCCCTGCTCGAGATATGCAAGAAGCCGACGCTCGCCGCCGAGGTCACCATCACGGCTGCGGAAATCCTGGGCATCGACGCCGCCATCATTTTCGCCGACCTACTGCTGCCACTCGAAGTCATGGGCCTGCCGTTTCATTTTTCCGCTGGAGAAGGACCGGTCATCGAGAAGCCGGTGCGCAGCGCAGAAGACATCGCAAACCTGCGTACCGACCGGGCGGCCGAGCTGGGCTATGTCTCGGAGGCGGTGGGCCTGGTCGCGAAACATTTCGGCAACCGGCTGCCGGTGATCGGATTCTGCGGCGCTCCCTTTACCCTGGCCAGCTACATGATCGAAGGCGGAGGCTCGCGCAACTACATCCACGCCAAGAAAATGATGTACAACTCACCCGCGGACTGGGACGCGCTCATGCGCAAGCTGGTCGCAGTCACCACGGCATACTCTGCCGATCAGGTGCGCGCCGGCGCCGACGTGATTCAGATCTTCGACAGTTGGGTGGGATGCCTCAGCGTGGAGGATTATCGCCGCTACGTGCTCCCGCACGTCACGGGCATGGTGAAGACATTGCAGAAGACTGGCGCGCCGATTATTTATTTCGGCACTGATAGCGCCACGCTGCTTCCCGCCATGAAAGAGACTGGAGCGGACGTGATCGGACTGGACTGGCGCATCCCGCTCGACGAGGGCTGGGCGCGCCTCGACCATAAGTGTGCGGTGCAGGGCAATCTTGATCCGGTTCTGCTGTTCGCCGACTGGAAGGAATTGAAGTCGCGCGCGGAAGATATTCTTCGCCGCGCTGGCGGACGAGCGGGCCATATTTTCAATCTCGGCCACGGCATTCTGCCGGAAACTCCGGTCGACAATGTGAAGAACCTGGCGCGATTCGTGCAAGAGTATTCGCCCCGCACGCCTTGACCCGCAAATGACTCGCATCGCCATCATCGGCGGAGGCATTTCCGGGCTGGCCGCCGCCTTCGAACTCGAAGAACAACGACGCGCCGGCGCCGACATCGACTACGTTCTCTATGAATCGTCGGCGCGACTGGGCGGCGTGCTTCGCACCGAACGCGTCGACGGATGCATCGTGGAGGCCGGGCCTGATTCTTTCATCACGGAGAAGCCCTGGGCGACCGATCTCTGCCGAGCTCTCGGTCTCGGCGATCAGCTGATCGGATCGAACGACGCCGACCGCAAGACGTATATCCTGACTCACGGCCAACTCGTCGAGCTGCCCGATGGGCTGATGTTCATGGTCCCCACAAAAATTCTGCCCACCGGGCTCTCGCCGCTTTTTTCGTGGAAAACCAAGCTGCGCATGGCGCAAGAGCTTTTTCATCCGCCGCACGCCGTCGCGGGCAATGAAAACGATCATGATGAATCGGTCGCTGCTTTCGTGGAGCGCCATTACGGCGCCGAGATGGTCGACCGGCTTGCCGATCCGCTGCTCTCTGGCGTCTATGGCGGAGAAGCCGCCAGTCTCAGCGTCCGCGCGGTTCTCCCGCGGTTTGCGGAGATGGAGCGCACCCACGGTAGTCTCGGCCGCGCGATGCTCGCCGCTCGGAGAAATGCGCGCAAGAAGCTGTCAAGCGGACCGCGCAAGCCAGCGCCGCCGCTTTTCACTTCACTCACGCATGGCATGCAGCATCTGGCCGAGACTGTCGTCTCGCGCCTTTCGCCGGCGTCGCTGCTGACCAACGCTCCGGTGCAGGCCATTCAGCGCGAGGCCGAAAGCTGGGTCGTCTCCGCGGGACTGCAGTCGGACGTGTTCGACTCGGTCATCATCGCTCTGCCCGCGGCTGCGGCGGCGCAGGTGCTTCGCATCGTGAGTCCCGAGCTTTCCGCCGAACTCGCCGCGATTCAGTACAGTTCATCGATTACGGTTGGGCTGGGCTACGATCGCGACGTCCGCCAGTCTCTACCTCCGGGTTTTGGATTTCTGGTGCCCCGCAGCGAAGGCAAGCGCCTGCTGGCCGCGACTTTCGTGCACAACAAGTTTCCCCACCGCGCCCCCGATGACCGCGCCTTGCTGCGTTGCTTTTTTGCAGGAAGGAATGCGGAGGATGTGTGGGCGCTCTCGGACGAACAAATAGTCGGAATCGTGCGCAACGAACTGCAGCAAATCCTGGGTCCACAGATTGCAGACCTGCGCGCCGAGCCGCTGTTCGCGCGGGTCTACAAGTGGAAGTCTGCGATGGCGCAATACGGCGTCGGACATCTCGATCGTCTCGATCGCATCGAGAGCATGCGCCAGCAGTTGCCCGGCCTCGC
>Ga0209517_10007523_pt1 | contig 13015 bp, 14 predicted proteins | sample PeaSoiMetSII2010_FD_187695 | JGI IMG/M metagenome (GOLD analysis project Ga0209517, IMG submission 187695) | Peat soil microbial communities from Weissenstadt, Germany - SII-2010 (SPAdes) (version 2) | ecosystem: Environmental > Terrestrial > Soil > Wetlands > Peat | place: Germany...
CCGATCCCGGCCTAGCCGCACAGCAAAGAGTGAATCTGGTTCCCCGGCTGGCCAACGCGATCCAAGCTCCCAACGGCGGTGCGGTGGATGACATCTACCACGTCACCAATTTTAAGCAAGGCAATGTCATTCCCTCTGCCCCTATTCCCGCTGGGCCCAAGAACTCCGATCCGAACTACACTCCCATCTGGCAGGTGAGCCTCGTGACCTGGAACACTGGCACGACCCCGCGCGTCCTGACGTCGGAAGAAGACATCCTCGGAGCCAGAGATGACGGCGAGGTCACGCTCACCAAAACCAACATCGTGGTCAATTGTCCGGTGATCTACACCCCACAAGGTGGAAAATTGCCTTTGGTCAAGATTCACATCGACAAGTAACTACAGCGGCATTCACAACGCAAGACTGGACCCGGAGTACTCACGCGAGCGCTCCGGGCCTTGCTCAAAAGAGCGAACTCAGGGCGCGCTTCATGCCCCGCCATTATGACCTAGTTCTACCCAGCGACAAGCCTGTGCTAAAAGCCCGTATGATTCCTTGGGTGCCAAACACTGCGGGAAACGCGGCACGAGTTGCTCTCGCGCCGTGTAGCAGAGATGGCATTCATCGACGTAGCCGCCGGTCATTGCAAGCCCGTGCTCTGTGACGAGCCCTATCGGTCCGCCTCGAAGCAGCGGGATCGCGGGGTGAACCCAACGGTTCGAGCCGAACCCACGCCGAGATTTCGGCAGGCGTGCCGACAGGCGGGCAGGTGACAGGAACGCCCAGCCCAGTTCAGCGCCGGGTGAAAGAAATGCCATCGACGCCATGCCGCTGAATGCTGCGTTGCTGTAAACGCAGCGTCGTTTTATTATGCCCAATCGGAGCGCAGCATGAAGATCAACCCGACCGTAAAGAAGCTTGGACTGAAACCCGGCATGCGAGCACTGGTGATTGCCGCACCTTCCGGCTATTTGAAATCGCTCGCACCCTTGCCCGAAGGCGTTGTCATCTCGGAGGCTATGGGAGGAACCCACGAATTCGTGCAGTTCTTCGCAACCCGAAAATCAGACATTGAAAAATCAGCGCCGAAGCTGCTGAAAACCGTTGTGCCCGGTGCATTGGTCTGGATCACCTACCCGAAGAAGACTTCCGGCGTTGAGAGCGATCTCAGCCGCGAGGCGGTCTGGGCGGCAATGGAGGGGACGGGTTGGCGTCCCGTTTCCCAGATTGCCATCGACGAGATTTGGTCGGCGCTGCGGTTTCGACCAACGGAAGATGTGAAGTCACGTAAGTAACGCCACACCGGAAGAACCCCATCACAGTCCCACTACGAGAAAAGACGACCCTGAATCTTGGCTAGTTCCACGGGCGCGGAGCATTGCTCGTCGCCGTTGGCCACGCGGTTGATCCGGGCGCTCACGGGATAGCACCGCATCAGCCGGGCATCACAAGGTTTCAATAAATCGGAAGCCGCACTTACATTGTTCATGCCGGGATCGAGCCACAGGTCGTAGCCATCTGGATCAAGGATGACCGGCATGCGGTCGTGCACGGCCGAGGTCATGGCGACTGGCTCAAAACCTTTACCCGGCTGACCACCCTAGACCGCCGATTTCGTTGCTTGCTGCTCAACGAGTTGCAGGAGCACTGGTGAAACCCTTTTGAACCAGTCACCATCCGTGCGTCCCTCCGAGTGCTGAACGCTGCACGAGTCGGCGGTGTGGCGTATCATCAGTGACCGTGGCTAGAACTATCGCGCTAACAGGTGGGAGACGTAGGCGTGGCAATCCCAACTGGGGTCAGCCTCCGCCGCCCCTTCGTGCTCTTCCGACCGAGTTCGAAATACTGGTCAAACGGCTAGGACTTACCAAGCTGGAGTACGTCTCATCGGCTGAGCTAAAGCGCTGGTGTGAGCACAACCGGAATCGGGTCTACGCTCCTGAGTGGCTACTTGAAGCGTGGGGTATACAAGTCGAGGCGATCTTCAGCGGCGTGGCTTAGCCCCAGCGTCAGAGGCAACGCGCTTCCAGTTCAGGTCATTTGAACCACAACCGCCACATCGAATTTCGAATAGTATTTCTTCACGTCTCCCACCCCGTACTTCTCTCGGAACTTCTCGATCACCGATTTCACAGCTTTGGCGTCAGTCACGGGTACGGCTCGGAACTCCGACTCCGCGCCCCGCGCATCAATCCGAATCGTCGGGTGCTTGAGCACGTTCTTATACCACTGCGTACCCGATCCCTTCACAGGCAGGAGGTAAAGCTTGTCTTCCTCCAGAACGAACCAGACGGGCATGGAGATCGTCTTACCGGACTTCCGTCCCGTGACGCTGATCTTGATCTGGTGGTAGCGGGCAAGGCGAGCTTTCAGTTCGGTTTCCTTCACTTGATGGCTCCGTATTTCTTCAGTATCTCAGTGGTTTTCTCAATCGGTAGCGCCTCGACCTTATGTCCCCGTCCGGTTATTGTCGTTGCTCGAAGCAGGGAGTTGTACACGGCCTCCTCCGTGGCTTCGATCACGGCCAGAAACAGCGGCGACATAGCGTCATTCGACAGCAACTCGATATGCCGGAGAGATGACTTGTCCTCTGAGCGTATCCGCATCTGCGGTGCAGTCGAGAACGCGATTGCATAATCCCCGCTGCCGTTCGAGCCCGCAGCGCCCGTGCGTCCCAGCCCCAGCATCGCCCTCGCCGCCATCCTCTTCAGGTTTCGTGCGTCCACGGGCGCGTTGGTAGCGATGACGATCATTACTGATCCTTTCCCCTGATCGCTGGCACTGCCTTCCTGTTTAAGCTCCTTGCGCAGGTAGTAACGGCCCAATTCCCGGCCAACAGGAGCGCCTGCGATGGTGAGCACTCCTCCAAAATTCGTCTGCACAAGGACGCCGACCGTATACCCGCCCAGCTTTGGTGTCAGACGGCGGGAGGAGGTTCCGATGCCGCCCTTAAAGTCGAACGCCACCGTCCCGGTGCCCGCGCCGACCGAACCTTCCTCGACTGCGCCACTCTTGGCGTTCTTGATCGCGGCGAAAACGTCCTCCCGCGTGATGTGCCTTCCCCGGATGTCGTTCAGGTATCCGTCGTTGGTCTCACCAACTAGCGGGTTGACGGACTCGACATCCTCATTTCCGGGTAGAGACAGCATGTAGTCGAGGAGCGCGTCGGCTACACGCGGTACGCTCAAGGTGGACGTGAGCAGGATCGGGGTCTCGATCTCGCCTAGTTCGTTCACTTGGGTCGAACCAGCCAGCTTGCCGAACGCGTTTCCCACGAAAACAGCGCCCGGAACCTTTTCACGGAACAGATTGCCGGGATGCGGCAGGATGGCGGTCACGCCCGTGCGCACGTCCTCGCCACGGATGATGGTCGTTTGCCCGACCTCGACGCCAGCAACATCGGTGATTGCATCGAGTACCCCAGTCGGCAGGACGCCGACCTTCAGCCCCAAGTCCGAGGCACGGGGTCGTGTGTTGGGAGCCGTGTTTTGCGCGGCAGCGGCGGTCACCAGCAAGCTCATCACGGCTGCCAGAGTCTTCTTGGTCATCGCACCGGATTATATCTGCGGCGTGGCTGCGGTCGTCGAAAGCGAGGTGGTCAGAGACCTTTACCCGGCGAACCACTTTCCGACGACATTCGAGGTTTAAAGAGTAACTGTCTCCCCGTCTTCAGCGATCTCATAGCCAGTCTCACGGCCTCGACGGAGCATTTCCGCACTCAAATGCGTGAGAATTACCCGCCTAGCACCAATCTGCGGCAGTTTCGCGGCTAGTGTTGCAAAATCAAGGTGGAACTTGACTGGCTTGTCGAAAAAGTATGCCTCCACCAGCAGCAGGTCCGAGTTGTGAGCGGCATGAAGCAGGTCATCTACCCATTCCGTATCACCCGAATAGCAAAGAACCTTGTTGTCGGCTTCGAGCCGAAGTGCAAAAGGAGGTGCGCCAGACGGGTGCTTGACGATATATGGCGTGACTGTGATCCCCAACACGTCCTGTGCCTTCCTCGGCTCAAGTTCAACAATGTCGAGGGCGAACTGACGCTCGCTATGACTGGAACCGGGGAAAAGAACTTCCATTGCTGCAAACAAGCGGTCACGTAAACCGGGTGGCCCCGCGACGGTGAGAGGCGTGGTGCGACGGCTTACGAGTTGAGCATCAAGAATTAGGAACGGAAGCCCACCGAAGTGGTCGCCATGCAGATGGGTGACGAAGATAACTTGAATGTCGTTGGGATCGATTCCGAATTTTCGCATCGCGATCAATGAGGAAGCACCACAATCAACGAGGAATGCCCCATGGCGATGCTCGACGTAGAAGCAAGTGTTGAAGCGACCCCCACTGCCAAACGCATCTCCCGTACCCAGAAAGCGTAGTTTCATTCGACCGCGCTCGCATTTCTCCTCGCTACCCGAGAACTTCAAAGCTTGACGGGGCATTCCGGTTGAGCGGAAGGTCTCGCCGCATGCCACTAAAGCTGGGCAACAGCCTTTTAAGGGCAGGTGACACATTCGTCCTCTCTGTCTCGGATGGCTGCGCCAGATGAGCAATCAGGTGAGCCTTAATGTCGGTGGGCAGAGTCCTCCAACTGGGTGTGAAGGAGAGGAGAATGCAGTCGCGGCGACTACCGCAGCCATTTCCGTGCGTGCCGTGAAGTAGTCTGTAGTCGATCACGACAGCGTCACCAGCACTTAGACAGAGCGTTATTTGACCGGGAAGGTCGCGGAACGCGGCGTGTTCCGGATCGAGTTCCTCGGCATTAACGCCATGTGCCTCCGGTAGCACCGCATGGATTGGTGTGCTCTTATGATGAGAACCGGGCAGAACCCGAAGTGCACCGTTTTCGGCAGTAGTGTCCGCGAGATAACAAAGAACAGCTACTTGTGGGGCCATTCGCCGATAACTCAGCGGATGATCCCAGCACCACCAATCCTGATGCCACCACAAGGGCGGGCTGTGCGCTTCCTTGATGCTTGCGTATCCTGAAATCCATTTAAGATCGTCCGCACGTAAGGCATCGGTCAAGGCTTGCATGCTGAGGGCGGATTCCAGCAGCAGCCGAACGATAGGATCATTCCATCGTAGCGGCACAAGAGTATTGTGTGGGCGTGTGCACGCCAGTTCGTGGGATGAGGTCAGGATCGATTCGATGAGGGGTACAAGGTCTTTCAAATCCACCTCGTTCACGAAGCCCTCAAGCACGGCGAAGCCATCACGGACAAAGTCAGTTTCGAGGGGTCGGTCGCCCAAGGTAGCAGGTGACCAGTCGTCGTCGTTACCCATGGATGATTGCGACTCATTCTTCCGTTTCGCCATGTCCGGCTCTCATACGCTGGCATCGTAACAGACTAGCTCCACTTGATTGCCTTCGGGATCGCTCACATAAAGCGAGCGCCAATGTACCCATGCATGCTCAGCGGTTTCGACTCGGAGTCCCAAACCCTTCAGCCTCGTCAGTTCGTCTGCGAAATCGGCAAGAGGTATCTCGAACGCAATGTGGTCAATGGAGGAGGTTGCAGCATCCGTACCGCGATAGCCGGGACTCTCGGAGCGGTCGAACAAGGCGAGCACTTGAGTGTGACCGCCGTAGCCGTCCGCAATCTTGAAAAACGCACAGTTTGGAACTCGGGTCATTAGCGGCAAGCCGATGACTTCCTCGTAGAACTTCTGCATGGCGTCCAGATTGTTAACGCGAAATGCGATCTCGCCAAGGCCACGCACCGCCGTGCGCCTCCCGATGGTGGTTGATGCTGTCATGATCGACCTCCCAATCTCGAAGACCTCTCTAGGATAGAGATTCGGGGCTTTCCGGGGTCGGTGCTTTTTTACTTGGCATCCTGATGGCCCAACCGGAGGAACTGTTGGAGCAGCACCGTGGTGGTGATCGGGCGCAGGAACCGCTCGCGGTATATGCTGTGGGGCAGTTGGGGCCAATAAGGGAGATTCCGGTTAGGAGGAAGCTATGAAATTCCTAGTGCTGTGGCACTTCAACCTGACGCGCCTCGGGCCTGAGGTTGCCCGCGCCGTGATGCAGATGCCGGATTACGCCAAGAAGCTGGGGGACAAGCTGGAGTGCCGCTACCACGTCATCGGCAGTCACGGTGGAGCTTGGATTTACAAGGTCACATCGAACGAAGAACTTGATCGGCTTCTGGCGATGTCGCCAGTGTACAACTATGCCACTTACAAAGTTCTGGCTCTGGCAGAGATGGAAGACCCGACGACGATCACGGGAAAGGCGAGCTAGTCAACGGCGGGGCGTTTTGCACGGGATTCTTTTCGCCTCCAATGCCGCTTCCGTTTGACCCATCGCCGTTCGTCCTAGATGATAAAGAGAGATGGACTCTGAACAGGCCATCACCGAAATCGAGTGGCTGGAGCGCATCTTCGCGCTACCCGACGCGAGACCACTGAGCCCAAGCGACATCTCGGCTGCGAATCGAAGGCACGACAATCTGCTCGCGCAGAGCCCTTGGTTTCGACTCTGGCAGCGGTACGGCGTGTGCTGCCGCTCAGAGTCCCCAGTCATTCAACTGGGGGAAAAACAGGGCTAACCTCCGCAGAAATTCCTGCCTGCATTGCATGAAGTCCGAAATGATTACGGTACTGCCGATGTCGTGCCTTCATTTCTTGAAGTAATAAGTCCAACTCAGGCTGACGTAGGACTTCAAAGGAACCCCAACGATACGCTCGAACGGTGATGGATCAGTTGGCAGGGCAAGAGTTTCAGTGGTTTGACCAGTGTAGCCGCTGGCGAGCAGAAAGTTAGCCCCGATTGACATCCGGTCTTCGAGAAATGGTCGCATCACAGCCCCACGAATCTCTCGAACGGGAACTCCAGTGAAACCATCCCCAAGAGGTTTGGCTTTCACGTATTCGAACTCGCCGCGAGCCTGAAAATGAAAAGGCAGATTGTTCTCAGAGGCGACAGCATCCCAGATCATCCGAGGCGCTTCCGGCACGGGTTCGCTTGTCTGGGAGTCTCTGGCGTCCGCTTGCGAGTAGGAGACGTAAAACGCGCCGTGAGAAAAGTTTCGTTGCAGTGAAACCGCAAGCACTTTATTGAGCGAACGACCCACAACTTCCTGCAAACCAGTGTCGGGATCAATTTTTGCCAATTCTTGAGAGTTCGACACCCGTCGCAACGTGATGTTCAGTTGCGTCTGTTTGATCAACTTCGAAAGCACAAGCTGGTACGCACGAGATGGTGCCAACAGAGTCGGCTGCCCCGTTCCGTTCCCTATTCGTGGGTCTTCCGTATGAAACGCCTCACCGTAGCTGAATGCCACAGCCGGAACGTACCAATGATCTGGTGGCAGAACGGTCAGTGTTCCCTTGGGGAGCGTCACTGTGGCAAGCCTGTTAAAGGAGTTCTGTGGGTTGATGATGTCCTGATTGTTCATCCAGACCTGTTCCTGCCGAACGCCTACATCGTAGTGGAGATGCTTCGCAACGATGCCGTCCAGAGAAACAAAAGGCTCCACGAATGAGAGGGTCAGGTCGTTGCTTGTGACTGGTTGAAACACCCGTTGGTCATTTGCGTGTTCTAAGTCCAGATTGCGTGGTGCATCCCGACGAACGTCAACTCCTGCCAGTAACGAGAGCCACGGACGAATGTTTTGCAGGTAGCTCGCCTCGCCGCCAGCCACGTTACGTTTCTCGCTCTGCTGAATCAGTCCATCGCCGAAGTCCGAGCGGAGGACAAGAGCGTAGTTCCTAAAGAAACCTGAGAAGGAGAATTGCCTGTGCTCACTCAGCTTCCAGTTGTCGGTTGCGACGAGGAGGAACGTGTGAGTGCGGTCGAGTTGTCGATTGTCTATCGTGTCGCCGGGAACAGGCACATCACTCGGGATCAAACCCGGAATGTAGGAAAATCCGTAGTAGCCGATGCCAAACAGCGTCAACTGATGTCTTCCCAAGCTGAACTGTCGTAATCCATTTAACTTGTACTGCTGTCGATGTTCGAGTCGATCCAAGAAACCGTTCCCGAAGGACGCCTCCACAGCTACCCACGCGTCCGTCGCCGGGTTGGAAGGACTCCAGCCTGCCATGATGTCTGCATCGCGGTAGTCGCCAGTGATCTGAACGAAGCTATTGAGGCGCGACCTTGGAACGTAGGAGGCAGCGAGGTCAACAGAATTGTTCCCTTGCCGAACATCGAATGCACCGCCATCCACAGTCACCGCTTCAATCGCGGACGGAATCAGAAAATTGGGATCGGCGTAGCCATTGCCGTGGGCATTGGCAGGCAAATTATTGGGGTACAGAAAGTCGCCAACCTGAAAATACTGAGCGATTGGTTCACCATGGTCGCCAGCAACACCCGGCGCAAAATATTGAGGAGCTTTAATTCCTCCCGATGCCGTTTCAATAGGAAGCCCCGGAATCGAAATTGGAGCGCCCGGTCGTCCGGGATTCGCGTCAAGCACTTGATCGTGAACAACAACACTTTGAGCCGGATCGGGAGTGAGAACGGAAGGTGCAGAAGCAATGACCGTAATCGCTTGCGAGACGGATGCCAGTTCTCGGAATTGCAGAGTGATCTGCTCTGATTCGCCGTTTGCGATGAAAACATCCGCGCTTATGGAGACAAATGATCGTTCAGCCGCCGTTAGTCGGTATCGACCCGGCTCAAGAGCGTCACAGATGAACCCTCCCTGCGAATCGCTCTTTATTTCGCGAATCACAACCCCTTCGTGGGTCAGCAGCTTCACATTTGCGGCGACGATGGAATTGCCACGAGGATCGAGAACCTTGCCCACTACTCGACCCAAGGCTGCGGCTGACGCATTCAGCGGGAAGGATAGAAGCAGTGTCAACGTGAGGACTGGCAATCGGACACGCCACGAAAAGACCATGTGACCTCAATCGCACACTCTGGCACTCCGAGCAAGATTAAAACGTCAGTTACCGAGAGCGGAGCCAACCGTTGGATTGAAAACTTCGACCGGACGATCAAACACAATTTTCATTTGGGTGTACTTCGGCAGAACCACATCGCGACCATGACGGGTCAACAAGAAAATGGTTGATGCACAGGTGGAAATGATTCTTGCAGTTCCGGCAGTCGAGGCGTCCGTTGCGGTCGAAACAAGAGCCTCAATTATGAGTTGTGTGCCGTCATCCACTTCTTTGGCGATACCCGCTGTAGTACCGATGTTGACTAGCATCCACGCTTTCCCCGGACGATCACCATGCATGCGCCCCTCTGCGTCAATCACCGTGTGGGAACGCTGACTGATTTGTGCCCCGGCAACCGAGGCTGCTATCGGACTGCCTATTCCACCGGGTAGGCTCATGTTCGTAAAGGTAAGGACGATGGAACCTGAGCGGCTGAGGGTACGCGGTGCCTGACTCTTCACCACCGTTCCCTCAAACAGAGTGCCTTCGGGTAAGAGAATTCTTGACTCCAGAAAAACAGGCTCGACGAGGCGTGCCTGAAAGCTATCGCCGGCATGGTTCTTCGAGGCGCTGATGTCACGCAAAAGAATCACCTTGGCTTCAGTTCCAGCCGGGATGGTCACTGATTCTGGTGGCGGTGTCGCGTTGACACTATTCGCGTTAGTTCGCATGCTCGCAACGAGGGTAATTACCGAGCCTAGTTCACGACGTGTTCTGTGGGGAGCATCAACCTCTGGCATCGCAGAGCTAGAGTTCTTCTTTGGTTTTGGTTCAACCTCAACTTCCTTGTTCACCGATACTACGGAAACCTCAAGGGGAACCTGACTACCATCAGGGTCGGTTACACTGGCGATGTGGAATACGGGCACTTGTTCGTGGCGCGGAGTGAAGGCTTTAATCACCCACGGCCAATGATCGTTAGGGGCACGGCGACGGCGGTCGAGCCGATCTACAGTGAGTCGAACCGCACTCAAGGCGGGAAAAACCTCGGCACCACCCGAATAAACATCTTGCATGAGCTTGCCCGAAACCTGATCTCCCGTTTTCTCCTTGGAGAGCTTTAGCGGCGAATCCAAACGAACCTTCAGGTACAGATCACGCGAGTCGACTGGTTGTGCAGAAACACTGTGCGACGAACTCACATCTTGAGCGGCAGACCAAATAGACGACAGCAGTAGAAGCGCCAGACTTAAACGAGTACGCGGAATCATAAGGTAAAGTGTCTCATGAGACTCGCCCGTGGCGGACGCGGTCGGCTATAGTGATCGGCTTGCGCCCGGAGTTGCGCCTCAATCCTCGTCCCGTCACGCTGAGCATGATCTGGCGGTAGTTTGATCTTAGAAACTTGCCGTGAGACGCATGGCAACACTGCGCGAAGGACCGATTGCGTTTCCAGAAAACAAGCCGCCGAAATCGATCACGTCCACGACATTGGTAAGATTTTGCCCATCGACCTGAAAGCGCATGTTTAACCGCTCGGACTTGTATATGTCCGCTTCCGCCGACGCACTTAACTGAAAGGTAGGGTAGATGCGACCTCTCGCGAAGTTAACGCGGTCGGCAACCTGCTGCCCGTATGTCTGGACTTCGTCAGCTATGCATTGGTCAAGAGTCAGGCTGGAATCGCACTGAAACTGAAACGGTAATCCGCTGTCGAATTGGACTCCTCCCGCAGCCGACAGGCGCGGTGCGACCTGATACCGCAGACGCCCTCGCACGGTGTTGCGCTGATCCTGTGACACCGGAAAATAGCCAGTAGTCGGTATAGAGGCACTTGCGCCGAGAAAGAGTCCTCCGGTCACCGGGTTCCACGCATTGCCAAGCTCATACGAATAACTCACAAATCCCGACAATCTCTTCCATTCTGGCAAATCAAGTTTAGCTTCGGCTCCGTAGATAGTCGCCTTGCGAAAAGCAATCGGGAAGCTAATAGTCGTGTTGTTGATCTGGTCGTCATCCGCGAAGTTGTTTACCACGCGTCGAAAATAGTTGCTGTCCAGTCTGATCTTGTCGAAAAAGACTTTAGTCAGTCCCGCTTCGTAGTAATTCCCCTCAGAAGGTTCGACTGGCAATTGGAGCGAGACGGGATTCAGCGTCGTGGCTACCGTGGAACTCGAAAGCAGCAGGTTCTCGAACGAGGGTGTCTGGAACACGCGGTCGTAAGAGAAATGGACGATCACGTTTGCCGAGGGAAAATAGCGCGAGATCGCGAGACGTGGACTCACGGCGTGGCGGTTGACCATAAGCTGGTAGTGATCCCAGCGAAGACCAGCATTGATCGTCCAGTTGCCCAAGCGAATCGAGTCTTGCACATAGACGGCCTGCTCCAGATCGGGGCGATGCGCCATGAAACTGAAGGTTAGAGGCGTGTTTGGATCAAACTGGGTTGGGTCGATGATGTTGTAGTTGAAATTCTCGTGAAGGAACAGGTTGTCCGATTCCACTCCCGCCTTGATCTCATGGCGGCTGTGGCTGATTGTGACGTTACCTGTGAAATACCCTTCGCGAAAGCGGTTATGTTGGAGGATTTCGATGGGCGTCGAATTTGTGTTGGAGTAGAAGTCGTTGGCATTGTCTCGTACCATGCCTTTCAGATCAGCCAATACGTTGGACGAGAAGGTGTGCTGGTACGAGACGATACCCATCGTCTCTAGATTGTCTGCTGTCTGTAGTTGGCCTGCGGCTTGCTGCACCTGCTCGTTGGGAAGCTCATAACGGGAAAGTTCGTGGCGGACGCTTAGGCTGAGGCGGTCTTTCGGCGTCAAATCGCGCTGGTAGTTCGCTGAAAAATCTCCGAGCGTGCCACGGTTAGTGTAGTTTTCGACGACGACAGGATTGAGGTAGTGACTCGTCATGCCGCCACTGGCACTGGCTCCGAGAGTGTTCTTGCCCCACGCGTATTGCCCCTGCGCAAAGGCTCCAGCCGAGTCGAAGCTGCCGCCTGAAAGCACAGCGCCCGTCCTTTTGCTACAAATGCGGTCGTCCGTATCCTTGGATGGAGGATCGTCTGCAAACCGCCAAAGAACTCCTCGACCACGACGACAAGTTGTCGCTCGAAGAGCGGGAGAAGCTGTGGGGCTTGTTGCAGTACGTGATGTCCGATCCCAAGTCGGACTTGGTTCCTGCGAAAAAGAAGCTGATCGAGATTAGCCTCGCCAAAGCTGCGGCGGCGACACAAGACTTCGTGACGACCTTACTGGCAAAGTATGCTGCCGAGATGTCGAAACCTTGAGCGGTAGTTGGCCGAAATTGTTCGGAGCCAGCGTATTTCAGAAAAGTCCACATCTGCGCACGGGAATCCCCGATGGCCGACAGCAGTCGCCTCACTTACAGTAGGAGCGGCATTCTTCGCCTTGTGGTTTTGGCTCCTACCACGATGGCTGGATTTCCGCGTGGAAATGGCAGGCACCGCACGTTGGCGGTGGCTGGCGGCGGTCCCATCCGTGCTGGGATTTGCCGTTGCGCTACGGTGCGTATGGGACTTCGGATGGACGGGGCGCGGCACGCCTGCCCCGGTCGCTCCTCCGCAGCGACTGGTAGTGGTCGGCTTCTACCGCCACGTGCGGAACCCCATGTACGTCGGCTTCGCGGCGGGCTGGATCGCGCTATGGGTAATGCGGATCGAGAATGGTGAGCCCGTGGTTGCTCGTTTCAGAGGGCGAAACGGGAAGGTATCTTCGATGGTTTTTCTTGACGGCGCTTCGGTGATGCACACAGACGGAGTAGAGATGCTGCCAGAACAACACGCAGTGTACTCGTTGCATTACAACTACGGCAGTAACGGGAAACTGCGGGAGTGCACTGGTGAGGCATACCAGTGGAATCCTGATACAAAGCTCTTCGATTATAAGCATCGACTGGGCAAGAAACTCACGCGGGATACCTGTCGCAAGGTTCCGCAACATAATTGAAGACCTTCACCCAATACGACCCGCTGACCGACGCCGAACTTGACCGCCTCGGAGAATTCCTGAAGGGCTGCAAAGGGCGGCGAGGCCATGGAGTCCCAGTGTGCAGACGAGATTGTTATTGAGCGGGAGAACCTTTGAGAAATCGCAGGGCTCGCAGGGCCTCGCTCATCGCTACCTGCTCCGGCTCATGGCCAACCTCAGCGACCAGCACTTGCAGTCGGTTG
>Ga0209517_10007524_pt1 | contig 13013 bp, 10 predicted proteins | sample PeaSoiMetSII2010_FD_187695 | JGI IMG/M metagenome (GOLD analysis project Ga0209517, IMG submission 187695) | Peat soil microbial communities from Weissenstadt, Germany - SII-2010 (SPAdes) (version 2) | ecosystem: Environmental > Terrestrial > Soil > Wetlands > Peat | place: Germany...
TCGCCGAAGGGCCCCGCAGCCCCTTCTTCCTGTTTTTCTTCTTCGTGCTGGCCGCGGCCGCCTACCGCTGGGGCCTCTGGGAGACGCTGGGCACTGCTGCCGCCGAAGTGGCGCTGCTGTGGATTGAGTGCTTTGTCCTTTTCCACGGCTGGCTGAGTCCGAGTGGTTCGCCGGCGCTGAGACAGTTCCTCGGTTTGCGCGTAAACCTGCCTGAGTTCGAGCCGCAGCGCTTGTTCATGCTCTCGATCTACCTGATCGTGATGGGGCTGCTGCTGGGCTACCTGGCCGAGCAGCAAAAACACCTGCGGGCGGAAAAAGCCGTCGTCACCGGTTTCTTGTCCCGAGTACGCGTGGAAGACGGACTCACCGGAACCATGGAGAAGATCTTCCAGGAAACGATGTCCATGTACGGCGCGTCCCGCGTGGTTGTCGCGTCCCAAGAATCTCACAGCCACCGTGTCTTCCTGGGAGAGTTGAACAACTCCAGAAACGGGCCGCCCAGCGAGTTCCGCTGGCTGGATGCCAAGCCGGCGGACGCGAAGACCTATCTGGACGGCTTTCCCAGCGAAGTTTGCCATGCCTCGGGTGACGGAGACGGCTGGTCCATCCTTGCGCTCGATCACGACGGCAACCATCTGACCACAGTCAATCCCGCGGCCATTTCCCAACTGCGGCAAGTCCAGAAGTTCGGCTCGCTGATTACGGTGGCTTTTCTGTTCGGAGAAGACTGGAGAGGACGCGTCTTCCTGTTCAACCCGTCGTGGCGCGGCGAAAAACAGGAGGAACTTCGTTTTCTGTTGAACCTCGTGCAGTTGGTTGGGCCGGCGATTTACAACGTCTACCTCTTGCACCGGCTGCGTCGCCGCGCCAGCGCCGCCGAGCGCGCCCGTGTAGCGCGGGAACTCCACGATGGGGCCGTGCAGTCGCTGATTGCGGTCGAGATGCAGGTGGACGTGCTGCGCCGGCAAGCCCAGGCCAAGCGGCCCATCGGGGAAGAGTTGGGCCGGATCCAGGGACTTCTGCGCGAGGAAGTGCTCAAGCTCCGCGAACTGATGCAGCAAATGAAAGCCATTGACGTAGATGCGCAGCGGCTGCTCGGAGTCTTGAACGATACGGTCGAACGTTTCCAGCGGGAGACGGGCATCAGCGCGCGCTTCGTAACCGATCTCGAGGATTTGGACATGCCGCAGCGCGTGTGCCGGGAACTTCTCCACATCGTGCAGGAAGGATTGGTCAACGTGAGAAAGCACAGCGGCGCGCGCCACGTCCTGGTGCGTCTGGGATCCAGCCGCGACAAATGGAATCTTACGATCGAGGACGATGGCAAAGGTTTCCCCTTTGCCGGGCGGCTCGACCACGATCTCATGGAAGAGGTTGGCAAAGGGCCTATGATCATTAAGGAACGAGTCGGTTTGATTGCCGGCGAACTCACTGTAGAATCAAGTCCCGGAAAAGGAACGCGCCTGGAGATTACCGTGCCGCGCGGCGAGGAAGTGCCCCATGAATTTTAGGAAGGTGCAAACCGTTCGCATTCTGATAGCCGATGACCACCCCATTTTCCGCGATGGTCTGCGACGGTTGCTGGAAGCTGAAGAAGACCTCAAGGTTTTGGGGGAGGCTGCTGACGGTGCCGAAGCGGTGAAACTGGCGCGGCAGCTGAAGCCCGACATTCTGCTGCTGGATCTGGCCATGCCCAAGCATCCCGGGCTGGAGGCTTTGCGGGATCTGAGCGTCGCGCCCAGCGCTGCCCCGGTGCGAGTGATCCTGCTGACGGCTGCGGCGGAGAAGAGTCAGATCGTGGAAGCGCTGCAATTGGGAGCGCGCGGAGTTGTGCTCAAGGATTCCGCCACTCAGCTGTTGTTGAAGGCCATCCACACCGTGATGGCGGGAGAATACTGGGTGGGACGGGAAAGCGTGTCCAATCTGGTGCAGTACCTGCGCACGCTGATGCAGTCCTCCAGTGACGAGGCGCGGCAGAAGAAATTTGGCCTCACGCCGCGCGAACTGGAGATTGTTTCGGCCGTCGTCGCCGGATACGCCAACAAGGAAATCGCCGAGTATTTCAAGATCAGCGAGGACACGGTAAAACATCACCTTAGTAACATCTTCGACAAACTGGGGGTTTCAACCCGGCTGGAACTAGCTTTGTTTGCAGTCAATCAAGCCCTGCCGTTGAAGAGCATTGCCTGAAATCCCGGTTCTCGGCCTGCGGCCTCGATCCAGTGGCACATCGGTGCCATTGGCGAGCGCGCGGCCAGCTACTATCATCTTCGGTTAGGACCATCCCCAAAATTGGTGTGGGTAGAACGCTGACAATCCCCGATTGGTTAGTTCTAGCCAGAAAAGAGGGAGACGGTGGCGAAACTGCTACAGCAACTCTGGAACGATGAGCGGGGCCAGGATATCGCCGAATACGCCGTGATGCTGGCGGTTATTCTAGTGATTGTCATCGGCACCGTACGCCTCATCGGCTCCAATGCCAACAACGTCTTCTCGCAAGTTGGCAGCGCTATTCAGTAATCACTCCCGCAAATCCCCCGTAGCAGGCGGCACGGAATACGTGTCGCGCGTCAGCTTCGCGCAAAGAACTATTTTTGCTCGGGCGCGGCCGGCGGTGGTGTGGCTGGCGCAGGCGTCGTCAGCGCCATCTTCTCCGCGCCTCCGGTGGACAACCGCGTCAGGTGGGGAAAGAACGGAGTGATCTCGAACTCCATCTTCTCGTTCGCCGAGGTCAAGGCCACAGCTTTGGCTTTGGACAATTCCACCTGATCGGTCCAGGGATCGAGTTTGATGCGTCCGCCCAAGGGCAGGGCCGCAATCTGGTCGAGCTTCTTTTCGTCGAGCGCCGGGGCCGAGGCCAGCAGGCCCGACATGCGGACGCTCTTGCCCTCTGCCATGCTGTTGCCCAAGTGAGGCCGAATCAAATTCGGCAAGTCGGGCGCCTTCTGCTGCAGCGCCTTCAGGAACAACCCGGCGTTGCCCAGCTTGTCCTTATAGGGTGAGTTCTTCAGCAGTTCCAGAGCTTTGGTGTCGGCTGCTTCCTCGTCTGCCGGCCTGCGCTTGAAGTCGAGACGCTTAAACGAGTCCTCATCGGGGAAGAACATCTTGTCATCGAAAGCGAGAGTGGTATCGACGCGGTGCCCCAGCACAATGTGGCTGAGTTCGTGGGCCAGAACCATGGCGAGGGAGGCTTCATCGGGGAGCACGTCCAGCAGACCACGGCTTATGACGATGGTGTGTCCGATGGTGAAAGACTCCAGGGGCGCGGTCAACAACACGCGGCAATGCAAGTCGCCCTGCAAATCGATGTTGTTGGTAAGCAGCAGATTGTTGACCACTGTGCACAGGATCTTGTCGAGATCTCCCGGAGGCGCAAGCAAGCCGATCTTCTGCAACCGCTCTACCACGTTCTCTTCGGCCTGCCTCTCCCACATTCGCTCGGCCATCACAGGAGTCGCGTCGGCAGCGGTCTCGCTCTGGTCCTTCACCGATTGCGGCGAGTCAACCAGAATCTGGGTGAACTCCTCGGTCTTGTTCAGACCCTTGAGGTCGTAGCCCCAAAGCCGCGTCTGTGCCTTGAAATGCAGAGTATGGGTCAGGCCCGTCTTCAGGTCCGACTCTTCGGTGTAGATGTAGGCCGGCAGCCAAGTTCCAGGACGCAGGTTCAGCCGCCAGCTGTCAAAGTGGAAAAAGAAATTGATCTTGGGATGGGGAGAATAGGTTCCGTTGAAGCGGACGATGTTGTAGTCCTGGTCTTCCACCCAGATCCTGCCCATGAAACGCGCGGTCTTGTCGCCCTCCTTGGGCTGCACGTCAATGACGAGACAGCGGACGTCCCCGAGGAATTCGCGGCGCACGAAAGTGAAGTTGTAGTACCTCTTCTGAAAGTCGGTGTCGATTACGACCATCTGGGCGAAACCCAGGGGAAGGAAATGCAGCGAGTAGACTCCGGTCAGCTTGGCCAGCGCGCGATGGCCGAATCCCGGCTGGCCCACGAAGGAGGTATCCTCCGGGCCCTCGGACATGTCGAGGCGGCCGAGAAAATACTTGTCTTTGACCGGGACCGGATTCCCCGAGCTGTCGTTTTTCAGGTCCTGCAGGTAGGTTTCCACCAGGGGATGCATGTGGCGCATTTGCGCCAGAAAAAGGTGTTCTCGCTGCACCACCCGATCCACCACCTCGTTGAGAGTGAGGCTGGGAGCCGGCTGTGGGGCCGGGGTCTGCGTGGCGGCGCCTGAAGCTGGGCTTGAACTTTGACCCGGAGGTGACGCGGGAGCAGGCGAATCCTGAGCCGCTACCAGCAAAAAGCAAGCCAGCAGAATGAAAAGCAATACCGAGCCCGACCGAACCATTCGCATAGGAACCTTCACGTTGGGATCACGCCAATTGGAAAATGATATGCAGCACCGCGGTTGAGTCCGAGGGCTGGCCATCCTGGAGAGCGGGTTTGAACCGAATCTGCTGGGCGGCGCGTACCGCCGCGTCGTCCAGCCCGTATCCCAGCCCGCGGACTACGCGCAACACCTGTATTTTCCCCGTCGCCCCAAACACTACTTCGAGAAGCACCTCGCCCTCGATGTGTTTGGCGCGAGCCTCATCAGTGTAGATGGGCGTGGGCTTGGAGATAATTTCCGCCGGCGTAATTCTGGCCGCCGCGGCCGGACGCGACTGCACCGTGGGAGGCGCGGGAACATCGGCATCGCCAAAGCCAGCCTGTTGCACTTTGCCCCGGGGAGCGGAAGGGCGCTCCACGGCAACGCCGCCTCCAAATCCGGTGCTCGCCACTACGCCACGTGCGCCGTTGGCGCCTCCGGTTCCATTGCCATAACCCGGTCCGGTGGGCAGATCAAAGCCGCCGGACTGCGCAATGTTCACGGGCGATTTTCCTGTATTGAGTTTCGCAGGGACACCGTTCGGATCGCCAAAGCCGCCGGTCTGCACCTGCGCCGCCGGGCGCTCGATCGTCTGCGGCGCCGAGCTTCCAGTCGAGAACACATTAGTTCGGACTGCCTTTGGAATTACGGGCGCGGTCGACGGCGGCAAATTGTCCAGCTTCTTCGGCGCAATCTTCACTTCGGGAACCGGCGTATCTTCTACTGCTTTTGGTTTGGGCCGCGGCTGAGGCGCGGGCAGACGCAGAGCCGCTGGCGGTGGGTCGACCTCCGCCACCAGAACCGGCTTGGGCAGTTGACGTTGCGGCGCATGGTTGACCGGGACGGGCGTCGGCGCCAGTTCGATCGCATGATAATCGCGCCTCGGCGGATCAAGAATTTCGGGCTGGAGAAGAGGGATCCAGACAAGAACCGCGATCACAATGGACTGTACGCCATAGCTGAGGACGAACTCAGACCACGGCTTTCTCCACTGGGGAAGTGAAGAGAATAGGTAAGGTTCCGATACAGAACGTCCCATAATCAGTTCTAGCCGTTATCAGTTACAACACCGGCCAGGCTGCAAAAGTTTTTCGTTCGTATTGTTGAATAGCGGAAATCCTGGGAGTCAGGACTTAGGCTAAGTCTACTACTGCCACCCCCATCCATGCACGACAGAGGCCACTCCGTAAGCTCAGGATAAGGCGGTAAACCACGGCGCGTCAATGTCTTGCGAGAGTCCTGAGAGAGAGCGACCGAGCCCCCTCGCCGGGCCATGCAAAAAACTACATCTGGCGGGGACAGATTTCCCATGCTGCCCGCCGGCGCCGGGCTTGGGGAGGGCGGGTTTCAGCAGCGTACGATCTTGTCGCTTTGGATTCCACGCGTGGCGTTGCGCGTGTCCACCACCAGCTGCGATTCCTGAACAATGCGGCGATAGTCGTAATCGGAGTGGTCAGTCACAATGACGACGCAGTCAAATTGCCCCAGATCCTTTAGCTCGGTGCATTTCAGCTGCAGGTCGTATTTCCGGCCTTTTCCGATGACCGGGAAGTAGGGATCGTTGTAGCTGACCTGGGCCCCATCTTTTTGCAGCAGCTCGATGATGGTGAGAGCGGGCGACTCGCGCAGATCGTCGATGTCTTTCTTGTAAGCCACGCCCAACACCAGGATGCGCGCGCCATTGAGCGCCTTCTTGTGGCGGTTCAGCGCACTACCCACCGACGCTAGAACGTGATACGGCATGTTGATGTTAATCTCGCCCGCGAGTTCGATGAAGCGGGTGCGGAAGTCCCACTCTTTGGCCTTCCACGAGAGATAGAACGGGTCAACCGGAATGCAGTGCCCGCCCAGGCCCGGCCCCGGATAGAACGGGTGAAAGCCAAAAGGCTTGGTTGAGGCGGCCTCGATGACTTCCCAAATGTCTATTCCCATGCGCAGACAAAGCAGCTTGAGTTCGTTGACCAGAGCGATGTTCACGCAGCGGTAGATGTTTTCCAGCAGCTTGGTCATCTCTGCCGCGGCGGGCGACGAGACTGGGACGGTGCGATTGAAGATCGACCCGTAGAGTGCGCCCGCGAGTTGCGACGCCAGCGGGTTCAACCCGCCCACCACCTTGGGAATGTCGCGGCGCGCCACGGTCGTGTTGCCGGGGTCTTCGCGCTCGGGAGAGAAAGCGACAAAAAACTCCTTGCCCGTGGATTGATCGCCGCGCGCGGCTCGGAGTCCAGCCCGGTTCTCCTTTTCCAGGATCGGAACCATGACTTCTTCCGTGGTGCCGGGATAAGTTGTGCTTTCCAGCACGACCAAATGGCCGGCACGCAGGTGGGGAGCGATGGAGTGCGTCGTGTCGGTGATGAAGCTGAGGTCGGGCTCGTGATACTCGTCCAGCGGGGTCGGAACGCAAATGATAATGGCGTCCATCGCGCCCAGTTGCGAATAGTCCGAGGTGGCGGAAAAGCCCTGCGCGCGCGCTCCCTGGATTTCTTCGGCGGAGATGCGGTAGATATAAGAGCCTCCCCGGTTGAGCGTCTCAACTTTGCGGGCGTCAATATCAAAACCGGTGACGGAGAACTTCTGCTCGCTGTAGAGCAGTGCCAGGGGAAGCCCAACGTAACCCATGCCAATGATGGCTACGCGGGCCTCGCGCTGCCGTATCTTGTTCATGAACTGATCAAAGGTGGTCTCTGCGGCGGAGTAAGCTGTCATGAAGGAATTCCGAGATGAGTCAGAGATATGCTGCGACAACTATTTATTTTAACATGCGGCCGTGGAGCAGCTTCCGCGGAATGAGGAAGGGCAGAGCACCCAAATCGCCGAAGCCAGATTGCAAATTACGGATGTGATCGCCGCAGTGCCTGAAATCTGACTTCTGAAATCTGATTTCTGACTTCTTGCTGCATGCGCTTTGAAAGCGCGGATCTGATCCATTGATAGCCAACACGATGATGGCCAACACGAAAACGAGCAAGCGCACCTGGATCTTCGCAGCGATCATTCTGGCGGCGCTCTTGGTGGTGTTTGCTTCCAATGCGGGCCGGGTGTTGGTCGTAGACACTCCCGAGCGCTCGGACGTGATCCTGGTTCTGGCAGGAGAGACGGATCGCCGGCCGGCTCGTGCCCTGGAGTTGCTGGACCAGGGCTATGCCCGCCGGGTGGTGATGGATGTGCCCGCGGCCGCCAGAATCTACCAATTTACGCAGGTCCAACTAGCTGAGCAGTACGTGCAGCATCTTCCGCAGGGCGCCTCGATCGCGATCTGTCCCATCGCAGGACTCTCGACGCGGGATGAAGCCCGCGACGCCGAGAAATGCCTGGCCCGCGAAGAGGGCAACCGGATTCTGATCGTCACTTCCGATTTCCACACGCGCCGCGCCCTCAGCATTTTTCGCCACGAGATTCCGGGGAAATCCTTTGCCGTCGCTGCGGCCTACGATGACACGCAGTTCGGGACCCGGTGGTGGAGGCACCGGGAGTGGGCCAAGACCTGCCTGTATGAGTGGCTGCGCCTCCTCTGGTGGAACGCCGTGGACCGGTGGCGGTGAGCCAAACGCCCGCCCACAGCGGTATGCGGCATTAAAGTGCCGCATGAGTTTTCCACCGGAAAACGACTTCCCCAGCACAATAGGCATTGACTGGCAACAATCAGGAAGGTAGGATTCCCAGCAGGGTCACCAAAACAGTTATTAACGGAGTGTGGGAATGGGCAGGCGCGTTTTCCGCAGGATGGTGAGTTACGTGCTTCTATTCCTGTTCCCCGCGGCCATGTTTGCCGCGGATTCCAATGCTGCCATGCTATACACCAACGGGGCTGCCTGGGTAAACGGCGCTCATGTTCCGCGTTCCTCCTCCGCCATCTTCTCGGGCGATCTTTTGCAGACCCGTTACGACTCCGTGGCCAATATCAACGAGCCGGGCTCGAGTATCACGGTGCAGTCCGATTCTCTGGTGCAGTTTGAGGGCGCGTCGGTGCGGATCGAGCACGGAGGGGTGACGGTTTCCACCTCGAAGGAAGTGGCTACCACTGCCGGAGATGTGAAGGTGACGCCCGCTTCTTTCTCGTGGACCGAATTCAACGTAGTGGACGTGGATGGAACTGTGCATATCGCCGCGCGCAAGGGCGACCTTACGATCAGCGATGGCAATGATGTCTTCACGCTCGCGCAAGGCCAGGAAACAACCCGCGCCGAAACTTCCAGCGACACCGACAAGGACAGCAAGGACGCTAAAAAGAAAAACAGGAAGCGTGCCGCCGGGGCTGCTCCGGCTGCCGGGGGCGGAATTCTGAATTCTCCGCTCGCGGTCGGGATTGGCGGGGCTGCCATTGCGGGTGTCGCCGCCTGGGTGTTGATCAAGACCGACAACCCGGCGAGCCCGAGCAAGCCCTAATCTTGCAGGGCGCTCTGAATGGAAAAATGCCGGTGCCGCTCGGCAGCGGGAATCACCTATCAGCGCAAATGCTGGGCATGCTGGTGTGCCCGCGAGACAAGCAACCCCTCTCCGAAGACACCTCGGGTTTACTCTGCGCCCAGGGTCACCGCTACGCGGTGATTGAAGGCATCCCCATCCTGCTGGTCTCGGAGGCGGAACAGACTCACATTGAGGGCACGCGCGCTCTCCTGCTTGCCGAGAGCAAAGACACCTCATCGCTGCCTCAGTTTCGCGTGGCTGAGGGCGAGATTGACCCGTTCGTGCAGAATGCCATCGGCGCAACCAACGGCGGTCTGTATCAGCATCTGGTGGGGAAACTCAAGGAGTATCCCATCCCCCATCTGCGGCTTCCTGCTGGCAATAACAGTCTGTTTCTGGAGGTTGGCTGTAACTGGGGACGCTGGTGTCTGGCCGCGGCGGCCTCCGGATATCGGCCGGTCGGCATCGATCCGTCGTTGAAGGCGATCCGGGCGGCCAACCGTGTGGCGCGGCAGTTGCGAGTCGAAGCCGACTATGTGGTGGGTGACAGCCGCTTCCTGCCTTTTCGCGACGGATTCTTTGAACAGGTTTTTTCCTACAGCGTTCTGCAGCATCTTTCGAAGCCCAACGCGCGTGACAGCCTGGGAGAAATGCGCCGCGTGTTGCGCGCCGGCGGCAGCGCCCTGGTGCAAATGCCCAACGTTTTCGGAGTGCGCTGCCTGTATCACCAAGTCCGGCGTGGGTTCCGGGAGGCGCGCGATTTCGAGGTGCGCTACTGGAAACCGGCAGAACTATTGGCGGCATTCACGGCCGGCATCGGCCCGTCGGAACTGTCGGTGGATGGATACTTCTCACTCAACGTGCAGGTCAGCGACCTTCGTTTTCTACCTGCCAGGTACAGGGCGCTGGTTCGCGCATCGGAAGGACTGCGCAGACTCAGCGAATATGTTCCTGCCCTCGTAAAGGTCGCAGACAGCTTGTACATTCATTCCCAGCGGGCCGGGCAGGAGAGCGGTGAACAAGTTCCCGAAAAGCCGTCTGGTTAACCCGGCGGCTGCCTACCTATCACAGCGCTGAGAAGCCTGCCCTGAGCGGAGTCGAAGGAGGGTGCGCCACGCCAAAACCCGGACGGGGCGAAAGAAAAAAAAGGGCTAACCCACTTCCGAGGCGGGGACCACTTCCTCCGGCGCACTGGGTTCTGGTTTGCGCTTGAGCGCGCGCTGCAGCAGCGGGGGCGCAGCAGCGATCGTGCAAAAGACGTAGAACAGCGCAGCGTTGGCGGGAATCTGGAGATTGAAGTCGAACAAGCTGTGTACCAGGATTCCGGTGAAACCAAGCATGCAGGCCAGAGTGACCGCGCCGCTCACGTCCGATGTCCAGTTCCCGATCTTGCGCAGCGCCGTGCGGTAAAGCACGATCAGGAACCAGACCATCACGCCGAAACCCAGCAGCCCCATCTCCACCAGCAGTTGCGCATAATCGTTGTGCGCCTCATTGACGAAGAAGTTGGTGTAGAAGGAGCGGAATTGAGGGTAAACCACGGGGAAAGTTCTCAATCCCCAGCCCGTGATGGGTTTCTGGCCGAACATGCGCAGGGCATCGCGGTCAATAGAAAGCCGGACTCCCCCGGATATCTCGCTGCGCACTTCGGTAGAGATGCTGGAGACGCGTTCGGTGACCTGTGAACCGCCCAGCCAGACCAGCATGCCAACCAGCACGCCAGCAAACGCCGCCACGCTGAGGGCGATGCGGACGCGCTTCTTGTAGCGAAAAAGAATGATTGCGAGGATGGCGAACTCGACCGCGATGGCCAGCATTCCCCCGCGGGAGCCGCTCAGGAATACAGTGGTGGTCATGATTGCCGCAGCGATACCGGCCGCAGTGCGCTCCTTGTGGTGGACCATGTGGGTAAGCGACAGGACTAGAGGAATGGGCATGAGCAGTTCCATCAGGCCCGCGTAATGGTTGTGATTCACGTAGGAGCCGTAAATCCAGCCGCCCAGACGCGGCTGGCGAATCCAGAGCAGCTTGCCGTTGGGAGCGATGCCTTGCACCAGCGCCAAACCCGCCAAGGTGAAGCCATAAAGAACAAAAATCAGCGCAAGCTGGCGCGCCTGCGAGCTGCGCAGCAGGGTCTGGCTGGCAAGAAAGCAGAGCATGGCGTAGGCGCAGTACAGCAACGCGCCCGAGACCGTATCATGCAGGTACGCGCTCCTCCGGGCCACGATCTGAAGCAGGATCAGGATGCCGAACGCGGTCATGGGAAGGAACAGCGGATTCCACTGGAGGTTCAATTCGCCGTCGAGCCACTGTTTCGCGAACCAGAGGAGTACGAGAAGCAGGGAACTGATCTCGAGGACAAAAATGGACCAGGGTTCGACCGCTCCGAAAGCAACGGGGCCGAACAGTAACACGCCGAAGGTTCCGTAAAGCAGAACCTTGCCCATCTGCTCCGACAGCAGGCGCAAGTCTATTTCCCGGCTGGTCTTGTGAGCTTCCCTGTGTCTGTGAGCGGCCATGAATTGATGTGTTCTTCCCGGGCAGACGCTACGACGCTTTCTTGACGAGATGAAAATCGTCGATCCAGAGCTTACCACGGATGGGACTGCCCGCCGGAAGCCGCCGGACATGGAGTGCGACCAATTTACAGTCGGAACCGGTGCTGAACTCTCCCTCCACTGACTTCCAGAATCCCGCCTCTGTTAGTTCGTCGCTGTCGTAATAGACGTTCGGGCTGTACGCGTCTTGAACTGTCAAATGCAGGCCGCCGGCGCCATTCAGTTCTCCACTCTTATAGAAGGCGGAGAGCTGGTAGGTAGTGTTGGGCTGCACCGCGATCAGCTGGTAGATGCCAGCGTCGCTGATCCCTGACCCGTCAAAGGTAATCAGCAGCGAGCGTTGCCCAGCGTGAGAGCCGCTGGAATCGAGCGTCAGACTTACGCTGGACTGCTTCTGATACTGCCAGTCGAAGCCGCCGTTCAGAACGTTCAGACTGAAGTTGCCATTTACGATCAGATTGCCCGGTGATGGCAGATAAGAAGAGAGCCCGAAGCGGCCGGCCGCCTGCTGCCAGACCAGGACCGCCTGATCGACCTCTCGGCGCAGGATCAGAAAACGGATGTAGTCATAGACACAGCGCTTCTCGAAGGGCTGATTGCTCCGTATCAGCGCATCCCATATCTTGAAACTGGCGGCGGTTTCTTGCTTGATCTGCTGCTGCAGGAGTTCCACGTCGACGTCGGCGGTTGGCTGGGCGATCTTCCTGACCAGAAGGTCGACATCCTTCTCGAACAAAGTTAGGAACGCAAGATAAGCGTTGGCATTCTGCGGAACCACGACGCGCAAAAGGGCGTCCACATCCGGCTCGATCCGCCAGCAGAACTGGACCGCCATGGCGACCAAGGATGAATCGTTATCATTGGCCATGACGATACTGAATTCACGCAGGGCTTTCTCATTTGCGCCTTGAACCAGATAGAGATTGGCGGCCTCCCAAGCCACGTCCGGGGTCATGGGATCGGCGTGGATGGCCTGTTCCAGCGCGGCAGTCTGATTCGCCGTGTCTCCCAGAACCTGATAAGCGCCGGCCAAGTCGAACCAGAAGCTGGCCGAATGCGGATTGAGCGCCACCGCCGCGCGGTAGTGCTCCAGCGCACTGACGGGATCGCGCGCCACCAAGTCATAGTACCGCCCCACATGGTTGCGATATTCGGCGTTGCCCGAGTCCAGCCGGGCGGCCCACTTCAAACTTGTCAGCTCGGGACGGCTGCCCAGCCAGGTGGCAACAAACTCGCGTGCCGCGGCGCCCGTATAAAGGGCTGCCAGCGCAATCACGAGGGCGGCTACGGTCCGCTTTCGGGCGGGTGTGTGAAGAGCGATCTTCATGTCATAAGGCGGGAGAAGTCCCGCTAAGCGCTGCTGGATGAGGGCGAAGGAACATTTTCGCTATCGTCGTCCCCGGCGTCATGATGGGATGAATCCCCATCCTGGTAGTAGCGGGAATACTTGCCCTGATACTCGTAATAGTAGTAGTAGTCCGGAGAACTCAGGTCTACAGCGTTGAGCAGAACCCCAACTACTTTGGCGTTGACGCGGGCAAGAATGTCGCGCGCCCGCCGCAGAGCCTGCTTGGTGGTATGGCCGGAACGGATGACGAGCACGACGGCGTCGGCCCGCTGCGAAAGAACGACCGCGTCGGTGACAGACAGCGAAGGCGGCGTATCCAGGACGATG
>Ga0209517_10007525_pt1 | contig 13012 bp, 14 predicted proteins | sample PeaSoiMetSII2010_FD_187695 | JGI IMG/M metagenome (GOLD analysis project Ga0209517, IMG submission 187695) | Peat soil microbial communities from Weissenstadt, Germany - SII-2010 (SPAdes) (version 2) | ecosystem: Environmental > Terrestrial > Soil > Wetlands > Peat | place: Germany...
CGACCATCCGCTTTTTTTTGTCCGCAGACATGCAGGATTCTGGGCGACAGCCTTCCGGCTTGGCCGAGTCCCCGAGCTTAGGTGGATCGAGATTCCACTGGCTTACTGGCTGGCGATTTCCCGGCAGGTGCAGTCGAAGGGGGTGTTCTGGGCGATCGCGGAAGGGGCAATCGCGGCTGCCAGCGCCATCTTGTTCAAACAGGGCCGCTGGAAAAAGCAGAAAATCTGACGCCGCGGCGCCTCACTCCAAGCGAAAACTGGGGCGGGAGGAACGGTTTCGAACCGTCATCTCCGGGATGGAGCCCCGGCGCATTGCCGTGGTTATGCTACTCCCGCGTACGGAATGTTTAAAACCGAGGCACCAAGGTATTGCATGGTGCTTCTTCTGTCAATAGAACTCCCCCGCGAATGCGCCCAGACTTGCCAATTTGGCACCGGTGTTCGAGCGGACTTATCGAACGCCGCTCTTATCCGCGCCCCACTATCGCGCCCGGGCCAGAACCAGCGTCACATCATCTGGCTGCTCATTATCGCCGATCCAGTTATCTACCGCCAGCGTCACAATCTGGCTGATCTCGGGCAGAGGCAGTTCGCGGTTGTCGCGGACCAGGTCAATGAGCCGCTGCTCACCGAATTCCCCAAAATCATTTTCCGGCTCGGTTACGCCGTCGCTATAAGCCAGAAAAATCTCGCCCGGCTGCATTTCGACTGCGCCCTCGGCATAACTCATATGATCGAACAGGCCGACCACGGTTCCCCCGGCTTCCAACCGCCGGATCGAGCCATCGGTCGCGATCAGAATGGGAGGCAGGTGTCCGCCGTTGCTGTAGGTCAGGCGATGCGAGCGCCCGTCATAGACTCCCAAGAAGAGCGTGGCGTACTTCTCCGGCGGCGTGCTTTCGTAAAGCTGATGATTGAGCAGGCTGAGCAGCGCTCCAGGAGAAACTTCCACCCCCTCGGGCCACGCCGCCAGCACCCGGCCCGCTCCCGCCACCGCGCCCACGGCCACCGGCTCCCGCATCTGGGGCAGATTCTCCACGCTGTAAGCGCGCACCGCCGAGTGGATGGTCGCCATCAGCAACGCGGCCGAAATTCCTTTTCCGCTGATGTCGCCTACCGCCAGAATCAGCTTGTGCGAACTGGCCGTCAGAAAGTCGTAATAGTCTCCGCTGACCGTGCGCGCGGGACGGCAGAAGCCATGCACTTCGAGCGACTCCAGTTCCGAAACCTGGCGCGGGAACAACTGCGCCTGCACTTCCTGCGCGATCGCCAGCTCGTTCTCCAGCCGCTGCTTTTCCTTTTGCTCCAGAATCAGCTTCTCGATCGAGGCCGTCATCGAGTTGAACGAGATCGCCAGATCCGCCAGCTGGTCGCTCGATTTCACTGGGATACGGTGGCTGAAGTCGCCGCGGTCCACATGCTTGGTGGCTTCGTGCAACTGTGCCACCGCCGCCGTCACGGTGCGCGTCATGCGCGTGCCGATGATCAGCGCAATCAGCTCGATGATGGCGAAGAATGCAGCAACCACGATCAGAGCATCCACCACGTACCCGGCAAATTCGCCTAGCGCCGCAAACAAATGCCCGTAGAGCTTGGAGGGCCGGGTCCTCACTTTCAGCAGTATGTCCCGCCCTATCGTCGCCCCCGAATTCCAATCGACAGCCTGCAGCGGGGTAACGAAAGGGATCTCCTGATCCATGAAACCTGTGGGCTGCGGGGAGCTGCCGACCGTGAAAGTCGAAGACAGAATCTCGGATGAGCGCTGGTCGCCGGAACTCTGGCTGATGACTATGCCGTTCTTATTGTTCGCGTTATAAGAGAAGGACGTCTTTACGCCGGAACCTGCCGCGGCGGGTGGGATGGGTCCGGCTGGTTCGTCGGGCGCGACATCGCTGTAGAGAGTGATCTCCCCCAGGTCTTCGGCGATTTTCGCCACCAGAGCTTGGTCCAGAGGTTCGCTCGTAACCACGGTCAGCGAGGTTGCGCCCATGGGAAGAACCGACACAACGCGGAGATAGAGTTTCCCGTGGTCGCTCACAATCTCATGAAATGGTTTGCCCTGGAGCAAAGCTCTGGCGTAGTCGTTGTCTTTCTTGTCGATGAAGGCGGGATAGGAAAAAGTGGATGCTGCGGACGCCTCGCTGGAAAGCGGCACCGCTCTGGTTCCCTGCCATGCCTGCACTTGCCGGTGTCCCCAGGCGCGGTCGCGTTTTTTCAAGCCGGATAGCGACTCCGACGTGGGACTGTTTCCGCGCGCCAGACCCGCCGCCAGTTCGTTGCTGATGGCCGCATTGACGGCCTCCGCGCTGCGGAGTTGGGTGTTGAGTTCAGAAATCACCACGTAGCTGGCGAACTGTCCGCCAAACAAAAACAGCGAGAAGCCCGCCATCGCCACCAGCAGCACCACCGGAATCACTCCGATGAAGACGTAGGTGACAATCAGCCGGTTCCGCAACCGCCACAGGATGCGGCGCTTCACCCACCCGAAGGCGAGGACGAAGAAGAGCACGCCGGAGACCAGCGCCAGGAACCCGACCCAGCCTCCTAAGTGTTCGCCCCAGGACTTGGCAATGATTCCCAGCAACTTCTGCAGCGCGAACAGCACCGCGGCCATGCCCGCCAGGTAGCAGGCCAGCCACGCCAGGCGACCCTCCGGCCACAATCCCACCTTGATCAGCCGGAGTCGCAATTCTTGATAGAGCCGTCGCATGCTGTTCGTCGAATATCGAATTTCTCAGATTTGTCGCGCTGACCCATCCGATTTGTCATCCTGAGCGAAGCGAAGGACCTATGCACTCGCCCGACTACATGGGTCTTTCGCTTCGCTCAGGATGACAGTCTGTCTGATTTCGCGCCCGCTGCTAAATCTCGGGATAGAGATCGAAGAACGCTTCCAAACTGGTGCGCAACTGCTTTTCAATCTCTTCTTTGCTGCCCTCGAGCACGTGCATGGTCACGTGGGCCTCCCGGCCATTCTTCAGCTTCACGGGAGCCTGCCCTACCTCGGCCACATCCTCAGACGGCAACAGCCTCATGCCATAAACCAGCGTCAAATTCGCCATAGTTAATTCTACGACGACCGAGCGGGCTCCCGCGAACCGCCAATCGTTTGGGACTTAAGATTCCGGCCGTTCTCATTTAGAATTCCGGGGTGCCTAGCATAATGCCAAGTCAAGTCCGCAGCATGCCGCCCAGAATTCTTCTTCCCACACTCTTGACGGGCCTTATCGCCGTGGTGCTGGCGCTGGCGCCGTCAATGGCCGCGCAGGAGCCGCCGGCCACGCCACCCGCCACTCCGCCGGTGAAGGTGAACATGCTGAACGTGTGCACGCCTTCTGCCGAGGAGCAGAAAGAAATCGCTGCAGCGCTGGCCCGCATCCCCAAGCAGCCTCTGTTCAGCGCCGATTTCGAAGTCACCCGCGGCCGCTCGACCCTGACAGATATGCCCAGCTTTATAGCGGCCGGACAGCCCGGCCATGTCGCCGGCGAACCCTCGGTGGCGAATTACGTCCGCATTCGCCGCGAGTTTTCCGTGCAGGCTCTCTTTGCCAGCGTGCAGTATTCCTTCAGCAACGACGGCGCGAACATGGTCGAGACGCTGGTGCTGCACGTGCGCGATCCCAAGGACTTGATTCAGGTCGCGCTCGAAGACAGCGCATCGTCGGTCACCAGTTCCGAGACCATGCTTGCTTCGAATACTCCCGTCAACCGCGTGCGCCTCGAACGTTTTGGAAAACCTTCCATCGCGCTCGCGCGATGTTCCGCCGCCGAGAACGGTGCGGCGATCGACCAGAGCGTCTACGAACCGTTGTTCCGCGGCGCGTCCGACGTGCTGGCAAATTACCGCACCCTCCTGAACGTGAAAAAAATTGTGCCCGAGGAGTTGGCTGTCATTAGCGATTCGAAACCGAAGGCCGCGCCCAAGCCCAAAGCAGCGAAGCCCGCGGAAGAAAAGAAATGAGTTTAGTTGTCGCGAGAGAAAAACCATGAACCACGAAGGACACGAAGTTTCACCAAGGAATTCGATTTCCTGATTTCCTTCGTGAAACTTCGTGTCCTTCGTGGTTAAGGCCTTGCGTGGATCAAAATCGGAACTCGGCCATCTAATTCTGCAGCTAGGCAATCATCCATGAGCGAAACCAGAGAAGTCGTCATCATCGGGTCGGGATGCTCCGGCCACACTGCCGCGCTCTATACGGCGCGCGCCAACCTGAAGCCGCTGGTCGTCGAGGGCCACGAGCCCGGCGGGCAACTTTCCATGACCACGCTGGTCGAGAACTTCCCCGGATTTCCCGAGGGCATCCTCGGGCCGCAGTTAGTCGAAAACATGCGCAAGCAGGCCGAACGCTTTGGCGCCGAATACCGCATGGCGCATCTCACCAGCGCCGACCTCAGCCAGCGGCCGTTTACTCTGCATCTTGGCGTTCATCAAGTCCACGCCCAGACTCTGATCATTGCCAGCGGGGCCTCCGCTCGGTGGTTAGGCGTGCCGCACGAGCAGGAACTCATCGGCCACGGCGTTTCATCCTGCGCAACGTGTGACGGCTTCTTTTTTTCGGGCAAAGAAATCGTCGTCGTCGGCGGCGGCGACTCCGCCATGGAAGAGGCCATCTTCCTCACCCGGTTTGCGACGAAAGTGACGATCATTCATCGCCGTGACGCCTTCCGCGCCTCGAAGATCATGCTGGAACGCGCTCAGAAGAACCCGAAGATTCAGTTCCTGCTCGACACCGTGGTCGAAGACGTCTACGACATCAATCATAAGGAAGTCACCGGCCTCAAGCTGCGCAACCTGAAGACCGGCAAAGTCTGGGACTTCCCCACCAACGCGCTGTTTCTCGGCATCGGCCACGAGCCCAACGCAAAAATGTTTCACGGCCAGCTCGATACCGACGCCGACGGCTACCTCAAGACTCACAACTACGTTCATACTCGCGTGCACGGCGTCTTTGCTTGCGGCGACGTGCAGGACCGCCGCTATCGCCAAGCTATCACTGCGGCCGGAACCGGCTGCATGGCCGCCATGGAGGTCGAAAAATTCCTCGAAGAGCACGGCAAATGAAGCGCACGGCAAATAAAGGACGAACCGCGCTAATCGAAACAGGCTAGTACTTCGGTGACCTTCAGCCGTCGCTGAGTTTTCATTAGAATATTCTCAGATGAAGACCCTGTTGCGGCAGGCCGTAGTTGGGACCCTGCTCCTTGCCGCGTTGTGCCTTACTCCCACGCATTCCCGCGCTCAGGAATCGAAACGACGTCTGCTGGAGCGCGTGGCCGCACCTTATCCAGCCCTGGCCCGCAACATGGGCCTTACCGGGATTGTAAAAGTCGAAGTGCTGGTCGCTCCCGATGGCAGCGTGAAGACCGTCGACATCAAAGGTGGACATCCGGTGCTGGCCCAGTCCGCCGTGAATGCGGTCCGCCGCTGGAGATGGGAAGCGGCCGCCCACGAATCCCGTGAAGTCGTGGAAGTAAAATTCTCCGCCGCTGAATAACTGCCCACTGCCCAAGAAAAAGGTTTGTATCAGGGCATGCCTTCAGGCATGCAGACCGTTTACACAGTTCACACAGGCTTTAGCCGCTGTCGAGCCCCAGCGGCTAAAAAGCCCTTGCATCTCACGTCCGCCGGCGGCATCGCTAAAGCGATGCCCTGATACGCATCAATCTCACACTGCACCACTACTTGTGATCCCGCTCCTATCTGCCATATCCCCGGTTTGTGATACAAATTTCTGTGGTCCTCCTACACGTGGCCGCTATTCTTTTTCCCATCTTCCCGCACGTTATTTTCCCGGACGCGGTCTGTCCGGATCTGGCAGGTACTTCATGCTGAGGGCGTTCTTCGTCCGTCTTTCTGAAAGTCGTTCCTTGCGCGGATTTGCCGAGCGCACCGCCATCGGCCGCCGCGTTTCTGGTCGCTTCGTCGCGGGCACGGAAATTGCCGACGCCGTCCGCGTCACTCAGGCCGTCAACCGTTCCGGCATGAGCGTCAGCATCGACAACCTGGGCGAGAACGTCACCAACCTCGACGAAGCCCGCCAGAGCGCGCGGCTCTACCACCAGATTCTTGACGCCATTGCCGCCAACCAGCTCAACGCCAACATCAGCCTGAAGCTGACCCACATGGGCCTCGACGTCGACGAGCAACTGGCTCGCGACCTTGTCGCCGGCCTGGTGGCCAAAGCGGCGTCAATGAAGCCGACAGGTTTTGTGCGCGTCGATATGGAGGGTTCTCCGTATACCCAGCGCACGCTGGATTTCGTTCACGAACTGCACCGCATGCCCGGCAATCACAACTGCGTCGGGACCGTCATTCAGGCCTACCTGAAGCGCTCCGAAAGCGATGTCGAAAAGCTGCTGGCCGAAGGCATCCGCATCCGCCTGTGCAAGGGAGCCTACAAGGAACCCGCCAGCATCGCGTTTGAAAGCAAGGCCGACGTGGATGCGAACTACGTCAAGTTGATGAAGATCCTGATGAAAAGTGGCACCTACCACGGCCTGGCGACCCACGACGAAGACATCATCAAGCAAGCGCAAGCCTTCGCCATGCGGGAAAACATCGCGCGCAATTCCTTCGAGTTCCAAATGTTGTATGGCATCCGCCGCGACCTGCAGCAGAGTCTGGTGCGCGACGGCTGGGGCATGCGCGTCTACGTCCCGTTCGGCACGGAGTGGTACCCCTACTTCATGCGCCGACTGGGCGAGCGCCCAGCGAATGTGTTCTTCATCGCGCGGAATATGCTGCGGAAGTGACTGCGGCTGGCAGCTCGGGAACTTTGTGATACACTGAATACAAAGAATACATATATCCTATGGCTACTTCCATTCGTCTTCCAGAAGAGATTGAGCGTCGTCTCGATGCCTTGGCCGAAAAGACCGGTCGCACCAAGGCGTTCTACATTCGAGAGATGATTCTGAACCATCTCGACGAACTGGAGGACTACTACCTTGCGGCCGATGTGGTCGAGCGTCTGCGCAAAGGTCAGGAACGGACGTTCACTGCCCGCGAAGTGAGACAAGATCTTGGCCTGGGCGATTGAGTACACCGACGTTGCCCGCCGTCAGCTCCGCAAACTAGACAAACCATCGGCGCGTCGAATACTTGATTACATGGATCAGCGCATCGCTCCCCTCGAGGACGTTCGCACCCTGGGTAAAGCCTTGCGCGGCCCTCTGGGAGAATTTTGGCGCTACCGCGTCGGAGAGTACCGCATCATCTGCGAACTGCACGACAAAGAATTGCGCGTCTTGGTTGTGCGAATCGGAAATCGAAAAGACGTTTACCGCTAGCCGAGGCCTCGCGAACGCCGACTAGGATTGACTCATGCGAACTGCGAAGGCATATTCTGCGCTCAGTGAAAAGTCTTGACGCCGAAGCCCCAACACCTGAGGCCCGCGCCTCTACTCCTACGGCCCAGCCTCGCCGCCGTCGGCTGGATCGAGCGGCAATCGCGTGGCGCCGCGCATCATTTCACGCTCCTGGTCGGAGAACATGCTCCGAAAACGTGGGGAGTCGATGATCTGTTCACGCTGGGCCGGCGGCATTGCGCGCAAATCACGGATCGCCATTCCTACCGCGCGTCGGCGGACAGGCGGCAACCGTTGAATCTGACCGAGAATCTGCCGCCACTGTTGCTTCTGTTCCGGGGTCATGTGCTCCACGGCTTCCATGAGCCTCAGAATGCGCAACTGCTGCTGTGGCGGCAGACTGGAGAAATGCCGCAAGCGCTGCCGAAGCTTTTGTTGCTGGGCCGGCGGCAGATGCCGGAACACAGGATCGTTCTGTAATGCGCGATCTTGCTCCGCCGGAGGCAAGTCTTTGTAGCGGCGCAGCCAGTCGCCGGCGTGGCCCCCGGGATGTGGACGCGCCTCCTGCCGCGGCGCCTGCGCTGGGCGCGCCTGAAACGCGCGCGATGCTGACCCTGGGACCGGATGGAAGGGCCCATCGAAGGCCAGACAGGGGGGAGGAATAGACACAGCGATAGCCAAACCGGCCAGCGCCAGCCATTGCGTCCTATATTTTCCCCGCCTCACCTTCCCGCCTTTCTCGCCTACTCTGATCCCTCTCGAACCTTCTACGGATTCGCCACGACATCTTGCTGCGCATCCAGGTCATCGAGCAGTTCGAAATCCGAATACATATCGTGATTGTTTTCCAACGACTGCAGATCGCTGACTGCGGACCCCTCGGCCGCTTCATTCGTTGCCGTTTGCGTCCCGGGACCGCTATCCCACTTGCCCTTGGTGGCGATCAGGCCGACGCCCACTCCGAGGATTACTGTCAGCGCCGCCGCCAGCACTGGACGCCGGAACCAATGCAGCCAGCCCGCTTGCGGTTTGGCCATCTCTTCCCGCAATCGGGCCCGGAAGCGCACGTCAAAATACGGCGACGGCTCCGGCACCTGCCATTCATCCAGCACCGCCATGGTGGCGCGCATCGCCTTCAATTCTTCGGCGCAAGCGCCGCAGCTTTCCAGATGCTTGCTCTCGTCCGCCGTGGTTTCGCTGAATCCAGCGGCCACTTCGGGCATCCGTTCACGAATTTCATTGCAGTTCATAACCACTTCCTCTTTAACTCTCTCCGCCACTACCGCCCACAAGAATCCCAAGAAAAACCAATCATTCTAGACAAATTCTTTTAACTGTTCCCGCAAAGTTTCATACGCCCGGAAGAGCAGCGACTTGGTCGCCGACTCGCTCTTCTTCAAAACCTCGGCAATCTGCTTGTAGTCCATCTGCTGGTACTTGTGCATGATCACCGCCAGCCGCTGCTGCTCGGGCAGCGCCTCGACCTTGCTCCGAATGGCCAGCATCCGTTCCCGCCGCACCATCACCTGCTCGGCGGTCAAGTTGCCGTCCGGCAATTCGAGCGTAGTCCCGCTTTCCTCGTCCGGCTCGTCCAAACTGACCTGAACCTCCGGACGTTCGTGCCGCGTGTCGCGCGCGTGATTGACCGCCAGGTTGGTCGCGATGCGGTACAACCACGTGGTAAATTTCGCGCTGGCCTCATAGCTTGCCCGCGAGCGATACACGCGTAAAAAAACTTCCTGTGCCAGATCTTCCGCCGCCGCCGCATTGCGCGCCATCCGGTACATGAAACTGATCATCGGACGGCGATACTTCTGCACCAGGTAATCAAACGCCGACTGGTCGCCCGCTTTCGCGCGCAGCATGATCTCGGCGTCGGACGGCGATTCCTCGCTCAGCGTCGCCGAGAACGCGGCGGACCCCTGCGGAGTCGTCGCAGCCATCAGCATGCCCCGGTCGAGTGCGGCTGTGCTCACACTAGTTTCAACCCCGTCGCGGCCCGAAAGTTGCACCTCCGGGGGCTCGGAAGAATCCGCGGAAGTCCCACTGGATGAAGGGGATAGCGGCTTAGGCGTAGGTTTTGGGTCGAGCCCCATGTAAAGAAATGCAACCAGCCGGGGCGAACTTCAGATTCCGAGCCGTTCCGCGCCCCCGCAGCCCATAGGCTACCACGCTGGGCAGGCTGTTCCCACTGGTTCTCTGAAGTGGGCAGCGGCGCAGTTTGACAAGAAGATTCGTATCAGGGCATGCCTTTCAGGCATGCCACACCGTCACACAGGTTCACACCAGGTTTTAGCCGCTTTAGAGCCAAGCCCGGCGGCTAAAGCCGTTAAATTCTCACGTCCTTTTGGCGGCATCGCTAAAGCGATGCCCTGATACGGATCATTCCCTCAAATTGCACCACGGTTCTCTCGAGCCATCACGATAGACTGAGCCTGATCATGTTCGCAGCGCCCAATCTCCAGCCCTATCGCGGGCGCCTTGCCCCGTCGCCGACCGGACTGCTGCACCTCGGCCACGCGCGCACATTCTGGACCGCCGCGCGGCGGGCGGCCGACCATGGCGGCCATCTGATCTTCCGCAATGAAGACTTGGATTCGCAGCGCTGCCGTCCGGAATTTGTGCAGGCGATGTTCGAGGATTTGCACTGGCTGGGCACCGACTGGGTCGAGGGCCCGGACTGCGGCGGCCCCTGCGGCCCCTACACGCAGAGCGAACGGCGGGAGCATTATCTGGCGGCGTGGAAGCTGCTGCGCGAGCGCGGAATGATTTATCCCTGCACGTGCTCGCGCAAGGATGTGGCGCAAGCGGCGGCTGCGCCCAATGATTCCGACGACGAGCCGGTGTATCCGGGGAAGTGCCGGCCGCAGGGAAGACCGTCTAGCGGAGCCACAAATCCCGCAGGCGTGAATTGGCGTTTCCGCGTTCCCGACGGCGAGGAGGTCTGCTTCACCGATCGGCATCTGGGACCGCAGCGCATGATCGCGGGCAAAGATTTCGGCGACTACATCGTGTGGAGGCGCGACGATGTGCCGGCTTATCAGCTGGCGGTTGTGGTCGACGATGCCGCCATGCGAATCACCGAAGTCGTGCGCGGCGCCGATCTGCTGAAGTCGACCGCCCGCCAGATCCTCTTGTTTCGCGCGCTGGGACTGGCCGCGCCCGACTATTTTCACTGCGATCTGGTGCGCGACGAGGCGGGCATGCGCCTGGCGAAACGCCACGACGCGCTCAGCATTCGCAAGCTCCGAGAGTTAGGCTGGACCGCAGACCAGGTCCGGGCGATTCACGGCGAAGCACCGTAGAGTCCGGTGGTGGTGCGATTTGAGAAGAGTGATCCGTATCAGGGCATCGCTTTTAGCGATGCCACCGAAGGATGTGAGATATTACGGCTTTAGCCGCTGAGGCTAAGCTCGAACAGCGGCTAAAGCCAGATGAAGAATATACAACGGTGTGGCATGCCTGAAGGCATGCCCTGATACGAACCTTCTTCTCAAACTGCATCACTACGTCAAAGTCGTCGTTCCGCTGCACGCAACAGCAGCCGTGTACAATCTTTACCTTCGATCTTTTACTTTATCTTCGATGACGAACGACCATTCCACCGACCAGCAGCCTCCCCGCAAACTAACCATCGCCATTGACGGCCCGGCGGGCGCGGGCAAGAGCACCATCGCCTCGCGCCTGGCTCGCAAGCTGGGCTACGTCAACCTGGAGAGTGGCGCGATGTATCGGGCGCTGGCGCTGAAAGCCATCGAGGGCGATGCATCGTTCGACGATGAGGCCGCGCTGGTCAAGTTGGCCGAGAACCTGCACATTCAACTCGAACCTACGATCGGCGGAAATCGCACGCTGTTGGACGGGCGCGATATTTCTTCCCGCATCCGCGAGCGCGATGTTTCGGAAGCGGCTTCGCGCATATCGGTGCATCCCAAGGTGCGCGAGTGGATGGTCGCGCGCCAGCGCGAAATGGGCGCGGGCGGCGGCGTGGTGATGGAAGGCCGCGACATTGGCACGCAAGTCTTTCCTCACGCCGATCTGAAGATTTTTCTCGACGCCGACCCGGTCGTCCGCGAGCAGCGCCGCATGGCGCAGCAGAAAATCCAGGACGACGTGGCGGCCAGCGTGGCTGCCGAACTGCGCGAACGCGACCGCCGCGATCGCACCCGGGCAGCTTCTCCGCTTGTGGCCGCAGCCGACGCGGTCGTCATCAATTCGACTGCATTGACCGAGGACGAAGTGCTGGCCCGTGTGGAAGAACTGGTGAAGCAGAAAATTGATTTGTCGAGCGGTTGAGTTGCTTGTACGCCTTCGCAAATCGCACACGAACCAGCCAGAAGATCATCAACATCAGCGGCAGGAAACTCAGCAGCACAAGCACGCCGGTCTGGCGCAAGAAAGCCGAGAATATTTGTTGCCGCGCCAGAAATATGGACGCTGCAGCGATGAACAAAGCAAAACACATCCGCCAAAGATGCCGCGCCAGACGCTGTGTGCCAGAAATTCCCCCGCGCACCAGCATGCGAACATCCCCCACGGTAGCCAGCACGGCGACGAGACCAAAGATAAAGTAAGGCCAAGGTGGATAGTCATACTTGAGCCCGGTCGGACTCATCGTCGCGTCGAACCCAAAGGTCAATTCGACAGCGGCGACCGTGAAGACAACCAGAAGCGCGCCCCAATCAAAAATTCCTGTTTCCTCTTTCTGGCGCCGGGCGGTGATCCACGCCGTTGCCACCAGATAGAACGTCAGCGTGCCTCCCAGAATATTGCCCGGCTGGGATTTCATGATCGCGAGAAAGGCTCCGCTTGCAGACAGGATCAGCATGGATATGACGAACACCGTTCCCGCGAGGGCATGTCGCCGGGAGCCTTTGCGCAGAAACACCGCGACAAATCCTGACAGCATTCCCAAAGTGCCAGCGACGACGTGAAGAAACAATATTGGCGAATGCATTTGTCAGTCCTCCTTACCGTTACGAAACAGTTAAGCCCGAGAGCACGGACGAATCGGGAAAGGCTGCAATCGAATCAGATCGGTCCTCGAGAGCGCCGCATTCGTATCGCAAGGACGAAGAAGAGTGCCGCAAGGGCGAAGCCGGTCCACAGACCCGGGCTCATAACAAACTGACCCAAACTTATGTTCGGCATCAAAAGCGCCTCGATATCTGTGGCCTTCGACCCATTCACGGACCCCATGGGTTCCCCCCCGCCGCCGAACCGGTATGCCAGCATGTTGGCGAAATGGGAGGTGTTGAAGGCAATCTTCTCGACGATGCCGATCGCGAGCAGGGGTACCGTGGCCCACAGAAATGCCGCGCGACGCGCCCATGCGGAAACCAGGATCAGCCAGCCGTAGATCGGCGCATACCACAGCCCATGAATGCCGAGCAGGTGGTAGAGCAGCATCAGCGACATCGCGAACAATGAGAAATGGAACGGCTCCGTTGGCATACTCAGTCCGCTTCCCCGCAACACCGCACCGCTCAGCAGCCACATCAGGATCCACAAAGCCACCGTAATCGCGAAGGTGATTAGCGGGAGGATGAGGATCGGAATGCTGGCCTTGGAGAGCACAGTGGTGAGATCGGAAACCGGCAGCGACTTCCAGAACAGGATGCTGCGGTCGCGACGTTCGCCGTGCAGCGCGTCGAGACAGTAAAACAACGCGACAATAAAAGTAATCCCCATCGTCAGCCCCGCC
>Ga0209517_10007527_pt1 | contig 13010 bp, 15 predicted proteins | sample PeaSoiMetSII2010_FD_187695 | JGI IMG/M metagenome (GOLD analysis project Ga0209517, IMG submission 187695) | Peat soil microbial communities from Weissenstadt, Germany - SII-2010 (SPAdes) (version 2) | ecosystem: Environmental > Terrestrial > Soil > Wetlands > Peat | place: Germany...
TCTTCGGTATAGGCTCGTGTCTCGACAGCTGGGTCAATCCGCGTAACTTGCAATCCGGGTACTTTGCCGTTCAGCGCCATCGAAACGTGAGCTGCCGGATCAGTCGTCGTCAGATGGACTCGATTGCCCATCCTCGCAAGTTCTACAGCAATCGCAGCCGCCACGGTAGTTTTGCCAACCCCACCTTTCCCCATTGTCATGACAACGCCTTTTCCGCTGCCCGCTATTTCAACTAACAAGTCAGCGAGAGGTGGGGGGAGAAAAGTCGGACTACTGACTCCAGCGGTTTCCTGTGTGATTTGGGTCTGACCGGACGTTAGCTGGCGAATCGCATTCAAACCTATTAGAGCGTTAGAAACAAGCGCAACCTCATCGTGGGGAAGCAAGCGTATCCCTTGGGGCATCTCTGCCAAGGCCCTCTTGCCCCGCGACTCCAGGGCGGCAGCAACAGCATCCCCTCTGTCACTCGCATGAAAAACACCATTGAGTATCAATCTCTGATTCTTGATGCCAAGACCTTCAAGCTCACTGCGTGTCCTCTCCGCCTCGGCCAGCGCCGAATGTTCGGGGCGACTGACGAGAAACACCGTTGTTGTGTTTGAGTCGGAAAGGACGCGCAGAGCCTTTGCGTAGAGTTCTTTCTGAGCCTGGAGACCTGCTAGAGGGCCAAGGCAAGACGTTCCCGTCACGTTGGTCTCGATGAAATCAGTCCATGCTGCTGGTAGCTGTAGAAGGCGAAGCGTATGACCTGTGGGAGCGGTATCAAAGATGATGTGATCGTACATTAACGTAGCGGTTTGATCTCCCAACAATTTCGCAAATTCATCGAAAGCTGCGATTTCAATGGTGCACGCACCGGACAGCTGTTCTTCGATGTTGTCCACTGCCGACTTAGGAAGAAGCTCTCGATAGGGTCCAACAACCCGTTCACGATAAAGGCGTGCGGCCTCTTCCGGGTCTACGTTCATGGCGTGGAGACCAGTCATCTTGGTGATCGGAGTGGGCCGTATTCCCAGACGTGTTTCCAGAACCTCGTCGAGATTGGAGGCAGGATCAGTGCTTACCAAGAGGACTCTCTTTCCCTCTTCTGCCAGTGAAACGGCTAGAGCACAGGCAATCGAAGTCTTGCCCACACCACCCTTCCCCGTGAAGAGAAGATTACGAGTCGCATGCTGGGGCAGCTTCATCGCTCACCTTTCGCCTGGCTTGCTTGCCCCGCCAATGGTCACGAAGGGCTGCTGCGCGTTCATTTGCTTGATCACCAGCCCCGCCTCAAACTCCACGCCTGCAAACGACGCAAGCTCCTCCCGCGTCGGATAGGCCCCTTCCGAAACAACGGTTCCATTCAGCAGGAGAAGAGGAAGGCATTTACTTCCCTTGCTGTTCAGCGCGGTCTTTACGACCGGATTGCTCGTAAAGGCAGCAACCTCCTGCGCTAAGTTATAGCGCTCGACCTCGATCCCCTTACTCTTGAGCCATTCGAGGTCCGCAGCGAATCGTGGTAGGGCGGGATCAACACTCGGCCCACAGACGCCTGTCGAGCAGCACATGGCAGGATCAAAGACTTGTAGTTTGGACATCGATAGTCTCCAATACTTGTATATTCGCATACAAGCATGTACTTATGCTACCCTTCTCCCGACGCGTGGGCTGTGACCCCCGTCACTAGGAATCCGAGCACTCTTAGGCTCGAGGTATGACGCAAGGAAGTCTCCAAGTGAGGTGACAAACATGCAAGGGCGCTACAACGTTCTCTTCCTATGCACCGGAAATTCCGCCCGCTCCATCATGGCGGAAGCAATCATGAACAGGAAGGGTTTTCCGAACTTCACCGCATATAGCGCAGGGAGTCACGCCACGGGGCGTGTTCATCCGCAAGCGCTGCGGCAACTCGAGACTGCCAAGCTGCCTACCGACCGGGCACGCAGCAAGAATTGGGACGAGTTCGCCAAGCCCGGAGCACCAGAGTTACATTTTGTGTTCACCGTCTGCGATAACGCGGCCAAAGAAGTCTGCCCAATCTGGCCTGGTCAACCGATGACCGCGCATTGGGGCGTACCGGACCCCGCCGCTGTGGCGGGCACACCCGAGCAAATCGAAAAGGCCTTCCGTGAGGCATTCATGATTCTGGATCGCAGAATCAGCCTGTTACTTTGTTTGCCGCTGTCCAGTCTTGACAGCCTTGCCATCAAGAAGGAAATCGATCGCATCGGGCAGCAATGAATCCCCAGCCTCAAACACATTCTCCCGCAGAATTAGGGCGAAGTGTGCACCGTTTCGATGCCTTTCATTCGCAAGCACTGTCGGCTCCAAGGAGCATAGACCGCAGCGTGCGGCGATGGGCGACTGTTCAGTTTATTCTCGGCTCTTTACAGATGTTCGGAGCCGCCTTCTCACTGGGACTCCTCGTTGTCGGCGGAATTACCCCGCTGGCACTCGGTGCGGTATTGCTCACAGGAATGCTTACCACGACCAGCATCATTCTCTTTCGAGTATGGAAACGGGGCGGAAACCCCCGTCGGAACGGTGGAACAAACTGTTTGTAACGATACCCAGGCTCAATAGGCTTCTGTGGCATTCGAAAGAATATTTCAAATTCGTCGGCACATTTTGAGGACTGAAGACAAGATGCAAAAGGTTCTGCACATCACAAGCCTAGTGGGAGTGCTTTTGATGATCACGCTCTGCATTTCATGTTCGAACGAGCAATCCAGCTCATCCTATGTTCGCGAGCAAGTCGAATATTTGAAAAAGCAAACCGCTCCCTCCAACGTATTCGTTACAGAAACAGGGGGAATCACCACCAAGGGGCAGTCCGTTTCTGCTCAGTGGGAATTTGATACATCCCAGACACGGGCAGATTATCTAGGCTGGGTGACGCAGCGCCTTCAGCCTGGCTATGCCCTTAAGTCACCCGGCGAATCCAGCTTGGTTTTCGGCAGGCATCTGGAAAATGACTATGAATCGGTCAAAATCGAAGCGACACCCGCGAAGGAGTCGCTGCACGTAAGAGTTGTCTACGTGATCTTCCCGGATTAAATCTCTTTGCGCCTCTCACCGTCTCTGGAAGCATCGTGAGTATTAATAGAGTGATTTGGGCGAAGTCTTGACTGCGAGTTCCATGAGCATGGTGCCTGCCGAGAGCCGATAACAGCCGTCCAGTTCACGGCATTCCAAGCACTTCTGCCATGCATCACGGTCCACGGTTGAATCTCGCCTCTGGGCCACTTGCCCGGCGTAGTCCAATTGGTATCCAAATACTTTACCCGCGACGGCTCTGTTGTGAGCCATCTCCACAATCGAAGGAAACATCTTTCCGTAACATTCTTGCTCGCGGTTCATATCGCTACCTCCCTATCAACAATCCCTTTGCTCACGGCCTTCTCCGTTGGAAACCAATCTCGCGTCCGGTTGCACATGCTGCACACGGAGAGCATTACGGGCACTTCCACTAGGACGCCAACTACGGTCGCCAGTGCCGCACCAGACCCAGGGCCGAAAAGCGCAATGGCTGTCGCCACGGCAAGCTCGAAGAAGTTGCTTGCACCGATCAACGCGCCGGGTGCGGCCACGGAATGCTCAACCCGGAACAACTTCATTAAGCCGTAAGTCAAACCGGAATTGAAATACACCTGCAGCAAGATCGGAATGGCGATCAGAAAGACATGAAAGTAACGGCTGGTGATGTTGTCGGCCTGGAAGGCGAAGATGAAAACCAGAGTGACCAGCAGGGCTAGAATCGTGACTGGCGCAAATCTTGGCATAAGGCTTCGTTCAAACCATTCCACGCCGTGCTTGCGAATGAACCAATATCGAAGCGAAGAACCCACCGCCAAGGGGATAACAATGAAAACAAATACTGAATAGAGCAGCACATTAAATGGGACGTGCAGCGAAGAGGCTCCGCTCACCAGAAATCGCACAATGGGAGCGAAAAGGAAAAGCATGATTAGATCGTTTACCGATACCTGCACGAGTGTGTAGGCCGGGTCGCCGTCGGTCAGGTAACTCCAGACGAAAACCATCGCCGTGCAGGGCGCAGCTGCAAGAATAATCGTTCCTGCGATGTACTGATCCGCAAGAGGGCTTGGAATCCATGCGCTGAAAATGTGGCGGAAGAAAACCCAGGAAATCAGAGCCATCGAGAAGGGTTTTACCAGCCAGTTCACAAACAAGGTGACGAGCAGTCCCCGTGGTTTCTCTCGCACGCTCAAAATGGATGCAAAGTTGACCTTCATCATCATCGGGACGATCATCAGCCAAATCAGGATGGCAATCGGGACGTTGACATGGCTGCCATTGCCAAATTCCAGTGAACGCAGACTCTGGACGAACCCTGGCATGGTCTTCCCCAGAGCAACCCCGATAATCATGCAGAGTGCAACCCAAAGTGTTAGGTAACGCTCAAAAAGATTCAGTCGTTTAGCCTGTTGAGCAGCGGGTGCCTCGTTGAAGGTAGTTTCCACGAAAAGGTCGCCTTTCTTCACTAACTGTATATTCGCATACAGGCATGTACTTATGCTACCCTCTTCCCGCTACAGGTATGTGACCGCCATCACCAGTGGCCCGCGCTTTCGTTAATTGCACGCGCAGCGCAGAAACACCTAGCCAAGGCGACCATGAGGGAAGCACTTCGGTGGGTTTATTCTAGGTTGGCAAAACAGGCGAGAGACAGACTTCTTCCACAGTACGAAAGGATGCGTAACTTGGATACCGTATTGTTTGCTTGCGTCCACAACGCCGGACGCTCCCAAATGGCTGCCGCCTGGTTCAACAAAATGTGCGATCGCACGAAAGCGCGTGCTATATCGGCGGGGACCCAGCCAGGAGAACGCGTCCACCCAGAAGTGGTTCAGGTCATGCGTGAAGAGGGGATCGATTTGAACGGGGTCAAACCTCAGTTCCTCTCAGAGGAATTGGCGCGGCAGGCCACTTTACTCGTCACTATGGGATGCGGGGACGCTTGCCCCTATGTGCCCGGCCTGATAAAGCTCGACTGGCTACTTTCTGACCCCAAAGGTCAACCCATCGAATCAGTTCGCGCAATTCGGGACGAAATTCGCCAGCGCATCGCAGACTTAGCGACAGAACGAAACTGGCTCTAGCTGCAGGTCAACAGTTACTCACCGACTTCTCTCATCAAGCAGTCTGGCCGCTCTGGGGCTATAGTTGTGAGCGCAAAACTTCAGATTTCCGCCCACCAAAACTGCCGCCGCTAAGTATCTTTTATACTGGTGTTAGCTGGTGCCGTTTCCGTGGGGTTTTCCGCTACTCAGGCCGGAGCCTTGCCCGTACCGTCCCATAGCCGACTCCCAGGTTTTCGGCGATACTTTCCAGGCTCTGGCCTTCCGCTCGCATTTGCAGAATCTGGTCCCGGTTCACGACTCTCATCGGGCGACCGAGCCTTTTGCCATTCTCTCGCGCATTCCGAATTCCGGCACTAACCCGCTCTCGTATCAAATCTCTCTCAAGTTGGGCCACCGCCGACACAATCGTGAACAGCGCCTGACCGAGGGGACTGCTAGTGTCGATGTTCTCCTGATAAGAGACGAACTGGATGCCGAGTGACCGAAATTCTTCCAATGCCAGAAGCAGGTGCTTTGTAGAGCGTGCGAACCGATCAAACCGCCACACCACGATTGCATCGAACTGCCGTTTACGGGCGTCCTCCATGAGTTTGTTGAGTTCGGGCCGGGAGTCCTTCGCGCCCGATTGGCCCACATCAATGTATTCGCCGACAAGGTCAAATCCCCGAGCCGCGCAGTAGGACCGGAGATCCCGGACTTGAAGCTCACAACTTTGGTCTTTTGTGGAGACACGTGCATAGATTCCGATTCGCATGGCTTTGTTCTACGGGATCGGAAGCGGAAAGGTTAGCCTTTGCGCTCAGTCCTCCGTAGAACGATGGAGTGAACTACGAACAATTCATCACCAAGTTGGAGAAAAACAAGATCGAGTACACCCTGCTCCGCTTTTATTCGGCGACATACGTTGAGTTTGGCAGGTACGGCTACAGGTTTGATGGAAAGGGCAAGTCAACAGGCGGCTGGATTCGGAATTGTGGCGATGACTGGAGGTCGGAATGGCAGGAGTGGCTGGCCCTGTTGACCGAGCACACTTAGTGAGCGTTGAGGGCCTGCGCGACATTTGCGACGCGCTCAGCGACGAAAAGCATGAATACAGGCTCACCCGTGAAGACGAGAAGCAAGTCGCTATCTCATACAATGAAGGGCCGGATGACCTAAATTCTATATGCTTCACCTTTCCCATCGTCGTTAACCTCAATGTCAAACATGCTTTCCTTCTCCGTCTGTTCGGTAAGCAGTGGCCTTTCGGTGAGGGCGGACTCATGGTTTGTCTGCACATTTATACGGGAAAGCAGATCAGGCAGGGACTATATTTTGAAGGGGGCCAGCTGTTTTGGGACAGCAGTGCGGATTGGGAAAAGTTCTGGGGGCCGCTCGAAACAGCGCTGATTAAGGGGTTGGAATGCCAAGGCGTTTTAGCGCAAATGTGAAGCCACGGGCTCCGCAAGCTGGATTGGCTATTTGTGCAGGATAATCCCACATGCTTCTGCGACTTCCGTCGCATCCGACATGTCGAACTGCATCACGACCTCGCCGCCAAGAAATTCAGGCAAGCCAATAACGATCTTGCGAACCTGTGAAGTTGTATTCTCTTTATGGTAGACATGGTGCCCGTAGAGTAGATTGGCGAGCACATCGTATCCGCTCCCGCACAAGGCACAAGTGGGGTGAGCAAAAAAGACGGCTGAGAAATCAGTGCTGTGCCCCCACTGTTCAGATTGTAACTTTCCGTCATCCAACCTGAACTGGACAGACACGAAACTGTTTCCATTTTCTGACACGCTGGAATCCGTGACTCCACCTACGAGAATGTATCCGTTTGTGAACTTTCCGTTTGTGTGTCCGTGGTTGCTTTTATTGTCTCTACCAGGGATGCAGCGAACGATCATGATTGGGTTTTCATTAGGGGCTTTCTTCGGTGCTGTGAGGAACTTCCCGGCCAACGAGAACTGCGAATACTTTGTTCCCCGAAGCGGGTCGGTCTTCTCTTCTCGATGCCAGGAGTCTATGGAAGTTTGGGCTGCTGCCACCGGGGCTGTCGTTGGTTCCTGTCCGGAAACGGGATGAGCGTTCTGTGCCTGGACAACAGGGGAGGAGCCGAAGAAGGCAGTGGTTAGCAGGATGATGACGAAGGCAAGAATTCTCAGCTTCCGCGTAGTCGCGTTAAGTGATTCCAATTGACAACTCGCTGTAGAGGATCGTTTGGAGCGACCGTTCCCAGGATACTAGCACGGATTCTCTTTCGACTGCGAAAATGCCACCGTTGGCACCTACTTAAATCCCCAGACAGGCTGTCCTCACCCAGCTACAATCACGAGCTGACCATGCAAGGAGGCCTACCTCTCAATGGAGCTAAAGAATTTGGACCTCAGCCTCTTATACAGAATTCTCTCCCGCGTCGGGGAGTTTCGGGAAGAACACCCCTCTTTGTTGCAGACAGTGGATCTTCTTGACTTAGTTCCCGATGTAGCCAAGGAACACGGAGAACAGCAGGCACTCTTCTATCTCGAACGCCACGTCATCCATTTGCAGGAGCGGGGGTATCTGCGATCTTCGACCGCCCGGCTTCCTGGTAGCGGTCTCAGGGTGCTTCAACTCTCCAGTCAAGGCGAGATGTTTGTGCAGCCTGAGCTGGCCGAGTTCGGTCGTGAGCCAATGCTGCCGCAAGTAATGAGGTCCCTCGAACACAACATTCAAGTACTGACTTACCCTGAGGCAGAAAAGGAAAGCATGTTCTACAGACTCCGCGAGGCCATGGCGAGCCAGGCTCCTGATGTCATTGCCAAAGTCATCACCGAAGTTGGCGTGGCTATCATCAAGGCCGAGATGTAATGGGGCCAGAGGTAGAACGGTACGGTTTTGGGGGATATCTTCACAAAGAACTAAGTCGAACGCTGGCGACGCGCTTAGAGAAGACTACCAACTGAGCGATTGACTAAGAGGAGCGAGCAAGCCTCAACCCGTCACCCTCGTTGGGCAGTGTCCTAATTTGACTTTTTCAGCTTCCAAGGGCGGTATTGCATGTGCTCCAAATCCAGTCCGAAACAGTCTGCGTGGTAAAGTATCCCCGTCATGAAACACATTCTCATTACTGTAGTGCTTGCCATAACAACGCTCGGCAGTGGGATTCCCGATCAACATAAATCAACCAGCACGCCAAAACAGGGAGTCACGGGCCAACAAAGTGGTACTGAGGCTCAACAGCCCGGCCACGCCCAAAATCCTCAAGAACCTGCCCAAAACGTTACGATCGTCGAAAATCAGTCCGACGCACCAGAACACAAGAGCGACGCGCAGCAGGAGAGCCAGGATATAAAAATTCAACGGCGGATGCTCAATGTAACTTGGGTTCTCGCAGGAGCTGGTGTTCTCCAATTCTTGGTCTTGGTTTTTACTTTCTGGGTGATGCGTGATACTGCCAAAAGGCAATTGCGAGCCTATGTTTGCGTCTCTAAAGCCCTTTTGAAACTCGAACCGCCTGATAGTCCAGAGGCTCAAGTTTATTTTAGTAATGGCGGCCAAACTCCTGCTTATAATGTGCGTCAATGGATTCACATATGGATCGAAAAATGGCCACTTGAAGTTGAGCTTCCAACCCCCTCCGAGGATTTTCAAATAGCCACAAGCATCTTGCCCGCCGCAAGTGAAAACAAAATGCTTTTGCAGAAAAAACCGCCCGTGTCGCCCCAGTCTGTGCATTTGCTTGGTACCAAGAGGATGACCCACCTTTAGTTGAAACCTGAGAAAGGGAGAAGCGGCTCTCCGGCCCGAACTCGGATAGAGTTCGGGTTGGAAAATCTCTGTTTAGGAGAGGAGAACCGCTGTGCGAAACAAATATCAGAGCAGGGCAAGGAAGTCCATGAGGAAGTTCGAGGTGGTGGCAGGGCCGGAGTTGGAACTGCGGCTGCCGCTTCCCCTGGCGGAGTTGTGGGCGGACATGCAGGCAGAAGTGGAACGGATGGCGGGAGAAACCGGGTTGAAGATCATGCTCCGGATTTTGGAAGACGAAGTGGCTCGTCGGGTAGGGCCGCCACACCAGCCGGATCCCGCCGCCGGTTGTGTGCGCTGGGGAAAACAATCGGGCTATGTTGTTTTTGGCGGACAGAAGGTATCACTGAACCGGCCGCGGGTGCGCACGCGCGAAGGCCAAGAAGTGGCCTTGGAGAGTTACGGCCAGTTGCAGCAGGACGGGCGGATGCAACGGGCGGTGCGGGAACGGATGGTGGCGGGACTCTCGACGCGGAACTACCGGCGAGCGGTAGAAAGTGTTCTCGATGGCTACGGGATCGAGAAGAGTAGCGTGAGCCGGCAGTTTGTGCAGGCGAGTGCCAAGCAACTGCAGGAACTGTGCGAACGGCGGCTGGAGGAATTGGATTTAGTCGCACTGCTGATCGACGGGATCCACTTTGGAGGCCAGGTGCTGGTCGTGGCTCTGGGCATCGATGAAGGTGGGGTAAAACACGTATTGGGGCTATGGCAAGGGGCCACCGAGAATACCGCGGTGGTCAAAGGGCTGCTGGAAGAACTGGTGGAACGAGGGTTGGATGCTCAGCGGCGCTATCTGGTGGTGATCGACGGATCGAAAGCGCTGCGGGCTGGTGTGGAACGCGTCTTTGGGAATCGCGCCGAGGTACAGCGCTGCCAATTTCACAAGCGGCAGAACGTGAAAGAGCACCTGCCAGAGAACTGCCAGGCGGACTACGACCGGCGCATCCGCAATGCCTACGCGATGACGAACTACGCGGATGCGAAGGCCGCACTGGAGAAGATCGTGCGGCAGCTGGAGGGGATCAATCCGAGTGCAGCGAAAAGCCTGGACGAGGGTCTGGAAGAAACCCTGACCGTGCACCGGTTGGGTGTGGGGGCACTGTTGCGGCGGAGCCTAACGACGACCAACCCGATCGAGTCCTGCTTGTCGACGGTGAAGCGTGTGGCACGCAATGTGAAGCGCTGGCGGGGAGGAGATCAATCGCTTCGCTGGACAGCAACAGGGCTACTCGAAGCAGAAAAGAAGTTCCGTCGGGTCAAGGGCTATCGAGAGATCCCCATGCTGAATCGCAAATTGAATCCGTCTTTATCTCAACAAGAGGAGGTTAGGAGAGAACAAGTCGCTTGATCAGCGACAAAGGTGTGGCTTAAAGTGTCGACCTACGAGAGTCGCTTCGATCAACTAAACCGGGGACAACTTCCAGACCAAGATTGGTACGGTCTATGTTTATGGGGAAATCCGCTATAGAGATGCTTTCGGAAAAGAGAGGTACACAAAATACCGCCTGATGTATGGCGGGGCGGATGGAGGACGCAAGGGGCTGGACGCAAAAGGTGTTCCTATCGGCTATCTTCAGCCCGAGATAGAAGGCAATGAAGCAAATTAACGTCAGAATCCAAATGAGGACACTACCCCTCGTTGGCATCAATTGCTAATACGTTATTGCTCTGCTAACCTCAAGCAACTACTGTCCGCGAGTCACACCGCCGTGCGAAACATCTGGGCTGCAAACATCACGATCTTGGCAATTTGTCTGGGTTCCTCCTCTGTCGTCCAGGCACAGAGTAGTCATCCTGCTGCTTGCCACGTTGCCCCATCCATTTCGCACCCGCCGAGCGATATTCCAGTTGTGGAAAAGGTGGTGGCTTCCCTGGGAGACCCAAACGTATTGGCGTCTCTGCGAGGCATTCGGTATACGACAACGATTTCCGTTGGTGCGATCAAACTGAATACCGCGTTAACCCGAATCTATCCCAATCACTTGATCATCGTGACTAGCGGGGCCGGAGTTCCCGAAACCCGTATAGAAGCTTCCCCGAACGGCGCATATAGACAGATCTCAGGCGGCCCGAAGACACAATTTCCAGATGATATGGCTGCCGAACTCTTGAAGACTGTTCAGTACGATCGTTTCTATGTTGGGCAAAATATGGGCGGCATCAAGGTGAAAGTCACCGACGCTGGCACCGAAAAGATCGCGGATATAGAGGCCACAATGCTGCGTCTTGATATCGCGGGGTCGAACGCCGTCTGGTACGTGAACCCGCTGGATGGAACAGTGCTGCGCACAGTTGCAAGGGTCCCATCTGCTACAGGAATGATTGACCAAGCCGTTGACTATTCTGATTGGCGAGTCTGCGATGGCCTCACAATTCCTTTTCAACGAACCAATACACAGGGATCACAAATCACCCAAGAAACGGTGTTGTCCGTCGAATTCAATCCGGACGTTTCCGGCCCAGAACCAGCGACTTCTGACTCTTCAACCGCTGTAACGAGTAAAACGCTAGCGCACGCCGCGAACTTGCTTTCCGACGACGAAGTGCAGCAGGCCATAAGCGGCAAACAAAATGACCGTTGGGTGACGATTGAGGACATGGGTTTAATGGCAGCGCAAGGAAACCAAGTGCCTAAGATAATTCTATTCATGCCCGAGGCTGTTCTCGCAATACGCGCTGAAGCGGCTAAGAAACAATTCATCAAATACGAGCCGACACAAGAAGACAAACGGCGATCATTGATGATCGTAGCCCAAGGCTATGCTGGAAAGACCATCACGGAAGGCTGTACTTCGATCACACGTGTTGTACTTCTCTCCGATCCCTCCGGTGGCGTCGTTCAGGAGGCATACCTGTCGGAACCGCTAGAAGAACTCTGGCGGAACAGTTTCGGCGCTACGAATAACTGCCAAGCCTTGCGAACCAAGTTTTCGCTAGATGATGTTCAGAAAGTCAAAGCCGCAGCCACCAACGGTGAGTTTTTTGTCGCGGTCTTTTCAGGAAACGTCAACACGAAAACGTACAAGGTTAAAAAGAAATATCAGTCCAAGCTGGGTTTAGATTGAGCATGGAAGATCAACCAAAATCCGTATGACTTCCGCACAGAGCAAGACCAAACCAACTTGGACGCTGGCGCACCTGATGCTTCTGAACAAGTACGTCCGTGGACGACAAGTCGATCTTGGTGGAAACGCTCATTGGGATCAACACTGGCTAATAGCGCTGGGTGAGTCCATCCAGGACGCAACCAAGCGCTTCGTCAAATCCGGCCTGCTCGAAGAATGCCCTCTCGTAGATCGAGTCACTTGTAAGTTCAATCAGATTGCACTGAAACAGATGCTACGTGATCGGGGGCTTAAAGTCTCAGGTCGCAAAGACGAGTTAGCCAATCGTCTCGTCGAAACAGACCGCGACGGCATGCTGGAAGCCACACGCGAATACGTAATGATGCGATGCACAGAAAATGGCCTGCAATTCGCGAAAGAATTCTCAGCACGAACTGAACAGATGCAACAGACTGCCTTGCAAGCCTTGCAACGCAAAGACTTGGAAACGGCAGTTCGGTGTGTGTGTCAGTATCAAGATGAACTAGGGTTTCCCGAAGATCCGACCTTCCCCACAAGGCCCGACATCGAAGACTTGCGGAGAATATCTTCAGCTAAGCCAAAGATTCTCGGACCAGTCGGTGATGAAATTCTCGACACTCTGCGAGTTGCCGCAGGAATGGCGTTCCTCAGCATAAAAGGACAATGGATCTCTGACGATCTCGAAATCAGTGCCACGCTGGACGCAGTGTCGGCAGTCGGGATGATTATTTCTAAAGTTCAAAGTGACAGAAATCTTGAAGGCTACAAGCAGGGTGGGGTCACTCAAGTAAAGATCATTGGGTCGGCCGACGGACCTTGTTCAACTTGTGAGGCGATCCGAAGCAAAACCTGGAAACTAATAAATGTTCCAGAGTTGCCCTATGAGCATTGCACCTCGGAGGGCGGGTGCCGCTGCTGTTACATCGCCGTCTTGGATTGATGATAGGGTTTTAGTAGATCGTGGTACGAGAACTTCTCTCTTCGGTGGTTGTTCAATGCTCTACGCCTGTGATCCTAAAACGTTGAACGTGTCATCGTCACAACAATTCTCGCAGTAGATGCAGCCGTC
>Ga0209517_10007529_pt1 | contig 13008 bp, 7 predicted proteins | sample PeaSoiMetSII2010_FD_187695 | JGI IMG/M metagenome (GOLD analysis project Ga0209517, IMG submission 187695) | Peat soil microbial communities from Weissenstadt, Germany - SII-2010 (SPAdes) (version 2) | ecosystem: Environmental > Terrestrial > Soil > Wetlands > Peat | place: Germany: Weissenstadt...
GCGCCAGCGAGGAAATGGTTATCACCAGTCAGCAGATCGCCGCCAGCTCCGAGCAAACCTCGGCCCAGGCAAACATCGTTTCGCAAGCCGCGCAGCAAGTCAGCCAGAACCTCCAGACCGTGGCCACCGGCGCTGAAGAGATGGGCGCCAGCATCAAAGAGATCGCCAAGAATGCCACCGAAGCCTCGAAGGTCGCAACCTCCGCAGTCAGAGTCGCCGAAATCACTACCGCCACCGTGACCAAGCTGGGCGATTCCTCCACCGAAATTGGTCAGGTCATCAAGGTCATCACCGCGATCGCCCAGCAGACCAACCTTCTCGCGCTGAATGCCACGATAGAAGCCGCCCGCGCTGGCGAAGCCGGCAAAGGCTTCGCCGTGGTGGCGAACGAAGTCAAAGAGCTAGCCAAGGAAACCGCCAAAGCCACCGAAGACATCAGCGGCAAGATCGAAGCCATCCAGACCGACACCAAAGCAGCAGTGGATGCTATCGCATCGATCAGCGCGGTCATCAACCAGATCAACGATATCTCCAGCACCATAGCGACTGCGGTCGAAGAGCAGAACGCGACCACCAACGAGATGTCGCGCAACGTGAGCGAGGCGGCGCACAGCAGCGGCGAGATCACCGGCAACATTGCGGGCGTGGCGGAGGCGGCGCAGGGTACGACACGAGGCGCCACCGATACCCAGAAAGCGTCACAGCAACTGGTGGAGACGTCCGCACTACTGCGCCAGCTGGTCGAGCAGTTCATGATCGGGCGCCGCGACCCGCGGATGGTTGTAGCGCTGCCGGTGCAGCTTACAGGGACCGACCACAGCGGTCGCTCTCTGGATCAAGAAGTGATGACGATCAATATCAGCCATCGCGGAGCGCGGTTGAAGGACATCCACGGGATACTGAGACCGGGGGGCACAATTTCTCTCGCCCGCTTGGACAAGAAGGAACACTTTCGACTCGCGTGGGTAGGGGAAAAGGATACTCCGGAGGCAGGTCAGGTCGGGGTGTCCGCGGTCGATCCGAACGCATCGCTTTGGAATGACGTGCTCCAAAAAATGGCGCCGTCAGAGCGGGAGACGGCCAACGCAAAGGCGACCGGCGCGTAGGACGGGCAACTGCATTCTAAACTTGGGCACTCCTCCGACTGCTCATGATTCATCGGATGGCAACGAGCTTCGCGGCAACGCTTTCCGATTGCCCGAATGGTCGTGTGAATCTGGACGCGCTCCACTCCGCAGTAGCAGTTGCTCGCACCACCCCGTGCCGGGAAGTGACCACCCAGAATTAAAGATAAACGCATATCTGGCCGAAGAAATTCGTGTAGCCCTCTGTGCGCCGACGCGTCGCTTGGCTTACGCCTTTTGGGAGGCTCGAGAAGTTCCATGCGCCCTCGACTGTCCACTACCGTCCTAGCGGTTCCATCCCGTCCGGCTCCGGGAAGACGACGGGCGGAATTTCAGAGTGTACTCCGCTGGCTTACGATCTTCGCGTTAACGGCAACCGCAGTTGCCCAGCAGGGAACGAAGGACTTGAGTAGCGCCAGTCTGGAAGAACTGAGCAATATCCAGGTTTGCAGTGCCTCGAAGCACATGCAGAGCACCAGCGACGCGCCCTCTTCAGTTACTGTCGTCACGGCAGACGAGATCCAGAAGTATAGCTACCGCACCCTCGCCGACATCTTGCAGAGCGTTCGTGGCTTCTACATTACCTACGACCGAGACTACAGCTACGTGGGGGTTCGTGGCTTTGGACGGCTGGGAGACTGGAACAGTCGCATCCTTTTGCTGGTGGACGGCCACCGCACCAACAACAACATTCTCGGGCAAGCCATGGTGGGCATGGAGTTCCCGGTCGACGTGGATCTGATCGAGCGAGTGGAAATCATCCGCGGCCCCAGTTCTTCGCTGTATGGTGCTGACGCCTTCTTTGCAGTAATTAACGTGATTACCCGCAAGTCTCCGCAACTGAAAGGTGTGGAACTGGTCTTTGCGCCCGCCAGCTTTGGGACCTACCAGGGCCGGGCTAGCTATAGCGCTCAATACAGAGGCGCCGACATGCTGCTTTCCGGCACGTTCTATGACAGCCAGGGACCAACGTTGAATTACCCCCAGTTCGACAGCCCGTCGACCAATTACGGGATTACGCAAAACACGGACTATGAGAACTCTCAACACATCCTGGCAACGTTCAGTTTTCGTGGATTCACCCTGCAGGGACTATTCAGCGCTCGCGCTAAGGGAGTGCCCACCGCGTATTTCGGCACCGTATTCAACGATCCTCGCACCCGCAACCTCGACTACCATCAATGCTTCGACCTCAGTTACCAACACACGGTTGGCGAGAAGTGGGAACTGGCGGCTCGGACGTCCTATGACCAAGCTCGCCTGCAGGCACCCCTTGCATTGTCCACTGGTCTGTCCGACGGATCGACCACCGTCGACACATACTCTTTCCGAGGAAACTGGTGGGATAGCGAAGTGAAATTGAGCCGAACTCTGCTGGAAAAACACAAAATCACCCTGGGCACGGAGATCACGGACAACGTGCGGCAAGATCAGGGGGACTACACTCCGATCGGCAATGTCTTCACCTCAGACCCGGCAACCTCGATGATCTGGGCACTATATGGGCAGGACGAGTTCTCCATCACCCACAAACTGACCTTGAGCGCCGGGCTTCGTTACGATCATTACTCAAATTTTGGCGGGACCACGAACCCGCGTCTGGGGCTGATCTATCATCTCTTCCAACCGACCACCTTGAAGCTGCTTTACGGTACGGCTTTCCGCGCACCAGAGCCCTACGAACTCACACCTGGATACGGTCGGTTCTACGAAGACAATCTGGGGCTCGAGCCCGAGACAATCCGAAGCGTCGAAGGGGTGGTGGAGCAAGAATTTGGCCAGCATTTCACGCTATCTGGCAGCGTATTCCAGAACCGGATCGAAAATCTGATCACTCTGGAGACGGACTCCAGTAGCGGCCAGGCGGTCTACCGCAACGACGGCAAAGCGGATGCACGGGCGTGGAAGTCGAGTTGAACGGGCAGTGGGCCGGCGGGGTGAAAGGTAGGGCAAGCTACAGTTACACAGATGTGGAAGATCCGGTAACCCATCAGATTCTCAGTAACTCTCCTGCTCATCTGGCCAAATTGAATCTGAGCGTGCCCGTGGTGCCGCAGCGGCTGTTCGCTAGTTTGGATGCACACTACATCAGCCCACGTCAGACTCTGGCTGGGAATACCGTAAGCGGCTTCCCCCTCTTCAATGTGACTCTATTGGGACACACCGTGGGAAAGCACCTGGACTTGTCCGCTAGCGTCTACAACATTCTCGACAAGAAGTACTTCGACCCTGGCCGTGCCGAGGACGTGCAGGATGCAGTCCAACAGGACGGAAGAAGTTTTCGTATCAAAATCACGGGCCGGTTCTGAAGAGCATGACGCGCCGGCATCGGCGGACGAGCAGGCGTTGGTTTTCAGGACTTAACGCGTGAAGGTACGCAACAGTGCTTCGAGAGCGACATGCAGATTGTGAACTTGACTCCGGCGAAGGTTAAGTTCATGTGGAGTCCAAGGCGAGTTCTATGGGTGCTGGGCGTGGTGATGCTTTTCCTCAGCGGCACGCGTGCGCAATCCCCGACTGCTGGCGAGTATCAAGTCAAGGCGGCCTTCCTGTACAACTTCGCGAAGTTTGTCGAGTGGCCGCCGAGTAGTTTCTCCGATGGTTCCGCGCCACTTCGGATCTGCGTTTTCGGGCACGATCCCTTCGGCCAGGAACTGCACGACATCACCACTGAAAAGACCGTAAACGGACGCAAACTCCAGGTCGATCACGTGCTCGATCTGCAACTGGCTAGGACATGCCACATCCTCTTCATTGCGACCTCGGAAAAGGCACAACTGAAACGGATTTTTGAAAGTCTACGGGGGAGCGATGCTCTGACCGTGGGCGACACCAAAGGCTTTGTCGAGCAGGGTGGAATGATCAATTTTGTGCTGGAAAATGACCGGGTGCAGTTCGAAGTGAACCACAAAGCAGCCCAGCAGTCCGGGCTCAAAGTCCGTTCCAAACTGTTGAATGTAGCAAAGCATGTAATCGAGTAAACGCTGTTGGGAGTAACTGCGATGCGTCATTTTGGGGATTTGTCGATCCGCCACAAGCTAACCGCCCTGTTCATGGCGATCAGTGGCTTCACTGCGTTGGCGGTTTCCTGCCCCATGGCGATTTATGACGCGGTGACATTCAGGCACTCGGTGGCCCAGAATCTGGCTGTCCTCGGCGATGTTCTGGCCGGCAACAGCACCGCTGCCCTGACGTTTCGTGACGCGGAATCGGCGCGAGATGTCTTGCGCGCCTTGCGGGCCGAACCCGACGTGACTGCGGCCTGTATCTATACCTCTGATGGCAAACCCTTCGCCAAGTATGCGCGGGATGTAAGAGGTTCAGGCTTTATACCACCGACACCGCAAGCGGAAAGCACCCAGTTCAAGAACGGTCACCTGATTCAGTTCCGAAAAATCGTGCTTGCGGGTGAGACGGTCGGCACGCGTTACCTTGAATCTGATCTGGAAATACAGCATGCGAGATTGCGACAAGCTACCATCACCTTCGTATTGACTCTGCTGGCCACGTTCTCCCTGGCTTTCGTGCTGGCCTCGCGCTTCCAAAAGCCCATTTCCGAGCCTGTCCTTGCCTTGGTAGCTACCACAAAAGCCGTTTCGGGCCGGGGCGACTACTCGATCCGGGCCGAACTCCTCAATCGTGATGAATTCGGCATGCTGGCGACCGAGTTCAACGGCATGCTAGAGCAAATCGAATCCCGCGACTTGGAACTGCAGCAACACCGGGAGAACTTGGAGGAGCAAGTTGCCCATCGCACCAGTGAGTTAGTGGCCATGAACACGGAACTGACGGTGGCCAAGGAGGCGGCCGAAGCGGATATCGCCGAGCGCAAGCGGATCGAAGAGGAACTGGACCGCTCACGCCAGATGCTTCAGTCCATCCTGGACACCATTCCTCAACGCGTCTTTTGGAAGGACCGGAATAGCATCTACCTGGGCTGCAATCGCGCTCTTGCGAGTGATGCAGGTTTGAATAATCCGGCAGAGAGTATCGGCAAAAGTGATTTTGATCTCTCTTGGAGCGGGACGGCTGAAAATTATCGCGCCGATGACAAGCGGGTAATGGAAACGGGATCCGCAAAGCTCAACTTTGACGAGACCCAGAGCAGGCCCGACGGAAGTCTGCGGTGGATCCGGACTAACAAATTGCCGCTGCGGGACCGCGAGGGCAAGGTGACCGGCGTCATCGGAACCTACGAAGACATTACTGACCGCAAGCGCGCCGAACAGGAACTGCGGCTGATGCAATTCGCGGTGGAGCATGCCTCGGACGCCGTACATTGGATGAACTCACAAGGCCGTATCGTCTACGTCAACCAGGCGTCCTGCCGCTCTTTAGGACGTTCCCGCGAGGACCTTCTTTCCCTGTCGATCCCGGATATAGATCCGCTCTTCAGGAAAGAAGCGTGGGGGCCGCTCTGGGAGGAACTCAAGGCGCGGGGCTCGCTGAGCTTTGAAACCCAGTACCAAACCAAACAGGGACGGGCCTTCCCGGTGGAGGTAAGCGCCAACTACATGGAGGTCGATGGCGGGGAGTACGCCTTCGCTTTCGTGCGCGACATCACCGAGCGTAAGCGGGGCGAACAGGTTTTGCGAGAGGCCAAGGAGGCGGCCGAAGCGGCCAGCCGCGCGAAAAGCGAATTCCTCGCCAACATGAGCCACGAAATCCGCACTCCGATCAACGGCATTATGGGCATGACCGAATTGGCCCTGGATACAGAGCTGAACACCGAACAGCGAGACTACCTGCTCATGGTGAAATCTTCCGGCGAGTCGCTGTTGTCGGTGATCAATGACATTCTGGATTTCTCCAAGGTGGAGTCGGGCAAGCTGGATCTGGAGGCGATCGAATTCAGCTTCTACGACTGCGTCGGCGAGACCATGAAGACCCTGGCTCTGCGCGCTCACCAAAAGGAGCTGGAACTGGCCTACGACGTCGATCCGGAAGTGCCATCGCACCTGCTCGGCGATCCCGGACGCCTGCGGCAGATTCTTGTAAACCTGGTCGGCAACGCTATTAAGTTCACGCAACATGGAGAAGTGCTTCTGACCATTGAAAGACTCTCGCAGGACGCCGGAGCCGTGGAGCTCCATTTCAAAGTGAAGGACACCGGCATCGGAATTGCTCCGGAGAAACACGGACTGCTGTTTAAAGCCTTTTCGCAGGCTGACAGCAGCACTACGCGCAAATATGGCGGCACTGGCCTGGGATTGGCAATCTCGGCACGCATCGTTGAGTTGATGGCGGGAAAGATGTGGTTGGAGAGCAGTGAAGATAAAGGGAGCACGTTCCATTTCACCGCGCGCTTTGCGGCGGCCGAGGTAAAGGCTCACCCCCCCTCTCCCGCGCTCCAAGCCGAGTTGCAAGGTCTTTCGGTGCTGGTCGTCGACGACAATGAAGCCAATCGACGGATCCTCTGTGCGATGACGCGCGGATGGGGGATGAGGCCTTGTGCTGTGGAAAGCGGTGCCATCGCAATTGCTGCCCTCGAGACGGCGCAGCAAAAAGGGGATCCTTTCCGGCTCGTTCTGATCGACGGCAACATGCCCGTCATGGACGGGTTCGAATTAGCTGAAAGGATACAGAAGGGGATGGTGCGCAATGGCGAAGCGGAAGCCACCGTCTTGATGCTGACTTCCGGCGCACAACCCGGTGAAGCAAACCGCTGCCGGCAGTTGGGGATCTCAGCCTATCTGCTTAAGCCGGTACACAAAGCCGACCTGATGGCCGCCATCCTTACGGCGCTAAGCCAGGGGCAGGGCGAAATGAGTAGCCCTGTGCTGGTTACTCGCCACACCCTGCGCGAATCGGCTCGCAGACTTAGGATCCTGGTGGCAGAAGACAACGTGGTGAACCAAGCGGTGATCATTCGCGTGTTGCAAAAGATGGGGCACACTCCCGTGTTGGCGCAAACCGGCAAAGAAGCGCTAGCGTTAGCCGCGGCAGAAAAATTCGACCTTGTTTTCATGGACGTCCAAATGCCCGAGATGGATGGCCTGGCTGCGACTGCCGCGATCCGCGAAAGCGAGACGAACAGCCGAACTCACCTGCCGATCTTCGCGATGACAGCGCATGCTATGACGGGCGACCGCGAACGCTGCCTGGCAGCCGGCATGGACGGTTACATTGCCAAACCGGTGCGCTTTAGTGACATTGAGCAAACGCTCGCAGGCTTAGCGAGCGCGCCTGTAACGCACGCCCTGCCTGCGGAGGCGGCATCCTGGAACAAGGCGGAAGCTCTCGCGCGCATCGAAGGCGACGAGGAATTGCTGCAGGAAATGTGCCAGATTTTTCTCGAAAACTCTCCGAAATTGCTGCAGAAGCTGCAGCAGGCAGTGGCGGCTGGGGACCCCGACGGGGTCATGCGCGCAGCTCACAGCCTCAAAGGCGAGTCCGGCTACCTGAGCGCGGACGGAACATCCCATGCCGCCCGCCAGCTCGAGGAGATGGGACGCAACCAAGACCTTTCCCGCGCCAGCGCTACGCTCGCAGCGCTGGAGCGGGAACTGGCGAGTCTGCACCTCGATCTCAAAGCGTTGGTCGGAGTGCACCATGAAGGGGCGCACCATGAATAAGATTCCAGCCGAGTTGGCCGGACAGCTCAGGGACCCGAAGCCAGGTCTTGACGGGAAAGCCTCCGCGTGCAACACCGTGCTGATTGCCGAAGACGATCCGCTTTTTCTCCGTATTCTCGAGCGCTGGTTCAAGCGGTGGGACTACCGTGTCTCGGCCGTGGAAAACGGGCTGGATGCGTGGGAAGTCTTGCAAAGGGAAGATGCTCCGCAGCTGGCGATCCTCGATTGGATGATGCCGGGGATGGACGGGATCGAACTCTGCCGCAGAATCCGGAGCCGCGACCAAGGTCCCTATCGCTACGTTCTATTGCTGACCGCCAGGGACGACAAACAGGATGTGGTCGCGGGCCTCGAAGCCGGCGCTGATGACTACTTGACCAAGCCGTTTGACGTGGATGAACTGCGCGCCCGGGTTCGGACAGGCAAGCGGATTCTCGATCTACAGGCGGCCTTGATTCATGCCCAAGATGATTTGCAATCTGTTGCGGCTCACGATTCGCTCACCGGGCTTTGGAATCGTGGCGCCATCCTCGATTTACTGAGGAGAGAAGTATCTCGTCGACAAAGAACCGGGGACGCGCTGGGCGTGATCATGGCCGACATCGATCACTTTAAGAGAATCAATGACACGCAGGGCCACCTTATAGGCGATGCCGTCCTGCAAGAAGTAACGCGGCGGCTGGCGGTGAACGTTAGACCTTACGACGCGGTCGGGCGCTATGGTGGAGAAGAATTCTTGATCGTCTTCCCAAGCTGTAATGCGCCCAATTTGGTCGTCGGTGCAGAACGTTTGCGCCACTGCATTGCCGATCAACCGATCGAAACTAGTGTGGGCCAGATTGCAGTTACTCTCAGCCTCGGGCTTACTTCCGTGGAACAAGGTGAGAAGGAAACACTGGATTACGAGACGTTCGTGCGCCACGCCGACGAAGCCCTCTATGCTGCCAAGGCTCGAGGCCGGAACCGGGTGGAAACTGCTGTGGCGTCGCGGGTGGCTGAGCAGCAAGGCGACTGATCGCAGGCTGAGGAATGGAGCTCGAAGTAAATTGCTATTCCGGACGAAAGGCAGACGAAAGGCCTGTTCGTTTTCGACTCGACAAACGTGACTACACGGTCGAGGAAGTCCTAGACCAGTGGTATGGCCCGGACGATGCGTTTTATAAGGTCCGCGCCCAGGATGGCAACCTCTATGTCTTGCGGCAGCAAACGTCGGATGGATCTTGGCATTTGGTGGCATTCCGGCAATCGACATAGCGGCGAGAACGGAGAAATGTTTGGATCTCCATTCCATAGCAGCTGCGGGAGTTCTGGTTCTGCACCTCCTCTTCATCCTTTGGGTTGCGTTCGGAGCTCTCTTCACCCGCCATCGACCGCTGCTGCGCTGGTTTCACATCGCCTCATTGATCTATGGCATCTTGCTCGAAATCCTGGACTGGTCTTGCCCGCTGACCTCAATGGAAAACTGGTTCCGCGGCCGCGCCGGGATCCCCACGTATCGGGGTGGGTTTCTGCTGCACTACTTGGACGCGCTCGTCTATCCGGATGTAGCTCCATCGTTGCTGTGGTTCTCTGCGCCGTTGCCGGCCACAGGTCCATGTCTAACTCAGAACGACACTCTCGCACTCAACTGAATTTCCCGCCCCGGCGTCATCGCCATGGTAATCGTGCCGAATTGCGGAGTATTCACATACCGGTTGGGCGTGCCCAGGTTGACCTTATTCAGGGCATTAAAGGCCTCGCCCCGAAACTGGAAGCTGGCCTTCTCGGTAAGACGGAAGGTGCGCGCCAGCGCGAAGTCGAGAGTTTGCAGTGGAGGACCGTAGACCGAGTTCCGTCCCACATTGCCAAACGTGTACGCGGGCGGCGCCGCGAAAGCCGCCGGGTTGAACCACTCGTTGGCTGTGCGTGTGCCTGGACCGAAGACCGGTTGGCCAGTGACGTTGGCCCGGATGGGATTCTCTCCCAGCACCGTACCGGAATTCGCGGTGTCTCCAAACACCGAGATGGTAAAAGGCATTCCCGATTCCGCCTGATAGATGGTCGTGAAATGCCAGTTCTGGGTCATCATGCGCGTCCATGGGGTCGCTGCATAGGCTGGAATGTCGAACACGCTGCTCAGCGCAAGTCGATGCCGCACATCGCAACCCGGCCCTTTCTCCGCAGCCAGGTCGCTGTTGTTCTGCGGGATCGCGGCCTCGTCCATCGGAGAACGGAAGTCTGGCGCGTTGGTCAAAGTTTTGGCAAACGTATAGTTCGCCAGGAAGCTGAGCCCGTGGGAATACCTCCGGCGCACGTTCAGGTAGCCCGCGTCATACCAACTCTGTGCCGTGTCCTCCAGCCGGTTGATCGTGCTCACCGGAAAAGTTTGACTCTGAATAATGGCGTCGGGATCGCTGCTGTTCGTTAACACAGTGCCATTGATGAAAGTGAGCGTGGGAAAGGGACGACGCGGTCCGATGGGGCCCGGCCCCGGAGGAGCGTTGTTGATCAGATGAGCTCGCTGCAAGTGAAATCCTCGCGCGCCCAAATAGCCGACGGCTAGTGTAGTGTTGCCGCTGAAGCTCTTCTCCAACTGTGTGTTCCACTGCTGCACGTACTGCGCGGGCGCGTTCGGGTCAAATGCCGTAAAGCTTACGGTGGTTGGTTTCAACGTTCCGTTTCCCAACACCGGCGTGCCGAAATTCATGCCGCTGGTAAACAGGGCCGCTGGTGGCGTGAAGTTGTCGGCCTGCTGCGTTTCCGGAAAGACGTAAGGCACGTTATGCCGCTGGTTGCACCACGTATTCTGATCCACGGGCGTAAAGAAAATACCGTAGGCGGCGCGGAATACAAGTCCGGGGCCGGGCAGGTTCTTCGCGATGCCAATGCGTGGCGCGAAGTCGTGTTTGTTCGAATACATCAATCCCCGCGGATATCCTTGCTCCCCGCCGACGAAAACCTCGGGTGCGCCGCCCTGGATTATCAGATTTGAGTTCGTGTTCCTCAGATCGTAGAGCGGACTCGTATATTCGTAGCGCAGCCCGATGTTCACGGTCGTGGTCGATGTGACCTGCCAGCTGTCTTCGGCAAACGCATCGTATCCCCAGTTGCGCAGGTTCATCTGTGGGACACCGGCCTGGCGCTGTTTCACCGCCGGCAGGCTCAGCAGTAGGCTGGCGAATCCATTTCCACTGCCGTCGTTGAATCCAAATTCCGTGGTATAGCCGTTGGTGTATTGATAATAGCCGCGGTTTTGAAAGAAGCCCCACATCGGCCAGATGTAACGGCGGAAATCGCCGCCGAACTTCATGCTGTGCCGTCCGCGCTGCCACGCAAATGTGTCTCTGAGTTCCGCCGTCGTGTCCCAGGCGTGCATGGGTGTGGCCGCGAAGGTGTCTCCGATTCCGGTATAACCTTGCGCCGCAAACCAGGGGGCGCCCCACGCGCCCGGCCCGCCGAATCCTACGCCCCGAATCCCCAGCTGGGTCACGATGTCATTGACCCCATCGTTCTGCGATGTACGGTCCATCGAGAGCCGCGAAAACGCGAGCGAGACCGCGTTCAACTTGCTACTGGAGAACACGTGGTTCCAGGTGGCCACCGCCTGCTGCGACAGATTGTCGAAGTCCACTCCAAAGCCGGGCAGGTTTTCGGTGGTCGATGTCACCCCGCTGCTGGGCGAAAACCCGTGTTCAGCGCTCACTGAGTAGCGTCCGAAAAGCGTGTCGTTGTGCTGGAACACGTGGTCTACGCGCACGGTGCCCTGATCCTGACTGTGCGTTTCGTTGCGGATATCGAGATAGTTATTGGAATCTACTCCCGAGTCCATCCCCATCATCATGTTCGGCATCGGCAGATATTGCATCAGGAACGCTTCCAGTTGCGGGTTGATCCGATCCATAGGAATCTGGTTGTTGGGAAACTGGCTGCGCGTGTAGGGGAAATTGTTAGGCCCGGTAGGCTTGGTGGGATCGTAGTTCGGATTCGCGACTGCTGTTGTCGGATCGTAGATCGGGGTGCTGCTCATGCTGAAGTCGCCACCGATTTCGGCCGCGGTCGGAACGGTCAGGATCTGCGCGTCTGCCTGGGCGAGGCGCAACCCTTCATAGTTCAGGAAGAAGAAAGTTTTCTTGGTTCTTCCCAGCAACGGCCCGCCGAACGAGGCGCCAAAGTTATTTTGGACCAGGTGATTGTTCCCCATCGACCCAAACGTAGTGGCATCCAGGGCACCGTTGCGCAGGAACTCATACGCCGTTCCGTGATAGGCATTCGTGCCCCCGCGGGACACGATATTGATCTGCCCGCCACCGGCTCCGCCCATGTCAGCCGTGTAACTGCTCGTTTCAACCTGGAACTCCATGACCGCGTCCGGAGATGGACTCAGGTTCTGCGTGTTGAACGTTGGATCGGTATTGGTCGCGCCGTCCAGCAGGAAAAAGTTGGCATTCGGGCGACTGCCCCCAATCACGATGGCCGAGCGCTGTCCCGGCCGCCAATACAGCGGATTCGTTTCCCCAGTCTGAGCGCCAAAACCCACGTGCGCGCCCGGCACCGTCAGCACAAGATCCACTAGCATGCGGCCATTCAGCGGAAGTTCCTGGACCGACTTCCGTTCCACGACCTCGCCCACGCTGGCATCGGTGCTCCTCAAAACATCCGCCACCGCGCTCACCTGCACACCTTCTTTCACCGCGCCGACCTTGAGTCCGACTTCGATCGCCAGCTTCTCCCCGACCTCAAGATGCAAGTTCTGCGCCACGGAGGCAAAGCCTGTGGCGTCCGTGGTCAGCTCGTAGTCGTCTGGCGGAAGCGCAGGAGCGGAGAATAGTCCGCGATCGTTAGTGGTGAGCACGCGAATCGCACCCGTGCTCAGGGCCTTGAGTTGAACCTTAGCTCCGGCGACCGGAAGTGTCTGCGAATCTGTGACGGTTCCGGTAACCATCGCGTAATTGCTCTGAGCGAACGCGGGCACGACCAGCCCGAGAAGACACAACAGCACAAAAGATGCTCGCATTGACCGGTCCCCACGTGTCAGGGTGCCCCGAAGAGATTTCACCCCAGGATTGGAAGTGGAGCGATTATAGGGAGACTGACGGGCAGGTCAATAATGTGAAAGGAGTATGCCCATTCGGAGAAATCCTCCAGCGGGTTCCCCCAAACGAAGCGTTTGCTCCCCTGGGACGGGGTCGTTTATACTCGTAAAGTTGGGCGGGAGTAACTCAGTGGTAGAGTGCGACCTTGCCAAGGTCGAAGTCGCGGGTTCAAATCCCGTCTCCCGCTCCAGTTTCTTGAAGCCCTGCCCCGGCGAGGGCTTTTTGTTTCAGCGGGCT
>Ga0209517_10007531_pt1 | contig 13003 bp, 8 predicted proteins | sample PeaSoiMetSII2010_FD_187695 | JGI IMG/M metagenome (GOLD analysis project Ga0209517, IMG submission 187695) | Peat soil microbial communities from Weissenstadt, Germany - SII-2010 (SPAdes) (version 2) | ecosystem: Environmental > Terrestrial > Soil > Wetlands > Peat | place: Germany: Weissenstadt...
CCTGGGCCATGGCCACGGACCTCGGCCGAAGGGGAGAACACCCGCAGGAATTCAAAGGGGAAACGAAACCGCTTGCCATCATTGAACGCGATCTCGAGCACGCGCGAAGCCGAGTGCACCGTGATCTCGGTCGGCAGCGGGGAATTCGGGCTCAGTCCATGGGTCTGCGTACTCATGGCCGGCGTGCGCGGTTGCGCTGGGATCCACGTGGATTCATGCCGGGAGCATAGCGCTTGAAAGGATTTCGGGCGGCCGCGACCCGTCGCCGGCGCACGCCGTATTACTTCCGCCGTAATTCTTCAGTAGGCGCGCTTGTCGCCCAGGACCACCAACGGCACGGTGCGCAGGAGAATCAGCAGGTCCAATATGAGCGTCCAGTTGCGCAAATACTCCAGGTCGCTGGTGATGCGCTCACGCATGGCGTCGAAATCGTCGCCACCACGCTGTCCGCGCACCTGCGCCAGGCCGGTGATGCCAGGCTTCACCTTGTGGCGCAGCATGTAGCCGGGTATCAGCTTGCGAAACTGTTCGTTCATCGCTACCGGATGTGGACGCGGCCCAACGATGCTCATGTGCCCCAGCAGAACGTTGAACAACTGCGGCAGCTCGTCGAGCGAATACCGGCGCAGGAAATGGCCCACGCGCGTGATGCGCTGGTCGTGGGGTCGCGCCGCCGAATACTGACTGGCGCCGTCTTCCACCACCGTCATGGTGCGGAACTTGTAGATCCCGATCTCGTGCCCGTCCAGACCATAGCGGCGCTGGCGGAAGAACGCAGGGCCGGGAGAGCCCAGACGCACCGCCACGAAAATGCCGATCAGTAGCGGTGCACACAGCAACAGGGACAGAAGCGAGAGAACGATATCCTCGGCACGCTTTACCAGGCTGGTCACCCCGAGGAACGGCGTATCGCGCACCGCCACCACCGGCATGCCCTCCACGGACTCGATGCGCCCGTTCATGAGGTCGGTCACGAAAATATCCGGCGCAAAGTAAATCGATGCCGTCGTATCCTTGAGTTCCTCGAGCAACTTGACGATGCGCGGCTGCGTTGCCATGGGCAGCGCCAGGTAGATCCGGTCGATCCCATGGACACGCACGAAATCGCTGAGCTGGTCGAAGGCACCGAGGTATTCGCCCTCGGCAATCGGTGCCGGCCACTCGCGTTTTCGGTCGTCGAAAAATCCCAGCACGCGCACTCCGAAATAGGGATTGGAACGCAGGCGCGACGCCAAACCGATGCCAATGTCGTTGATACCACACACGACGACCGTCTCCTGCACCGCCGATTGCTCCAGTACGCGGCGCAGCACCGCCCGGACCAGCAGGTTGGCGCCGATCAGCAAGACGGGCAGCGCGATGAACCAAGGCAGAAACAGGTGGCGCGGCACGAACTTGAGCCAGGCGCTGGCATAGTCGAAGAGCGCCAGCGCGGCCAGCACCGTGAGCGCCGTCATCGCCGACTTGCGCACCATTACGGAGAAGGTGTCAGTCAAGGCGACATTGCCGGGGAAGGTCAGGGTGAAGACCAACACGCCCGCGACCAGAACGCGCGCATCGAATGTTTGTCCGAGGTAGTGCGCCAAGGCCAGGAGCCAAAACAGGACCAGGAATGGATCGAGCGCGGCCTCGATAGCGCCGGGCAGGGTCAGTGCGCGCCGCAGGCGAGGAGCCGCCGCACGGCTATTTGCACCTAGCGTGTTTGCCGTGCGTATGCCTTCTTCGGATGCAGCGAGCAAGGCGCCGCGCGCCGCGGAATCAACCGCGCGGCGACCGAGCGCACTATCGTCCACGCTGCTCGCTTCGATGGGTCTGGTATCCATGTGGAGTTACCTGACTTCAAACCTTGCACGAAAAAACGACACATCACCCCTTGCGCGGACGATGGCGCGTAGTTCATTATCAGCCAATTGTCCGTTGGAGATCCACCGGTTCTGCCGTCCACAGAAAAATCGCACCGGTTGAAACTTAAACGGAATAAGCATCCACATGCCGCATCGACGTTTGAAGATCGTGCGCCCGATACGTTGGCGAGTCGAGCCATCCAAACGATGTACCAAAGAAAAATGAGCCTAAAGCAGCGGGAAATGCGTCAAAGGGGCGGAGGCCGGCCGGCGAGTGTAATGGCGCACTCACATGGGCCGGCGCGGCCGACTTGCGGAGCAACAACATATGCCACGGTCTGCGCCGTGCGTCGCGCCGTCCTTGCCTGCGTGATCGCGTTTGCTACGTCTGGGCAGGTGCGGGCGCAGGAGGCGCCTGCGCCGGGATTTACCTTCGGCCCAGGTGAAATCGTCCAGCATGAAAGCAATTTCTTTAGATCTTCCGGCGCGTTTGGCATCCCCATGGAATCCGCTACCTCGTATGAGACGGACCTGATGGGCGCCTTCCAACAGACCTACGGACGCGAACAAGTCTCCGCCTCGGCAACAATAGGACGCGTGCTCTATCCACAGCTGGGCGAATTCGACTATACCCGGCAGGACATCCGCGCGGCCCTGAAGTCCAACCTGCCATACAATGTGGACGTATCGATCGATATCGTGCGAACGGTGGATCTCGTCCATTTTGCCGATGTCGGCGGCGATACCAAGGACGTCATCACTTTCAACGCGGCGAACGCGCTCGTCGATTTCCCGTTCGAAGTGGACTGGCGCGGCGTACTGGGCGGCAAAGTCAGCCAGACGAGGAACTCGGCGACTACCTTTCAGACCCAGGATGTCAATACGGCCGAGCTCGATGGCGGGATCCGGTTCCAGCCGTCCACCGGCAACCATGTAGACCTATTGGTGCGCAGCGTGGAAGGCACGTATCCCAACAACAGCCCGGCTAGCTTCATACCTCCGGGCTACCACGATCTAGGGGCAGGTCTGCGCGCCGACTGGACCTTCAGCGGGGCCAGTCATCTGCAAGGCAACGCGGGGTTCGTCCGGCGCAGCAATGACGAGCTGCTCTACTTGAATACGGCGACTGGCCAGATGCAGCTGCTGGACCGCAATTTTTCCGGGCCCGCGTATGACCTGACCTACCTCTGGCAAGTCACCGCCGCGAGTAGGCTCACTGTATACGGCCTGCGCGGTAACGGGCCCTCGGGCGATAACGTGTACGTGCCGTCCACTACCGAAACCTTCAGGCTCACGCCCGCGTACCAGTTTAGCGCGAAAATCGAAGTGGACGCATACTATCAGTGGACGAAGCGTAATTACTTCACCGACGTATACGATGTGGTGTACGGCCAACCGCCGGGAACCACCCGCGTCGATTACTCGCGTTATGGGGGACTCGGCGTGATCTGGAATCCCCGTCGATGGCTCAAGGTCGCGCTCGATATCCATCGGGAGGACCGAAATTCAACCGTCGCCGCATATAACTATGGCGATAACATCGCGACCCTGAGTCTGCAGAGCAGCTTTTAGCGCGCAGCTCTTACTGTCGTTATCCAAGTCCCGCCGTCCCGCAGTCGCGCGATGCATCATTTCGGTTCTGCGGTGCACCACCGAGCCACGCGCTGCAACATCCTGGTTCGCCGACGCTTGGGTCTGCGGCTCCGGCGCGCAACCTTACCGCCCGACTCCGGTTGGCCACGAGTGGGCTAGTCCGTTCGGACTAGGCACAATCCGGTGTTGCGTAAGCGCCAGAAGACGCATCTAATTTGTATCGGAGCGAACAGTTCCTCTTGCGTCCGCGCAAGGCAGGGGCTACCATGAAAAGGTGGTAGGTTAGTAGGGGCCGGGGGGCCCGTTTCATTTCAAGTACGTACGGGGGTGCGAAATGAGCTTCAAGGCAGCAAGGTGTGCAGTTCTTTTGGCGGGACTACTGGGCGCCATCGTGGCGTCGGCGGATGGCGGCCGGCCGACGGAGCAGGCGTCGTTCGATTCGTATTTTCAGGCGAAACATGAGGGGGGCTGGCGCGCAGACAATGACCATGACAATGGTGGCAACTGGTATGGTGGACGTAGCTGGACGCATGTAAAGGGCGTTCCCGAACCTTCCGAGTGGTTATATATGGGCATCGGCTTGGTACTCATCGGTGCAGTTGCGTATCGTCGCAAGGCAAAGCTCCTCAGCAAGTAAGTGTCCGGCGCGGGCGGCCGCTGCCGGTAGGTGATGGTGGCGCCCTGCGTGCGGGGCCGCATTACTGCGCATACGACGCCGCGCGGCGTTCGTGAGCGGTTCAACGTGGCGTTTTGCGCCAATCTCCCTTCCTTATGAGCATGCCTCCCAGGGCCGGATCTTTGACCAAGCACCGCCGCGCCGGTCTGCCGGTACGCTGGCCCCCGTTTCCGGCGCGAATCCTGGCAACTGCATTCTTTCCATTTTTGTCGGCATGTACGCCGCATGATGGGCAGGGCAAGATTACGCAAGTGGCAGCGCGCGTCAACGGTGGCGAGATCACCGTCCACCAGGTAAATTTTCTCCTCGAGAACGCCCCGATTCCCGCGACGCAAGCACGCACAAGCCCAGGCGGGGAGGCGCAGGCGGCGCTCGACCAGCTGATCGAGCAGGAAATTGTGGTCCAAGCCGCCGTCGGGCTAAAGCTCGACCGCAACCCGGACGTGCTGGCGGCGTTGGAATCTGCGCGCCGCGCTGTGCTTGCCCACGCATATGTCGAACAGTTGCGCGCTACCGCCGCCAAGCCGAGCGCGGCAGATATTCATGAATACTTCGAGAAAAATCCGGCCCTGTTCCGGGAACGGCGTGTGTACAGGTTGCACGAGTTCCGCCTCGGTCCGGACTCCGCGATCGACACGGCGGCCAATGACGAGCGCGAGGCGCAACTGCGATCGCAATGGAAGCGGTCCCACAATTTGAATGCCCTGCTCTCCGCCGCACAGTCCACCGGATCCCGCCTTACAATTACCACGCAAGTGCTCGCCGCGGAGCAGTTGCCGCTGGATCAGGTAGCGGAATTCCAGCGGCTCGCGGAGGGTGCGGTCCGCTTTTCTCACCAGGCAAATTCGATAGTGGTACAGCAGGTGGTCAAGATCTTGCGCGAGCCCGTGAGCGAAGCCCGCGCCAGCCCGATGATCGAGGCCTATCTGCTGGAGCAGCGCGCCCGGCAAACCGTGCAGGACGATCTTGCGCAGCTGAAGAAGTCGGCGCAGATTGAGCTAATCGGCGAGTTTGCGCCACGCGAGGAAGCCGCGCGTCAAGAATCCACCAAGCTCAGGCAGTAGACGGTGGCATGACAGACATCCCCCAAACCGTGCGCATTCGAATCCGCCATCGGCGATCATGACGATTTCCCAGTTTCTCCGCATCCTGAACGCGCGCAAGCGCATGGTCCTGCTGGTGCTGCTCCTGGTATTCGGCGCCGACGTGACCGTGACCTTGTTGATGCCCAAGAAGTACAGCCCGATTGCTACCGTCATTTCCGATCCCAGGTTGCCGGACCCGGTGTTTGGTTTCATGGTGCCGACCAACTATGGTGGCGGGGAAACGAATACCGCGACCCAGGTTGACATTATCACCAGCGATCGCGTGGGCCTGCGGGTTGTGCGCCTGCTAGGGCTGGAAAATGACCCGGACGCACTCGCGCAGTGGCGAGAAGACGGGGAGGGTAAGGGGACCGTCGAACAGTATATTGCCGGCCTGCTCGAGAAGCGTGTGGACGTCAAGCCGTCGCGCGAAAGCGATGTGATCAGCATTCAGTACACCTCGCAGGATCCGGTGTTCGCCGCCAAGGTGGTCAACGCGTTCGCCAAGGCCTATGTCGACGTTTGTCTTGAACTGCGCACCGATCCGGCACGCGTTTCGTCGGGGTTCTTCGAGGCACGCACGCGTCAGTTGCGCGACGACGTGGAAAAAGCGCAAATGCGCTTGTCGGAGTTCCAGCGCGGTCACGGCATCTCAGTGACGGACGAGCGGCTCGACGTAGAAAACGCCCGCCTCAACGAGCTCAGCACGCAGCTCACGACGATCCAGGCGCTGCGCGCCGAATCGCAGTCGCGCCAAAATCAGGCGCTCGGCGAGGCAAGCACTTCCCCCGATGTCATGCAAAGCCCAGTGATCCAGCAGATACAAACTGATATCGCCCGCTCCGAGGGTAAGGTAACTGAACTGAAGAATCAGCTCGGGAGCAACCACCCGCAGCTGCTGGCGTCAGAGGCCGAACTCGAGACGCTCAAGTCCAAGTTGGCAAGCTTGATGCATCAGGTTGCTGGCAGCGTTGGCACATCCAATTCGGTCAACCTGCAACGCGAGAGTGAAATTAAGGCCGCGCTGGACGCACAGAAAAGGCGCGTGCTCGAGATGCGCGCGGAGCGCGACCAGGCCGCTGTCATGGAAAAGGACCTTGAGGAAGCGCAAAAAGCCTACGATCTGGTAGCACAGCGACGCTCGCAAACCAATTTGGAGAGCCTGAACCAGCAGGCAAACGTGGCCGTCCTGAGTGAAGCACTGCCTCCCACTGAGCCGTCGAGGCCGCGCGTGCTTTTGAACCTGCTGGTGGGTGTTTTTCTCGGCACGTTGCTCGGAATCGCCGCAGCCCTGGGCATGGAGTCGCGCGATCGCCGCGTGCGCGGCATCGAAGACGCCCTGCAGGTTTTCGGCCTGCCGATACTTGCGTCATTACCGTCGGGCCGCAAGCGGGTGTCAATTGCGCCGGAGCGCTCGCCCCTTGGCGCGCGGCTGCGCCTGCGATTCCGGCGCCGCGCGCTTGGCCCAAGCACCTAGACCGGCGTGAAGAGATCTCAAATGGCCAAGCCGCAACGCGTGCAAGACGCGAGCGATTCCAAACCGGGTCATGACGGCGAAGAGGGTGCGGCTTTTCCGGGATTGCCCGACGAGGCCCTGGCGGAATCCTTGAAGTATTCGAATTCGGACCCGCCGACCGCTCCGTATCCGGACAACGTAAAGGCCGCAAGCAAGAAGATCAGCGATCAACCAATCGGCCGCATCCTGGTCGAGGCGGGGCGACTAAGTGCCACGGATGCGCAGCGGGTCGCCCAGGTTGCCGCCGAGTTCCGGATGCGCTTTGGCGACGCCGCAGTCGAGATGGATCTCATCAAGCGCAGTGATGTCGCCTTCGCGCTGGGACGCCAGTTTTCCTTTCCTCAATTGGAGCGGAACGATCCATCCCTGTCGCAAGACCTGATTGCCGCCTACCAGCCGGACCATCCGGTGGTGGAACGTCTGCGCGAACTGCGTGCGCAGATCGCCGCTCGTTCGGTCACAGCGCCGCGCCTGCATCCCATGGTCGCAATGATCAGTCCGGACCGCAGTGATGGCCGCAGCTTCATCGCGGCTAACCTGGCGGTGGTATTTGCCCAGCTGGGAGTGCGCACCCTGGTGATCGACGCCGACATGCGTAATCCCTCCCAACACCGTTATTTTCGCTGCGACAACAGGGTCGGCCTCTCCAGCCTGCTGGCCGGTCGCTGCGGGGTAGAGTGCCTGCACCGGGTCAGCGCGTTTCCGGGCATCTTCGTGCTGACCGCGGGACCGACGCCCCCCAATCCGCTCGAGCTGCTGGAGAGGCCGGTCTTTGCCCAGCTGTTGGCCAGCGCGGATACCAACTTCCGGGCCGTGATCATCGACACGCCTGCCGGAATGCTTGCCGCCGACGCGCGACGGATAAGTGGCCGCGCTGGCGCCAACGTGCTGATCGCGCGGTCCGGGCACACGCGGGCGCCCAGTGGCGCGCGCTTTATCCAGTCGCTGGCGGCCGACAAATCCAACGTGCTCGGGGTAGTTCTGAACGAGCACTGAACGTGCTGCGCATCCTGGTTGCACACAACTCCTACCAGATGCCCGGTGGTGAGGACGGAGTTGTCACAGCGGAGATTGCGCTGCTGCGATCGCGCGGGCACGAGGTCGAAGCACTGCTACGGCACAATGACGAACTCGCGGTGCGTGGCATGGCGGATCGCGTGCGGGCCGCCCGTGACTGTGTCTGGTCGGCCAACAGCGCCCAGGCGATGCGCGCGGCAATCCGGCGCTTTCGACCCGATGTGCTGCACGTTCATAACACCCTGGCCATACTGTCGCCTTCGATCTATTGGGCAGCATCGGCGTCTGGCGTGCCCGTCGTGCAGACACTGCACAATTTCCGCTTGGCCTGCCCGCAGGCGATGTTCCTGCGCGACGGACGCATCTGCCAGGACTGTCTTGGCCGCGTGCCACTTCCCGGGGTGGTACACAGTTGCTATCGCAACTCGCGGGCCCAGACGCTGGCCGTTGCCGTAATGCTCACCACCCACCGCGCTCTCGGGACATGGTCCAATAAGGTGAGCCGGTACATCGTACTGAGCGCGTTCTGCCGCGACCAATTCATCGCCGCAGGGCTTCCTGCGGAAAAGATCTGCATCAAGCCCAATTTCGCCCTGGCGCCGGCTTCACCGAAGCTGGTCGAAGGCAACCACCCGGGTAACGCTGAGGAGAAATTTCTCTTTGTCGGGCGCATGACTCCGGAAAAAGGAATCTCCGTACTGGCGCAGACCCTGCGAAGCGATGAATCGCTGTCCTGCATAGGGGTCGGGGACGGGCCGGCGAAAGCAGAACTCGGCGACATTCAAGGGGCTACAGCGACCGGTTGGCTCGACGCCCCGGCTGTCTCGCAGCGCATGCACAAGGCACTTGCCCTGGTGGTTCCGAGTATCTGTTTCGAACCGTTTCCCTTGGTGGCCCTCGAGGCGTTCGCGCATGGCCTTCCCGTTATCGCCAGCCGCATCGGATCGCTGCCCGAGATCATCACCGATGGACAGACGGGACTATTGTTTGAGCCGGGCAATGCGCGCGACTTGGCGCAGAAGATGCGCTGGGCACGCGAGCATCCGGCGCAGATGCGACGCATGGGGGAGGTTGCCCTGACCGTGCATGAAAAGCGGTTCAGCGCGCAAGAAAACTATCCACAATTAATCGGCGTGTACCAGGATGCCATCGCCGTCGCCCGCCACTAATCGGGTGCCAAGTCCGTCCTTGCCGTCGGTCGAGGCAGGCGAGGTGCGCGTGCGCGAGCCGGTCATCGGCACTGCCGTCGACGTCGTCGGCTGGCTAGTCGCGCTGCAGCGGGTATGCGCCTGGGCGCAGCGAAAGGACAGCCGTTACGTGTGTTTTTGCAACGTGCACGCGCTGGTGACCGCCCGCTGGGACACGCTGCTTTCCTCGGCCCTAGGACAATCCGACATGGTCGCACCCGATGGCGCGCCGGTAGCGTGGGTGCTGCGTCGTCTGGGCCACGGCGCCCAACGGCGCATTTACGGGCCCGACTTCTTCTGGGCATACTGCGCCGCCGCCGCTGTAGACGGCGAATCCATCTTCCTCCTGGGAAGCAGCGCGAACACGCTGGCCCGCTTGCAGGAACGCCTGCATCAAGTGTTTCCCGGGCTGCGGATTGCCGGGGCAATCTCACCGCCGTTTCGCGCGCTGACCGAGGAGGAGGACCGCGCCATCGTCGAGGCGATCAATGGTTCGGGCGCGGGCACGGTGTGGGTCAGCCTGGGGTGCCCGAAGCAGGAGATCTGGATGGCCGCGCACCATGGCGCCGTGCGAGCGGTGATGCTCGGTGTCGGCGCCGCGTTTGATTTTCACGCCGGCACGGTGCGCCAAGCGCCCCGATGGATGCGTGAATCCGGTCTGGAGTGGATGCATCGCCTGTTCACGGAACCGCGCCGGCTGTGGCGGCGCTACCTCGTCACGAACACAATGTTCCTGGTGCTTGGCGGTCTCCAGTTGCTGGACCGTGCCTTGGAGCGGTTGCGATCCGGGTAGCGGTAATGATCCGCATGCGTGCCAATGCAAGGGAAGGCCAACGAACAAATCAGGGGCAAATTTGCAGCGCCCCGTGGATTCCCGCGCGAAAGCGCTTTGCCATGTTTTCGATCGTGTACTGCGAAGACGCGGACTGGGCATTGGCGCCCAGACGCCGGCGCTCGGTTTCGTCGTCCAGCAACCCGACGACCGCCTGGGCAAAAGCCTCGACCGAATTCGCGGTCATCAGGCCGTTCTCGCCGGACCGCAGGTAGGCAATCTCCGGCGAGTGGATTCGGCAGTCGGTTGTGACCAAGGGAAGGCCGGCCGTAAAGGCATCCAGGATTCCCAGTCCGACCATACCGGGATTCAGGATCATCTCGGCCAGGCGCAAGACGATGGCCTTGTCGCGCTCCATCTGCACACCGATATATCGCAGCCACGGTCGTAATTGCGCTTCCTGCTCGACCAGATGTCGCTGCGGGCCGTCACCCGCTATGAGCAGGCGAAAGGACGGCACCTGCTGAACCACCTGCGCGCAAGCGTCGAGCAGGAACGGGAGCCGCTTCTCCTCGTATAGCGACCCCAAGTACAAGCCGACACGGGCGCCCTGTACTCCCAGCCGCAGCCGTGCTGCGTCAAGATCTGCGCTCGTGACGGCTCCGCACTGCTGCGCCAACACACGGGTGTCGATCGCGTTCTCGAGATTCGTGACCCGCTCCCGCGGAAAACCCTCGCGACACACGATGTCCACGCTCAGCTGGGTGTATGCAAACCACCAGTCCACCCGGTTGACCAAGGCACGCTTGAAGCGCGCACTCCAGCCATCCGGATTGACGGCCTGCAGATTGGTGCCGTGGCCCCAGAACGCGATCCGGCGCGGCCGGCCAAGCGTCAGCGCCCAAAGGTTGTAGAGCAGCCAGTTTTCCTGGGTTACGATGACCAAGTCGGCGTTGGCGGTCTTCGAACCAAAGGGTTGCCAACAAACGCGCTCCCCGAAAAGGAACCACGCGCGTAGATGCTCGGCCCATTCCAGTCGCCCGGGCGCGTACTTTCTCGCTTCCTGAACGGTCGGATCCCCAATTAGGAGCCGCAGGTTCACGCCATCGGCGCGCAACAATGTGCGCAAGATCTCAAAGAGCGGTACCCGGTAGTGTGTCAGGTGCCGATGGACGATGACGACCTCGTAGTGGAATTTGGAGCTCATTCGGCGAGTTGCCAATTTTCAGGTGCACAAAAGTAACATGAAAATTTTCGGCGCCGCACTTCCGCTTCCGATCGGCGGTGCCGCGCGAGCGATTCCTATGGGGTGGCTCTTGAGGCTTCGCTCAGCAGGGTGCGCGCCTGCTGCAAGGCCGGATGGGCCGCCTCTACGCTGTGGCTCAGTTGCTCCGCAGCCGCAGCATAGGCCTGCCGGGCGCCCGGCACATCACCGTGCGCCTGCAGTGCTTGTCCCAGCGCGAGCTCGGTTTGCCCGACCCAGACGGAAAAGGGTTTGTCCCCTCTGAGCGCTTTGCTCGATTCCAGCGCGACACGTGCGTCGCGCAGCGCCTCATCGACGTCTCCATCGCCCAGATCGGCTAGTGCCCGATATCTTTGAATCGAAGCAGCAACCATGGCGGCGCCGCCCCCCGCCAGCTGGAGCGCCTGGGACAGATTCTCACGTGCCGAGTGGAAATGATGGCGATCCAGGTCCAGCTTGGCGCGCGTCAGAAGTCGGGCAATATCGCCGGAGAGTCCCTGGCCGGCCAGCTCGGGCCCAGCGATATCGACGCCCCTGCGGTAGTGCTGTTCCGCCTCTTCGCGTCGGCCCAATTTCGACAGCACGACCGCGGCGTCCAGCAGCGCCCGCTGTTCGATAGTGCGATCTTGCGACGCTGCCAATACAGAGGCCTTCTCGAAACCGGCAAGTGCCTCGGAATATCGTCCCAGGTCGGCCGCTACCCCGCTGCGCGCGTACAGCGACAGGGCCGGCGGCGGGCGATCCGGCACATCTTGTGCCCGGGTTCCGATCGCTTCATCGATCAACGAGAGTGCAAGGTGCAGGTCGCCGCTGGAGACCGCGGCATCGACTCGATTGCTGCGCACGTAGTTGGCCCAATTGCCACGATCCCGGCCGAGCCGCTGCAGCTCGCTCATAATCTGCGCGTAGCTGGCATCGGCCCTGCCGGGCTGTCCATTGAGGGCCTGGGCCTGGGCTTGAAAGGTTAGCAGTTGCAGGCGCGCGAATGGCGAACGTCGGGTCGAGGCCTCCCACTGCACGAGCGCTTGCGCGGCGGCCTCCGCCGCGGCCGGTCCGTCTAGGCGACGTAGCGCGAGCTGGGCGAAGTCGCCAAGGCATTCGCTCGCGTAATACCGCGGTGTCTGCGGATCGTCGACGATTTCGCGCAGTGTGCGCTCCGCCTCCGCGGAGTGTCCCAGCACACCCCGCAGCAAGGCTCGGCTGCAGGCAACGCTCGCGCGTAGCCCCGCATCTCGGGAATTCGCCAACATCTGTTGCGCCTGATCGAAATCCGACAATGCCTTTTCAATCCCTCCGAATTCCAGCTCAAAGCTGCCAACCGTATTGAGCACGGCCGCCCGGTCTTCCGGGTTGTCGGCAAATTCCCGCGCCGACAGTTCGTCAGCGCGGGAAATCAGTGTCGCGATGGATATCGGTTTTCCGGTGCGTCCCGCCTCGAGCAACAGGTCGGACAGGAACTCGTCAACTGCTTCCCGGTGATCCGCGGCGGTCAGGGCGCGGTCCCGCTCCGTAGCCGCGATTTGCGCCTGACGGCCCGCCTCCTGCGCCTGCCAGAACGCGATGCCGGAAGCGGTGAGCAGTGCAAGCGAGGCGCCGGCCGCAGCGCCTACCGCGAACCGATTGCGCCCGACGAATTTTTGGAATCGGTACCAGCGGGAAGGTCGATGGGCCTGCACCGGATTGCCATCGCGGTACCGCCCTAGGTCCTCGGCGAACCCGGCAACGGTTGCGTAGCGCTGCTGGGGCTCGCGGTGGAGCGCCTTGAGGAGGATCGCGTCCAGATCGCCGCGCAGCTCGCGGCGCAACTTCCTGAGCGTGCTTGAGCGCGCGGCGGCTGCCGGATCGCGGACGGACACGGCGCTGGGCGGGGATATGTCGGCATGGAGGATCGCCTCTTCCAACGCTCCGCGGGTATCGCGCTTCGGGCGATACGGCCGAACGCCAACGAGCAGCTCGTACAGAACGACGCCCAGAGAGTAGATGTCGGTCGCCGTGGTGACCGGCCGCCCGGCAACCTGTTCGGGGGAAGCGTAGGCCAGGGGAATTGCCGGGGCACCGAGGCGCGTGAGC
>Ga0209517_10007532_pt1 | contig 13001 bp, 10 predicted proteins | sample PeaSoiMetSII2010_FD_187695 | JGI IMG/M metagenome (GOLD analysis project Ga0209517, IMG submission 187695) | Peat soil microbial communities from Weissenstadt, Germany - SII-2010 (SPAdes) (version 2) | ecosystem: Environmental > Terrestrial > Soil > Wetlands > Peat | place: Germany...
GCTGGCGCGCCGGGCAAGCTCGGCTTTGGAGATGCCCAGGTCGACCCTCAGCGAGTCCAGGTCGCGGATCACCGCGTCGGTCTGGGCCAGCTCGCGCGCGGCGCGCTCATACGCCAGCCGGTACTCCGGGTCCTCCATCCGGCGCGCCCGGCGGCGCTCATGCATGCTCACGTCGAGCATCGTCGAATCGGCCATGACCCTCCTCCGGAGTGTTGCGCAGGTGATACATGTACTGTACCTCCTGTGCAACACTCAGCCAAGGACGGGCATTCCGGTGACCTGACCGGAGCGCCCGACGAAGACGTCGTTGCCGGTGCCGCCCGACCCAGCGCCTCACGCAGCGCCGAAACCTCCTCGGCACGCACCTCACCCAGATCCGGCTCAGGCACCGCCGCAACCTTCTGCGGCAAAGCTCTAATGCGGATGAGATCTTAGGACACCATCGGCATCAACAAGATCGACAGTGATGGCCTTCTCGCCATTGTCTTCTCTCGGAGGCCACTGGCCCCAGACCGCAAGAGAGTCCTCCGGGTGAAGCATCAGGCACTCGGTCAACTCTGACGGACCGCTGATAATCGGCATCTCAAGCTCTGGATCGTCTGGTGATGGATAGCCTAGAACAAGCTCGCCGTGCTGGATGACTTCGTCGAACATCTCTTGTCGAGTGGCTTCAGTATCCGCCTCCACGTGTAGGTACTCTGAGAAGTAGAAGGAGACACTACTACCGCTCCGGAGCATATCGAATACCCGCTCCAGCATCGCTCGGCTCGTCACGAAGAACCACCTCGCGGCGCCAGCACCTCTTGCTAGCCTTTCCAGGACAACGACCTGTCGCCATTCAGACCCGAGCCTCCTAGCGAGAGTCTGGTGGTCCCGTAGCTGTTGACACATCGGTGTTGGCATTCTTATGACGTCCTACTTGGGAAGCCGGTACGAGCCGAGCTCTTCGAGGATCTTGAGTCCCAGCTGCTCAAGGAAGTTATCTGGGCCACTTTCTCAAGTCGTGCGAGGATGGGTTCGCCAATATCCTAGCTTGCCCGATGATCTGCCACAGCGGCCTCGGCGGCAATCCCGGCGATTCCGTCACCAGGACCTCCTCCATCCACGGCCTGTAAACCTGCGCGATCGACTCAGCGGCACCGCGCTCCCTTATCGCGGCTGATACACGCGTCGATTCGGAACCGCCAGCCACGGCTAGCCGTTGCGGACACGTACCGTGGTCAGCGTGACCGAGATTCTCCGCCGCTTCCAGGCTGAGCTGCCGGTGCCGGTGGCTGCCGAACTCAGGCGGCTGCGGGCCGAGAACGCCCGGTTGCTGCGCCTGCTCAAGCTGGCTCCCGGGGAGGCCGCACCGCCAGGACCGGCCCAGGCCGGGTTCTTCGAGGCACCGCCAGGCCCGGTGCACGCCGACTCGCCGCCAGGAGAGAAGGTGGCGTTCTTCGGCGCGCTCTTCGCGGCGCGCACCGACATCTACGCGGTCCGCTACGACAACCGCCGCACCGGCAAAGCAGGGTGGGTGCCGGCGGTACGCGGCGGATGGCGCAAGGGCGTCCCGTACGCGGAGCGGGATTACCTGCCGCTGACGGCCGACGTGCTGGCCGCGCACCTGTCCGGCAAGATGCACGTCGGCTTGTATCCGCTGCTGGACGGCGACCGGTGCTGGTGGCTAGCCGCCGACTTCGACGGGCCGGAAGCGATGTTCGACGGGCTGATGTACCTGAAGGCTGCCAGGGCACTCCAGGTTCCCGCGGCGCTGGAGGTATCTCGATCCGGCGTGGGCGCCCACGCGTGGGTGTTCTTCACCGCCCCAGTCCCGGCAGAGACAGCCCGGCGCCTGGGTACCGGGCTGCTGCGCGAGGCGATGGCGCTTCGCGGGCGGATGAACCTGGCCAGTTACGACCGGCTGTTCCCATCCCAGGATCTCCTCCCGGCCGGAGGCGTCGGCAACCTGATCGCCGCACCCCTGTTCAAGCCGGACCGGGACAACGGCAGAACCGTCTTCCTGGACCCGGGGACGATGGAGAAGCACAAGGACCAGTGGGCCTGCCTGTCGACGCTGGGGCGGATGACCCCGCGGGAGGTCACGCGGGCCGCCGAGAAGGCAGGCCGGGTACTGGTCGGGTCAGAGGTGAAGCGGCTGGGCACGGCGGTGTCCTCGGCGACGCGGCCAGCCGTCGCGCCGGTCATCCACGCCCGGCTCGGGGCCGGGATCCGGGTGGAGCAGGCGGAACTGACGCCCGGCCTTTGCGCGACGCTGCGGCACGCGGCCTCGATGCGCAATCCGCTGTTCTACGAGCGGCAGCGCATCCGAGCCTCCACCTGGGACATCCCCCGGTTCCTGCACAGCTTCGATGAGACCATCGACGGCGGCCTGACCCTCCCCCGCGGTCTGATCGGCACCGTCAGGGCCCTGACCGAGGAGGCAGGCAGCAGGCTGGAAGTCAGAGACGAGCGATCAGCAGGGACCGAGCAGGCATTCACTTTCAGCGGCACGTTGACCAGCGTCCAGCGGCAGGCCGCCGACGAGCTAACCCACCACGAGCAGGGTGTTCTGGTCGCGCCGCCAGGCTCAGGCAAGACGGTCGTCGCCTGCGCAGTGATCGCGGCACACGCCACGTCGACGCTCATCCTGGTTGACCGCAAGGCCCTGGCTGACCAGTGGCGGGCCCGCGTCAGCGAGTTCCTCGGCATCAAGCCCGGTCAGCTCGGCGGCGGCCGGGCGAAGCTCCGGGGGTCCGTCGACGTCGCCACCTTGCAGACGCTGGCCCGGCGCGCCGACGTCGCCGAGCTGACAGCAGGCTACGGCCTGGTTGTTGCTGACGAATGCCACCACGTCCCGGCCGCGGCCTTCGAGGATGCCGTCAGGCAGATCCCGGCTCGCCGCTGGCTCGGTCTCACCGCCACCCCGTACCGGCGCGACAAGCTGGACGACCTCATGGCCTGGCAGGTCGGGGAGATCCGGCACACCATTACGCACCCGCGCGAGCGAGACAAGACCACGGGCGGCACCGAGGAACTAGCCCTGCCCGATATCGCGGCCGCCAGGCCGGTTCCGGTGCTGCGCGTGCACCTGACTGCCTACCGTTACGCCGGCGACGCCGACCCGCAAGCGCCCGGCGGGATGGCCGCGATCTACCGCGACCTGGCAGCCGACGACGACCGCACCCGCCAGATCACCGCCGACGTGGCAGCAGCTCTGGCCAGGGACCGCCACTGCCTGGTGCTTACCCTGTGGATCGCGCACCTGGAGAAACTCGCGGACGGCCTGAGGCGGATGGGCCACGACCCGGTCGTGCTGCGCGGCGGCATGGGCGCCAAGAACCGCTCCGCTGCCCTGGCCCGCCTTCAGCCGCTGCCAGGCCGCCCGCCGCTGCTGGTGGTGGCCACCGGGCCATATGCCGGGGAGGGCTTCGACTGCCCGGTACTCGACACCCTCTTCCTCGCCGCGCCGGTCAGGTGGAAAGGACGGCTCGTTCAGTACGCCGGGCGGATCCTGCGACCCTACCCTGGCAAGGCGACCGCCGAGATCCACGACTACCACGACGTTGCCACCGGCGTGCTCGCCGCAACAATGGCCGGGCGCGCCCCCGGATACACCAGCCTCGGCTTCCCCGACCCCCGGCGCATCACGCCGACCCCAAGTGCCACAATCGGCCTCGGATCGTTGCCGTTAACCGCCGCGTCTGACGTGACGCCTGTGACTGCGCGAGGTTGAGCTGGCCTGATTCTCAGGCGGCACGACGGCAGCCCGGGCCCCGTCACTGCCGCGGCTGCATCGCTGCGCTCTTACCGGGCAACCCGCGCCGGACTCAGACCTGCTCGCTGATATCGACGCCTGCCGCGAGAGGTGCTCAGGCACGCTATCCGCGCGACATGGCGTTCGCCGCGTACTGGACACTGCTATCCGCACGTCAAGCCTGCTGTCAGCTCCGCCGTTGCGCTGCAAGCGGTGACTGAAGTCTGGTGCGAGCCGTGGCTGGCTCAGTCGGCGGGGAGCAAGGTCAGCCGCTCACCTTTCGGCAGGTGCCGGGGGGCGACCACAAGAAGGTCCCGCCGGTCAAGGGCCGCGACCTCGCGCTGGTCGAGGCGCTCGGCCAGCGCGACTATGCAGGCATCCACGACCTGCAGGCGCAGGGACGCGTAGGTAGCCAGCAGCTCAGCCTTCCGCCGGTAGTCATGCGGGGTGGCCTCGATGACCCGCGGCTCATCGGCGGCGATCGCGGCACAGAACTCGGCCGCCAGCTCAGGCCGGCCCTGGCGCTGCGGGTCAGCCAGCAGATGGCAGATCTCGGTGACCGTAAGTGACGGAACGACCAGGCGGGACCAATGCTCCGCCAAGAACGCGGCACAGCGGACGTGGTCACGGTCAGCGGCATTGAACGCCGCGACCAGCGGCCCGGTGTCGCACAAGATCATGCTGACGCGGCCCCGGCAGCGTCGTCGCGATCGGGATAGGTCAGGTACTTGTCGTGGTTACGGCCAAGGTCAGCCGGGCCATGCAGGCGCCGACCAGCGCTGACAGATGCTCGGGCAGGGCCAGAGCATCGTCTCGCCCGGCCGCCTGCTCGCTCACCGGCACATCGTCGCCCATACCCGCAATGTAGAGGCCGGTACATGCCAACATGGTGCAGACGCGCGACGGCCCGCGAACTGGAACGACGTCACGGCCGCGGCAACCTTCTGCTGCTGCAAGGACGCGCCCGCCTCACCGCTGACTTCGTCCACTTCGCGGACCCGCACTCATAGCGTCAGTACTGAGCCGAAACTGGCGGTGGTACTGGCAACGTACGCGGCTATTCAGCCGGTCCACATCGTCGAGACCAGCAGCACCGTAACTGACCTGGGAGCCGTTGCCGCCGCTCCCTGCCGGGCGTCGCTGTCCCGCAGCCAGACAGGGTGACCAGAACGCGCCCGCCCGCACCAGACGAGATCCCCGTCTTCCAATGCACCCCCGCCGCCGAGCTCGGCGTCCTAGTCCTCGGTGTGCTTGCGTCACGGCGGAATTCGACCACATCAGGAACCCGTGACACGCCATGGCCGCTGTTTCCGCAGAAGCATGTCTCGTGGTTTACGACGGCTCTATAAAGTCGCGCTTAGAAGTACTGCGTTCCCAGTCATCCAGGGATACGAGAGGCACAGGCCATGACGACTGCGGCGCGTGACCGGCTGGCCCGGACGTTGCGCGGCGACACGCAGACCGCGTTCAGCATGGAGCTGGCGGCGAGGACGGACGACCTGAGCCTGGAGGTCGAGGGCTTCGGACCCGTCAAGTTCCCGGTGACGCCCGCGCGGGCCCGCAAGCTCCTCGGCCTCGGCCTGCCGGCCAGGTTCGGCCGCGGCGAGGAGACGCTGACCGACCCGGACGTCCGCGACACGTGGGAGATCCCGAAACACCTCGTCCGCGCCGAGTGGAACGACGGCATGCTGGAGGTCATCCTCGCGACGGTAAAAGAAGAGCTAGGACTACCGAACGCTGCCGAACTAACGGCCGACCTTCATTCCCTCCTGGTCTACGAGCCGAACCAGTTCTTCCTCGCCCACCAAGACTCCGAGAAAGACGACTCGATGATCGGCACCTTGGTGGTGACGCTGCCGTCCAGTTACACCGGCGGCGAGCTGATGGTGGGGCATAACGAGGAGTGGAAGGCCTACCAGGGGTCGAAGACGGCGCTGTCGCTGGTTGCCTTCTACGCTGACTGTCGGCACGAGGTTCTCAAGGTGCAGTCGGGGTACCGGATCACGCTTACTTATAACCTGCTGCTGCATGGGGACACCAGCCGTCCGGAGGGCGATGAGGGAACTGTCACCGAACTGGCGGGCCTCCTCCGTGAGCACTTCAGCACGCCGGGGTCCAGCTATTACGGCGGACCTGCGACCGACCCGCCGAACAGGCTCGTCTACCTCCTCGACCACGAGTACACCCCGCGTGCGCTGAGCTGGACCCGGCTGAAGGGCGCCGACGCCAGCCGCGTGTCCCTGTTGCGGATCGCGGCCGAGCGGGTAGGGTGCGAAGCCGTCCTCGCGCTCGCCGATATCAAGACGACGCACAGCGCGTTTCCGGCAGATGAAGGCTACGGATACCGACGACGCCGGGACTGGTACGACGATGACGAGTACTCCGGCGGCTCCAGCGGCAGCGAACGCGAGTACGACATTCAGGAGCTGATCGACTCCGACATCACGCTCACGCACTGGACTGGACCGGAGGGCACCCGGCTCGAAGAGACCTCGCTGTCCGTGGACGGTGATGAGGTGTGCGCGTCCACCGAGGCTGGCGACCTCAAGCCCTACTCCTCAGAGTACGAGGGCTACATGGGCAACTGGGGCAACACGCTGGACCGCTGGTACCGCCGGACGGCGGTCGTCGTGTGGCCCCGCGAGCAGGCCTTCGCGAATCGTGCCGAAACCTCGCCAGCCTGGGCTCTTGATGAGCTCGCCGCGATGGCGTCATCAGGCGACGTGCCGGGCGCCCGGGCCGCCACAGCGACTCTCGCGCCGTTCTGGGACAGCGCTCTGCACGCACGGACGCCGGAGGATAGGGGCAGGATCTCCGGGCTGTTCGGCAAAGCGCTGCGGGCGGCGAACGCCGTGACTGACGCGGCGACCGCAGCGACGCTGCTGCGTCCGTTCCGCGTTGAGAACCTGACAGGTGCCTACGTCGACTCGTTCGGAAAGGTCGTCAGCAGCTACGGCCAGCAGTGGACGGCGGAACTACTGCGGACGTGGTTCGGTGGGGAGCCGACGTGGGCATACGGCGGCGGACAGGAACGGCCGCAGTGGGTGGCGGACTGGCTTCCCGGCCTGTGCGCGGGGCTAGACGCTGCGCACGGCGCCGGCACGGTGGCCGCGCAGCAGCTGCTTGACCTGGCATGGGAGTGGACCGGCAAGGACATCGGCACGGGACTCGCGTCGTCGTCGCCCAGCTACCGCGACAAGAAACTCAGCGACCTGGGTAAACCGCTCGCCTCGGTGCTGACGGCCACCGCCGCGATTGGAGCAGCTAGCACACGGGATATAGTATCCCGATATATCCGGCAGCAGGAGGATGCGGTGACCGCGCTGGAGATGTCCGCGCTGCGGGCCGCCGCGGAGCTGCCCCGGGACGGCACACGCGACGACGCTGGCTTCGGCGAACTGGCCGCCGACTGCGCGGCACGACTCCGCGCCCGGCTCGCCCGCCCGCGGCGCGCGTCCGGCGACTGGTCGATCGAACTGCCCGCAGGCGGCTGCACATGCGACCTGTGCGACACCCTCCGCATGTTCCTGGAAGACCCGAACCGGCGCGCATTCGAGTGGCCGCTCGCCCAGCAACGCAGGCAGCACGTCCACTCCCGGATTGACGCCGCCGAACTGCCGGTCAGCCACGTGACCAGGCGGCAAGGCCGCCCCTATGCGCTCGCCCTGAAGAAGACCGACACGCTCTTCGCCCGCGAGCAAGAGGCGCGGGCCAGGGACCAAGCGGATCTGGAGTGGCTAGCGGCAGAATGGAATCCCGGTGCTTGATCGGCGGGCGGGGGTTACCGGGTTACAGGCAGAGCGCGTACGCTCCGGGTTCGACGTATCCGGATCAACGCCACCGCCCCGGCGGGGTGGCGCCACGGGCCGCGGCCGGGCCGGTGCGGGAAAGGCCCGGGGCCAGCGCCGGGCATTGCTGATACCACGCGGTATCATATGGCTATGGCTATGACGCTCAGGCTCAGCGATGAACAGACGGAGGCGCTCCGGCGGAAGGCGGAGGCCGAACATCGTTCCATGCAGCATGTCGCGCTGGCCGCCATCGATGCCTACGTTCACCAGGCAACCCCCGCGCGCCGCCAGTCGGTTCCGGTCACGGAGCTCATGACGGTGTTCCAGGACCTGCCTCCGATGAGCGCGGAGGCGTTCCGCGCCGGTCAGGATCGCTACGCCGACGCTGAGGCATACTTCGACGCCTACGAACGCATCCACGAGCCTGAGGACGGCGAGTGACCTCCCGCTACCTGCGCGGGCTCGGCGACACGAATATCCTGACCTACCTGGAACGGCTGGCGGTCGATCAGCTGCCCGCCGAGCTCCTCACCAGCACGGTCAGCCTCGCCGAGCTGTCGGCAGGGGTGCATTCGGCCGTGGATGCCAGTGAACGCGCCCGGCGGGTCCTTCGTGTGCAGCGAGTGGAGGCGACCTTCAGCCCGCTGCCATTCGATGTTGAGGCCGCCCGGCAGTACGGGATTATCGCCGCCGAGGTGATCGCCATGGGCCGCAGGCCCCGCGGCCGCGTTGCTGACCTGATGATCGCGAGCATCGCGGCAGCGAACAAGCTTCCTCTGTTCACCACCAATCCCGCGGATTTCCGCGGGCTCGAATCGGTCGTTACTGTCGTTCCAGTTCCTGTCCCGGCGTCCGTTCTCTGAACAGCGGACCGCCAAGCTCCGGCTGCATAACTTGAAAGAGCTACGACCGAGGTGAAGCCGCGCCAGAGACGAAAGCCCCAGGTCCGCGCCGAGTACCTAGCCGAAATGTGCGAGATCGCGGCATATACCACCCGGTTTCCCTAGTGGAGCCGGGTTTTCTCTTCCGTGTGCCTTGGAATCGATCATGGCTGCTCGCCTCGATCAGACTGCGGCACTCAATGTCGGTGTGAGGCGCCGGGGGGCGGGGAAGCCGAGGCTGTCGTGCCAGGGTGCACGCACTCGGGAGGGCGCGATGCAGGATCGGCGCGGACGAGCTTCATCGTGGAGGCAGCCGCGCACCACCGCGGGCTTGTGGCTGCGTGCGGGGGTGTTCGGTGATCGTGATTCCCGGATGCGGCTCAGCAAGCGGCTGAACGGCGAAAAGCCTGGCTGGAATGAGGACGAGCCTGCGGTTGCCGAGGCCGCGTGCGAGCTGGCCGTGGGCCGGCTGTTCGGGGTCGGCACCGATGAGGGGGCGGTCGTCGCGTTCGCCAACCTTGAGGTGATCACCGACGCGTTGTGCACTCAGATCTTGTTCGAGGGCAGCCGCGCGATCGGGATCGAATTTGAGAAGGGTAACGAACTCTCCCGGCTGACCGCCGACCGGGAGGTGATCCTCTGCGCCGGCGCTTACAACTCGCCGCAGTTGCTGATGCTGTCCGGCATCGGAATCGCGGCCGAGCTGCAGGCCTACGGCATCGAACCACGAGCTGACCTGCCGGTCGGCGAGAACCTGCAAGATCACGTCCATGTCGCGATCGGCTATCTGACCGATACCGAGACGCTGCTGACCGCCGAGAACGAGGCGAACATCGCGCTGCTGCAAAGTCCCGGCCGCGGTCCGCTGACCTCCAACATCGGCGAGGCTGGCGGTTTCTTCCGCAGCACCGGTCAGCTGGCCGCGCCTGACTTCCAGATCCACGCCGCGCCTGTCATGTTCGTCGACGAAGGCCTCGGGCTGCCGACCGACCACGGTTTCGGCTTCGGCGCCGCGCTGCTCACCCCGGCCAGCCGGGGCAAGGTGTTCTTGCGGTCGCTGCTACCCAGTGCCAAGCCGCACATCGTGCACGGCTACTTCACCGACCCGGCCGACCGGGCCGCGATGATCCGGGCGCTGCGGATCCTGGCCGAGATCGGCGCCCAGCCCGCGCTGGCACCGCACCGCCGGGCAGACATGCGCGTCCCTGAGTCGGACAGCGACGCCGACGTCTGGGAGTTCATCAAGCGCGAGTGCCAGACGCTGTACCACCCGACCAGCACCTGCGCGATCGGCTCGGTGGTCGACCCGAAGCTGCGAGTACTCGGCCTGGAGGCGCTGCGGGTGGTGGACGCCTCGGTCATGCCGACGGTGGTCAGGGGAAATACCAACGCGCCGACCATCATGATCGCGGAAAAGGCAGCCGATCTGATCCGTCGTTCCTAGCCGCTGGGAACGATGAGGTATTTCGAGCCGGTGGCCTGCCTGGCGTAGCCGGCGACGGCGCCTGGCTGGAGCGCGCCTGCCAGCGATACCTGGTCGGTGTAGCTGCTCGCGAAGGTGGTCGTCAGCTCGGCGGCCACCCGGCGGCGCAGCCGCTCGATACCGTCGGGGCCGATCCGCTGCAGGAACGGCGTGAGCAGCCAGCCGCCCACGCCCCAGGCCATGCCGAAGTTGCGGGTCAACTCGGTCGGCCCGCGGTCGAGCGAGCCGTAGATGTAGACCTGCTTGTGTACCGCGGATCCGTACCTGCTGTAGCTGCCTGCGGCCGCGGTGGCCGCAGCCTCCATACAGGTCAGGATCTGGCTGGCGAGCCTGCCACCGCCGGTGGCGTCGAAGGCGAGCGTGGCCGATGTCGCGGTCAGGGCGTCGGTCAGCTCGTCCATGAAGGCCGCGGACGTCGAGTTGCAGACGTAGCTGGCACCTGCCGATCTGAGCAGCTCGTCCTGCTCCTGCCTGCGGACGATGTTGACCAGCGGGACCTGCTCGGCGATGCACAGCCGGTTCAGCATCTGGCCCAGGTTGGACGCGGCGGCCGTATGCACCAGGGCCACGTGCCTTTCCAGCCGCATGGTCTCCACCATGCCAAGCGCCGTCAACGGGTTCACGAACGATGAGGCCCCGTCGAACTCCGAGGTGCCGTCGGGTAGTTCCAGGCACAGCGACGCAGGCACGCAGCGGTATTCGGAGTACATGCCGCCCCCGGCCGCCGCCACCGTCTTGCCGAGCAGGGCGCTTGCGGCGGCAGCGGAGCCAGCCGCCACGACTGTCCCCGCGCCCTCGTTGCCGACCGGCATCGGCACGCCTACTCGTCCCTTCATGGCCCGCATCGCCGCTTCCGGCAGCGGCGCCGTGACCACGGGCCGGTCGGCAGAACCGGCAAAGACCGCCGCGTCCAGGTCGGCGCCCGCCAGCAGCAGACCGAGGTCTGACGGGTTGATCGGCGCTGCCCCGACCCTGATGATCACCTCGTCCGGGCCGGGCTCGGGTACCTCGACGGTCGCCAGGAACAGCTCAACGACCTGATCAGCCCTGACCAGCGACTGCAGTTGCAGCGCCGTGGCTGGTATCTGTGCCGGCATTCGATCAGCCCCTTGGTCGCGGTGGGAGCCCCGTGGGGCGATGCTAACGGGCAGCGGTCAGCGGCTGCCTGCCGGAGCCGGTGCTCAGCAATCGGGCGGCAGGCTCACGACGGCGCCGAGTTGCTGCAACGGCAGTGGCCAGCAGTCGCATACGCCGCTGTCGGTGACCAAGCCCGTCCGGGCGTTCATCACGGCCGAGAAGTCGGTGTCGTGAGCCGCGGGCAGCTGGGATCCGGCCGGCCCGCTGTAGCCCGCGTGGACCGCCCTGGCATAGACCTCGACGACCCAGACCAGCGTGCTGGCCGGCATGCCGGTGCTGATGTCGCCCCTGGACTCGACAGGCTCGCCTTTCGCGTAACTGATCAGCACGAGGTGCACCTGCTCGATGCCGGTGAAGAATCCGCGCGGCCTGCACGACCAGCCCGCAGGCCCGCGCGGCCGGAGCGGGCCTGGCGTAGAAGCGGTGGGCATCGGCGGTCTCGCGGCCGTCGTGGTCGCGGCCGGGCTCGTCCAGGGCGCGCTGGCGGACATGTTCAGGGAGGAGCTGGGAACGCGGCTGACCCGGCTGCCGAACGGATCAGTCCGCCTGGCTGCCCGGCGCCTTCCCACACCAGATCCGGCCCATCAGCTCGCAAGCCGAGCGATAGCCCTTGACCGACCGCATCTCTCCCAGGCCGATCCTGCAGGCAGGACTCTCGTCATCGTGCCGCCATGAACAGGCCGTCGATCTCGGGCCCGGGTTTGGGTGGTCCGCCGTCGCTGTTGTGAGCCTCCCGGATCGGCAGGCTTCTCGAAGGGCTCGGCGCATCGCCGCCGGCCCAGGTCTGAGATTGGCGATCAATATGAGCGCTCCGGACACCGCTGGCTTGGCCGTAAGCCGCGCGGCGCTTGAACGGCCGGACCGATGCTGTTGGAGGCCTGCGAATGGAAGCTGCCCGGTTCACTTCACTGTGCACGCGGTATTCGGTGAAATGCCGTCGTGCTAATGCCCGCACATCTAGAGTCGTGGCCGTGCAGTCCAGTCAGCGGAGCCAGCCGGATGGCCGTCGCCGCGTAGTGCTGCTGTGGACGCTAGCGGGCGCATTATCGCTTGCGATTATAGCCTTCGCCATCTGGCTACTCCCGCTGCTGCTGACGCGTCATCCATCCGCAGGACTTACTCCCGCGGCCCGGCTGAAGGCTGAAAACGACGCGCGGACATCGGTACTAGCCGCACTGGCGGTCGTGGCTGCAGCGGCGATTACAGCCCGATACACGTGGCGGGCAGCGAAGTCGACCCTGGCCGGTCAGCAGATCGACCGTGACCGCCAGCAGATTGACCGCGAACGGCAAGAGACAGACCGGCAGGCACAGATCACCGACCGGTACACCAAGGCGATTGACCAGCTCGGCAGTGACAAGGTCGACGTCCGGATCGGCGGTATCTATGCCCTAGAACGCCTCGCTCTCGACTCCGCAAGAGATCACCCGATCGTGATGGAGGTCCTGACGGCCTTCGTACGCGAACGCGCCCGCGAACCGCAAGCCCAGCTCGCACCCGGCGCTCAAGCTAGTCGCGGGCCTGCGGCTGAACCCGTGATACGCCCAGACATCCAAGCCGCCCTGACGGTGATCGGGCGCCGCAACTCCTCATACGACAGGGGGCGGATCGACTTGGCCGGCGCATACCTTGCCGGCGCTAACCTCTCCGGCCGCGGCGGCAGCGCGGACTTCGCCCGCGCGGATCTCAGCAACGTGGACCTCACGAGCGCGAACCTGACCGGCGCGAACCTGACCGGCGCTCTCATGACTGGCGCCAATCTAGACGGCGCGGACCTCACCCGCGCGAACCTCCAGGGCGCGGACCTCAGCCGCGCGAACCTGACAGGCGCGAACCTCATGGCGGCGAATCTCGCGAACGCAACCCTGATCAGCGCGAGCCTCGGCGGGGTGTTCCTTGGACACGCGAAACTCGTGCGCGCCAGCCTGGTCGGCGCCAGCCTCGGCGAGTCGTATCTCGGCGGCGCCGACCTC
>Ga0209517_10007533_pt1 | contig 13001 bp, 10 predicted proteins | sample PeaSoiMetSII2010_FD_187695 | JGI IMG/M metagenome (GOLD analysis project Ga0209517, IMG submission 187695) | Peat soil microbial communities from Weissenstadt, Germany - SII-2010 (SPAdes) (version 2) | ecosystem: Environmental > Terrestrial > Soil > Wetlands > Peat | place: Germany...
GATTGTCCCGGTTGGACCAGAACGAGCTCCTGCATGCTTCCCCTGGGGCGGGAGTACCATCCCCGCTTTGCCTCACATGAACTAGACGCCACGGCGTGCCTTTCGGTTCATCCTGGGAAATGGCCGGCAATTAAATGTTGAGCATGCGAAGCAGATCCTCCAGCCTGGAATCGTCAACCAGGAGCCGCAGATGTTCCGCACCCGGGTCCGTGACCGGCACCTCGCCTTCGTCGAAGGCCTGGAACAACCGCATCTTGGCCACTGCGTATTCTTCACTGCTGCTCAGCGCGCGGCCATTGGCCTGCGCCCAAGCCTGCAGCGCCCTTTGCACGACCACGATGCGCACCGGAAACGTCGTCCTGCGATCGGCGGAAATGGCGTAGATGAATTCGCCCGCGGGCCCGCCTTCGTGGGTCATGCGGTTCACTTCGCGGAAGCAATACTGGTAGACGTACCCATTGGAAGCCGAATAGCTCTTCACTCGCCGCACCTCGCCGGGTCGCGTCATGGGCGAATTATTGAAGGGGCTTGGGAGAATGTCAATAAAGGCAACGGCCGTATTCCCACTTCGGGATATTGACCGCGCTGAGGATTCCAGTTCGGCACGCGGAAGTCATCCATGGCGTGACACTTGGTTGCCTCCCAGCGCCGCGGCCAAATTCCATTAGGAATTCCAAATACATCGATCCAAAGACGTTAGTAAGCGTTTCGCAGTTCGCTTACGGACCGCGCAAGAAAACGGGTGCCGGGCGATTTCGCTGGTCCTTCGCCTGCAATTGCAGAAAGCATGCGGCCCCTTCCGCAAACTCGAGAAGCAAGGACTTCCGTGAGGAACACGACGCAAAGGATTACTGCGCCAAAAGTGCGCCGATTTCCCTTGGTCTGCGTTCTCCTCGCGATGGGTGCGTGGACTCTGAGCTGCGGCGGGGGAGGCGCAGGCTCCGTAACGCCCCCGCCGCCCCCACCTCCCTCCATCCAAGTCATCGTGACTCCCAATTCGGGGACGGTGTTGCTCGGTGAAACACTCGCATTCACGGCAAGCGTCTCCAACTCCACGGACACCGGCGTCATCTGGAGTGCCAACGGCGTCACCGGTGGTTCTTCTCAAGCCGGCACGATTTCTGCCGATGGAGTGTATACGGCACCTGCGGATCTCCCCCAGGGCGGGACGGTGCAAGTGACTGCCACGAGCCACGCGGACTCCTCGAAGTTTGCTACCGTCAGAGTCACCATTTCCAGCGACATCACTGTCTCGATTTCGCCGGGGACGGCGAGCGTCGAGTTGGGCGCCGCGCAGGCCTTTCACGCCTCCATTTCCAGCAACGGCAAGCCGGATCCCGCGATCCGCTGGAGCCTCTCCGGCTCATCCTGCCCCAACTCGTGCGGCAGCGTCGACGTAAACGGAAACTTCACCGCACCGCAAATCCTGCCGGGAAATGCCAGCGTCACCCTGACGGCGACAAGCGTCGCCGATCCTTCCAAACAAAACTCGGCAAACGCCCTGATCACAAGCAGTTTCTCGCTGCAGCTCAGCGCACCCGCGACTGTGCAACCAGGCGTGACGGCGGCCTTGGTCGCCACCATGACCCCGGTTCCCGAATCGAATCCCAGCAGCTCACTGTCGTGGTCACTCTCCGGTTCGGGCTGCAGCGGCAGCGCTTGCGGAATCTTGACGGTCACAACCACGCAATCCGCCGGCGGAAATTCGATCGCCAATACGGCGAACTACACCGCCCCTGTTACCGCCCCGCAACCGGACACCGTGACCGTAACCGTTACCCCGCAAGCCGATCCCACGAAGAAAGCGCAGGCCAACATCACCATCGCGCCGGGCGCTGGCCTTAGCGTCTCTCCGGTGACGGCGACGCTGGCCGGCAATCATCGCGTCACGCTCACCGCATCCCTGAATGGCGTCGCCAACAATGGCTTGGCCTGGAGCGTCAATGGCGTTTCCGGTGGCAACGCCACGCTGGGTCAGATTTGCGTTGTGGGCTCAAATCCCTGCCAGAGCCTCACAAGCAGCACGGCTACCCAAGCGGACTATCTCGCACCCGGCGCAATCCCTACGACCAACCCCGTGTCCGTAATCGTCACCAGCGCCGGCAATCCCAGCCTTACTGCTTCGGCGCAAATCACGGTGATCAACCACGTGCTCGTCAGCGTACAGCCGAGCAGCTTGACGTTGCCGCCACTGGGAGTACAAGGATTCACCGCTTCGGTCCTGGGTACGGAGAATCAAAACGTCGTCTGGCAAATCCAGGGGACAGGCTGCACCTCGAGCGGCTTGTGCGGCACGATCACAGCCGCGGGCACCTACACAGCCCCTGCCGTCGCGCCCACGCCCAACACGCTTACAGTCCTTGCCATCAGCCAGGACGATACCTCGCAGTCGGGGAGCGCCAGTGTCACCATTTCCGGCGGCCCAAACATTCTGTCGCTGCATCCCGCAAGCATCTATGCCGGCGGCGCGGACGGTTTCACAGTCCGCATCGACGGCAGCGGCATTGTTCCCTCTCAACCGGGCCCTGGCTCCGTGCTGCAAATTGGCGGCACCGCCCGCATCACCACGTGTGACAGCGCTAACTCCTGCACCGCGCCGGTGAGCAGTACCGATGTGGCTTCAGCCGGGAATCTCAGCGTGCAAATCGTGAATCCCGATGCGAGCACGTCGAACGTCGTGGACCTCGTGATCGTCACGCCCAACAGCAGCGAGGATGTCGTCACCCTGACCAGCAGTTCCCCCGCCGCGACCGGCAAGGACATCACCGTCGTCGAACCCACCACCGCCGGACTGGATAGCAGCGAAGCTAATCTGGATCTCGAAGTAGCCGCGATCGGTTTGTTCACCACTGCCACAAATACCTGCACACTCGCTGGAAATCCGATTCCGCTGGTGCGGCCTTCCTCGGGCACCGTCGCCGCGGACATTTGCCTTTTCTCGCAAGCCGGTTTCGACACCAGCATGAGCTACACGGTCTCCGGCTCCGGTGACGTCGCGGTAATCGCGCAGCAGCCTGCCGGCCTGGGCATCATTCACCTCACCTTGCAGGTTCCGGCGAGCGCCACCGCGGGCGCGCGCACCCTTTTCATTCAGAACGCCAACCTGGATCGCACCACCGCCACGGGCGCCCTGGAGATCCAATGAGCCTCCGGAGACCACGAGTGAGCTGTCCACAACGCCGCCGCTTCCCGTGGCTCCTGTTCCTCGCGGGCCTGCTATTGGCAACCATCACGGCGCGCGCCACGACGTACGTGCGGCTGCGCTTCCCGGACCTGGTGCATTATTCCTCGGCCATCGCGCGGGTACGTTGTGTCGGCGCCGACACCCGCGTCGAGAATGGCGAAATCTTCACCGACACGCGTTTCCACGTTCTGCAAACCGAAAAAGGGCTTTTGCCGGCCTCCATCGTGGTGCGCCAGCCGGGCGGGAAATTCCAGCACCTGGTTTCGCATGTGGAAGGGGCGCCGGAATTCCGCATCGGAGAGGAAGTCTACTTGTTTCTGTGGGGACGCCCGGGCAGACAGTTTTATGTGTTGGGCTGGTCGCAAGGAACTTTCCGTGTGCATCGGGACGCCCTCTCCGGCAAGGAAACCGTCACGCAGGATTCCGCCGAAATGCCCGTCTTTGATCCCGAGACGCATGCCTTCACGAAGATGGGTGTCAAAAACCTCCGGATCGATGTGTTCCAGGAACGTGTTCGCCGAGAGGTTTTGCGCACGCTGCCCTAGGGAGCTTTCCTGGCGGATGAAGAATCTCAGAGCTGAGTTGGGTTCATGGATCGGAAGTCGATGATCGAGACGAGCGAAAGGAAAGGCAGACGCAGACCATGAGCGTGACGATCCGAAAACTCGGTGCCGTAGGCGTCGCCGCTCTCTACGGGCTCTGGTCCATTGTCGCCGCCCACGGGTATGCCCTCAACGAGATTGTGCCCGATGTCCGCCAGCCGTCCAACGTTTCGGGAGGCTCGGCCTGCCCGGTTCACGCGCACCAACTGACCGGCGCCGGCAGCCTGTCTTTTCGCTGGAGCACCGTGCTTGGCAGCAATCCCACCACCATCCTGACCCAGGACCCGACCCCTGCCGGCAGCCTGAATGAGATCGAGCAGACCATCCAGCAGTCGCTCTCCGTGTGGACAAATGTGCCCGGTACGACGCTGACACCGGCTTCGCTGGCCCCGCTGACGCGCATCTCCTCCGCAAACGTGTGCGGCATCGATGGGATCAACTCCATCTGCTTTGACCAGCCGGACATGGCCTTCACTCCCGGCGTGCTGGCGTTTACCCGCGTCGTTACCGCCGACGCCCTTGGTATTCAGGTTGGCAGCGGCCCCGCTTCCACGGAAATTGGCCAGATCCTCGACGCCGACATCTACTTCAATCCCAGCGATTCGTTGACTTCCTTCGCCACTCCCCAAGCGCTAAGCGCAAATCCGGGCTCCTACGACCTGGAATCGATCCTTACTCATGAACTGGGTCACGCCCTGGGATTCAGTCATTCCGCGGTTTGGAGCGCCATGATGTTCCCGTTCGCGCCCGCGCCCGGCACCTTTACCGGGCAGCGCCCGACGGCGCAGCAGCCGGACGCGCCGTTGGCGGACGACGATCGCACCGGCTTGCGCGTCCTCTATCACGATCCGAATGACACGCTTTATGTGGGCTCGATTCAGGGGCACATCATTCCCGCGAACCCCATCTCGCTGCCATCGGCGCCGCCGGGAGTTACCGGAGTGTTCGGCGCACACGTCGTGGCCATTGATGCCACGAGCGGCGCGGTGATCGCAGGCACGCTGGGCGGCTGGAGCTGCACGGCGCCCGGCCCGGTGCAGTTCGACGGCAACTACGAAATCGATCAGCTGCCCGTCGGCGAAAGTTACAAGATTTACGTGGAACCCCTGGATGGCGCGGTCGCGCCAAGCGACGTGAGCGATGCGCTCGTTTCCCTCTGCCGCAATTCCACCACGGATCCCGGTTGGCCACCCTTGCAGGGATGCGTGGTGCCGCCCGCGAACACCACCTTCACCACGCGCACGCGTCCGTCGCCATAAAAAGGTCTCGGGAAATTCGCCGCCGGAGTTTTGCGTACTGACGCAGGCCGTCAATTCCTTCGACGCCCACCTAGCCGTGGACCGGGACCATCCAGCCGCCGCCGAACAAGAGTCCCGGCCCCAGGGACGCCAGAAAGATCGGCTTGCGCTCATCGGCGTGTTGCTGCGACGCGTGTAGCAGCGCAGCGTGCAACGCCGCGCCACAAGTCGAAGCGCCCAGATTCCCGCTGGTGGCCGCGATCGGTGGAAATGCGCTTGCCGGCACCTTCAACTGCTTCGCCAGCAACGTGACCAGCCGCGGATTGGGCTGGTGCGTGGCAAACGCCCCGGCCTCCTTGCGCGGAATTCCGCTCCGCCGCTCCACCTCATGCAGCACTTTCACCATGCGGTTCACCGCAGCGCGAGAAAGTGCTTCCCCGTTGAATTGCACCGTCAGGCGGCCGCTACCGGCGTCGCTCACGGATATCGCATCGGCATACTGTGCTGCGCACCCAAAAAAGAATTCGCCCAGCCGGTACGCCGCGCGAATCCCATCCGGCTTCAGGTTCGTCAACAGAAACGCGCTTGCTCCATCCCCAAAAAGGCCGCCGAACTCCCCGGATGCGCGCCCCGGACGTAAGGCCTTGCTGTGTACATCCGCGCTCGCCACGAGCATTCTCGTGCCACGTCCAGACACCAGCAACGCCTGGGCCACGGCCAGCGCCTGCACCATCGCCAGGCAGCCGCTCCCGACATCGAGCGCGCTGCACGTCTCCGGCAAACCCAGCCGCGCATGCAGAATCGCGGAAAGCGAAGGGTAAGCGTGGTGCGTTTCGCTGGCCGCCACGATCCCATCAATGCCGTGCCCTTTTTCCTTCCCGTCCGTCAACAGCGGGGCCGCCGCTTGCGCGCCCAGCGTGCCCTCGTTCTCCTCTTTCGCCGCATAGGCCAGCGACACAATCCCGGCGCGGTGGCGCAATTTGCCGGAAGGCATCCCGAATGCGTGATCCACGTGTTCCGATGGAACCACCCGCGAGCCAAAAGCGCTGTTGGATCCGACGACGTAAACTTTCGATGATGGCAACGCGGGACCCTTTCGTTTCTCAGCGCATGCAAGACGCTGCTGTGGCGGCTGCGGCGCTATCGTCCAGTAACGCGCACTCTATCATCCGGCAGACGCGCCTCTATTTCCAGTGCAGATCGTAAACCCACCTGGTGCTTTTCTTGCTCAGAAATACTCGATGGCCTCCGGGGAAGTCCGGAAGGCGTACTGCTCCGCTTGAAGCCGCAGCGCATCTTCAAGCGCCGCCTCGCGGCCATGGGCGAACAGCGAATCGCTGGTCACATCGGCAAAGCCGTGCAATTGCAGGAGCCGGTCTTCGGCATCACGGTGCGTCTCAACGACTCCGCCGCGCCTCAGGTGCAGCGGCACAGCGCCTCGCTGCACCAGTGCCGGGCAAATCAGCAGGAAACGGTGGCAGTGCAGCGGATCTTCTTCGGCGCACAGGATGGCCGTAGGCGCTTCGCGGGCGCGTGTGATGGCCCGGTCCACCGCCTCCAGAAAATCAGCAGCTTTGCGCCGCCCAGCATAATCCACCAGGCCATTAGGCAGGTAATAGCGCGGATCCAGCGGGCGCCCGCCAAGCTGCTCGCCAAAAGATTCGTAACGTATTTTCGCCGCGGTTAGCCGCGCTTCCAGCGGTTGCCGGTTGAATTGAGGATACCGGAAGCTCCCGGGCCGGCTACGGACATCGCACAACACTTTGACCTCGTGGCGCAGCAGCGTGCCGAGCAGGTCGGACATCTCCAGGTTGGAGTGCCCCAGCGTGAACAGCTTTGGTTGTTTGGCAGCCGGTGGAGTCATGAGCGAATTCTGGTCCTTGAGAGTGTAACGCGTTCCGCCCCGCTGAGCGTCCGGTTGTCCGCCTCCGGTTTGTGTTCTAGCGGCTCGCTCCGGTTTATGCCGCGGGCACGCCTCTTGTGCGATGAATCCCTCTTCAACGTTGACTATTGAGCCCCGGTTTGACGGATCGGGTTTCCAACTCACGAACCACGCGATCGAGTTCGTCAATCAAAGGGTTGTTGCCCGCCGCGCGAAAGGCCGTGATCAGCGCGCGATAGTACCACAGCGTCCCTTCTTTTTTCCCCGCGAATCGTTCAAACACGCCTTCTCCACGGACGCGCAATTCATAGAGTGTCTCGCGCGCGTTAGAAAGCTTGTCCGCGGCGGACACCAGGCGCACATCGGCGGATTCTTTGCCGACTCGGGCGATGTACGCGCGCTTGCGCTCCAGCCAAGGAGGCTTGGGTTCGCCGTAGGCGTCCGTACAGCCATCCACGATCTCCGCCACACGCTTGCCGAACTTTAGCCGAATTTCGCGCAACCGCGGCAGGCCGCCCTGATCCTCCACCGCATCGTGCAACAGCGCGGCGATGGCCATCTCCTCATCGCCACCGTATTCGATGACGATGGACGAGACTCCCAACAGGTGCCCGATGTACGGCCGCTCGGTGCGCTTGCGGATCTGGTTGGCGTGCAGCCGCGCCGCATAGCTCAATGCGGAAATAAACTGGCGTGAGAGGGCAGTCTTCGACTCAGTTCTTCGGGAGCTTTTGGTTTTCTTGAGTTTCACCGGCGTCGCGTCTTGCCGAGCAGGCGCAGAATCTCCAGGTACAACCAGATCAGCGTCACCATCATGGCGAATGCGCCATACCATTCCATGTACTTGGGAGCGCCCATGCGCGAGCCGGTTTCGATCATGTCGAAATCGAGCACTAGGTTCAGCGCCGCGATGATCACCACAACCACGCTGATGCCGATGCCCAGCGGCGTGCTGCTGTAAAGAACCGAGATTTGCGAGTGGAAAAACAAGCTCATGATCAGATTGGCAGCGTAAACGAGTGCGACCGCTCCAGTCGCGGCAATTACGCCCAGCTTGAATCCCCGCGTGGCGCGCACGAGGCCGGTCTTGTACGCAATCAGCAGGACAAACAGCACACCGAACGTCAGGCCCACCGCCTGCACCGCAATCCCCGGATAGGACTTTTCAAACACCGCCGAAATGCCGCCAAGAAAAAGTCCTTCGAGCAGCGCATAGATGGGCGCCGTAATCGGAGACCAGGTGTTCTTGAATACCGTCACTAGAGCGAGAACAAATCCTCCAAGCGCGCCGCCGATCATCCACGGATAAGCAGCTTCCGGAGTCGGCGAATGACTTAGACCCCAGGTCCACGCCGCCGCAATCACCACAAAGAACAGCAGCAAGCCGGTCTTGTTGACCGTGCCCTGGATGGTCATCGTTTCGCCGGCGACAACCGGCGTAGCGAACACCTTTTCCTTCAGAACCGGATTGTTGGAGCGAAACAGCTCTGCCATGGAAATGTCCTCCAGCCCGCGAATGGGGGCGTCTCTAATAGGATAGCATCAGCGCGGCGAACCGTACGGAGTCGTCCTCAGAACCGCGGAGCGAAGCGTCATTCATCTGGTCGGATAAGGGGAAAAGCTTGGTAGCGTTAACGGGAATCGAACCCGGATTTCGGCCTTGAAAGGGTTTTGAATGTTGACTATTTTGTTAGCAAATCATCGAAACTGTCATCACGATTGGCATCAATCAAGATGGTAGCCCGGACGGGAATCGAACCCGTAATCTTCACCTTGAAAGGGTGACGAGTTAACCTGTTACTCTACCGGGCCACACATAAAATTCTAGCACATTAGAAGAACGCCGACCCGGTGAAGCGTCGGTGTCGAACGTGCCCAGCAGTATTGCTGCGACTCGCGCCGCTTGTCGGGCAACTTCTTCCCGGGATAAGGATCTTTAGACGAGCCGTCGGGTTCGTCCAATTAATAGCAGTCGCCGTAACCGTCAGCCCAATCAATGAACACGCCGGGACGCGCAAGAAACGTAGCCGGTTCTTGCGCTTTTTTTTGCCCTCTTGATCAGCTCTTTATGCTCTGACTGCAGCGTGGACACGGCACCATGAACCACTGTGCCCGAAAAAAACCTGCCCGCATTCCGGCCGGGCTGTGGTTTTCTCAGGCTTGAAGAACGGGCGTCCAGACCTGCATGGGCGTGCCCGCGCGATTTGCCCACGCATAGTAGGGGATGAATCTCAGTTCGACTTGGCGGGTTTTGGGCGCTTGCGAAGTGTAGGGATTGTAGAGCCCTCCGCCGGAACCCGCCTTATCGATGGCTGCTCCCGTGTGCTTCAGCATTACGATTCCGCCAAGCAGATTGCTTCGGAACTCCTCCTGAAACGCTGACGCGGACTCGCGGCGCATGTCCAAAGAAACGTCGAACAGCGACACGCCGTCCGGCTGGTCGAGTTGTTCCAGGCAATAAACTAGCGGACCGCGCTGCACGGCCAGCCGTCCGTAGTCGTCTACCACGCGCCGGTTGGCCTCGATCACTTGCGGCGTCATGTTGAACTTTACGTGAATCTCGTCGCCGGGCGACCAACGGCGTGCCAATGCAAGATATTCTCCGGGGGGCACACCGGAGACTGGCTTGCCGTTGACCGACACTTGCGTGCCGTTCGACCAGCCGGGAATGCGCAGATAGAATGTGAAATCCGCGGGCTTGGCGGGCGTTACGGTAATTTCCGCAGCGCTATCCCAGGGGAAATTTGTCTTCTGTGCCACTTTCAGACCGGTGCCGTCCTCCAAGTGCCAATCAAGCTGAGAATTGTCATACAGGTGCAGGTAGAGGCCATCCTTGCTGGTGCTGTAAAAATAGCCGGGCAGGGACGCAAACGTACGCTCTAGGTTAGGCGGGCAGCATGTGGTGTCGTACCAGGGATTGCGGATGTGGTCGCCTCCCGACGGGTCAAACGCCAACGGATTGCGATAGCAATACAGCGTGCCGTCGAGCGACATCCCGGAATTGATGCCGTTATACAATGCACGCTCCATCACATCGGCGTATTTCGCGTCCCCCGTGGCTGTTAGCATGCGCCAGTTCCACATCATGTTGCCAATGGCCGCGCAGCTCTCGCCGTATGCTGTGAAATTGGGAAGCTCATAGGCGTCGCCAAAGGCCTCGCCTTGGCTACGTGCTCCCACTCCTCCCGTCACATACATTTGCGCTGACACGAGGTCGTCCCAAAGCACGTTCAGCGTTTTCAAGTAAGATGCGTCGCCCGTTTCGAGGTAGTAGTCGGTGGCTCCGCAACATGCATACATTGCGCGCACGGCATGCCCTTCGAGATGAGTCCGCGAAGTGAAGGGAATTCCGCAGAAGTGATAAACATAAGCGTGCTCTGGGACCTTGATTCGGTCATCGCCCTGAAGGATATATCCGGCGTAATCCAGATAACTTTTGTTTCCTGTAGTGCGGTAAAGCTCGATCAGTGCCAGTTCAATTTCCGGATGCCCAGAGAAGATGGGTTTCTTGTCGGGTCCCGGACCAAAACTTGGCAGCAAATAGCCGTCAACGAAGCGCACGCCGGCGTCGAGCAACGTGCGGTCGCCCGTCGCGCGATAATAGGCAATCGCGCCCTGGATCATGTGGCCGAGATTGTAGAGCTCGTGGCCCCAACGCTGAATATCGGGCGCCATGCGATCTTTCGCGCGGTCCCCAACGTAGTACGTATTCAGGTAGCCGCTGGGTTCTTGAACCGCCACCACTTCCTTGATGATCTTGTCCGTCAGTGTGCGCAGCTCTGGACGATCGCCGGATTGCAGCGCAAAGCCCACGGCTTCGGTCCATTTGTACACGTCGGAGTCGGAGTAGACCGGGCCGCGCTGTTTAGCCTCGCTCTTGCCCACAAGGCGAAGGAAATTGTCCATGCGTCCGTTGGCCTCCAGCAATTTCTCCATCGACGGAATGCTGCTTTCGACATTGATCTCGCGCCGCGCTCCCCAAAATCCTTGCGTGATGGCCACTGCGTGCACGGGGACGTTACGCAGCTTGGCGTAGGGAGACTTGTCAACAAACAGAACGCCCTCTTCTTTCCAGTCAGGATTGGGGGCATTCGGAGTGTGTCCCCACGAGGAGGTCAGGAAATTTCGCATAGGCAGGGAACCCAGCGCGGCCGCGGAGATGGCAGTGCCCACAAATTGTCGCCGGGAAATATTTGACTGCGTTTTCATAAGAACATTCTCAGATCCTTCTTTCCCACCAAACCGCCGTAAATTATACGCGCGCGGGAAGAGCTCACATGCCTTGCCACCCACGCGCTCGCACCGCCCTTCTTCCACTCGGCATCCAGCCGAAGTGCCCCAAGCAACTGGTACTACGCCTCGGCCGGACCGCCGTTCCGCGCAAGTCTCATCAACGCCGGCAGGACTTCCCCAAACGGCTGTTCCTGCGGCTGCCCGAAGGCGAAGTAGAGCTTTCTGTAGAGCGCATAGAGCGAATTGTAGACTTTCTGCGCGCCTGCATGCGGGCTGAACAGCGCATGCCCCGGACAGATCTTGTCCTGCGCCTCTTCCACGGTTTTGAAAGTGCGCGCAGCGAGAAATGCAAAAATGGCCGAGCCGAGACTTACGACGCTTTTGCTTGGCACGAGCACTGGCCTTCCCAGAACGTTGGCATAAATTTGATTGAGCACGTTGTTTTTTTGCGGAATGCCGCCGGCATTGATCACGCGCTTGATGGGCACATCATGTTCGGCCATGCGATCCAAAATGATTCGCGTATGGAATGCCGTGCCTTCGATGGCCGCAAACAATTCGTCCTGGGCGGTGCTCTGCAAATTCCAACCGAGGGTAATCCCACGCAAATTCGGGTTCACGAGTACCGTCCGGTCCCCGTTGTCCCAGGTCATACGCAGCAGGCCGGTTTGCCCGGCCCGGTACTTCTCAAGTCCCTGACTCAGCGTTGCAACATCAGTTCCAGCGCGGTTGGCAATCGAGTTAAAGATGTCTCCCACCGCTGAAAGCCCTGCTTCGATTCCCGTGCGCCGCGGGTGCACGCTTCCCTGCACCACTCCGCAAACGCCCGGCACCAGATTAGGCGAAGGCGTAATCCCGATGATGCAAGTCGAAGTGCCGACGACATTCACCATGTCATCGGTGCGACAACCCGCCCCGATGGCATCCCAATGCGCATCGAAGGCCCCTACAGGAATGGGAATGCCCGCCTTCAATCCGAGTTTTTCGGCCCAAAAGGCGGAAAGCCTGCCAGCCATTTGATCCGAAGTAGCGTATTCACCCTGAAGTTTTTCTCTCACACCGGCAAGCAAGGGATCGACCTTGACGAGGAATTCCTCGGGTGGCAAGCCACCCAGGTCCGGATTCCACAACCACTTATGCCCCATCGCGCAAACGCTGCGCTTCACCAGCCGGGGATCGGTGATTCCGCAGAGCGTGGCCGCGGCCATATCGCAGTGTTCAAAGGCAGACACGAGTTCGGCGCGCTTCGCGGGATTGTGACGCAACCAGTGCAGCAGCTTCGAGAAGCCCCACTCGGACGAATACACTCCGCCGCACCACTGAATCGCATTGAGCCCCTCGCGATGGGCTGCTTCCGTGATCTCAGCGGCCTCTGCTTTCGCCCGGTGATCGCACCAAAGATAGTACTCGTCCAGCGGCTGCAGATTCTTGCCCACCGGAATCACGGAGGAGCCGGTAGTATCAACCGCTAGCGCTTGCACTTGATCGCCGGAAATATGCGCCTTTTGGACTGCCTCGCGGGTGGCCTTCGCCAATGCGCTCATCTGATCGTCATGCGACTGCGTGGCGTACTCCGGGTCTTCGCGCTTCCGGTGCAGAGGGTACTCCGCAAGTGCAGTCGCCAGCAAACCGCGTTCGCTATCCACGATAGAAACGCGAACGCTGAGAGTTCCAAAATCCACTCCGGCCACTATTGCCATGGGATTGTTCTGCTCGCTCCTTTCTAATGAACCGCTACGCCTGGTGGGCGTACATGTCCCAGCCGAAATAGCGGATGGCGGCTTCGTGCACCACGGGGGCAACGCTGGAAAAATTCGCCGCGACGTGGTGTTCGAAGCCATTCTCGCAGATATAGCGCAACA
>Ga0209517_10007535_pt1 | contig 12998 bp, 6 predicted proteins | sample PeaSoiMetSII2010_FD_187695 | JGI IMG/M metagenome (GOLD analysis project Ga0209517, IMG submission 187695) | Peat soil microbial communities from Weissenstadt, Germany - SII-2010 (SPAdes) (version 2) | ecosystem: Environmental > Terrestrial > Soil > Wetlands > Peat | place: Germany: Weissenstadt...
AGGCGCTGCGATTCCAGGGCCCGGCGAACGGCCGCTCGAGATCCGGCGGCGTTACAGACCGGTCCACAACATCGGCCACTTCCGCTATCTGGAATGCAGCCATTTGGACAACGAAAGTCAGCCACGAGGCGACGTGACGGTCTGGGACGAAATACAATTTCCCTTCGATCCTGCTTTGCGGGATGCGGAGACCGCGGTGGTGACGTACTCGGCAGCCGCGCAATCGCAAGAGATCGAAGAGACGTATTCCATCGACGCCAGCGGCACCGTTACGATTACGATCGCCAACATCTCGGCGGGCTACAAGCGCACATATCGTTTGGGCCGCTGGGCCTCCAAGGACGCCCTGGTGACTCCAGCCAAAGCGCGAATGCGTCACGGAACCAGGAAGCAGGCCGAGGGCCGCCGACGGTGAGCGGGCTGCTTGATCTCATCCGGCGGCACACGGTATACGATCTGGCGCAAGCCTACTTCGCCGGTATGCCGCACTTCCCCACGCACCCGCCCTATTTGTTCGGCCTGACGCGCAAACACGGCGACATAGTTCTGGAAGGCAACGTCAGCTCCTCGGCGGATGCCATTGCGTTCGGCGGACATGTGGGCACGCATATCGATGCGCTCTGCCACTTCTCGTGTGACGGTAAGCTTCACGGCGGAATTCAAGCGGCGGCCGTGCAGAGCGACAACGGCGGATTCAGTGAGCTCAGTATCGATAGCGTTGAGCCCATCCTTCGGCGAGGGGTTCTGTTGGACATCGCCGCCGAGATGAAACTTGAAGAGTTGCCGGCGGATTTTGCCATTACGCCGCATCATCTCGAGAAGGCTCTCAAGATGGCGAAGACCACGGTGGAACCAGGCGACGTGGTTCTGCTGCGCACCGGCTGGGCGCGTTATTTCCCCACCGCCAGGCGCTATCTCACCGGAGCGGAAGGCGGCCACGCGGTAACTGGCCCGGGTCCCGAGTTGGGAGCCGCGCGCTGGTTGAGCGAGCGCGGAGTCTTCGCGGCAGGTTCCGACACGATTGCGTTCGAGAAAGTGCCGGCCGCGAGTATGCCCGTGCACGTGCATCTGCTGGTGGAGAGCGGCATCCACATTATCGAAGTCCTGAATCTGGAAGAGTTATCGCGCAACCGGATCTTCGAATTTGTCTTTGTCGCGGCGCCGCTCAAAATTCGGGGCGGCACAGGCTCACCGATCCGTCCGATCGCGCTGGCATAACGGCGCCGGCTCCCTTGGCCCTCGAATAGGGCTTACGGTCGCGGTTCTGTAACTCCATTCAGAAACTCGGTCAGTTCGGGCGTAAGCGTTTTGCGCGCGGCGATGCAGAGGTCGATTCCCTCCAGCGTCTGCGCCAAGGCGCGCTGGCCGCCCGTGTAGTCCTTCACGCGATCGCCAAAAAACGATTCCAGTTCATCGCGGCGCCTGGCATCGCAAAAGCCTCCTCCCACGGTAGGGAGCGCGGCGGCATAGTCTTCACCGGCCTCGCGCGGGATGCGCTGCAGCAGTGGATTCAGGTGCTGTTTCACGAATTCGAATGGAACGTCACGCGTCTCCGCGTGGCCCAGAGGACCGAACAGCAGCGGGTAGAACGATTCGCGCGAATCGAAATCCTTGGACAGCAGCAGATCCAGCGACGCGGCGACCAGTCCGGCATTCCGGAATGAGCCAAGGGCGTCCAGCAATTCCTCGCGCAGATTGTGATCGCGCGCCTGGATGGCCGCTGTTCGAAGCAGGTTGAACAGGTCGCGATCCCCGAATTCAGCCGCCACCTGCAGCAACGGCCCCAACATTTCGGGGGGGACGGTTTGCCGCTTGTTCAACCAATCATGCGCCAAAGCCTGAGCTTCCTGGATCAGATCTTTCTGCTCTCCGACGCTCGCGACGAACGGAACCAACTTCTGCCGCAGCAAGCGCGTATCATCGCTGTCGCCGGGCTTTGGCAGCCAGCCGAGCGCCATGGCTCTCTCACCAAACTCCCGGCGGATGAACTGCGCCCCTTTCCTTCGCAGATCCGCGGACACGGATTCACTCTTCAGCAACCGGGCGATATTCGCCGCGGCCTGCACCAACTGCGGAGCGGGGTCTTTGCTGAATTGGGGCACCAACGCCAGCGCGACACCCGCCTGGATCTCGCCGGCGCCTAGCAGCAAATCCACGTCACCGAGCACGCCAACACGTTCGGCGACGCTCAAGTGAGCGCCCCGGTCATCGAGCACGATCTTGAGGAGAGCGCCGTCATAAGCGACCTGATAATACCCAGCTTCACCGTCGTCGGGCAGAAACCACGACGGGCAGGTCTGGGCCTCGGCCAGTTCCATATCGGCCTGGGTGTCAGCTAAAACCGTACATTGATGATGCACTGCGCCGCCCGCTTCATAAGCGACACAGACTGGAATCTGCCAGGTCTGTGGCTTGGCCCGCGACCCAATGGGCAGCGATCGTTTCTGCGCGAGCGTCAATACGGGTTTCGCGCCACACTTCAGCGCGACGGAGATTTCGGGTACACCTGGCTGATCCAGGAAAGTGCTGAACATCGGAGCGATGTCTTGGCCGGCGACGCTGCTCATGGCCGACTCGAAGTCATGAGCAGTCGCGTTCCCCCAGGCATGCTGCTTGAGGTAGAGCTGCACGCCGGTGCGGAATTTCTCCGGACCGATCCAGCGCTCGAACATCTCGATCACCGCGGCGCCCTTTTCATAAGTTATTCCGTCGAACGCATTCGCAATGTCATCGTTGCTCACGATGGGCTGCAGGATTGCGCGCGCGGAAGCGAGCTCATCCTGGCGCATGGCGCCGTGACGCGCATTGACCTTGGCCACATCCAAATGCCACTCCGGCTGCCACTCCCCGGGTATCTTCCGTTCCATCCAAGTGGCGAAGCCTTCATTCAGCCAAGTGTCGCTCCACCACGCCGTGGTGACCAAGTCGCCAAACCATTGGTGCGACATCTCGTGCGCGCAGATGCCGGCCAATTCCCGCTTGTGCTCGATCGTTTCGCGCGCTGGGTCCGCGAGCAGCGAGCTCTCCGCGTACGTAATCAACCCCGCGTTCTCCATGGCGAAATCGCTGACGGGCATCACCACCGAATCCAGCTTCTCGTAGGGAAACGGCGTGCCGAAGTAGTCCTCCAGCAGTTTCAGCAATTGCGGAATCGCGGTCCTTGCGTAGGCCGCCTGCGCGCCTTTGCCGTGGGGAACGATCACCCGCACGGGCGTAGCGCCCACGTGTCCCGCGTCAACGGCGTCGAAACGCCCCACCGCCAAAGCGACCAGATAGCTGGGCAGCGGAGGCGAAGTCTTGAAACGCACCGCCTTCATTCCGTTCGGCTCTTTTGATTGCGATTGCACCGGCGTATTCGAGAGCGCCATGTCGTCTCTAGGCACGTGCAAGGTAATTTGCCACGGCACCTTGAAGCCAGGCTCATCGAAGCACGGAAAGGCGCGGCGCGCATCGGTGGGCTCGAATTGACTGTATACGTACCAATCGCGATCTTCCTTCAACTGAAAGATTCCGGCGCTGCTGTTGCGGCTGATCTTGCCCTGATAGGCAACGTGAAGGGTGCCCTTACCCGATACATCGCGATCAAATGAGAAGCCGGTGAACTGATCGCCGCCGGGAACAGTTTTCGCAGGCAGGGCCGGGCCAGACTCGGGATGAAAGCTGGCTTCCGTAACGGCCAGACCAATCGCATTCAGCCAAATGATCGTAGAAGGCGTTCGAACGTCGACGTCAATATCGACGGTGCCCTGGAACGTATCGCGGTCTGGAACGATGATCAAATCGACCACGTAGCGCAATGGCCGGGCCGAACCATCCAGGCGGAGTTTGGGCGGTTCAAGCGGTGGAGCGGTGAAAGCGGTCCCGCAGAGAACTAGAAGCGCGGGAACAACCGGACTCTTCATAAACGAACTTCAGCCGCGTACTCAGCGACAGATGAAGCCGCTCGGTTTCGCAGGGACACCAGCGCCAGGGCAAACAAGTATAAGAGCGCGCCCACCAGCACCGTGGCTCGCAACCCGATATAAATCGCGAGACAGATCGCCGAGACGGAGCCCAACACGCTGGCCGCCGCATTCAAGGCCCAGGCCCATCGGACGGCTTGCGGGAATTGCTGTTCCAGGCGCGTGAGACCCGTGGGGAACGGAATGCCCATCAGAAAACCGGCTGGCGCAATCAAGCAGACCGTGACAACGACTTTCCAGGGAAACGGCCATCCGGCGCCAAATTCGCTGATTGGTGCCGACACAAATGCAAGCACCGTCACTGCAGCCGCAATTCCGATCAAGACCATGCGAAGCGGCGCGGCACCATTCGATTGCCCCGTCGAGATTAGGCGACGGCTATAGTAACTGCCCAGGCCACTCGAAATGAGCATCGAAAAAATGATTACCGTGAGCGCATAAGTTGGATGGCCCAAAAAGAGAATGAATTTTTGAATCAACGCCACTTGGATCAGAATGTAGCCTGCGCCGATACAGACGAAATAGAGCAGAAACCGTCGCACGCCCCGTTCCACTGGAAGCCGGGCTCCGAGCAGCAGCGGTGGAAATGCCAGGACCACCACGATGGCGAGCACGCTGATTCCGAACACCTCAAACAATAACGGCAGAGCACGGTTGATCTTGTAGTCGGCCGATTGCCCGCCCTGCTTCAAAAACTCCAGGATGTCGCGAGGCTGCACGGTATAAAAGAAAAACGGCCGGTCATCATCCACGGGCGTGACATTGTAGCGATAGCTCCGCCAGAACACGGCCGGGTCCGCGCTCTTCATCAGTTCGCCAAATTCATTGGCCGGTGCATCGCCGGGAATATACAGAGCATGCAGGTTGGTCTGGCTCAGCGCGGCTTTCACGCCAACCACGTCCGCATCGGTGAGCGGCTTGCGGAAGATGAGAACCGTGTCCAGGGCCCCAAAAGCATTGACGTTCTGCGTGTGATCGCGCAGTACCACAACATGCTTCCACGGTTCGGTTTCGTGAAGTTCTCCGAGCGCTGCAATGGCCAGCGAAAGCAATCGCAATGACTCCCGCGGCGGATCGAAACCCCAGCGCGTGAACACCATCAGCCCGTCATCGGTCAGATGATTCAGATAGTCGCGAAATGCGTCCGTGGTGTAGAGATTGTTTTCCGAAAGCGCGAACGCGCCCGCGGCGGTGGAGGCCCAGGTGTCCACCAGCGTCGCTTGCAGCACTTGATACTTCTCCGAACTGCGCCGGACAAAGCTGCGACCGTCTTCGACGAACAAGTGCACTTCAGGGCGGAAATAGAGACGGCGGCTCAGCTCCGGAAAACGCTGCTGCATGATGGTGCGCGCGATGATCGGGTTGATCTCCACCGCGGTGACGTCCTTGCTGCCGCCTGTGAGCGCCCGCGCCACATCCCAACCTCCGCCTGGACCGATCACCAGCGTCTTTGCGCCGGGCCGCAGCATGTAAGGGAATCCCGGGCCCTCGTGCAGCAGGTTGGCACGCTCGGCATCAGTCAGATGTTCCAGATCGAATCCGGGAATTCCGGTGGAAGCGTCCGCGTCGATTACAATTTCCGGATCGTGCGTGCCTTTCGGATTCACCAGCGCGATGCGGGAAATCGGGTTCCAGCGCACGAACGCTTCCTCGCCAATGCGATGACCTTTGGCATATCGCACATCGATCAAGTGGCTCTTTCCGTTGAAAGCCATCAGCGTGACAAAGGCCAGCGCCAGCGTAACGGCGCCGACGCGCCCGCGCATCGTTCCCGCCAGGTTGTACCAGATAGCCGCGGACACGGCGTACAGAACCGACACCGCAATCACGGTGTTTGGTCCGCCAAAGTAGTTCAGGAACGGAACCAGTACCAGGCAGCCGCCAGCCGCGCCGAGTAGATCGAAGAAATACACGCGATCCACGCGCTGGATGGCTTCCCCGACAGCGATGGAAACCACTGCGCCCGAGAAGAAAAACGGAAGGGCGCTGGCAAAGTAGACTCCCGCCAGGGTGAGGTTTCCAAATTCACCGCTGCGCGTGAGAATGTAGACCAGCGACGCCAGCACCGCCACGCTGTTCACCACCGCCAGGACGCCGAGTTGGTAGAAAATGTTGCCGCCGCGATCGGCGACCACATAGGAAAACAGCCCGCCTGCGCCCAGGCCGAACAGGGCAATCGAGATCGCGAGAAAAGCGAAGTGGTAGTAGAAAACCACCGAGAAAATCCGCGTGAGCGACAGCTCCAGGATCAACGTCGCAAGCGTGGTGAACGCGACCCCCAAATAGAGCTGTGGCCACCTGGTTTTGACGGATTCAGCGGATGAACTAATACGGGGCAATGATTAATGTTAAAGGATTGCGCCCATGGGCCGCATGTAACCGGCCACCGGACGCGCAATAAAGTTGGGTCGCCCGGCGGCCGATCCTTCTTCCCTACAACATGTGACGGAGAGCGCGGCAGCGCGGTTGCGCAGTGTTCTTACATCATTGCTACCGGCGGCGCAGGTTCATTCGGATCGCCGGCCTTAGAGAGCGGCAGACGCACCAACAGGGTTCCTAACATCAGAATCACCAGGCAGCCGATCAAGTACGAGGGTTCGGCGAAAACCTTTGGCAGAGGCCATTCCATAAAGCGGAAGGTGGCGATCACCAGCCCCATGAGCGCCTCGCCCGCAATCAAGCCGGACGCGACCAGCACTCCCACGTTCTCAACGCGCGCCTGTTGCGCCTCGTTATAGCCGGCGCGTTTCCGCCTGGAATCGGTGAACCATCGAAACATGCCGCCCAGGAAAATCGCGAAGGTGGTGTTAATCGGAAGATACATGCCCACCGCGACCAGCATGGGGCTCTTCACCCGGCTCATGATCATCACTACTCCGAACAGGGCGCCCACCACAACCAGCGGCCATGGCATATCGCCGCCCACGATTCCTTGCGCCAGCGTGGCCATCAGTCCGGCTTGCGGCGCCGAGAGTTTGGGATCGCCGAATCCGATGCCGCCGCCCTTGATATTGGCGGCCTGCAGGATGTACAGCGGCCAGTACATGGCGGCGCTCGCCACCACTACCGCGATCAACTCGGCCATTTGAATTCTGCGCGGCGTTCCGCCCAAGAACCAGCCGACTTTGAAATCCTGCAGCAGTTCGCCGGCCACTGCCGAAGAGACGCATCCCACGGCCGCGACTCCCAACACCACGGCGACGCCGCCCGGTCCCGACACGCCGAGCGAAACCATGAGCAGAGCGGCGATAATCAGCGTCGTCAGCGTCAATCCGGAAACCGGATTGTTGGTGGACCCGATGGTCCCCACCAGATAGCCGGATACTGCCGCGAAGAAGAACGCAATGATCAGCATCACGACCGCGGCCACTACACCGCCCAACACCTGGTGCGACAGGTAAATGTAGAGAGCGATCATGAACCCGAACATTACGGCGATCAAACCAAAGACGACTTTCGAACTCATGTATTGTTCGGTGCGGCTGATCTCTTCGGGCGCCGGAGCCGCGCCAAGGTCGGATACAGCGCGCCGCAAGCCGTCAAACAGCCCGTTCCGCATGCGGAACAACGTGTACGCAGCGCCTGTCATCATGCCGCCCACGGCAATGGGACGCACGATGTAGCGCCACACCGCGTTAATCAAGCTTGTCCAAGACCCATCGTTGGAACCCGCAGGGAGGAAATTTTGCAATTGCGGGCCGAGGAAGAAGATCAGCAGCGGGACGAGGAATCCCCAGGCCAGCACGCCGCCCGCGAAATTCAAGGACGCCAGTTCCGGTCCGATGATGTAGCCGACGCCAATGTAGGCCGGACTCACCGTCGGTCCTGACGCCAGCGTCACGCCGCCCGCCCCCAAAGCCTGCTGGGGAGATCCCAATCTCACCACGCTCTTTCCCATCTGGCCGACGTGAATGAGAAAGTCTTTGTCGTTGGCAAAGAGCTGAATCTCGGCCAGGAACTGAATGAGCGCTCCCAGGCCCAGATTGTAGAACAAGAACTTGGCAGCCTCGGCGCCGCGCCGTCCCGCCTTGTGAATCTCAGCCGCAGCCACCGATTCGGGGAACGGCAGGTCAGGATCTTCCACCATCACGCGCCGCACCAGCGAAACAAACAGCACGCCGATGATGCTTCCCACCACCATCAAGGCCGTCGATTTCCAATACGCGTCCTTGGGGCTAAAGGACGGCCACGCGCCCGCAATCAAGAATGCAGGCAGGGTGAAGATCGCCCCGGCCGCGACGGATTCGCCGATGGACCCGGCAGTTCGCGCGATGTTCTCTTCTAGAATCGATCCGTTCACCGTTCGCAACACCGCCATCCCAATCACCGCCGCGGGATAAGTGGCGGCAATGGTGATGCCCGCGCGCAAACCCAGGTAGGCGTTGGCCGCGCCCAGAATCACGGTCATCACAAGTCCCAGCAACAGCGCGCGCAACGTGAACTCGCGCATCTGCATGGATTGCGGCACGAATGGTTGAAAGCGTGGTTGTTCCTTCATTGGTTCACAATGATAGCAGGTGAACGGCCGGGAACTACTTCACCGCAACCGTGACGGCGCTGGGGCTGGAGTAAGTTCCCACCGTGACCACCAGTTGGTCGAAAGGCGCGACCCACGTCTCCGGCACCACAATGTTGATCTGCATCACTCCGGCTACCAGGCCTGGCGCTGCTCCCGCATACCGGACTTCCGCGGGCACATTTTCAACTGTCACGGAAACAGGAAGATTGGGCGCCGGATATGGCTGCGCGGTAAGAAAGCCGTCCTGGCTCGCAGGAGTTGTCGCACCGGCCCCCGTTGCATAAAGAACCACGACCGATCCGCGAGCGGCCGGGTTGCTCCCGGAATTGACACTCCCGTCTTGATTCAAGATCGCGCCGGGCCCGCCCCCACTGCCATCCAGCGCGAAGACTGCGGGCGACGCCGCTTGAACGGGCACCGTGATGGATGCCACGGCATTTCCTTGATACATCACCTGGATCTTGGTGGTGGGGCCTGCCACACCGAACGGAACCACGGCATTGATCTGACTGGAAGAGGTGTACAGCAGCGGGGCGGCCACTCCATCGAACAAAACGCTGGTGCTCTGCGCAATGCTGGATATGTGTCCGTCTACATCGAGTTCCGCGCCGGTCTCCGCTGCGGGGCCCATATTGGCGCCAAAGATGGTCACCAGCTCTCCCGGAGCTACCGCGCCTTCCACAAAACTGGCACTGTTGACTACCGCGCTAATGGTCCCTGCACCGGGAGACGCGCTGGGACCGAGCACGCCGTAAACTACGACGGCGTTTGAAAACGTCGGAACATAAATACGGCCATTGGCTATGGTCGGCGGAGCAAATTTCGCCAGCCCGCCCATGGCGTCCCGGGCCCCGGCCAGATCGCTATTCCAAAATTCGTTGGACAGGTTGGTAGCATCCAAGGCGTGAAGGGTGCCGGGCACGCCGTGTTGGCTGTCGTCACCCGTCGTCAGCCAGACAATGCCATTCTGACCCCCATTCGCGGAAAGGGCGAGGCCGCAGGCGAACGACGGAACCGCCGGAGTGAATTGCGACAGGATCGAGGAGTTGATCCGATTGTTCACGATCTCGAAAGCCTTCAGCGAGCCGGCGGGGTCGTACTCGTACACGATGGGATTTTGCAGGGACCACAACGCCATGGTGAACAAACCCCACATATTGACTTGCACGCCCTGGGCAGTAGCGGTGTTGTCGGCCCCGAGGTGCCCCATGGAGTCAGTCAGAACCAAATGCAACATTCCAGCTTTCCCCCCCGACAGGAGAGCGCTCGCATTGGGTAGCAGGATCCCACCGGCTGCCCCCAGGTCCTGGTCCTGGTCGTTCAGATAACTCCATTCTTGCGGCGTGTACCAATCCTTCAAGGACAGATCGGCGCTGGAAAGATGTAAAAACGATTCGCCGAAGTTCACTTGGCCGTCGAAATCGCCATTGGCGGTGACGACGTAGACATCGCCCTTGCTATCGATGGCCGGAGCCCGTCCGGATTGCCAAACCGACGACTGTACCCCATTCGGCGACGCGTTGAATACCGACTTTAATTTCAGCGTGGATGCGTCATAACTCATCAGCCATCCATGGTAGTTGCCCAAATCCGAGTGCGAACCAAAGCCGATGTAAAGGGTTCCGTTCGAGATCATCAGGCCTGGCCGCTGCAATTGCTGAGAGGCATCGAACGCAATTGAGCCTGCGCTACTGCCCGCGCCGTTGCCCGCTACCGTGGCGGAAATGAGTGTGGGGCCGCCAAACAGTTCGTGACCGTCCACCAGTGATAAAGCGTGCAGTAAGAATACAGGGACGCCAGGCGTACCAGGCAGGAGGTTGTTCGAGACGACGTAGATCGCCTTGGTCGAATCCTCGATCACGGGAGTCCCCAGGATGCCGATTTCCGGAATAACATCGGTGAAGTTGTATAGACCGGTGGGAACGGCCGGGCCAAAGTTTACTTGCCAGAGGGGAGTGGTTACCTGCGGTGTGTCCGCGTCGAACGCAAAGACGCTGTTGTGCATGGTGGCCACATACACGACGTTGTGTTTTTGACCACCGATGGTGACTCCAGACATATAGAGAGGCTGAGCATAAACCTGTCCGTCAACGGCGTAGGTGCCGACTTTTCCGAAGTTGTTCCAATTGATGCTCGGTTGGAGAATCGTCTCCTGCAGATTCGCGCCGGTCTGATGTTTGTCGTAATTGACGTTCAGGACGCTTACTTGCGCGAGCGCGCCCGCAGTGACACCCAGAGCCAGCACGCTCAGTCGAACTAAATGATAATGTCTGCATACAGTTACGCCGAGTAAGGTGTTCAACGATTGTTCCATCTCGCGACCAGCGTCGCGATTTGCCTCCTTATAACTTTACACCAACTTAGTGCCCGAGTTGCAGAGCTATACAATTTTTTGCAGTTTCAATGTAAGTCCTATGCGACGAGGTCGTGGATTGCCCGGAGCTTGGCCCAAAGTTCGGCCAGTTTGTCGAGCCGCAAAGCATTCGGACCATCCGACAAGGCTCGCTCGGGATCTTCGTGGACTTCGACGAACACTCCGTCTACTCCGGCCGCAACCGCCGCGCGCGCCAGTGTCGGAATGAACTCTGGCTGCCCGCCCGAAGCGTGGCCCAGACCGCCGGGAATCTGCACGCTATGCGTGGCGTCGAAAATCACCGGCCATCCAAAGTCGCGCATGATCTGGAGGCCGCGCATGTCCACAACCAGGTTGTTGTAGCCGAATGAAGAGCCACGCTCGGTGAGTAGGATATTGTTGTTTCCAGTGGACGCAACCTTATCCGCGGCATGGCGAATATCGTAGGGCGAGACAAACTGGCCTTTCTTGATGTTCACCGCACGGCCTGTGCGTCCGGCGGCCACCAGCAGATCGGTTTGACGGCACAGGAACGCCGGAATTTGTAACACGTCTACGGCCTCGGCTGCGGCTTCGGCTTGCGATGGTTCATGGATGTCGGTGAGGACCGCGCATCCATCTCGCGCCAGATCGCGCCTGAGATCCGCGAGGATGCGTAAACCTTCCTTCGGCCCCGGCCCGCGATACGACGACACGCTGCTGCGGTTGGCCTTATCGAAGGACGCTTTGAAGATGAACGGACCAGCGATCTTGCGAATCTCGGCCGCGAGAAAACGGACGTGCTGCTCGCTCTCGATCACACAGGGACCGGCGATCAAAGCCAGCGGTTGTCCGCGCCCAATTGCCAGCGGCTGGCCGCCTCCGATGGAAAGAAGGGTACTCAATCGGCGTGTGTGTATTGCTCGGACCGGGCGCGTTGAGCGGACTTCGGGCGGCTCTTGCGATATTTGTGCGCCGCGCCGATAAAGGCGGAGAACAATGGGTGCGGCTCCAACGGTTTCGATTTGAACTCGGGATGGAACTGGCACCCAAGAAACCAGGGATGATCGGGGATTTCGCAAATCTCGACGTACACCGAATCCGGCGTCTGCCCGGCGATGCGGAGTCCGCCGGACGTCAGGATCTGTTCGTACTCGCGATTGAATTCGTAGCGGTGGCGATGGCGCTCGCTGATCTCGGGCACGCCGTAGGCCTGGCGCGCAAAGCTGCCTTCCGCTAGCAGGCAGGGGTAAGCGCCCAAACGCATGGTGCCGCCCAGCTCGTCCACGCCTTTTAACTCACGCAACTTGTAAATCACGCGGTCCGGCGCAGCAGGATCAAATTCCGTTGAGTTGGCGTGTTCAAGGCCGCAGACATTGCGCGCAAACTCAATCACCATGGTTTGCATTCCGAGACAGATTCCGAAATACGGCACTTTGCTCTCGCGCGCATAGCGAATGGCCGAAATCATGCCCTCCACTCCGCGCCTTCCGAATCCGCCCGGCACCAGGATGCCATCGTATTGCTCCAACTCGCGCGCGCAATCGGGCCAGCGCATGTTGTCGGATTCGATCCAATGGATGTTCACCTTCAACCGGTGCGCCAGCGCCCCATGCAGCAAGGCTTCCTTCAAGCTCTTGTAGGAATCCTCATACTCCACGTACTTGCCGATGAGCGCAATATCCACCTGATCTTCGGGGTTTTGCATGCGCTCCAACATTCCCGTCCACTGGCTGAGGTCGCGTTGCGGGGCGTCAATGCGGAGTAGACGCAGGATGATTTCATCCACGCCCTGCTCGGCGTACACCAACGGCACCTCATACACCGAATGCACGTCGCTGGCGGTGATGACTGCTTCCACGTCCACGTCGCAGAACAGCGCGATCTTTTCCTTCATGTCGTGGGGAAGGGCGCGTTCGGACCGGCATAACAGCACGTCGGGTTGAATCCCGAGCGCGCGCAGCTCTTTCACGCTGTGCTGGGTGGGCTTGGTCTTCAGCTCCTGCGCGGCCGCGATCCAGGGAACCAGGGTCACATGCACGAATGCCGTGTTGTCGCGGCCCATCTCATGCCGCAATTGACGGATCGCTTCGAGGAACGGCAGCGACTCGATGTCGCCCACCGTGCCGCCCACCTCGACGATCACCACGTCCACGTCCGCCGCCACTTTCCGCGCAGCCGCCTT